>Ga0209991_10000869_pt1 | contig 13514 bp, 10 predicted proteins | sample ChitaG_FD_183167 | JGI IMG/M metagenome (GOLD analysis project Ga0209991, IMG submission 183167) | Deep subsurface microbial communities from South Pacific Ocean to uncover new lineages of life (NeLLi) - Chile_00310 metaG (SPAdes)... | ecosystem: Environmental > Aquatic > Marine > Oceanic >...
TAGATAAACAGAGGGTCATTGCCGCTGTTAACGTCGTCTTACCATGATCTATATGACCAATGGTGCCGACATTTACATGTGGCTTTGTCCTCTTAAATTTTTCTTTAGCCATTATGTTTACCTCCTTAAAATAAATCCTATTTTTAATATAATCAATTTACGTTTTGGAAATCCTATCCATTTGTAATATCAAGGATACGCCTTTGGAGTTCAACCTTACCATCGATAGTGAGCAAAGGCCTTATTTGCCTCCGCCATCCTATGTGTATCCTCCTTCTTCTTAAAGGCACCACCCCTTCCCTTAGAGGCATCAATCAGCTCCCCTGCTAATTTCGATGCCATTCCTTTCTCGCCCCTTTGTTTGGCATATATGAGTATCCATCTTATACCCAATGTAGTCCTCCGCAAATATCTAACCTCAATAGGCACCTGATAGGTAGAACCACCGACCCTTCTTGATCTTACTTCAACTACTGGTTTAACGTTTTCAATAGCCTTCTGAAAAAGAGATAGCGGATCTTCCTTAGTTTTCTCCTGTATAATATCAAAGGCATTATAGAGAATAGATTGAGCTAAGTTCTTTTTCCCGCTTTGCATAATTCTATTAATGAATTTAGTAACTAATTCAGTTTTATATTTAGGATCAGGCAAGATTTCCCTTTTTAAAATTACTGCTTTTCTTGGCATCTCAGTCTCTCCAAAAAACTTAAATAATGTTCGTTGTTCGTTGTTTGTTATTTGTAGAAAAATTTCTCAATTTCTCAATTATTTTATTCATAATCCCTAATCACTAAATGCCCTTAGGCTTCTTAGCCCCATATTTGGAGCGACCTCTCCTTCTATCTTCAACACCTGAGCTATCTAAGGTGCCCCGAATGATATGATACCTGATCCCAGGCAAGTCCTTAACTCTCCCTCCCCTGATCAGAACAACAGAATGCTCTTGTAGATTATGTCCAATCCCTGGGATATAGGAAGTTACCTCTATTCCATTTGTCAAACGTACCCTTGCAACCTTACGTAAGGCCGAGTTAGGTTTCTTAGGGGTAGATGTGTACACCCTGATACATACACCCCTTTTTTGAGGACACCCTATTAGAGCTGGTGTCTTGCTCTTCTTCTTTACCCTCTGCCGCCCATTTTTAATGAGTTGATTAATTGTTGGCATCTATTTCTCTTTAAAAAGTTATCCTGCTCTAAATGTTTTGAATGCTTTTTATTCTATCTATCAAATTATTTCAACACTTTTATAAAAATTATTGTTCTATTTCTATATCTAACCTTCTGTGCATATTCAAACCTGTTCCAGCCGGTATAAGTCTGCCCATAATAACATTCTCTTTAAGACCTCTCAGATAATCTGTCTTACTCTCCACAGCTGCATCCGCCAAGACCTTTGTGGTTTCCTGGAAAGATGCAGCTGATATAAAACTATCTGTATTAATTGATGCCTTTGTAACTCCCAACAAAAGGGGCTCCCCAACAGCTGGCTTACCTCCGCTTGCAACAATTTCCTGATTTTTTTCCTCAAAACGCCACCTCTCTACCTCTTCTCCTAAAATAAAATCCGAATCCCCAACTTCCTTAACTAACACCCTCCTCAACATCTGCCTGACAATCACTTCTATGTGCTTGTCATTTATCTTCACACCCTGGAGGCGATAGACCTTCTGAACTTCATCAACAAGGTATTTAGATAGTTCTTTAGGTCCTTTTATTTTTAAAATATCATGAGGATTAGCCGAGCCTTCCATGAGGGCTTCCCCAGCCCTAACATAATCTCCATCAAAAACACTTACATGTCTACCTCTTGGCACAACATATTCAACAGGTTTCCCAATTTCAGGAGTGATGATCACCCTCCTTTTCCCTGATACATATTTTCCAAAGGATACTGTTCCATCAATCTCAGTTAAAAGGGTTTGATCTTTGGGTTTCCTGACCTCAAACAATTCTGCAATCCTTGGCAAACCGCCCGTAATATCTTTAGTCTTTGTGGTTTCTCTTGGTATCTTGGCCAAAACATCACCCGCATGGACATCATCTCCTTCTGAAACCATAATAATAGCACCTGTAGGAAGGAAATACCTGGCCACTGCCCCTGCTGAATAACCAGAAAGTTGGATTGTCTTGCTGCTGGAACCTTTGATAGAGATCCTCGGCCTAACGTCCGGGTCACCAGATGCAACAATAACTTTACTTGATTTACCAGTTACCGGATCCAGCCTATCTTGCATTGTTCTGCCTTCATCAATATCGCCAAACTTTAACCTACCAGAAGCCTCTGTCAAAATCGGTATAGTAAAGGGATCCCATTCTACAAAAAGCTCACCAGGATTTATCTCCTTTCCATCATCAACCTTAATTATAGCTCCATATATAACGGGGTACCGTTCCAATTCCTTTCCGCTTGCATCCACCACTCCAATATCCCCATTCCTATTCATTACCACATGGTCCCCTTTGTCATTTATCACTGTCTTGAGATTATAAAATTTAACCTTTCCACTATTCCTAGCCTGAATTGTAGACTGCTCTACCTTTCGACTTACTGTGCCCCCAATATGAAATGTCCGCATGGTTAGCTGCGTGCCTGGCTCACCAATAGACTGGGCTGCAACAATGCCTATCGGCTCACCTATATCAATCTCTCTACCATGAGCTAAGTCCCGACCATAACACTTTTTGCAGACCCCTCTCACTGCCTTGCATGTCAATACTGATCTAATCTTTACCTTTTCAATCCAAGATCTCCCTATTTTTTGAGTTGCTGATCCATCTATTTCTTCACCGTACTTAAGCAGTAACTCTCCGGTTATTGGGTCTGAGATATCTTCAGATGCGGTTCTTCCCAGAATTCTCTCTGAGACGGTTTGAATCACCTCACCTCCCTCAGTTAACGACTCTGCCCATATTCCATCCATAGTGCCACAATCTTCCTCTGTAATACAGGCATCCTGGGACACATCTATCAATCTGCGAGTCAAATATCCTGAATTAGCTGTCTTTAGCGCTGTATCAGCCAATCCCTTTCTTGCACCATGGGTAGAGATAAAATACTGTAAAACTGTCAAGCCCTCGCGGAAATTTGCAGTAATGGGTGTCTCGATAATCTCTCCAGAGGGTTTTGCCATTAAGCCCCTAATCCCTGCCAACTGCCTCATCTGATCCTTACTACCTCTAGCACCCGAGTCAGACATCATAAATATTGGATTAAAGCTATCACACTTTTTTCTCCTTCCATCAGGCGCTGTCAATTCCTCCACAGCCATTTCGTCCATCATTTCTGAGGAAATTAACTCTGTGGCCTTTGTCCAAATATCAATTACCTTATTGTATTTTTCACCGTCAGTGATCAAACCATCACTATATTGGCTCTCAATCTTTTTTACCTCACTTTCGGCTTCTTCTATAATTACGGATTTTCTTCTTGGGGTAACCATATCTTTACTTGCGATGGAAATACCGGAGATGGTAGCATACTTATACCCAATATCTTTAAGTCTGTCCGCTAAAATAACCGTAGCCTTAGTCCCTAAAGTGCGATAGCATTCACTAATAATATCCTTAAGCCCCTTCTTGGCTATTACACTATTAACCGTTTCAAAAGGTAACCCCTTGGGGAAAACCTCGTAAAGGATTACCCTTCCAGTGGTTGTCCTAAATATCTGGCCATTAATTCTAACCTTGATCGCAGCATGTAAATCTAACTCGCCAGCATCATAGGCCATCCTAACCTCTTCCATATTAGCAAAAATCCCATCTTCACCTTTGCAAAATGGTCTCTCTTTAGTCATATAATAGATACCTAATACAATATCTTGCGTTGGAACAATTATAGGATCACCATTGGCTGGTGAGAGTATATTGTTCGTAGATAGCATCAATACCCTGGCTTCAATCTGGGCTTCGACAGAAAGAGGGACATGAACAGCCATCTGGTCACCATCAAAATCAGCATTGAAGGCAGTACAAACTAGAGGGTGAAGTTGAATAGCCTTTCCTTCAATAAGAACAGGTTCAAATGCCTGCATACCGAGCCTATGAAGAGTAGGCGCTCTATTAAGCAAAACACAGTGTTCCTTAACTACTTCATCTAGACAATCCCACACCTCTGGTGTTTCGTTTTCAACTAATTTTTTGCTTTTTTTGAGGGTGCCTGCCAAACCTTTTTCCTCAAGCTTATCGTAAATAAATGGCTTAAAAAGTTCTAAAGCCATCTTCTTTGGAAGTCCACATTGGTGCAGCCTTAAATCAGGACCAACTACAATCACTGATCGTCCTGAATAATCCACCCTCTTTCCGAGCAAATTTTGCCTAAATCTACCCTGCTTACCCTTAAGCATATCACTTAGGGATTTTAGTGGTCGCTTATTTGCACCAGTAATAGTCTTACCTCGCCTTCCGTTATCAAACAGAACATCTACAGCCTCCTGCAGCATCCTTTTTTCGTTTCTAATAATAATATCAGGTGCATTTAACTCTAAGAGGCGTTTCAGCCTATTGTTCCTATTTATAACCCTGCGGTAAAGATCGTTTAGATCTGAGGTAGCAAATCTTCCCCCATCTAAAGGCACTAAAGGCCTTAGGTCTGGTGGTAAAATGGGAATAACATCCATTATCATCCACTCTGGCTTATTTTTGGAGGATCTAAAGGCATCAGTTATTCGAAGACGTTTTGAAAGTTTTTTCCTTTTGGCATCTGATTTGGTACTCAGTAACTCATCCTTTAATTTGGAAGCAAGCATTTCTAAATCTATTTCTTTGAGAATTATTTGAATAGCTTCAGCTCCCATTCCGGCTACAAATCTGTCTCCATAATCCTCTTTGGCCTTTAAATACTGCTCCTCTGTCAACAAGGCACCTTTAGTTAAAGGAGTGTCTTTTGGATCAATAACCACATAATTCTCAAAGTAAAGCACCTTTTCTAGGGCCTTAAGAGTCATATCTAAAAGCAAACCAATTTTGGAGGGAATACATTTCAAAAACCAGATGTGTGCTACAGGCGTTGCTAATTCAATATGACCCATTCTCTGTCTTCGCACCTTAGAGTGCGTGACCTCTACACCACATTTCTCGCACACCACTCCCCTATGTTTCATCCTTTTATATTTTCCACAAAGACACTCGTAATCCCTTGTGGGGCCAAAGATCTTTGCACAAAATAATCCATCCCTTTCAGGCTTAAAGGTTCGATAATTAATAGTTTCAGGTTTCTTAACCTCGCCATAAGACCACTCTCTTATCTTCTCAGGTGAAGCAATAGAGATCTGTACCGATTTGAAACTTAGAGGGTCCTTTGGTTTTGTAAAAAAACCATACAAATCTTCCAAGGTTTTCTCCTTTTCTAGCTCTTGTTATTGTAATCTAAAAGAACCTCAGGCTCTCCATCCTCGTTCAGCTCTACTTCTAAACCGAGACTCTGAAGTTCTTTTACCAAAACATTGAAGGACTCTGGCAGTCCTGCTTCTAAAAAATTATTTCCCTTTACAATCTTTTCATACATTCGTGTCCGGCCAGCTACATCATCCGATTTGACAGTTAAAAACTCTTGTAAAGAATATGCCGCTCCATAAGATTCCATTGCCCAGACCTCCATCTCGCCCAGGCGCTGACCTCCAAACTGGGCCTTACCACCAAGAGGCTGCTGAGTAACTAAAGAATAGGGACCAATGGAGCGAGCATGGATCTTATCATCTACCAAGTGATGGAGCTTCATCATATACATTATACCTACAGTTATAGGGTGATCAAAAGGCTCTCCTGTTCTACCATCATACAAAATCACTTGCCCACTAATAGGTAAACCTGCTTTTGTTAAACACTCAACTATTTCCTCCTCTTGTGCCCCATCAAAGGCAGGTGTAGCCATATGTAAACCATCCTGCATATAACCAGCCTTTATCTTAATTTCTTCATCCGAGACATCAGCAAACATCTGATCATATTCTTTCCAATAGATTTCCCTCAATTTATCTCTCAATAAACTTTTATCTTTTATATTGTCCACTAATACCCTTATCTGCTTCCCAAGTTCATGAGCAGCCCAACCAAGATGGGTCTCTAAAATCTGCCCTACATTCATCCTGGAAGGAACACCAAGAGGATTCAAAACTATATCTACTGGTGTACCATCAGCAAAATATGGCATATCCTCTGCAGGAAGTATCACGGAAATCACGCCCTTGTTTCCATGGCGGCCAGCCATCTTATCACCAACAGATAGTTTTCGCTTGACAGCCACAAATACCTTTACCATCTTAATTACTCCAGGCGACAATTCATCACCTATATCTAACCTCTTTATCTTCTCCTGAAAAAGCTCATCTAATTTCTCCATCTGCTGACGATACATTAAGACTATTGATTCCATCTTCTCAATCACTTTCATTTCGGCCTCGATATTCGCTCCCTGCCAAAAATCTATAGGAATCCTCTTCAAACATTCTTGATCAATAACCTGACCCCTTGCTAATAAAATCTCACCTGTCCCTGTATGCCTCAAATCTGATTTAAGATGTTTTCCCTCCAATAGAAAAGCTAACTTCTCGCGAGCATTTCCTCCTATAACCTCGACCTCATCCTCCTTATCCTTTGATAATTGACTGATCTCTTCAGCCTGAATGGCTTTTGTCCTCTCATCTTTCTCTACGCCTTTACGAGAAAATACCTTCGCATCAATAACTATACCTTCTACACCAGGCGGAACCCGTAGCGAAGTATCTTTAACATCACCTGCCTTTTCACCAAAGATAGCACGTAGGAGCTTCTCTTCTGGTGACAGTTGAGTCTCCCCCTTAGGAGTAATTTTCCCAACCAAAACATCACCAGGCCTTACTTCAGCACCTAACCGTATAATACCACTCTCATCAAGTTCCTTTAGGGCCTCCTCTCCCGCATTAGGTATATCTCGAGTAATCTCCTCTTGTCCGAGTTTGGTATCTCTTGCCAAAAGACTGAACTCTTCTATATGGATAGAGGTAAAAACATCTTCCCGTACTAACCTTTCGCTTACTAAAATTGCGTCTTCGAAATTATACCCACCCCAAGAAAGAAAAGCTACTATGACATCCCTGCCTAAGGCAAGTTCACCTTTCTCCATGGCAGGGCCATCTGCAATAATTTGTCCTTTTTTAACTCTATCCCCTTTTTTTACAATTGACTTCTGATTGTAACATGTGCTCTGGTTCGAGCGTCTGAATTTTAATAACTTGTAAATCTCAACGCCATCCTCCTCTTTTTCTGCCTGGATAACTATACGAGAGGCATCAACGCTTTCAACAATCCCATCTCTCCTGGCTATAGCAGCCACACCTGAGTGCCTTCCTATTACTTTTTCAATTCCTGTTCCAATAAGCGGAGACTTGGCTTGCAAAAGAGGCACAGCCTGCCTCTGCATATTAGAACCCATTAGCGCCCTATTGGCATCATCATGTTCTAAAAAAGGAATTAATGATGCAGCAATACTTACCAACTGGTTTGGAGAAACATCCATATATTTAACTTCCTTAGCAGAGACTAAATATGCCTCACCCCCTTTTCTGGCAGCTACAATATCCCTAACAAAGTGACCATCAGAATCAAGTGGCTCATTAGCTTGGGCAATGGGATATTCCCCTTCATCCATGGCTGTTAAATGCTCTATGTTAGCTGAAGCAATACCATCTTCAACTTTCCTATATGGTGTTTCTATAAAACCAAAATCGTTTACACGAGAAAAGGTACTTAAAGAAAGAATTAAACCAATATTTGGCCCTTCAGGGGTTTCAATAGGACATATACGACCATAATGACTTGGATGTACATCTCTAACCTCAAATCCAGCCCTCTCCCTGGTCAATCCTCCAGGGCCAAGTGCACTCAAGCGTCTTTTATGAGTTATCTCTGACAATGGATTAGTTTGGTCCATAAACTGGGACAACTGACTTGATCCAAAAAATTCATTAATTACAGCTGAAACAGGCTTAGAATTAACCAGATCACGAGGCATTAAGGCATCAACATCTTGCAGGGTCATTCTCTCTTTAATTGCCCTTTGCATCCTAATCAATCCAACCCTGTATTCTTCCTCCAACAACTCTCCTACTGACCTAACCCTACGATTTCCCAGGTGATCTATATCATCAACTGTACCCTCTTTAACATTCAACCTTACTAGTTCTTTAACCGTCTCTATTATATCCTCTTTTCTTAGTGTACATATCTCAAGGGAAACATCTTGGTTTAGCCTGTAATTCATCTTCAAGCGACCTACCTGAGAAAGATCATATGTAGAGGGATTAAAAAAGAGGTTATTGAAATAGACATTGGCCATCTCTTGTGTAGGTGGACTCGTTGGCCTTAACTTTCGGTAAATGTCCAGAATAGCATCGTCAGTGGTAACGACTTTGTCTAAAAGCATCGTATCTCTTATAGATGTACTGACCTCTGCCGAATCTAAAATCAACAACTCAATCTTTCCGATTCCCTTGCCCTGTACAAGCTCTAAATTCTCCTGTTCAAAAGCTTGATTTGTTCTTACTAAAACTTCTCCTGTCTGGGAATCAACTATATCATGTGCAGCGATCCTTCCCTGGAGATAACCTGAACTCACTGGTATTTCTCTCAGGCCGATACCAATAAGCTTTTTGTACAATTTTTTACTAAATCTCTCACCTTTTCTCCCTATAATCTCCCCGGTTTTTTGGTCAATAATATCTTCGGTTATCTTTTGGCCTTGAAGGTTATTTAGATCTAAGACACACCTAAAGGAGCCTTTATCAATTAAGATCTTCTCTACATTATAAAAATGCCGCAAGATTTCTTCTTCACTATAGCCAAAGGCCTTGAGAAGAATGGTTGATGGAAACTTTCTCCTTCTATCAATTCTAATAAAAAGAATATCCTTGGCATCAAATTCAAAATCAATCCAGGAACCCCGCAAGGGGATAATTCTGGCAGAATAAAGAGGTTTCCCGCTAGGGTGTGTTTTTCCCTTATCATTATCAAAAAAGGCACCTGGTGACCTGTGAAGCTGACTAACAACCACCCTCTCAACCCCATTAATAATAAATGTTCCTCTCTCGGTCATCATTGGTAAGGTACCAAAATATATTTCTTGTTCCTTAATATCCCGGATACTTTTACTGCCAGTAATTTCATCAAAATCAAACACCAACAGTTGAACAACTATCTTAGTCGGTGCTTCATAGGTCATTCCCTTTTTGAGGCATTCCTCCTCATCGTGCTTTACATCTTCAAAAAAATATCTAACAAATTCCAAGGAACATGTCTTATTCAAGTCATGAATTGGAAAAACATTTTTGAATGCCCCCTGAAGTCCAATATCTTTGCGCTTTTCAGGTAGAACATTCTTTTGTAAAAAGCGCTCATATGAATCTCTTTGCACATCTATAAGATTGGGTATATCAAGGATAGTTTTTATTCTCCCAAAGCTTTTTCTTGGATAATAACTTAAACTATCTTTTTTGTTCACACTAAGATCTCCTTTTAAATCCTATTAGAAAACCGACACCAAGCTTTAAACATGATCAGCCCTATTGGTTTGATCACCTCACCATAAATGGCAAGGATTTCTTTTTAACAGGGTAAATCTTGATTTATGGCTGAATATCAAAAATAAAATGACCATAACAAAAAGTGATGTCATAATTAGAGTCTATTTTATATCTACTATAGCCCCGGCTTCCTCAAGCTGTTTCTTAATATTCTCCGCATCCTCTTTTGAAACACCCTCTTTTACTTTATTAGGAGCACTGTCAACGAGCTCCTTGGCCTCTTTCAATCCTAAATTTGTTACGGACCGAACAACCTTAATCACCTGAATCTTTTTATCGCCCACTCCAGTTAATACAACATCAAACTCTGTTTTTTCTGCTTCCTCGACCTGTTCACCTTTTTCAGGGGCAGTAGTAGCTGATACCGCTACCGGAGCAGCAGCTGAAACACCAAATTTCTTTTCAAGATCTTCTACTAATTCAGACAGTTCTAAAACTGTCATATTGGAAATAAACTCAATTACATCCTTTTTACTTATCTTAGTTGCCATATCTACCTAATATCCTCCATGTTAAAATTATTTAACTTGTTTCATCGGTTGGATTGCTTTTGTAACTAATCAAATTACTCTCTCTCATAAAAGTTTGTCCATCAATTCAGTCTTTATGCCTTTTGTCTTTTTATGGCTTCTAAAACATTGATTAATCTTCTAGGCATTTCAGATAATAGTCTAACAAAGGAAATTGGTACGCCAGAAAGAGAAAAAAGAAGTTGCGAAAGAAGAACCTCTTTTGAAGGAAGCTGGGCTAATCTTTTAATAGCAGACAATTCAACAAGTTTACCGTTTATTTGACCAATCTTTATCTCTAACGCCTCATAATCTTGCATAAATTTTGTCAAAACCTTAGCAGGTGTAACCACATCATCATAAGTAATAGCTAAAGCACAAGGCCCAGCTAAATAATCTCTTAAAATATCTGCCTCTGTGTCTTGAGATGCAATTAACAACAGTCTATTCTTTACAACTTGAAACTCGATACCTTTTTTTCTCAGCTCGCGCCTTAATTTTGTAAGCTCATCTACATTCAACCCCTGGTAATCAACCAGAAAGGTCCCACATGCCTTTCCAAGCCTTTCTTTTAAGCCAGTTATAATTTTTTCTTTTTCCTTTCTGTCCAAAGATCAATTCACCTCCCATCTTCTTTGCTGATTGGAATCATCTTGGAAGCCAAATAATTTGGGGGCCTAATGTTGGATTCTTCAACCTAGTGTTACCTGCTGATGAGATCTCGAACATTGGCTGTATCTAATTTAATACCTGGCCCCATACTGGTTGAAATAGTTAAACTTTTCAGATAGGTTCCCTTGCTGGATGGTGGTTTTAACCGTAAGATTGTATCAAGAAAAAATGCGGTATTCTGTAGGAGCTTATCTGCCCCGAAAGACACCCTCCCTATCGAAGTATGTATTATTCCTGTTTTATCCACCTTGAACTCAATTTTTCCTGCCTTTAGTTCTGTGACAGCCTTGGCTACATCAAAGGTTACGGTACCAAGTTTTGCATTGGGCATCATACCCCTTGGACCTAAAATACGACCTAATTTACCTGCTATGCCCATCATATCTGGAGTAGCAACAGCCTTATCAAATTCAAGCCACCCTTTTTGGATCTTCTCCGAGAGATCCTCAGCCCCAACAAAATCCGCACCAGCTTCTGCCGCCTCTTTTTCCTTTTCTCCTTTAGCAAAAACGATCACCCTTACTGGCTTTCCAATGCCATGAGGTAGAGAAACTGTACCTCTTACCATCTGATCGGCATGGCGTGGATCAACGCCTAGCCGGACAGATATGTCTACCGAGGCATCAAATTTCACATATGAACTATCTATTGCTAATTCAATAGCCTCTTTGAAGGTATATTTTTTCAACCTATCTGTTTTTTTATCGGCCTCGATATACTTTTTTCCTCTCTTAGGCATATCAACATTTTCCTAAAACTTAAGAATTTCTATTCCACCATCCTGCACCGGGGAAAATTAAAAGCCCTTTAGTACAAACCGTCTCCAGAGGAATGGAGTAATGGAGAACTGAAGTATTGAATTTTTTCCCTCTACCCCTCCAGCGCTGCAATACTCCATCACACCAGTACACCCTCCGGACCGGAGGCCAATTAGGGCGAAGCCTTTAAGTTCTTTCTCCATTCCCAATAGTAATTCCCATACTTCGGGCCGTACCCTCAATTATCTTTAAGGCCCCTTGTAAATCAACAGCGCTCAGGTCATTAAATTTTAGTTTAGCTATCTCCTCTACCTGGTCCTTGGTTACATTTCCCACTTTCTCTTTCCTTGGATCAGCAGAACCCTTAGCTATATTTGCTGCCTGCTTTAGAAGCACAGAAGAAGGTGGAGTTTTCGTTATAAATGAGAAAGACTTATCTGCGTAAACCGTTATAATTACAGGAATAATCATACCCTCCTGATCCTGTGTCCTTGCATTAAATGCTTTACAGAACTCCATAATATTAACACCATGCTGTCCCAATGCAGGTCCTACAGGTGGTGAAGGGTTGGCTTGTCCAGCCTTTACCTGCAATTTGATCGTTGAAATAATTTTCTTTGCCATATATTTTCTCTTCTACAGTTTTGAAACCTGAACAAAATCAAGTTCAACTGGGGTTGGACGCCCAAAAATACTTATCAAAATTTTTAGCTTAGCCTTATCCGGTTTTACTTCCTCCACCATTCCATTGAAATTAGTAAATGGACCATCAATCACCCTAATCTCGTCGCCTGCTTCAAAAAGGAACTTTGGTTTTGGCCTTTCCCTTCCATTCTCCATTCTAGTGAGAATCCTCTGTGCCTCCTCTTCAGAAATTGGAACAGGTTTCATTTTTCCACCTAAAAATCCTGTTACCTTGTCTGTATCTTGTACTATGTGCCATGTTTCATCAGTCAATGCCATTTGAACCATAATGTAGCCAGGATAGAATTTCCGAGAAGATGTCTTTTTCTTCCCTTTAACTAACTCTACAACCTGCTCAGTAGGCACTATTATCTGGCCAAAAAACTCCTCTTTCCCTAAGGATTTAATTTTTTCTTGCAAGATTAACTTTACCCTGCTTTCGAATCCAGAATATGTATGGACTATATACCAGTTTAATTCCACACCAATACCCGACTTTTACCAATACCTATTTAATTACATTCTTTATAATCTTCACCAAACCTAAATCTACAATACCTAAATAAAAGGCAATTAAAAGAACTAATACTATAACTACTGCTGTAGTGGATAAAAGTTCCTTTTTTGTAGGCCAGGTTACCTTTTTAAGTTCCACTTTGGCATCAGCCAAAAACTGTCGAGCAATTATAAAATATCTTTTGAGTACAAATGCGCCATTATCTGCTTTTTTATAAACATCCTTCTTCAACGGCGCTGGCTGAAGATCTTCTTTTTCTGGAATAACTTGCCTACCTGCTTTTCTCTGTTTAGAAATGCTGGTATTTAGCATTACATTTGATTTCTTACTAACCCTTCTTTTTTTGTGGCTCTTCTTCTTTTTCATAAACCATAGAATATCTTTAGAAAATCAACCTTACATTAAAACTACCCAACAATTAAAAGCTAAATTCTTCTGAAAATGGCAGGCCAGGAGGGATTCGAACCCCCATCACCCGGATTTGGAGTCCGGTGCTCTAACCGTTAGAGCTACTGGCCTGTATAAATTGTTTCTATTTTGTTTCCTTATGAAGGGTATGGGTACGGCAAAATGGACAGTACTTCTTGAACTGCAATTTATCTGGAGTTCTTCTTTTATTCTTTGTAGTAGTGTAATTTCTCTGCTTACATACTTCACAAGCCAAGGTAATAATATCCCTCATATGTATAACCTTACTCTACTATATCACTTATTACTCCGGCACCAACCGTTTTACCGCCTTCCCGGATAGCAAAGCGGAGTTCCTTTTCCATAGCTATCGAGGTTATCAAGTTTACCTCAAAAGAGACATTATCAC
>Ga0209991_10000870_pt1 | contig 13512 bp, 7 predicted proteins | sample ChitaG_FD_183167 | JGI IMG/M metagenome (GOLD analysis project Ga0209991, IMG submission 183167) | Deep subsurface microbial communities from South Pacific Ocean to uncover new lineages of life (NeLLi) - Chile_00310 metaG (SPAdes)... | ecosystem: Environmental > Aquatic > Marine > Oceanic >...
GAGCACTGTGGCGGGGCGCAGATCTATCTCAAGAGGGAGGATCTTGCACACACCGGCGCCCACAAGATCAATAACGCCCTGGGCCAGGGACTCCTGGCGGAGCGCATGGGAAAGAGGCGAATCGTCGCTGAGACGGGAGCGGGGCAGCATGGCGTAGCTGCCGCCACCGTCTGCGCCATGCTCGGGATCGAGTGCATCATCTACATGGGGGAGGAGGATATGCGCCGCCAATCACTAAATGTCTTCCGCATAAGGCTGCTGGGCGCCGAGGTGCGGCCGGTTTCCAGTGGCAGCCAGACCCTCAAGGACGCCATCAATGAGGCCATCCGCGATTGGGTGACCAATGTCGATTCCACTCACTACCTTCTGGGCAGTGTCGTAGGCCCCCATCCCTATCCGATGATGGTGCGCGATTTTCAGTCGGTCATCGGCGTGGAGGCTCGCCGTCAGATCCTTGAGGCTGCCGGCCGTCTGCCCGATTATGCTATCGCCTGCGTCGGCGGGGGCAGCAATGCCATGGGTCTGTTTCACCCCTTGGTGAAGGACCTCGCGGTGAAGCTCATCGGGGTTGAGGCTGGGGGGTTAGGGCTTGATACCGGGAAGCACGGTGCCAGCCTGACAGCGGGAAGCATTGGCGTGCTTCACGGCACAAAATCACACATCCTCCAGGATGAGGCCGGTCAGATCCGGGAGACCCATAGCATCTCTGCGGGGCTTGACTACCCCGGGGTCGGTCCGGAGCACAGCTACTATAAGGAGAGCGGTCGGGCAAGCTACTTCGCCGTTACCGATGAGGAAGCGCTTGAGGGATTTAACCTGCTCTCCCAGAAGGAGGGAATAATCCCCGCCCTTGAGCCGGCCCATGCTATCTACTATACCGCCAGGCTCGCCCGGGAGTTATCAAAGGACCAGATCATTCTCGTCAATCTGAGCGGGCGTGGCGATAAGGATATGGATATCGTCGCCAAGGCACTGGGGTTTCATCTATGAGCCGTATCGCCTCTTTTTTTAAATCCCCGCTGCAAAAAGGGCGAAAGGCGCTGATCGCCTATTTAACCGTGGGCTTTCCCAGCGTGGCGACGACGCTGGAGGTGGCGCCCGCCCTGGTGGCGGCTGGGTGCGACATGATCGAGCTGGGCATCCCCTTCTCCGACCCGTTGGCCGATGGCGCCACCATTCAACGGGCAAGCCATCGGGCGCTTCAGCAGGGGGTCACACCACGGCTATGCCTCGAGGTTGCCTCCGAACTGCGGCAACGGCTCGATGCCCCGCTAATTTTTATGAGCTACTATAACCCGCTACTCCATTATGGATTGGAGGCTTTTTGCGCTGCCTCTTCAGAGGCGGGGATCGACGGGCTGATTGTCCCCGACCTGCCCCCTGAAGAAGGGGCAGGGCTTGAGGAGCTCGCCGCGAGACAGGGACTGGACCTCATCTACCTGCTTGCCCCCACCACCACCGAGGAGCGCCTTCGCCTGGTAGCCGATAGAGCGCGCGGGTTCATCTATGTGGTATCGCTTAAGGGGGTTACCGGTGCCCGGGAGACGCTGCCCCCTGACCTGGAGGGCTTCATCGCCAGGGTGAGGGGCGTAACCTCAAAGCCGCTATGCGTCGGCTTCGGCATCGCCACCCCGGAGCAGGCCCGACGCGTGGCCTCGCTCAGCGATGGGGTGATCCTGGGCAGCCGAATCCTGGATATTGTGGAGAGCAGCGATCAGCCCGCCACGGCAGCAGGAGCCTTCATCCGGCAAATCAGGAAGGCTATATCCCCATCGTGATCTCATTCAGATAGATGGTTGACACCCGATAGCTGGTAGTGTCTGAAAGCTCACAGAAGGCGGGTAACGTATCACCTCTCTGACGTTCTCATCATAAGCCTTATTGTCATTGCGAGCGAAGCGAAGCAATCTCGTGCACCTTTGGGATTGCTTCGTCGCTCACACTCCTCGCAATGACAGCGGAACCGAAGAACATCACTCAGAATCACATAGAGGTGGTGTATCATTGAAGAGCCTAGATGATACCAAGTTAAGTTATCAAAATTGCGCTCTTAGTCCTTTGCAGATATAAGATACCGACACCTTAATTTCTGATCAATCTGATCAAAGTGTCACATCCTTGAGCCTGACAACCTGTTTCTTCATCCCATTGCCTTGAGGAATCTCCAAACTTATACCTTCATTGATTTGTGCACATACCCCCATCAGCTGCACCACAACCAGGGCAACAATAGCGCCAATTTGACAAGAATACTAACTTGTGTTAATATTTTTAATTTTTCTTGGAGAGGTGGGAGAACATGGGGTATGCGCACCACCACAAGAGGCAGGAGGTAAGCAATGACTCAGGCAATTCCGAAGCTAGGGAGCAAATTATCTATACAGAAAGGTGCCATGAAGATACCATATAAGTGGGGATTTGGTTCCACCCCTCGTACGGCCAAGCTAAGGGCCGATTTAAAATGGAAAGCGGCCGTGGTGAAGGATTTCATCAATGTTGCCATCGGCCTGGCGACGTGCACCTTTCGCCATGGAGAGCATATCAAGGTTGATCTGGACAGAGCAAGGCTAGTAACCGAATCATATAAAAATACTGATGGCCAACCATGGGTAACCCGCGTGGCGAAAGCTTTTATCAACGTCTGTGAGAACTTGCCTATCTATATTAAGCCAGGCGAGCTGATTGTAGGGGATCCCAACAGCGCCCCCGATGAATTGCGATGGTATCCTGAGATTACTGCAAATTATATGCCCGAAGCCGTCACGAATGGCGGCTTCTCGCAGATGGTAACCAATGAGGAAAGAGAGGAAATCATCGCAGACATCTGCGCGTTCTGGAGCGGTAAGTGCGTATCCGATCGCATAAAAGCTGTTCTGCCCAACGATTTAGTCCCTGATGTCCTCCACGGACTCGCCACCCCAATCGAAGCAAAGCTCTGGGAAATGGGAATAGCCAATCCGTGCTACGACTATGCCAGTCTTCTCAGTGAGGGCCTCAATGCACGCATTGAACGGGCTGAGCGCAAGCTGAAGGACTTGAACAGCAGAGTCCTGGAGATACATCCCGCTGAGTACGTAGAGAAGAGAAACAACTGGGAAGCTATGGCCATGTGCGGGAGAGCTATAATCCGCTTCAGCCAGCGCTATGCTGAACTCGCCAGGGAACTGGCAAAGGCTGAACCGGACGAAACGCGCCGGCAGGAGCTGCAAGAGATAGCTGCCATCCTAGAGCGGGTGCCTGCCAATCCAGCCCGAACATTCCACGAAGCCCTCCAGTTCTTCTGGATCATTGAAGTGGCTGCGAAGTTCCTAGCTGTATACGGCCATGGCGGTGGCTACAGAATCGACCAGGTATTCTGGCCTTACTATGCAGCCGATATGAGGGCAGGGCGGCTCACGCGTGACAAGGCGTTGGAGCTCCTCGAGTGCCTTTTTCTCAAGGTTCAAGAGGTGGGCATTGCTTTGGAGTGGCCAGTGACCTTCACCGGTAAGGCTGGCGGTGAAATATTCTATACGCTCAACATTTGTGGAAGTACAACGGATGGTAGGGATGCATCGAACGATCTGAGTTGCCTGATTCTGGAAGCTATGAGCAACCTCCACATCAATCAACCGGCCATCGCCATCCTTTATCACCGGGACATCTCAGCGGACGTTGTTGAGCGGGCAATAGATCTCATGCGCGTTGGTACCGGTCATCCTTCCTGGTTCAACCAAGACCTGCTCGAGAAATGGGCACTTCTGCGAGGCTATTCTCCCGAGGATGCGAAAAGGACAGAGGTAGGAGGCTGTGTCACCATTCACGTCATAGGTAAATATATGATTTCAACAGGAGCGGCAGGAGCCGGGGGTATGATCGTGCCCAAGGTATTGGAGGAAGCCTTGCACGAGGGCGGCCCGCAAGGTACGGAAGGCAGACCTGACAAGCCTCGGACAAAAGATCCCCGACATATGCAGTCCGCCGACGAGCTGCTGGATGCCATGTTGGAGCGTGTTTTGTTCTATGCCAAACAAATGAAGATTTCGTGGGATCTGGCTCAGGATGTCCTCATGATGACCTATCCGGATCCATGCAATTCCCTGCTCCAGGATGAGCCGCTGGAAAGAGGGGTCGATCGCAAGAAACTACACAAGGAATATGATACCTATCCGGCGGTATATAGTTTAGGAATGATAACCACCGTCGACTCGCTGATAGCGATCCAGAAGCTCGTGTTTGATGACAAGAAGTATACCATGGAGCAGTTGATCACCGCCCTGAAAGCGGGCTGGAATGGACATGAAGCGATGCGCCAGGACTTCCTCAATGCCCCGAAGTATGGCAACGATGATGACTATGCAGACGCGTGGGCCGTGAAGGTCGCCACCCGCTTTGAAGAAACGATCAGCCGGGTCAAGGATGCATGGGGATGCAGGTTTATCAGTGACGGGGGCACGGCTGCGGGCTACCAGACGGTTGGTCTTACCTGCGGGGCTACCCCGGATGGGAGGCACGCCATGAGCCATCTCAGCGACGGTAGCCGTTCACCCATGGCCGGTGCGGACAAAAAGGGCCCTACAGCGGTGCTGAATTCCGCGGCCAAGATACCCTTCATGCATACCGAGCTTTTTAACCAGCGGTTTATGCCGGTCTTTCTCGAAGGGGAAAACAAGAAGCTGTTTGCCGCATACCTGCGGGAGTGGTATGAGAAAGGTACTATTCCACACATCCAGTTCAATATCGTGGACAGTGCGGTTCTGAGTGATGCTCAGGAGCACCCGGAGAATTACACCGACCTGCAGGTAAGGGTGGCCGGGTACAGCGCCTTCTGGATCGACTTGCCAAAAGGAACCCAGGACAGTATTCTCGCCAGAACGGAACATGGCTTGTAATCCAGAATTATGCACGGTGAAGCCGTGCGGGCTCATGTATGAGGATATCACCTCGGACAAGGGCCTTATATTTAACGTGCAGCGGTTCGCTCTTCATGATGGGCCGGGGATAAGGACTACGGTTTTTCTGAAGGGATGTCCTTTGCACTGCCTCTGGTGCAGCAATCCGGAGTCGATAAGCCCATCCCCTGAGCTAATTACCAGAGATGCCAAGTGCATCCTATGCGGAAGGTGCTTGGACGAATGTCCTCAGCAGGTGATCACAATTGTAGAAAACGAAAGGACGATCGATTGGGCAAGGTGTAACTCCTGTATGAAATGTGCCGATGTGTGTCCCTCTAGGGCAATAGAACGTGTGGGTGACTATATGACCATTGATGAAGTAACGAATACCGTGGTCAGGGACTCGAGCTATTATAGGCGTACGAACGGCGGTATGACGCTCTCCGGAGGGGAACCGCTGGTGCAGTGGCAATTCGCCGTGGCCTTGCTCCGGGACGCAAAACGGATGGGCTTGCATACCGCCGTCGACACGACGGGTCATGCCGAGTGGGACGTATTTGCCGAGGTGCTGCGCTATACCGATTTAGTACTCTATGATGTCAAACACATAGATGCCAGAAGACATGAAGAAGCGACTGGTGTGTCGAATGATCGCATCCTCGATAACCTACAAAAGACGCTTGCCGATTCTAATGTAGTAGTATGGGTACGTATCCCAATTATTCCTCGATTCAACGATTCTGAGGAGGCTATAGCGAATATATGCGCATTTGTTCGAACACTTCCCCATCCTGTAGAGAAAGTATCCCTGCTTCCTTTTCATAAATTTGGTGGAGTTAAATATCCTGCCCTTGGAAAGGCGTATAATTGGGAGGATATACCACTGATCAACGAATACCAGATGGAGGCCTTCAAAAAACTGGTTGAATCCTACGGATTCAGCGCAGATATTGGTCGGTAATAGGCAAAGCCATAGGCACCGCTCACCTAGCTATAGGTTGTCTATTGTATCGCCGTCGTCAATGTACTGGACGAGTACCCCTCATTGACCTTTATGGGCCACCTTGTTATATTACTCGAGGAGCGACGGCGTGGCTGATGTACAACCCTTTTACGGTCTTCGTTACAATCTGGAGCGGATCGGTGACCTGTCCACAGTGATCTGCCCCCCTCATGATGTGATCTCCGCTGCGGAGCAGCTTCTCTACCACCGCAGCAGCCCGTATAACGTGATCCGGCTTGAGTACGGAGAGGAGCGACCCGGTGATTCGCCCCAAAACAACAAATACACTAGAGCAGCCCTGACTTTGGCAGATTGGCTCGACCAGGGCATACTAAGTGGGGAGGAGCATCAAGCCTTCTACTTGGTGGAGCACCGCTTCCCATATCAAGATGAAGTAAAGAGCTGCTTCAGCCTCATCGCCCGGGTAAGACTGGAGGAACTTTCGGGCAGCGGCCGGATTCGCCCCCATGAGATGACCATGAGGAGGCCTGGGGAGGATCGCCTCCGCCTTCTCAAGTCCTGCCACGCCAACTTCAGCCCCATAATGGGGCTGTTTCGCCACCGCGGGGAGGGGATTCAGTCGCTATTCCCCGATACGATAAATAAGCCTGCCTTAAGTGCGGTGGATCGCTACGGGGTGGCCTACGCCATGTGGGTGGTGACCGATGAGAAGGACATCGCCAGGGTCTGCGACTTCTTCGCCAATAAGACCCTCTACATTGCCGACGGGCATCATCGCTATGAGACAGCCCTCGCCTACAAGCAGGAGCAGTATGCCGCCCTCCCATCCTATACTGGGGAGGAACCCTTTAACTTCGTGATGATGACCCTCACCGACTCTGAGGACCCAAATCTCATCATGCAGCCCACGCACCGCCTGGTGCGGGGGCTCAACACAAAAAGGCTGGCCCAACTGAAGGAGGAGCGGAGCGTCTATTTCGATGAGGAGTTGCTCTCGCCTTTACCCAACCCATCCGAAACCCTGAAAGGCTGGACAGAAACCTTAAAGCAGCAGCGGGGGACAACATTCGGCATTTATGGTCTTGAGGGACCGCGCCTCTGCCTGCTGAGGGCGAGACAGGGAATGATGTCCCCAGTTCAGCCAAGCGTGTTACAGGATTTGGATGTTCACATCCTTCATCGGGTGATCTTGCACCAGATGCTGGGCATAGATAGCCAGGAAAGTGAGGAGGATTGCCTGGAATATACTCGCGACGGTTTGGAGGCCCTCTCCCGGGTAGACGCGGGGGAGTATCAGCTAGCCATTCTGCTTAATCCGACCCCGATCTCCAGCGTCCTAGCGGTGGCTGACCAAGGAGTGAGGATGCCCCAAAAGTCCACCTACTTCCATCCCAAGACGCCCGCCGGTCTGGCGATCAACCCCCTCTAGGACGATTTTTCGCACCCCACAGGCCTTCAATGGTGTTATCGAAAAACGCCGAAATCTACCGTGTTGCTATATATACGATAGCCGAGTTCAAACACTATTTTCAAAGCGGATATATAATCCGAATACCATAAAAACTACTGCACTGCCACGAAAATAGAGCTACGTTCCATGTCATTCCGAACTTGTTTCGGAATCTCAAGGTTAATACGGGGATGCTGAAACAAGTTCAGCATGACAACGTGCTGGTTATAACCAAATGTCGTTGCTACGAAAATACACTTATATGTCTGGATGAACCCTACACCCTTGTCATTCCCGCGCAGGCGGGAATCTAGACCGACCAATCTCTGGGTTCCTGCTTCCGCAGGAACGACAGACAAATCCGGTGTAAACATGCCACATTTTCATCCTCCGTGGTGCTTGTTGCAACAGGCATGACTTATTGCAATTCACACTGATATGAGACTGTTTCACAAAGTAAAAGCTTGAATAAATTCCCTCTCTAGGCTACCAAAATCGCTATCATAATGGCATGATGGCTCAACTATTGGGCTTAAGATAGGCTTTCCAATGTGACCAATTCCCCACTGTAACGAGAAGGTCGTGTTTATGCAACAAGCTCATATGTAGCTTAAAAGCTCGCTCTCATCTCCCCGGCAACCTCTTCAGGCAGGGTCTCGATGACCCAAACATCGTAGAACCTTTCCATAAAACCGGCATCGCTGGTATAAACGGGCTGAAAAACCGGCCTTGAGATTATGCGGGCACTCAGCCAGTAATGATCCGGGCGCTGCTTAAGGGGTGCCGAATAGGTGATCAAGTTGAAGGAGTTTACCCCCATCCCTTTGTAGCAATGCAATATTTTCACAATAGCGGCAGCGAAATCCCTTGTCTGCCTTTCATCCAAATCCGCCAGATTGCCCACCCCCTTAAATATCATCTGAACCTCCCTGTTCCCCCGAGGGGCGTAGCTGGCAATGACCGCCAGGGAATCGTTCTCCCCGATATACCGCTCGCCAATCTCCCTCTCCACCTCGATCAATTCCCGCCAATAATTTCTACCATGCCTGCAGAAATAGTCCTCGCTTTTCGCCAAGAGTTTCCCCAGTTCCGGCGTCGGGGCGCGATCCACAACTATTTGCACATGGGGATGGACTATACTGGCCCCGCTGGGCGGCAGATGATTCCATATCCACACCGGATATTTCGCTTTTTCGTCCTTTTGGTGCACTAAAACAATGTATTCCCTTGATGCAATAATGTTATCCGCAAGCATCTCCGTGGTAAATTCGTCCAGCTCGAGAAAATGCCTCCCCGTCAAGGTAGCCACCGCGTGGTATTCCGCAAAGGGGTATAGATTGGGGAAGAGTAAGCATTCCCCCCTTTTTATCCTGCCTTCTGGGAACAGCTTAGGCGGGAATTTTGGCGTTCTCTGCGCAATATTCTCCGGGCAAAAGAAGCAGCCAGCCCTTGTCCTCTCGATCACCTCCTTCACCTCCACCTCGCCCCCCTGTGCCTGCCTCGCCCTTCCTGCTCTGGTCACATTGATTCTGCTCTGGGAACCTGTCAAGGGGTCCTCCCGATACTCAATTAGCTGAACCTCGCTCTCAAATTGCACCAGAGGACTTAGAATTTCCATACTTTTTACCTCTTTGCGAAACTCCATCGGGCACCCCCATGATGAGAAATGGCTAATTATTATACCATATCGCCGCTCCCTTAAAGGGTGGTCTCATAGAACCCTTCGTATAATTTGCCAGGGTAGGTTGTACACAGGGTTGACAGTGGGGTAGTGCTATGATAGAGTTTCGCAGAATAGAGGGAAAACACTGAAAAGGAGGTAGAATATGAGGCTGGTTGTTATAGGATTAGGACAGTGTGGCAGTAGGATCGCTGATGAGTTTGCCAGAATGGGCAAGAGGGCAGCATCTCGCCGGCATATTAAGATAATCACCGGCGTCTACGCAGTGAATACCGATCAAGTCGACTTGACCGGACTGAAAACCATAAAGCCCGATTTCCACCATCGCATAGTTATCGGGGGTCGAAGGACCGGTGGTCATGGTGTGGGCAAGATAAACGAGCTTGGCGCGGCGATCGCAAGAAGCGACAAGGACAAGGTGGTCGATGCGATAAGAACCGGGGCAAGGTTTTATGAGACCGATGCCTTTTTACTCACTGCCGGTGCTGCCGGCGGCACAGGCTCGGGAGCACTGCCCATAATCTGCGATACGCTGAAGGAAAGATACCCGGATAAACCGGTTTATGCTCTTATCGTCCTGCCCTTTGCGCATGAAGAAAGCTCAGAGGAAAGATGCGTCTACAATACAGCTACGTGCCTTAAATCCGCCTACTCGGTCGCCGATGCGGTATTTCTTGCCGACAACCAGCGATTTCTCAAAAAGGATGCCAACCTGCTAAATAATATGGAAAAGATCAATCAGCAAATAGTGAGGCCTTTCCTCGATTTACTTTGCGCCGGTGAGGAGGTAAGACGAAGGCATGTTGGAGCGAGGACTATCGATGCCGGTGACATAATGCAGACACTGGAAGGCTGGACCATAATAGGCTTCGGTAAATCGGACCTAGCGTTTATCAGGCTACCTTTTCAAAGAACGCGCAGCTTCAAGAAAAAGAGTAGAGAAACCCAGAGAGGATTAGAGGCTATGGACCAGGCGCTGAGTGAGCTTTCCGCGTCCTGTAGTCCCAGTGATGCGGGAAAGGCTTTATATCTAATCTCCGCCCCAGCCAAGGAGATGAATGTGGACCAGGTCAAAGAGCTGGGGGAGATTATGAAAGAGATAGCACAGGATGCCGTGATCAGGAGTGGCGACTATCCCAGAAACAAGGCCGAGGTCAGTGTAACGGTGATCCTCTCCCAGCTTAGAGATGTACCAAGGGTAAGGGAAATTTACAAGACAGTAACGGAGTCTGCCACCTCGATAAAGCAGAGACAAAAGGAGGCGGAGGAAAAGCTTAGAGAGATGGCTAAAGCCTCAGAAGGGATACCTACCCTATTATAGTTTTCTCCTTTAATATAGCTACAGAAGTGTCATCTATTCTGTGACCTTGCTTCCTATAGCCTGGTAGCCCTCTGCCCAGCATCTCCCGTCATCCTCTCTTCCCGCGGTTCCTGGTAGGGAGCAACTCTGCGATCTGCGCCAAGAGAGCATCTTTGCTAAAGGGCTTTTCAATCACCCCGTCGATGTCCGGCATTTCCTCCGGGTCAAATTGCACCCCCCAGCCGGTGATCAGCATCACTGGCATCTCGGGTTTCATCTCTTTAACAGCCCTGGCAACATCGCGTCCCGATATGTCAGGCATCCCCAAGTCAGTGATTACCAGCGCATAATCGCCCTTCTCAAAGGCGCTAAGCGCCTCCTCCCCACTGGTAACCACCGTTACCCGGTGCCCTAGCTGTTGGAGCATGAGCCCGAGAATCTCACTGACCTCCGGATCGTCATCGGCCAGGAGTATCGTGGCACGCTTGATAGTGGGTGGCTTCCGCTCAGGGCGCGATCTCGCTTCGACACTGTCGGCCATGGGCAACCTGATATAGAAGGTGGCTCCCTTCCCCTGGGTGCTTTCAACCTCGATGCTCCCGCCATGCCTGGTAACAATACCATAGGTCACACTAAGCCCGAGCCCGGTGCCCGCAGGGGCTCTGGTGGTGAAGAAGGGATCGAAGAGCTTCCCTTTTATCTCCTCAGGGATACCCATGCCGGTATCGCTAACGGAAAGAACCACAAAGCTATTTTCCTGCTCGCTCTTAACCGTGATCTTGCCCCCCTCAGGCATGGCATCCATGGCGTTGAAGATAATATTCACCAGTGCCTCTCTAAGCTCCGCCGCGTCCCCTGCCACAGGAGCCACCTCATTCAGCTCAGTGCCAATCTCGATGGTTACACCCTCCGTCTCCTCGAGCTTTACCCGGCGGGATTCCACCATCTCTAAGGCACCTTCTATCAATTGATTCAGGTTCACCGCTTCGAAAGTGCTAGACGCCCTCACCCCGGCGAAATCCTGGAGTCGTCGCACTGTCTTAGCGGCATCGAGAGCGGTCTGCTCGATGACCCGGACGCTCTTCATCACCTTTTCGCCTTCCTGATCCTCCAAAGCCAACTGGGCCCGGCCCAGGACGATGGCTAAGATGTTGTTGAAGTCGTGAGCCACACCACCAGCCATCTCACCCAACGCCCTCAACCTCTCCGACCGCACCATGTAATCCTGTGCCTCCTTGAGCTCCTTGTAGGCTCGCTCCAGCTCCGCTTCGTGTTCCTTCACCTGGATAAATAACCTGGAGTTCTCCATAGCCGCGGCTATCTGGGCCGCCACAGGCTCCAGGATCTCCCGCTCCCTCTCGCCATAGGCATTAGGATGCCGGCTGATGAGGTGAAAGGTGCCGATGACATCGCCCTTGGAGAGGAGGGGGACGCGGATCGCTGACCTGAACCCGCTCTTCAGATATCCCACATCGATGGGGAATTGCACCCCCCGGGCAAAATCTGTTTCAATGTTGGTCCGCTTGTTTTCCACAATCCATGCTGTGTCTGTCCCCGCTAAGGGCACAGTGCCCCCCTCGTCCATCCCCGTCTCCCCCTCGGTGGATACGGCTAAGAATCTCAACCTATCCCCCTCCACCTGTGTGATGATAGAGAGGTCAAAATCGATAATCTTTTTAATCTCGGTGGTCAAGGCTTGGTATGTCTCCCTGATATCCAGGCTGGAGCCGATGATCCTGGATAACTCGCTGGTCACCGCCAGCCGCTGCGCCCTCTCCCTGACCCCCTGGTAGAGGTTAGCATTCTCAATGGCGACCCCCGCCTGGTCAGCGAGAATCCTCAGCGGCTCTATCTCCCCTTCAGTGATCTCCTCCCGCTCGGTGAAAGCAACGATGCTGCCCATATACTTATCCCTGGCAAAGAAGGGCACAATTACCATTGCCTTCGCCCTGATGAGCTCCTGCACGGCATTACATTCATCCCTGGTTAACGGGGGCTCGGCTATCTCATAAAGGTGGTACGCGGTCACCACTCTGCCCTCCATCACCTCATCCAGAGCATGGCTATACCCTTTGATAACTGGAAACTCCAGCTCGGCCCATGTCTGGTCCAGGGCCTGCTGCACTTCGCCGACCAGTCCCGATTCCTCTTTGGTGGAATACACTACCGTCCGATGAATATTCCTCGCCTCGTCCACTACAAACATCAACGTATGGTCGAATCCCAGGTTAACCACCACGCCATCTGAGATCTGCTGCAATACCTCACTTACTTCCAGGGTGCTCTGGATGGTGGCAGTTACCTTTTGCAACGCCAGGAGTTGATTTGTTCTTTGTTCCAGTTGCTCCTTCCCCTTTATTAGCACCTCCTCCATGCGCTTGCGCTCGGTGATATCCGCGGTAACGATCCCCAGGCCATCACCTACCTTGAAAGCCCTCACTTCCAGATGTACATCTCCATGTTTGGGGTAAGGAACAATGTCCTCAGTGAAGAAGGGCTTCCCGGTCTTGATAACTTCCAGATATTGATCGTATTTACCCCTTTCCTTAACATGAGGTTCCAGTTCTAGCATGTTTTTCCCGATGAAATCCTCTTTCTTAACCCCAGCGGGAAGACGAATCAATGGATACCTCAATGAAGCTTCATTGAGATCAACCAAGTTGAGCTCTGAATCCCAAATGGTGAAGAAGTCGGTTGCTGACTCCATAAAGCTGCGTAACTTCTCCTCGCTCTCCCGTAGTGCCTCCTCCGCCCGCTTGCGCTCGGTGATGTCCCTCGCCATGCCAGTGAAACCCACTGCCTTTCCGAAGCCATCACGCACCAGAGCACCGCCATACTCGACTTCAAATTCTTTCCCGCCTTTAGTTAGCAACGTATACTCAACCGTGCCACTGCGCCCCTCTTTAAATGCCCTTCTCGCATTATCCCTGGCTCTAGCACGGTCTTTCTCTGCAACAAGCATAAGGCCGTTTTGCCCGATAACCTCCTCCCTATTACTGAACCCGTGCAAGCGAAGTGCTGCCTCATTCATTTCTATAATTCGGCCTTCCAGATCAGTGACGGTAATCCCATCTCTAATGGATTCAAACATAATGCGCAGCTTTTCCTCGCTCTCCCGCAGTGCCTCCTCCGCCCGCTTGCGCTCGGTGATGTCCGCGGTAACGATCCCCAGGCCATCACCTACCTTGAAAGCCCTCACTTCCAGATGTACATCTCCATGTTTGGGGTAAGGAACAATGTCCT
>Ga0209991_10000871_pt1 | contig 13508 bp, 10 predicted proteins | sample ChitaG_FD_183167 | JGI IMG/M metagenome (GOLD analysis project Ga0209991, IMG submission 183167) | Deep subsurface microbial communities from South Pacific Ocean to uncover new lineages of life (NeLLi) - Chile_00310 metaG (SPAdes)... | ecosystem: Environmental > Aquatic > Marine > Oceanic >...
TCTGGCAATAGTGTTTTTTTCATTGGCGATCTCGGGCTTCAGGACTTTTATGGCCACATCCTCTTCGATTTTCTTGTCGAACACCTTGTAGACCGTACCCATGCCGCCTCTTCCCAATTGTTCGATGATTTCGTATCGATTTGCAAAGACTTGTCCTCTAACGAGTTCTCTTAGAGGAGTCTGAAGTGTTTCAGTAGCGGCAGACGCTTTTTGGGGATGAAGCGTTGCTCCGCAAAAACCGCAAAAGTGTGTAGAATTTGGATTGTCAAATTGACACTGAGGACATTTCATGAAAGCAGATCCCTAAAAATTTCCAATCGATAATAGATATATTAGTTCCTTGAAGAATAGTCAAATAAGAATTGTACTCTGCTTGAGATTTCCTAGTTATTCCAGGTTAAGAAAGGATATCCTCCGGGAGGTAATATCTCCCGAGAGGGGGCATAAGCAGGATGCCGTTACTGCACGGTTTGAGCTGAGCTATAATCTCTCTTGTGATAGAGATACCTTCTTTTTCCGCATCTTTCCCTTTTTTCCCAGGTTGACATCCAGAGCATGGGCTCCGGCTTCCTCCTGTCTTCTGGCATACTGCCTCACGAGTCCGAGATTTTCAGCTTCCAGCTCTTCGTTTAAAATCTTTCGTCCAAAGGGATTGATGTTTTCTCTAATGACGCGAAAAGAGTGGGAACTGCCGATGGTAAGAACGGCACTGCGGCTTGAGGCCCGGAAAGAAAGGTTCGGAGTGTGTCTAGGGAAGGCCTTTTCAACACGGTCGAACATTATCTGGGGAAGTTTTGTCTTCTCTTTTTTATAGCCAAGAAGGGAATAGACGGCTTTTTTATCTATAGAATACTCGATATTCCCCTCAATTTTCAGTTGGTCAAATACCATCTACATCTATCCTATCATATTATCAAGACATTCCCCAAGATAGAAAGGAAAACCTAAAAAAAGATCGAAATGAAGTTCAAAAAAGAGCCAGAGAAGAATATCAGAACGAAATTGTGAATTGAATTCCATGGGACGGATTTGAATGGATTGTTCCATCGATCTGTTTGACGAAATCCTTAACCAGTCGTAAACCTACAGCTTTTTTATTGAATAAATCCATGCCCGAAGGGAGTCCGATCCCGTTGTCTTTGATAATCAATCGAGTTGAGCCGTTTTTTTTCTGCTGCATCCGGACAACAATTTCACCTTCTCTTCCTTCTGGGAAGGCGTGGTTCAGTGAGTTAGAGACCAGCTCCTGGATGATCAGACCACAGGGGATGGCGTGATGAATACCTAGATAAATATTCTCTACTTCTCTTTTCAGGAGGACATTTGTGATTCCGGTTTTGTGTTGGGAAAAAAGTCTCTTAGTTTGCCATTTGACAAAGCTGGAGAAATCTATTCTTGAATAGTTTTTGTATTGATAAAACTTTTCATAAATCTTGGCAAAGGACTCTAACCGTTCATTCATATTTTTCAACGATTGAGATGTGTCTCTATCCCGAGTTTTTCTCGACTGATATTTGAGTATGACAGAGAGAGCCTGAATATTCCTTTTGACTTGATTCTGTATTTCTTGAAGAAGGATATCCTTTTCTTCAAGAGTGCTTTTAATGAGGTCTTCGGCCATTTTTCTCTGGGTGATCTCCCGGACCACACTGAGGATGGCCTTCTGGCCCTTGTATTCAATGGTTCTGGCGCTCACTTCAACAGGGAGTATACTGCCGTCTTTCCTCCTGTCTCCAGACTCAAAAATAGCCACGCCATCTTTTTCCAGATCTTTGGTCCGGTCTTCAATCTTGACTGCGTATTCCGGAGAGACAAGATCGGCGAGTCTCATCTTGAACATCTCATCCTTGGAATAACCCAATCGTGTGTACATGTTTTTGTTGACGTCGAAGATGTTCCCTTCTGTGTCATGGATGATGATGCCGTCATTGGCATTTTCGAAAATCATCCGGTACCTCTTTTCGGACTCGATGAGCTTACACTCATGGTCGATGAGTGTCTGGGTGACATGTTCTCTTGTGAGTTTGAACACTTCCAGATCGTAAATCTTTTTGCGTAGATTTCGGATTTCGTCAATGAGCTGTCCTTTGGTTTTTTCTTTGTCTTTCATTGTATTTTATGCCTACGACACGCAAATATTTGCCCCGTCTTCTAATTGTTTCTCATCGATGGTAAAGAGAGCATCCAGTAGAGCAATCTGGAAACTCCCTGGCGTTTTTGCTTTGGATGCAGCCTGTTCACCGGCAAGCCCGAAGAAGGCCAGGGCAGTGGATGTGGCTTCAACGGGGTCCTCATCCACAGCCAGAAATGCGCCTATGAGAGCGGTGGCTGTGCATCCTGTTCCCGTTGTATACCCCATGAGTTCATGTCCATTGGAAACCCTGTGTATATGTTGTCCATCTGTGACAAGATCCACGGCTCCAGTGATGGCCAAAGTGGTGCCCAATTCTTTGGCGAGATGAATGGCGGCATCGGCAGCGTCTTCGACGGAATGTAAGGAATCGACGCCTTTGGTCTTAGAATCCTTTTGAGCCAGAGAGAGAACTTCGGAGGCGTTTCCCCGGACGACGGTAATGGAAAGTTCGTCGATCAGCTGTTTGGCCGAATCGGTACGCAGCTTTGTGGCTCCGGATCCGACGGGATCCAGGATGATGGGGACATTGACATGGTTGGCTTTTTTCCCGGCTTTGAGCATCGATTCGATCCAGTAGGGTGTGAGTGTTCCGATGTTGAGCACGAGGGCCCCTGCAAAAGATACCATCTCTTCGACTTCTTCCTGAGCATGGGCCATAACAGGGGAGGCACCGCATGCGAGAAGGGCATTGGCCGTATAATTCATGACGACAAAGTTTGTGATGTTGTGAATTAAAGGTTTTTTGTCTCTAAGATTTTTCAAATTTTCTGCTGCTTTTTTGGCTAGGTCTTGACTCTTCATCACGGGCTCCTTTTTTCAGAAAAATGATCCCATCCCTTTGGCGTGAATTGCTGCCGTGTCCCATCGGGTAGCACCCAATGGAAAATCTCTCTCGCTTCTGAGATCGTACCGATCTGAGTAATGGGAACATCGCTGATTTTTTTGATAATATCTTTGATTTTTTCGACGTTTTTCGGAGCGCAGGTGACGATCAGTTCATAATCGTCGCTGTCCCTGGTGCACAGTTCATAAGGGTCTTTTTGTTTTTGTGCGGCGGTCTCTTCCAGCGCTTTGCTGATGGGAAGATCTTTCCGGATAAGTTCCGCTCCAACGCCGCTGTCCTGGCAGATGTGAGCAAGATCTGCCAGGAGTCCGTCGCTTGTGTCGATCATAGATGTGGCCAAGCCGGAAGAGGCTATAGCGTGTCCTTCATGTGCTCTGTGAACCGGCGAGATATAGGCTTTGACTAAAGGATGATCATACGGGAATTTGTCCGGATTTGCGTGAAGGAGAAGATCGAGTCCCGCAGCAGCCTCTCCCGGGAATCCCGTGACGAGGATGGCATCCCCCACGCGGGCAGTGGAACGGAGGACAGTTTTCCCGGTTTTGATCTCTCCAATCAGAGTGATATCGATGAAAATGGATGATTCTACATGTGTGATATTCCCTCCAATAATGGCGGCTTTGAAGGGATTGAGTTCTGCAACAAATCCTCTATACATCTCTTCGATATCGCAGACATTCATGTCGGCTTTTAATCCAAGAGAAACAAGGGCATAGAGAGGAACACCCCCCATTGCCCCGATATCGCTGATATTGACAGTCATGGCACGCCGTCCGAGATCGAAGAAATTCATAAATTCGGACAAAAAATGTCGGCCTTCCACAAGACTGTCACATGTGATCAAGAGTTCAAAGCCCTCTTTGGGGGAGACAGCGGCTGCATCATCTCCAATTCCCAGAAAGGTTTCCTCTGTCTGGGTGGATTCCCTCTTGAGGAGTTTGTCGATCCTGTGGATAAGGCCAAATTCTCCGATGTCAGCTAGAGTTTCTCTCATGTCGATCCTATAATATTAGCCTTTCTCCAGCGCTTCAAGGAGTTTTCGTGTCGCATCTTCTGGGTCTGGTGCACAGCATACGGCAGAAATAACCGCGATGCCTTTGGCGCCCGCCTGCAAAACAGCTAGCGTATTTTGGGGCGTGATGCCGCCAATAGCGATGATGGGAACAGGAACGGCTTCAACAACTTGACTCAGAAGTTCTATCCCTGAAACAGGGCCGGCATCATCTTTTGAAGTGGTGGGGAAGACAGGTCCAAATCCCACATATGCCGCACCTTCCTCAAAGCATTTCCGGGCTTCCTCCAGAGTTGCGGCCGAGCCGCCGATGAAAATATCTTCACCAAGGATTTTACGGGCTAGAGGAATGGGGAAATCATCCTGACCCAGGTGCACACCGTCCGCTCCCGAGGCCATGGCCACATCGAGCCGGTCGTTGACGATAAAAAACACTTGAGCCCCAGTGCAGATACTTTTCATCTGCCGTGAGATGTCGATCATCTCTTTTGTTGCGCCGGTTTTTTGACGGAATTGAATGGTGTCCGCCCCTCCCCGGATGGCCAATTCGGCCAGTTGGACATGAGAAAACCGGGATTGAATGACATGGTCAGTGATAACGTGTAATTTCCCGATTGGCTTGGTCATTCTAAGGCGAAAAAAGTTTAGCACAGGGGAAAATCGATGTCAAAATTTGATTTTCTTTCGGATCCTGCCTAAGGACTTTCTTGATATTGCCCCTGTCATCCATTTTTACGAAGCCATTCTTGCCAGTTTGGCAATTCTTATCTGGCATCTGTATTCAACTGGTTTTATCCAAAAATCTATCCCATGAATCCTTACAATAGTCAAGAACAATTTGCGTTTGATTAAAATGAATCTGTATAATTGATTGTAGGAGTTTATTAGGAGGAATGGAATGAGAACGATCGGTCTTATCGGTGGCATGAGTTGGGAATCTTCTCTGGAGTATTACCGAATCATCAATGAAACCGTCAAAGAGAAATTGGGGGGATTTCATTCGGCGGAATGCCTTTTGTATTCGGTCGACTTTCAGGAGATTGAAGAGCTGCAGCACTTGGGAAATTGGGATAAACTGACTGATCTCATGATCGAAGCCGCGGCGAGAGTCGAGAGAGGAGGTGCAGAAGTCCTTGTTTTATGCACGAACACAATGCATAAAATGGCTGACGAAATACAGAGCGCTGTACGCATTCCTTTCCTTCACATTGCCGATGCCACGGCGAAAGCCATACTATCGCAGAACCTGCAAACGGTTGGACTGCTGGGAACTCGGTTTACGATGGAACAGGATTTCTACAAGGACCGGCTGAGTCAAAAATACGGCCTTCGCGTTCTCGTACCCGAAGAATCGGAAAGACACGCCATTCACACCATTCTCTATGATGAACTCTGTCTCGGAGAAATCAAAGGAAAATCTAAAGATACTTTTCAGCAGATCATAGAAAACCTTTCTGCGTACGGTGCCGATGGAATCATACTGGGCTGTACGGAAATTCCTCTTCTTGTGGATCAAAAAGATTATGACATCCCTCTCTTCGACACGACCACTCTGCATGCCAAAGCCGCGGTGGATTTTGCACTATCTGCCAATTGACCCCAAATAAAATGGGGCATATCACCCAATATTGAGTTAAATACCCCAATTATTCTGAGCTGATTTTTCAGCTTTTTAAAGTATATTTGTGTAATTCATTTAATTTCTTCCAGTTAACCACGCTCACGGCAAGAATAATATCATGGCATAAATATTGCTACTAAATGAAAAGATATAAACGGAGTTATCATATGAAGGAATTACTTAAATTCAGGACTGTTTCTCTATCAAAATTTTTATTGGGATTTATTATGGTTTTATTTTTGAGTTTTGGGATTTCCCATGCAGAACAGGAACGATATGAATCTATTGGAGAAGATTCCTGTATTGAGTGTCATGAGACCGGAAAGAATGATACGATTATTATCGATGCCTTATCGCAGTCTATCCATGCGGGATTTGGCTGTCTGGACTGTCACTCTGAGAAAGGCACGATGCCTCATAAAGAATCCGATATCAAGGTGGGAATCGATGGATGTTCGGGCTGTCATGAGGATGCCGCTGAGGAATATAAGGTTCATGGACGTCTGAGATTAGGAGAAGATGAAGATTTGCCGACCTGCACGGTCTGTCATGGAGACCATGACATACTTCCTTCCATAGAAGCAGCCTCTAAAACGAATCCGGGCAACCTTCCCATAACATGTGGGGTCTGTCATACAGATATTGATCTGATTGAAAAACACCAGATCAGAGAAAACCACCCCATAGAAATCTACGACAGCAGTATCCACGGCAGATCCGTTCAGGGAGGGCTTATGGAAGCGGCGACCTGTAATGACTGTCATTCTACGGGAGGAACGGCTCATCAAATATATTCTCAAGGAAATCCAAATTCCGCTATTAATCACTTCAACATCCCTGACACTTGCGGAAAGTGTCATGAATTGGAGACTCAGGAATACTGGGACGGCATTCACGGACAGCTGGCCAAGAGGGGAGATACGCAAACGCCCGTTTGCACACACTGTCATGGTGAGCACGGCATTATTTCCCCGAGCGATCTCGCGTCTCCGGTTTCGCGTGCCCATGTGGCCGAAGCCACCTGCACTCCCTGTCATGAGTCCATCACGCTGACTGAAAAATACGGGGTTTCTACCGGCCGGAGGCCGTCGTTTATCGACAACTACCACGGCCTCAAGAGTCAGTCCGGAGATCTCTTTGTCGCCAACTGTGCCTCCTGTCATGGGATGCATCTGATTCTCCCCAGCCCGGACCCCAATTCATCTGTCAATCCTGCCAATTTGACCCAGACCTGTGGGGAATGTCATCCCGGAATCTCACCTGAGCTGGCGGCTACTCCTATTCATGAAGTTTTTATCAAGGAACAGGAAAGCAAGACCGTAAAAATTGTCAAAATTGTCTATATCATTGCGATTGTCATTATTATCGGGCTTATGGCACTCCACTGGCTTATTGATCTTTTTAGACAAATTGTTCTGGTCACGAAAAAACCCCAGGTGAGGAGAATGCTGCGCAGTGAAGTCTGGCAGCACACTCTGCTCATGGTGAGTTTTATCGTGCTGGCTGTCACGGGATTCTGTCTGCGCTACGGCGACTCCTGGTATGCCAAGCTATTATTTGGCTGGGACCATGGATTTGCCATCCGAGGAATAATCCACAGGGTTTCGGCCGTGGCTCTTGTGATTGGCTCTTTCTGGCATATGATTTTTCTTATGACAAAAAGAGGCCGCACGTTTCTTAAGGATATGTTTCCGAATTTCTCGGATTTTAAGTATTTCGTCCAGCGCCTGAAATTTAACCTGGGATTGTCAAAAGAAACACCGCAGTTCAAAAGGTTCAGCTATGTCGAGAAAGCGGAATACTGGGCTCTGATCTGGGGAAATATCGTGATGATCATCACCGGATTTTTGCTCTGGTTTGACAACTTTTTTGTAAAGTTCCTGCCGGATGGATTTCTTGAGGTCGCCCTGGTCTTCCACTTCTATGAAGCCATCCTGGCGAGCCTCGCGATCCTGATCTGGCACCTGTATTCGACGGTATTCAACCCACATGTCTATCCCATGAATCCCTCATGGTTGACGGGGAAAATGCCGAGAGATATGTTTGTGTATGAGCATCCGGATGCAGAGATTGAAGAAGTGAAAAAATAAAGATCATAAGGATTCCAGGGGTCGCCCCCTTGGGGTAAAAAATGACAACATTTGAAATAAACTAGTTAATAAACAATGTGAAATTCACAGATATAACTAAAAATCAAACTATCAAGTCGATATCTTGAAGATAAATGAGAGGGTCGTCAGTTTTTATGAATTATTCAGATTTATTTGTATCCGAACAACATACTGTAGATGATCAGTATGATCAGGATTATTCCCATCGTGAGGAAAGAGTAGCCGAATATCTTAACCATCAGCATTTTCTTGGGCGATATCTCTTTAAATTTCACCAGCTTTTTTAATTTCCCGGATTCCTTGAGGTACTTGTATTCTTCAGGACGGTCAACCTTGTATTCATCCAGAGGTACGACTCCTGTAAAAATGACCGGATCGAGAGGGAAGGATTCCGGCCGGAGGTGGGTGTTGAAGAAATGGACAGAGAAGATAAATCCGACAGCCAGCAGCGCTTCGTCGCTGTGGATTATCATAGCCACGTTAATGAACACACCCGGCAGCAGTTTAGTGAACAGCTCCGGAAACCACATAATAAGCCCGGACAGTCCGATTATCCCAACTCCCCAGAAAACGGCCATATAGTCGAATTTTTCCCAGTACGTCCAGCGCCCATAGTCGGGGCGGGGGCCCTTCCCGAAATACCACTTGATGGAACCGATAAAGTCCTGGATGTCTTTTTTATTGAACCACAGTGACCGCTTCCCAAAGACCATCTGTCTCAAGGATCTTTTTGTCCTCTTTTTCTTGGAAAACAGAGCATAAAGATGTGTAATAAAGTAGCCGAAGGTGATGGCCGCGCCGATTCTGTGAATGATTGCTGCTCCCTGAACCCCACCAATTAGAGAAGCGAGTGTTTTTGCCCAGGGCATATGAGCGAATTTCAGCATCATTCCTGTTATCGCAAGCCCCATAAAGCTGGTGATAACAAAAAGGTGCATGATCCGTTCCAGCAGATTGAAACGTTCGATGTAGTATTTCTTGTGTTTGACTTCGTGTTTTCTTTTTTCTTTAAGGTGTTTAAAGGAACGCGGCATCCAGATCAAAGTGTGAAGGCCCCAAAATGAGAACACTCCGATAAGGAGAAAAGTCATGGCCCAAAAGGTAAAATGGAGTATGGGATACTTATCCTTATCATGATGTGTGGCGTGAGTGAGATATCCTGTAAACCGGCGGTTGGCATCGGGATGACACTTCTGGCAGGTTTCGACAACCCTGTTAAAGCCTACGTGGGAATCGACGTCATCGACTTTTTTGATATCGTGGGCACCGTGGCAGTCCGAACACCTGGCCGATTTGAGATAGCCAAGAGTATAGGCCTTCCCGTGTAGAGTTTCCGTATATGTTTTGGAGAGGTCTTCATGACAAGAGCCGCATTGATGTGTGATCTCTGTCATGAACTGGTCCTGGTCGATGTGTGAGATTTTGTGAGCGGAATGGCAGTCTTCGCAGTTGGGGAGTTTTTCGTTACTTTTTGAGACGGTGGGGCTGTGGATGCTCTTTTCAAACTCGGTGTAAATACCCTTGTGGCATGTGGAACATGTGGCGGGCAGGTTTTTAGAATGGACGGATGATCGTTCATCCTCATGGTCGAGCACGAAGTGTGTGCTGTGGCAGTCTGTACAGATAGCGCTGGGCAGTAAACCCTTTTTGATCAATCCCTGGCCGTGTACGCTGTTGGAATAATCGAATTCCACATTTCCTTCTGGAGTTCTTTTGATTCCTGTTTCTTCGAGCTTTGCATGACAGTTACCACACAGTTTGGGAATATTGGACCGGTAGGTCTCATCTCTCTCATCGAGATGGGAGAGCACGTCATGCTGACCGTGACAGTCCGTGCAGTAAGGTGCGTCTACATTTTTTTGCCTGTAGGCTTCACCGTGTCCGCTGGCAAAGTAGTCTTCGGCAATCTGGGCATGGCAGTTGGAGCAGTCCACCTGCTGCACTGTTTCACAGGGACGCTGCAAATGAGGGGTGATGTCTGTATGGCACTTCACGCAGGGGATATTTTTATGCGCAGAATTTTGAATGTCTTTTTTTTGAACGGTTAGGGAAACTGTCTGGTCATCTACGGTTTTTGTAATATCGGAACTTTCGTGGCATTTGAGGCATTCTCGATCAGAGGTTCCCATGACGAGATTCGTCCGGCTGATGGTATGGGGTTGATGGCAGTCCGTGCAGCCCGGGATGGCTCCGGGTTCACGTTCCCAGAGTTCGCCCTTGATGATTTTAGTGTGGACTTCTTCGATCCTGGCATGACATTTCATACAAGTTGAAGCAATGTTGCCGGCCGAAACGGAAGACCGTGTGTAGGTGTGGGGGAGGATGAGATGGTTTCCATGGCAGTCGTTGCATGTGGCCGTAACAATCAATCCCTGTTCAAAAAGACCCTTGCCGTGAATACTCTGCGAATAGTTGGTCAGGATGTCCCGTTCAGAAATGTTGTACACTCTGGCGACAGGGGCTCCTTCACGATGACACTTGCCACACAGAACAGGAATATTCATCTTATAAGTCTGGGATTGCACATAACTAGGAGGTAAAATATAATGATTCCCATGGCATTCACTGCATGTGGGGGCATAGGGCGCATTGCGCTGGAGGGCTCTTCCGTGTATGCCCTCCATAAATCTTTCTTCGGCCACATCGTGGCACATTCCGCAGCTGACTTTTTCGAGCTGCTCTTCATGAGGAAATTCCTTAACTTCGGCATCCATGTGGCAGCTGACACAGTCCAGATCTTTATGTGTAGAACCGGTAAACCTCGAAAAGTCCACATACATGGAGACCGTACGGCCGCCAACCATTCCTGTTAAGTCAGGATCGGAATGGCAGACTTCGCAGTCTTCGTTTGAAGCTGACATTGTAAGCGGAACAACAAAAAATAGGAGAAAAAGAGAAAGGAATACAATCCTTTTAATTTTCATACAAATAACTCTTTATAGGTTCACTCTTTCTGAATGAAATTCAAGCATTCTGATAAAAAGATTAAGAAAAATTATTCTCGAGATTATTCTTTTTCAGGAACAAGGTGTTTAATTTTTTCCCAAGAGGCCTCAAAATCAAATGGAGTGCCATGTGCATCCTCGTGGCAGGTTAAACACCATGCTTTTTTCTTCTCAGGAGTATCATTCACTGTGAGGCCTTTGCTCATAGATTCTTCACGGTTTTTCATGACGCTCAGGCTTTTGTAAGCGCTTCCCGGGCCATGGCAAACCTCACAAGTGACACCCTCGTCTTTAAAATCTGAAGCTTTTTCAGAAAGTGGCCCATGACATTTGAGACATATTGGACTTTCTGCAGGATTCTCAACACCCATTTCTTCTGCCCTTGCAGCGGCGTCCGGAGAGCTTAAAGCCTTACTTGATTTGGAATGCACGCTTTCTTCCCAAATCGGAAACTGAAGACCTTGTTTTTCAGACTTATGGCATATTTTACATTTCGCGGAACCAACGTATGTGAATTCCTGGGCAAAAAGATTGGTTAAAAATATACAAGCTGCAGCAAGCGTCAATACTAGAACGAGTTTTTTCATGAGAACCTCCTCAATGTTTCTGAATATATAGACATGTTTAACATAGGATAAAATGAGATTGCAAGTTTCATGCCAAAAATAGACGGATTTGCAGATAGTTTCATACTGATAATAAAGAAGTTATGTTTGAAACATAAGTTTTTCGATCAAACCAGGGCACTTCATTGGGTGATATGCCCCAATTGCGGGTGATTTAACCAATTCGAGAGATGATGTCTTGAAATGCAATAAGAGCGATCTTTAAATATGTCTTCTCATTAAGTTGACCTCATTTGAGGTCAAAAGCGCCCTTTCTCTAAAGAGAATCCAATCTGTTTTTCAGAGAGGTCAGGATTTCCTCGATAAACATGTAATTGTGAATTCCGAAACTTCCATCCAGTTCGATTTTCTGCAGAGTCCGGCGGAGTTTACTGAGCTCGCTCTTCTGGTCGCCGGAAAGAGAAAGCTTCTGCTTTTCGATCAACTGAGCTTTGATGACCTGAATGAGATCTCGAGTGCTGTTCTGCCAGTCAGTATGCAGCTCTTCATAGCCCTCTTCATGGCAGTCCAGGCATTTGTTTTTATCGGGACGAAAAACCGTATCTTCCGCCGTGACATGACAGTCCACACATTCCGCACCGGCCAAAGACATGATATCCTCAGGCACTTCTGTCTCTTCTAAAAATCCCCCTTTATAAAAAGATTTCTGCAGCTGGTGACAGGATGCGCAGTCTTTACTTGTGTCTCTATGATGGCAGACAGCGCAGCTCTGTTTTGTGGCAATGAATTCGCCGTGCCGTCTCACATTGGAATGACATGTGCCGCATTTGATATTCTGCTCCACGAGATGTTTCTCATGGGGAAATTCGAGTCCGAAGATCTGTTCGTTGAGCTCTTCGATTCCCGTGTGACAGTTGGCACATTCTGTGGGGACGACTTCGGATTTTGTCACGAATCCAGAGGGTTTATAGGAAGATCCAATGGTTTTTAAAGCATTCAAGATCTTATTATAGGACGCGCGCAGCAGTTCTTGAGAATAGGACACATTGTGAACACCCTTGCCCCTTTCGACGATATCCATATTAAAAGCGGCCTGGTCCAGCAGGCTCAAAGCTTGTTTCTGCTTGTCTCCGCGGCTTTGGCGGATTTCCAATCTGGCTTGGGTGAAGATACTTTTGATTTCGCTGAGCTTCTGTTCCGTCGATATCTCCCACTGCCGCATAATCCTGGCGAATCCTTTTCCGTGACAGGATTCACACGCAGCCGCCTTGGATATCGACGTGTCGCTTTTAAGAATTCTGCCGCCTTTTTCCTCATGAAAAATATGACAGCCCTTACAGCTCAATCCTTTTTCCAGCATGATGTTGGGCATCGAATGAGGGACCCCAATTCCTCCCTCTCCGGAATAAAGTATTTTTTGGGACTTATGTGTATCGGTGTGGCATGTCTTACAGTCCGCGATGGTGTCGATGTCTTTGAAAATTTTATGCTGGATATTGAGATGACACTGGTTGCACTCGATTTTATTATTGGCGATATGTTCTTCATGCATAAGGTCGGTGTCGTCGTATTGATTGAGGCGTTCCTGCTCCATATGGCATTTGTAGCAGTTTTCACGGGGTACAACTCCATCTCCCATAATGGTGCTGCTGTGACATTTGTTGCAGGTGTATCCATTATCGAATACAAGAGAATGGTTATACCGGGATGTTTCTTCGGAGACGAGTTCCTCTCGATGATGGCAGTGGGCGCAGTCGTCGATTTGAGGATAAAACTCGCTCTCCTTAAAATGGCAGATGAAGCAGGTGCTCTCGGTGACCGTGATATGCTCCCCTTGAACGATTTGAGAATGACAGCTTGTGCACTGAAGTTTTTTCCCTCTTTTTAAATCTTCAAAATGGACAGTGTGGTCAAATGCGACCGACTTAAACATGACTTTTCCTTCGAGCAGCCGTTTGTCGTGGCAGCCTTCCTGCAGGCAGCTTTCGTCGCGGATCTCGGCCCAGGGTTTGGACTTCACATAGAGTTTTGTCCAATAGCGCCCGAGCATCACTAGACCTTCGATCTTTTTTCCCAACTTAGAGATGATACCGCCTTTGGGGGGGTAATGGCATTTGCTGCATTCGAACTGCCCATGGGAGCTTTCTTTCCAACTCTCGAAATAGGGACCCATGTAGTGGCAGGAGGAGCAAAATCCTGAATGTGAAGTTAATTTAACAGCGAGTACCGAAAATATGATAAAAGCTCCCAGAAGGGAGAGGGCGATGATGAATCG
>Ga0209991_10000872_pt1 | contig 13508 bp, 10 predicted proteins | sample ChitaG_FD_183167 | JGI IMG/M metagenome (GOLD analysis project Ga0209991, IMG submission 183167) | Deep subsurface microbial communities from South Pacific Ocean to uncover new lineages of life (NeLLi) - Chile_00310 metaG (SPAdes)... | ecosystem: Environmental > Aquatic > Marine > Oceanic >...
TTTCGGTTACTTTTAGATGATTTAAAATCGCCTACTTGACAAGAGAGAGGTAGTGCTGTTATCTTTTTCAGGTGGCTGAGAAATAAGCAACTTTTGAACATAACCCAAAGAAGAAGGGCGTTGAAAGGCGTAAATTTGAAGCTGAAAACGGGGCTTATCAAAGTTAAACGGCCTTGGACGCTAGGCCTCTCAATAGTCTAGCCTGGCGATTAGAGCTTCTCTCCCAGAATAGACTTACATCAGTTGTTTATGAGACGCAGGACCGATTATCCTAGGGTCATCAGTTTTGGTGAAGGTACTAAAATAACCTTCAGAGCATATTATGAGAGGAGGTAATTGGAGAAAACCAATTTTACAATTTCAGGTTAATGCCAAATTAAACAAAGAGAAAGGGGTAGTAGTACAATGATTAGATTAGGTGCTCTCGTACCGGGGACCAATACAACTGTGGAACCGGAGATGTACAAAATGGCTCCCGAGGGGGTTACTGTACACTTTGAAAGACTTTTCATTTCACGCCAAATTTCATCCCCACTGGAGGGTTTAGAGCAGCTGACTCAAGACGCACCTAGAGCAGCGCGAGCATTTGCAGTTATTGAGCCTAAACTTAAGGTAATTGCTTTTGCTTGCAATAGCGCCAGCTTTCATAAAGGTGCCGAGTTTGAAAATGAGCTTGTCCAAAGCATAGAGGCTGCAGCTGGTGTCCCTAGTATTTCTACTTCAGGAGCGGCAATTCAGGCTCTCAAAGAGCTTGGACTGAACAAGCTTTGCATGATTAGCCCTTATACTGATTATCAGCATGAGCGGGGAAGGGAGTTTCTAGTAGCAAATGGCTTTGAAGTGGTTGCTTCAAAAGGCTTAGGGGTACCGATCTTGGAACATCCCGAGCTACTGCCTGAGACTGCTCGAGAGCTAGCCATAGCTACCTGCCGGGGTGTCAATTGTGATGGCGTCTATAGCTGCTGTACCGCCTTTAGAACGATCGAAATCTTGGAAGAAGTTGAGAGAGAGCTAGGTAAGCCTATGGTCTCTGCTAACCAGGCAACCATGTGGTTAATGCTCAAGAAAGCCGGGGTTAAAGGACCAATCAGTGGCTTTGGCACTTTGCTAAGGAACCTATAGGTGATTTGGTTGTAAGCATCACTTGCTGTTAATTCACACTGGAGGCTGGGCGGCTCTCTTTGTCTACGATAAAGAACTGACGAGTTAGCAAATCTGCGGAGGGGGTGAAGAGTAATGACGCTGAAGATAGGTATTGTAGGATGTGGCACCATAGGTTCTGGCCTGGCAATGGCAATAGAACAACGCTTCAAGAACAAAGCTAAGCTGGTTGCTCTCTACGACATCGATAGAAACAAGGCCATTTCCTTGGCAAACAGTCTGTTGGAGGCTCCCCTAATCCTATCATTGGATCAACTCATAGAAGAGTGTAACTTAGTAGTCGAGGCAGCTTCAGCCAGTGTGTCTGGCGAATTGGCCAAGAAGGCATTGCGAGCCGGGAGGGATGTGATGGTGATGAGCACGGGAGGTTTGATAGAAGACGACATACTTGCTCTCGCAAATAAGATGCGTTGCCGTATCTATGTGCCCAGTGGAGCCCTTTGTGGCTTAGACGGTGTGAAAAGTGCCCTTATAGGCAAGATATTCCGAGTCACCCTGACTAGCCGGAAGCCCCCAAAAGGTTTTCAGGGTGCGCCCTATGTTGTGGAAAACAAGATAGACTTAAGCTCAATAAAGGAGGAGACGACCCTTTTTGAAGGGAGTGCCAAGGAGGCGATACGAGGGTTCCCGCAGAACATCAACGTGGCTGTGGCTTTAAGCTTCGCTGGAATTGGTCTAGAGAAGACCCAGGTGAAGATAATTTGCTCGCCTCATAGTGCTACCAACAGCCATGAGGTGGAGGTTGAGGGTGAGTTCGGGAAGCTAACAGCAAGAACAGACAATGTCCCTGCACCCCAAAACCCGAGGACTAGCTACTTGGCAGTGCTTTCTGCTATTGCCACCCTAAAGGGAATATTAGACTACTCGAGGGTAGGAACATAGGAGGTAATAGTGTTTAAGCTAATCTCAAATCCTGAGACTATTAAAGAAGAGACTGGCCTCAAGTGCGTCAGTGACTTGTTCTTACCAAAGTTAACTTTGGATGCGTTTACCTTCAAGTTCTTCGGTAGCAGGGATTACCATTCTTCTTACATATATTACCCCCTTCATTGGTTTCAGAGTCTTCCCACACTCCGTTTGATTAGTTCTCTCACTGTCCCAAATAGCTTCGTAAGCTCTTCCTCAGTGTTATAGTAGTGCACAGAAGTCCTGACTACTCCATTGACTCCAAATTCCTTGACCCCAAGGTATGTCCCCTGGGCACCCGATGCTACAAATATCCTCTCCTTTTCATCTAAGCTACGGGCAACCTCATGGAAATCCATACCGTCGATATTCCAAGAGATGATCCCCCCTTGAACTCCTACATCTCTTGCTCCATATACCTCGACCCCCTCTATCTCTTCCAGCCCGCTTATCATCAGCTTGCTGAGTTCCCTGTTCCTTAGCCGAATATTCTCCATACCGATCTCATTGAGATACTCTATGGAGCGACCCAAACCGATGACTCCAGGTGTATTCAGAATGCCCGCTTCAAATCTGTGGGGCAAATCTGTAGAGCGATAGCTAGACTCGTTAATGACATTCCCCGCCCTGCTTCCGGTGCTCAGTGGCTCTAGCTTCTCCAGCAATGACTCACGACCATACAAGAATCCTGTTCCCTGTGGTCCCATAAGGGCTTTTCTGCCGCAGAACGCCATAAAGTCGCAACCAATTGCCCGGACATCTAGGGGCATTCGCCCGGCTGATTGCGCCGCATCTATCATATAGAGAATGCCATGCTTCTTTACTATCTTTCCAATTTCTTCGACCTTCTGAATGGTTCCAAATACATTTGAGAGATGGGTAACTGTTATCAGCTTGGTATTCGGACCAATGTTATCTTCTATCTGCTTAGGGTCCACCATTCCTTCCCCGTCTGCCTTTACAATTTTCAAGCTTACTCCGAACTCTTTGGCTAACCTCATCCACGGAATGAGGTTCGACTGATGCTCTATATTAGTAGCGATCACCTCATCACCACTGCTCCATCTCAGCCCTCTGGCGACCATGTTAATAGCCTCGGTGGTGTTTTTGGTGAAAACCACCTCTTTACTCGAACCTGCCCCAATGAACTCTGCCACCTTCTCGCGAGCCTCATCTACCTTCTTGATTAACTCTCTACTAGCACTGAACACCCCAACTCCATAGTTATACGGGTATTTTGAAAAATAGTCATTCATGGACTGAATTACAGGAACAGGAGCGGGACTAACTGAGGCAGATTCTAGATAGGTAATGCCTTCCAAAAATGGTAGGTCTTTCCTGACTTTTTGTACGGAATTATTTTGCATTTTTCCTCCTTTATTCCACGATTTAACCCAATAGTTCCTCATCGTATTTGCATTTACTTAGCACCTCATGTCCCGTGTCCGTAACTAACACTGTATCCTCGATATGGCTACCACCTACCTCTGGGTTGTCATAGATTGTCACACGAGGTTAGTATACGACTATCGCTATTGCAGTGCACATTCGTAATTCATATGGTATCAATTCTGCCTCACTATTTTCCCTTTGTCAAGCCTATGAATAGATGAGACGGTATCTGATTTGACACAAGGGTTAATAAAATGTTACTTAATTAGCAGGGCTGTTGACCAAGATAGTAGCGTCTCCAGTAGCCCTAGCCAAAACAAAAGGTATCAAGCCTCTGTGACTTTGCTTGGGAAATAGTATCCTAAGGCTTAAGATACTCGGAGAAGGGAAGTTTGCTACTATGAGCTGCAAAAGGAGGGATTGGAGATGACAGAAGAAGTTAGGATTTTAGCTGCTACATGCACTGGACATTATCTGTTTCCGGAAGAATCCTGGGGGCGTGGTTTAAGTTGGAATCCTGATGCAATTGTAGCTCAAGGGACAACGTCAGACTGCGGGCCATCGTATTTAGGACTTGATGCTCCCTACCGTGGGTACGCAGGCATAGTGCATGGCTTGAGGACAATCATTCTTTCCGCAAAGAGGAAAGAGATTCCGTTTATTCTCTCTACGGGCACCCCTGGAGGGGGTAATCGGCAGCTGGAGAGGTCACTGGGATGGGTGGATGAAATAGCCAAAGAAGCGAATGTCAGGCTGAGGATAGCTGTAATACCAGGGGAGCTAGATAAAGAGTATTTGAAGCAGAAAATTAGAACAGGGTCAAAGATACGCCGCCTTATAGACACCAGCGGACTACCTGAATATCTATCAGAGGAAGATGTAGATAAAAGCGAGCGCATTGCCGCGCAGATGGGGCCGGAGCCGATTATGGAAGCACTTGACCTTGATGTTGATGGGGTAATAACGGGTCGGGCCCTGGATGTCGGGCTACATATGGCTTTGCCCCTCAAGAGGGGACTTGATAAGGCCCTGGCAGCACATATGGCCAAGACAATAGAGTGCGGCGGACTGGTGCTTGAACCCATGATTTTTGACAGCGTATTTGCAGTTTTGAGAAAGGACCACTTTCTGGTCCGCCCAACAAGTCCTTCAGCGAAATGTACTACGGTATCGGTTGTATCTCATTCTTTTTATGAGAGAGCTGACCCGAATCGTGAGGAGAATCCCGGAGGGGTGCTTGATATCAGCGACGCTAAGTACGAGCAGTATGACGAGCAAACAGTGAAAGTTTCAGGGAGTCGATGGATTCCCAGACCATATACCCTGAAGGTTGAGGGTGTTAGATTAGCCGGGTATAGAACCATTGCTATCTGCGGCATTAGGGACGAGCGGATGATAAGCTGCATAGACAGCTTTCTAGAAGATACCAGGAGATACACGGAGGAGAAACTTCGCCCACTTAAACCGAACGAGGACTATACATTAATCTTCAGGGCCTACGGTAAGAACGGGGTACTTGGAGAAGCAGAGCCGATAAAGCAGACGAAGTCACATGAACTTGGATTAATCATTGAGGGAGTAGCCACAGAAGAGGCAGTAGCCGATGACGTATGTGAAGCTGCGGAGTATTTTGTGCTTCACATGCCGTATCCCGGCCGACTCTCAACAGCTGCCAATGTTGCCTGCCCTTATTCCCCAATGGAGTATGGAATGGGGCCGGTATATGTTTACCATATCTGGCACCTTCTTGAGCTGGATGACCCTTGTGAGCCGTTCAAAATAGAAGTCAGAGAATTTCCTAAAGGGAAATAAGCACAATACGGAGGCATGTCGATGAAATTATCTGAATTAGCCAAGGTTTTGCGGAGCAAGAACGCCGGTCCCTTTTTGACTACGCTTGATATACTTTTTGATGCTGATGAACCGTATCAACGGGTGAGAGATTCAGGAGTGCTAACAAAAGAGTACATAGCTAAGCTTTATGGAATTAGACCTGAAGAAGTGTTGGGTATATACTCTGTGGACGCAGCCAGAGGAATCAAGATAACCATCCCGAAGCCTGTCGGTATGGCTTGTGGGGACCCCGAGGGCCGAGACCTGTTCGGTGCCCAACAGCACATACCACTTTTAGACATCGAAGTTCCGTAAATTTGAGTGCCATGTTTGGCTGACGTTTCTTTGTGCACAGAGGTGGTTGAAAGATGTGTAATGAGGGGGTTTAAAAATGGCAAAAGCCGCTATGGATTTAGACAGAACTCGTGAGGAGATGCAAAAACATGGGCTCGACGCTTTGATAGCTACTAACGAGCATAATATTTATTGGGCTAGTGGTAAGCCACCTAAATCACCCCCAGAGGGGGACAAGCCAGTATATGTAGTTATCCCGGTTGATCCAGCTCTTGAGCCAGCAATGGTCATCTCTGAGTTTGATGCTATAGTAGCGAAGAGCAAGGACTTACCCATTAAGGACATGCGGGTTTACACTGGTTGGCAGGAGATAAAGAGTGTGGATGAAATCAGGGAAGGCAAGGCGCGAAGAGTCGCTAAGCCCTATCAACACGACCACAAGATTTCTCAGCGCCTGCTCTCGGATATTCTCAAGGACAAAGGCTTGCAAAACGGTACTATTGGCATCGAGGGGCGCTTCATGATATCACATGTTGTGTATTCTATGCTGGTAGAAAACAACCCCAAAGCTAAGTTCGTGGATGCAGAGGAGATTTTTTGGGATCTTCGGAGTATTAAGACCGAAGACGAAATTAAGGCCATCAAGGCTGCTACTGCACTTGCGCTAAAAGGATTCTGGGGAATGCTATCAGGTGGAATCATAGGTAAAACATTAATCGATCTCCAACGTAGGTTTAGAGACACAGTGTTCCGGGAGGTTTCTGATAGTGACTTAATGGGGTTGGTGTGGCGCAATCAATTTATGTCTGCCGGCGATCCTATTGCTGGCAGGTTTACACCTGAGCATAGAATAAAAGAGGGTGAAATAATCTTTTGGGATGGTGGAGTGGTGCTCAACCATTATAACTCGGACTTTGGCAGGGTCTTTTCTGCGGGGAAAACAGGCCCTTTGGAGAGGAAGCTGTATTACGCCATGAAAGCTGGCTTTGAGGCTGGCCTCGAATTGGTAAGGCCGGGAACAAAGATGTGCGAACTTTGGCAGGCGGTCCATGAAGGCGTAAGAAGGGCTGGGTTCGACTGGTTTTTCAGAGGACATTGTGGGCATACTATCGGCACAGGTCCTCCTGGAGAGCAGCCACCGTTTATCAGTGAACATAATGAGACAGTGCTCAAGCCAAACATGGTCATATGCCTTGAATGCCCGCTACATGTAAGGGGGCTTGGCGGATTTCATATGGAGGATGAGTTTCTTATTACTCCTGATGGATATGAACTCCTTACTCCAATAACAAGAGAGCTAGTAGAGGTTTATTAGGCTTCCCATCTTTTTATCATTTTAACAAAGTTCCCTCCTTAAAATATCGTAAACTTTGCCGTACTGTCTCGGCAAGCAAGGTTATAAAAGCCTGATGAACAGGGGAAGCAAGGCTATCAGCACCGGGGATAACATAACCAGTTGCGCCATCAATAAAGGAAGCATCAGCTGCTGCTTGTAGGAGAGCCTCTTCCACCTTAGCATCGTGTAAAATTTCTGGCCTCTGGAGAAGCGCAGCTAGACAAGCGGCGATACCATAGGCACCCCAATTGGAAACAGTTGCCGCAATCAAAACATCGGTAGGCGTCGCCGGAGCAATCCCCCCTCCGCAACCACACCTACATTTTGCTGCCCAGGGTATAGACGATTTCTTGATTTCTTCTTGTATTACCCCCATACCTAACTCGTTACCACCATCACCAATACCAATGGTGGCAATGTTTCTCTTTCTTGCCTCTAACACCAGGTAATCAATCTTGGCCATGGTAGCAGTGTACTCATCCCCACGGCTGCTATGGATTTTTTCTTTTTCGTTCATGCCTCCTTTTTCTATAGCTATTATAGCAGCTGGTTTATATTGTTCAATGAGTTCCCTTGCCTTTCTCTGTGCTTCCATAGCATCAGTTGGGAAGCCAATCACCGCAGCCCCACGGATAAGCGGGCGAGAATGAGCTGCCGCAATAGCCTCATCTGGTGATAAGACCCTAAATCCAGCCGCTCGAGTTACGCGGCTCATACCTTCTATAATCAGGTCCTCCACCAGAATAACGGACACAGCTCCAAGCCCATGATGCAATGCTCTAGCTAAAGCGGCTGCCCCAACTGGTCCATCAGTCTCGGCAATAGCCGGGTTAATGTGGGGTCTATTAGGAACACCTGTGGCTAAGAAGACTACTTCCTTCTGGTGAACTCTTTCCTGAAGAAGCTTCGCTGCAGCTAAACATAAAGGTTCCTTGCTCTTCCCCCGCGCCAGCGGGTAGAGAATCTGGATTGCACTGCGAGCAGGTACATCTAGGCTGACTAGACGGTCAATTCGTTCGCCAGTAGCTCTTATATATTCTTCATATTCCATTATACTCCCTCCTTCTTATTACTGTAGCGGTACCTCCACATCCAGCAACGGTGCATACTGCTGAGCACCGAGGATATCCGGGTCACCTGGGCTACCGCTCAGCTTTGTCCGGTAAAGGGTAAACTTAATAGCGTTAGCTGTGTCGAACTCCACGAAATCAGATATCCGTTCCTCTTTGATTCCGTATAACCTAGCTACACTCTCTTTAGTGAGAACTCCACTTCGCTTCACTAGCTCATATGTTTCCTTATCAGGGAAGATGATGTCGAAGGTTACCTGCGTCACTCCAGCGTTTTTGCTGCGAATAGTTCCAGCTAATTCAGACAACTTTTCAGTTTTCATTATCATAACCTCCTATATACCAGCCTCGGTAAGATGTACCGGGAAAAGTTCCATAGGATTATCTACCGGGACAGTGTGGTTTATGCTCCACTCGTAAGCCGGCCTCGCCTGCATTGGCTCCTCCACAAGAAATGCCGCAGCAAGAGCTGTAGTCTTAACCCCCGGCATCCGCATATAGGCTATCTGTCGGGTCCCGATGGCAGCGACTTCCTCTGCCACTTCCTTGGTCGGAGCCACACCCTCCACTACAATGCACAATTCATGAGACTTAATCTCCTTAACTGGCTCCAGGTCCCCCATAACCCCATCTTTACCGAAGATGTGAAAATAAAGCTGATAGCCTGTCTTACCAAACTTCTCCTCAACGTGGTCCCGGGACCACCGGACTACCTCGTCGACATGTTGAATGGCGTAGGGGTCACGGATAGCAACGATACCTATGTACCTTTCCCCCACTTTCCTGGAACCCTCGAGCTTAACTCGTATCTCCTTGGCTGGAATCCACATCGCACCAGTGATTCTGGAAGTCCTCTCATCAAATTGCTCATATTTACATTTCGTCATGTCTAGCTTCCCGCCCACTGCGTATTCATAGAATGGGTCAGCACGTTCATACATAGAATGGCTGCAAGCTGCGGCTACTGTGCATCTCTGACCTGGATGAAAGGGGGTTAGCTTGATATCCTCGTCTGAGATAGTGCCGATGACCGTCTCTTTGCCCATGAATGGCTCAGCACAAAGTGAGGAACATTCTATCATCTTCCCCATGTGATAGGCAAGGCCTTCTGGAAAGCCTGCCCTGATGGCTGGAGCTGCAATAATAGTTATGTCACCGCAACGCCCAGCGATAATCACATCCGCCCCCATATCGAGCAACTTGATAGAAGGATGGACTCCAGCCATAGCCACTATTCGCTCAGCATTCTCAATAACTTCTAAGGTAAGAGCTGGAAGACCACCCAACCCCATTATAACCTTACCATCCTTGATCTTTTGCCTCAGGTATTCTTTGGATACCTCTGAGTAAAAGTAACCAAGCTTGAATCTTGGAATCTGGTGCTTCTCAGCTAATTCCTTGATTATATTAACGTAGATGTCTACACGACTGTTAGCCCCACTATCCCCAGCTGAACCAATTATCATAGGAATTCCTTGCTTCCTTGAGGCTACCAACATATGCTCCAGGTCAAATCTCTGCCATTCTAGGGGACTGGTGCTAGTACCTGCGCCCAGTGATCCCGGCCCAACATCATCACTGCCTGAGTCAGCCACAACGAAATCTGGCTTAGTTGCCATCCCGCGATAAAAACTTTCAGGCTTCAGCGGTACATAGCCTAAATGCCCAGTAGGATCAAGGATGCGCATTATTCCTTTTCCCATCTTAAGCCTCCTTTTTAGGAATTTTCAATTACTTAGTTAATTGCTTGTACCTACATTCTCACCCCATCTCCCGCTTACTTTCTGCAGTTTCCCGAACTCTCCTGAGCCGCTCTTGGTTAAAGTACCGGACACCGTTCAACACTCATCCCCCAACCGCCTTAATAGAGCCGAAGGGCTCAGAAGTACCCCCATACCGTGGGTCTCTAAGCCCTTTATCACACCTCATATCTTTGCTTCTCCTTACCACCATTCGTTGCCACCTTGAACGAGTATTTAGCTTACAGATAAAGTATGTAAAATGCTAAATGATATCAGCATTCACTTATGTTAACAAGCCTCTATAGCATTGTTAGCAGAATCACTGAAATTAATTGGAATCTGACGCATTATCTAACCAAGTCGTACACCGATATTACACTATAATTTCAAAAAACGCAATACACCTTTTACTTTTTCAAGTAATGTTATGATACATGGTTAACAGTGGGGGGAGAGAAGGGGCTGGGCGGAGTGTCAACAAACTGGAGTGAACCCCTATGTTTGGACAGGTAGAGTTAGGAGAGTCTGGCGGGGTAACACCATATTGGGTTGAATAAACAGAGACTCTTCAAAGTCATTCGGTGATTGATAACCCAAAGCCGAATGAAGCCTCTTCTGATTATAGAACTCCTCATCATCAGTGCGGTGGCTTCTCTCTACTTTGCCCTTCTGTTTTGGCGTGGCAATAGGAGTGAGCTTATGCCTTATCCCCCCTCTGCTTAAGGAATTGCTCAAAGGGTGAGCCAATAGATTTAGTTAAACTAAGGGTGATAGCCAGAGTACCCGCGGCCCAGGATTTTCTGCCTAGTATAGTGGATGTAAGTCTGGTTTACTATAATTAATTAACTACTATTGACTTTTAGGTATTAACGTGGTATTAATATGAGAAAATTGATAGTAATAGCTAAGCAGTTGGGGGGTACGAGGTTTTAACGAAAGAATACATGGCTTGGGATGTGTGCCTTTATGAAGTTTCCACAGTGAAATCGTTGGCTTTTTCAATTATAGGCAAAGGAGGTGGGATAATGTAGTGAGCAGTGTATTAAACGGTTCACAATAATTTTAGGAGGTCTTAAATGAGAAAGGAAATATGGTTAATTCCACTGGCATTGTTGTTAGCCATCAGCTTGGTTGTTGTTGGCTGTCCAGCTCCAACACCGACACCAACACCAACTCCTACACCAACACCAACTCCTACACCAACACCGACACCAACACCAACTCCTACACCCACAGGAAAGCTGGTTGTAGCATCAGGTTCCCTGGGTAACGAGACCCTGGATCCTATGGGAGGACCTAATGATGTTATGGTGCATTTAGATACTATATACGATCAGATTGTGGGGCTGAATCGCGAGTGTACCGAGCTTTCCACAGAGACTGGTCTGGCGTACAAATGGGAAAGTTCACCTGATATGATGACGTGGACATTTTATCTCAGGGAGGGAATCCTGTTCCCTGATGGAGTAGAAGCCACCGCCGAGGACTGTATCTACAGTATTGAGAGATGTATGGGACCTAAATCGGTTTCTTCCTTCGCCGGCACTCTTAACGACCTCATTAAGGAGATTGAAGTAGTCGGGCCTTATGAATTGGCCGTACACTTCAATTCCCCCAATTTCAACGCTCCTTATTGGTTTTCCAGACTTCAGGCAACAGAGGGAATGATTGTGCCCAAGCACTACGTAGAGGAAGTGGGTGACGAGGTTTTTAACAGCCAGCCTATGTCGCTTGCAGCCTACCAAGTTGTCGACAGGGAGATGGGAGTCCGTATAACCTGTGAAGCCATTGACAAGCACTGGTACATGGGGGTTCCTAAGTTTAAACAGGTGGAGTTCAGACTAGTTCCAGAGCTCAGCACCCGCATCGCCATGTTGAAGACAGGAGAAGCCGACATAATAGACGTGAGCCGCGACAAGATTCCTGAACTGGAGGCTGCTGGCTTTACCATCTTCAACAAAGAGGATTCCCTGCTGATACACTTATTTATGCAAATGGCGGAGCCCTCGCCACTGGATGACATCAGGGTAAGGGAGGCTCTGGTCATAAGCATCAACAGGGCTGAGATTGTGGAGTATATCATGAAGGGTGGGGCGAGGCTTTCAGAAAACCTCATAGGTTCCTGGTCAGCTGCTGGCTACGAGGAATTACCACTGACGGCCTACGACCCAGACAGGGCGAAAACGCTTCTGGAAGAAGCGGGTTACCCTGATGGGTTTGACATCACCGTCTATAGCTTCGACAAAACGGGATTCCCTGAATCCAAGAGTATCGGCGAAGCTGTAGCTGGCTACTACGAAGCAATCGGGGTAAAGGCTACAATAGAGCACACTGACTACGGCACCTACCGTGGACGGTGGGCGGATGATGAGTTGAACTACCCGGCGGTTACCGTTCATGCCATTGGCAATAGGCTGTTTCACGACTCCCTGATGAGGCTTATCTGGCATAGTGAAGGTTTAATCAACGCATACAGGCCAGGGGTTGCTGAATATGATGAGTTAGACCGTTTAATAGAGGCGTGGCAAGCAGCTCCTACTCTGGAGGAGTATGGAGAGCGTTTAGCTGAGACTGAGAGACATCGTTATGACCAGTGGTTGAGCGGTCTCATCTGCTCTACAGGTGGGGTTTTTGCTGCCAGCGACAAGGTAAGTAAGGACTGGCAGCTGGGCATGCACCCGTATGCCATCAATGTGGAATACCTATATTGGGAAGAGTAAGCTTCTGCCCCAGTGCGGAAGCACTCAACCTGACTTTGAGACCATCCCGAGTCTAGGCTTAATCTAGCCACAACAGGGATGGTCTCAATGTGGGTTCAAGTTAAGCTTGATACAGGCTTGTTCAGCAGGTATGGGATGCGTGATGAGTTAAGAGGTCAACCTCAAACGAGGTGATTAGGCTATATGCTACAATATATAGTTAAGCGCTTTTTTCAGACACTGCTAGCCTTGTTTGTCCTATCCATAATTATCTTCTTGCTGGCTCACCTGACGGGAGACCCATTACACCTAATTTTGCCCCCTTACGCTCTTCCGGAAGATTATGAGCGGGTACGAATTCAGTTAGGACTAGATAAGCCATTATATGTCCAGTACGCCAAATTTATTGGCAATGCCATTCAGGGCGACTTCGGAGTGTCCTTTAGAACGAAAGAACCAATCATGGACCTCATGATGGAGCGTTTACCTAACTCGCTGAGTCTGGCCGGCGCGGCTATGGTAGTAATCTTTCTTTTCGCTGTTCCTCTGGGGATATTGGCAGCGGTGAAGAAAGGTACCTGGATAGATACGCTATCCAAGGTAATAGCGGTGCTGGGGCAGTCAGTACCCGCATTTTGGGTAGGAATACTTTTCATCGAATTTTTCTCGGTGCGGCTAAGGTTATTACCTACCTCAGGAATGGGTGGGCCGGAGCACTATATCCTGCCGGCGGTTACGCTTGGATTGTGGACGCTGGCTGGGGTAATGCGACTCCTCCGCTCAAGCATGCTGGAGGTGCTAGATAGTGATTTTGTCAGGCTGGCCTATAGTAAGGGAGCTTCAGGAAGCAGGGTCATCTGGAAACACGCCTTAAGGAATGCCTTGATACCAGTAGTTACCTTCAGCGGTGTTTACTTTGCAGTTATAATCACCATGTCTATAGTAGTGGAGGTGGTCTTCACTTGGCCTGGGATAGGGCGCTTGGTTTACGACGCAATTCTCTTCAGGGACTATCCCATGATCCAGGCTGTGGTGCTTATGTTCTCGGTCATTGTGATGGTGGTTAACTTGGGGG
>Ga0209991_10000873_pt1 | contig 13508 bp, 13 predicted proteins | sample ChitaG_FD_183167 | JGI IMG/M metagenome (GOLD analysis project Ga0209991, IMG submission 183167) | Deep subsurface microbial communities from South Pacific Ocean to uncover new lineages of life (NeLLi) - Chile_00310 metaG (SPAdes)... | ecosystem: Environmental > Aquatic > Marine > Oceanic >...
TGAGAGGCTATAGAAAGGGATAGACTCCGACAACGGCGGTGAATTCCTCAACCAGATTCTGCACAGGTATTGTCAGAGGGAAGGGCTTGAATCCACCACAACAAGGGGCCCTTGCTGTCCGACAGGCCTAAAGCCCCAGCTCAATAGCTATCGCTTCCTTGTGCAAGTCAGTGTCTCCAGCAGCAAACTCTGCCGCCCTGACACGACGATAATAGAGCCCAATATCATGGTCCATGGTATATCCGATAGCCCCATGAGCAGTAATGGCTTCAACGCAAATCCGCTGGTAAGCTTCATTAGCCTTAGCTTTGGCCGCGGCAATCTGCCAGGACGATGGTGAACCAATGCTTATTCCCCATGCTGCCTGATAGAGCAAATACTGAACCGCATCCGCATCAATCAGCATGTCAGCCAGTTTATGCTGTATCGCCTGAAAAGAGCCGATCGGCCGGTCAAACTGAACCCGTTCCTTGGCGTAGCTGCTGGTCATCTCCAGAGCAGCCCGACACGCTCCGGACATCTCGGCACACTTCAGCACCGCAGCCCGCTGTAATACAAAGTCCGCTATGTCCCAGCCACTGCCTATCTCACCCACTACATTATCTTCCGGCACCGCTACTTTGTTGAAGCTGACTTTGAACTGTCTGTCACCGCCTATAGTCGGGATCGTCTCGACCTCCACGTTTGGTCGGTTGGCATCCACCACAAAAAGCGTGATTCCGTCCTCAGGTCTTTCTCCGTCCCTGGTCCTGCCCGCCACCAGGATGTAATCAGCAATATGAGCATCAGTAACAAAGAGCTTGTACCCCTGGAGAACATAATGTGTCCCTTCCAATACAGCGCGGAGTCTTACGTCAGAAGCTTTGTACCTGCCTGACGATTCGGCCAGAGCGAAAGCCCAGATAGCCTCCCCCTTGGCTATCTGCGGCAGATACTTAGTTTTCTGCTCACTGCTTCCATATTCAAGCAGAGGCAGAGCACAGAGGGCGATCGTGGAAAAGAAAGGACCGGGCACGATGTTCCTTCCCATCTCTTCCATCAAGACAACCAGCTCCATAAAGCTGGAATTCATGCCGCCGTATTCGTCTGGAAGGACGAGCCCCATCCAGCCCAGTTCCGCCATCCTGCGCCACAATTGCGGATCATAGCCTTTCTCATCCTTATCCATTTGCCTGACTTTAGCTTTGGGACACTCCTTTGTCAGAAAATCCCGGGCTAGAGTCCGCAGCATGTCCTGCTCTTCTGTAAAACTGAAGTCCATGCTAACCCCCTAGAAGAATCTGCCTTGTTATCAACCTCAATACTATGGAGCGTCTGGATTTCGTGCTCTACTTACAGCTACGAGCATGCCATCAAGCGATCTCCGAAAAACCTCAGTATGATTTTGGCAGACCCAGTCCGAACCGCGCGATGACGCTTTTTTCTATCTCAGCCGTGCCAGCCGCGATTGCCTGACCGGGAAACCCCAGGTATGCGCCCTGTATGGCCCCGTTGAGTTTCGCCCATTCGGAATCCGGATCGACCTGAGAGTATACTCCCAGAAGCTCCGCCCCAGTGACAGCTACCCGTCTCATCACCTCGTCACTCATTACCTTGTTCCTCGAAGATTCATATACAGGGATCTGACCTTGACTTATCCGCCAGGCAATCTGATAGGCAAACATCTTCAGCACTTCCAGATCGATAGCCAGGTCGGCTAGCTTGGCCCGAACAACAGGATTCTGTGACAACGGCCGGCCCTCATACTCGGTGTGACCGGCATACTTAGCTAGCTCTTCTAACACTCTCTTGAAATGACCGTAGGTCATAGGTGCTGTGCTGCGCCGCTCAAAAGCCAGTGCCTGCATAAGAAGATACCAGCCTTTGTTCTCCTCACCAACCAGGTTATGAGCCGGCACCTTCACATTGTCGAAGAACACCTCATTGAAGTGATGCCGTCCATAGTAGTTCAAAATAGGATTAACCGTAACACCGGGACTCTTCATGTCCACGACGAAGATGCTGATTCCGTGGTGTTTCTTCGCGGCATTGGGGTCTGTCCTGGCGGCCAGCCAGCACCATCTTGCCCGGTGAGCAGCGCTCGTCCACACTTTCTGCCCATCCATGATGTAGTTATCTCCATCCCTCACCGCCCGTGTCTGAAGATTGGCAAAGTCTGAGCCAGCATTGGGTTCACTGTAACAGGTGCACCAGACACCATCTTTTTCGCCAGAGGCAATCAACGGCAGGTATTTGCCCATCTGCTCCTTGGTGCCGAACATCATGAGGCAGGGTCCTACCCACTGTGTGCCGCTTATGCCCATCCATGCCCCCGGTATACCCCAGTAGGCTATCTCCATCTCGTAAACAGTCTGTTCCCAGAGCGAGGCACCGCGTCCGCCATATTCCTCTGGCCAACTCATAACAAGCCAACCCCTCTGGGCCAGCTTTCTGGATATGGCTATCTCGAACTGGAAATCCCTGCACTCTCCGTCGATTAGGGTGCTGCGCCTCCAGCCTGGAGGCAACTCGGCTTCGGCAAACTTGCGGATTTCCTCCTTCAGGGCCAGTTCCTTTTCGCCCAGTCTGAAGTCCATTCTCTCCTTCCCGTGGTTTTGTCGTGTCAGGTGTGGTGCCTTCGCTCCTGTCAGTCCGTAACGTAACTGCAAACTAAGCCCGATGACACCATGCAGCGAGCCGCTATTCTGATTCGGGCGGGTCCGGATTGACCAATTCCCCGGTTATCGTTGCCGGCATGAACATGAATAGCTCATCGATTGTCCATCCGCCAGCCTTGACTAGCTGCTTCTCCAATACCGACTCAGAATAGAGCCCGATCCGACCTGCTTCCACATAGAATGTCCGCCCGTTGACATTAGCGGCATCATCAGAGGCGAGCCATACCACTAGAGGAGCAATATCCTCAGGCTTCATACTCCCAAACCTGGCTATGATTCCTGGCCGAGCCTTCCTCATTTCGTCACTGAGGGTAAGCCGGGTCCCTGCACTAGGCCTAATACAATTGCACGTCACGCCGTATCTGCCCATATCCCGCGCCACTTTTCTTGTTAAGCCAACGATTCCCTCTTTCGCCGCACCGTAATTGGCTTGCCCGTACGTAGTAGCATAGAGACCTGCTACAAATGATGTGTTTATTATTCGTCCGTATCTTTGCTGGCGGAAGAAGGGGCTCACTGCTCTGATGGTATAGAAATGACCATAGAGGTGCACTTTGAGCACCGAATCCCACTCCGCCTCACTCATGTTGAACACCATCCTGTCACGGAGAATCCCGGCATTGTTGACCAGTATATCGATCCTACCAAAGCTGTCCGTGGCAGTCTTCACGATGCTCTCGCCGCCCTGCATAGTGGCCACCGAGTCATAGTTGGCAACTGCCTCCTCTGCTGGCGCTGTTGATGCCCCGGAGCCATCAACAGCGCCTCCCAGATCATTGACCACTACTTTAGCCCCTTCCGATGCTAACGCTAGAGCTTCTCCCCGGCCGATGCCTCGTCCGGCACCGGTTACTATAGCTACTCTACCCTCGAGCCTCTTCGCCACTATCGATCTCCTTATGTTATTTCCCTAGATTTCCACATGACAGACACTTTGTACCCAGTGAATCTCTGGTCAAGCGGGACTAAACGCCTAGACCTACATATAAATCCCGGCAGAAACGTTCAGCACTTGTCCGGTAATAAAGGCAGCATCATCGGAGGCGAGGAACAAGACAGGTTTAGCGGCATCTTCAGGCGTCATCGGTTTGACTTGAAGAAGGACCAAATCCCTTACCTTCTTTGGTATACCCACTGCCTCTCCTGCTACCTCTTCCTGCTGCGTTTCTTTTTCTCCGGTCAATCGTGTATCGACAAAGCCGTAGGCTATGACATTGCAGGTAATGCCAAATCGTCCCCATTCCCTGGCTACGGTCTTGCTTAGTCCGATAAGACCTGACTTGGCAGCAGAGTAGTTAATCTGGCCGATGTTTCCCATCAGTCCAGCTACGGAGGCCACATTGATTATCCTGCCGTTGTGTCCTTCCTTCAGCATGTATTTGGAAGCTGCCCTGATACAATTAAAGGTCCCCTTGAGGCTGATGTCAATACATATGTCCCATTGGGCATCTGTCATCTTATGTATTAAAGCATCTCTGGTAAGCCCGGCATTATTGACCAGAACATCTATTTTGCCGAATTTCTCTACTGCCTTATCCATCACTTTCTGACAATCTCCGGGTTTCGTCACATCGCCAGCACAGCCATCGGCTCTACCTCCGGCAGCTTTTATGTCGTTGACTACCTGGATAAGCGGTGCCTCATCAATATCGGTCACATAAACGGCAGCACCCTCCCTGGCAAACAACAGAGCATCAGCTCTGCCTATACCCCGCGCCGCCCCTGTCACCACCGCCGCTTTACCATCCAATTTTCCCATCTTTACCTCCTTGAACCTTGTTCTTCTGAAGACACGGGCTCGACTCAGTACTCCTACGGAACTGCCCCTGGATAGCTATCAAAATCAATGCCTTCGCTCATTTCCCCATTCGTGTGGGTAAGACAACCAAGGCCGAGCCAGGCGTCGTCCTATCTCCATTTCCATTCTCCACCCAGATCTCGCACTCAACGAGGTGCTCCCCGTCATCCTCGTATTTCCTGGTCACCTTGCCTTTACACCACCAGGTTTCGCCGTCGCGAGCCTCATCAATCGTCTTCATTTTGCGGGGATAGTCCATACCCCGGTATTGGCAGGACAGCTTCTTGAGTTTCCCCTCTTCTCCAATCCAGTCAGTCATCAATTGTCCTAACCACGCACGCTTAAGCGCGCCATGTACGATGGGAGCCCCCACGCCCATAGCTTTGGCAAAATCATCCTCATAATGCAAAGGGTTGAAATCTCCTGATGCGCCTGCCCATTGGACCAGCATGCGAGTTGTAGCGATCTTAGCCAGCGGAGTTATCTCAGTACCTACCTCAACGTCCTCACAGCAAACCTGCTTAGGCATCTCTCCTCCTAGAACAAAGCAGTAGAACAGACTAGAACTGAATCAATGTCGACCTGCTCCTCAGCACTTCATTGCCATTCTGGTTCACAAAAGTGATCTCCGCTGTCGTGAACATGGTTCTGCCCAGTCTCGTTTCGCGCTCGCTTATGCTGGCAATTCTGGGTGTGGCAGTTAGTACATCGCCAGCGCCAATAGGTTCAATGAACTCGAGGTCGACACCGCCATCGAGAATTCTCGGAGGTGCTCCAGCCTTAACCAGAGATTCGAACAGTTTCTCGGTAGGGCGTCCGGCCTTGACTGGCCAACCCGTGAAACCGGGGGGAGCCACAAGACGGCGATGCTTCGTCTTACTGGCAAAGTCCGGGTCATTGTACAGAGGGCTGGGGTCACCTATGGCCTGCGCATACCTCTGGATCGCTCCTTCCTCGACCTTGAAAACGATGGCCTCAGAAGGCACTCCTATCAATTTCCGTAGCTCACCCGTAATCAAACTACCTTCAGCCATAGCTAGTCTCCTTGATTGAGTTCCTTCTATAACCCTATGATAGCCACACTAACGATGTTCATGGCGGGAAAACCGCCCATGTTGTGGGTCAGACCTAGCTTGGGATTCTTGAGCTGTCGTTCCGGGAGCTGGGCTTTGCCCTGCAATTGCTTGTACATCTCATACAGCATCCTGAGACCAGAGGCGCCAATAGGATGCCCGAAGCACTTCAATCCACCATCCGGCTGAACAGGCTGGGGGCCATCAAGATTAAAGCGGCCGGCCTCGATGTCCTCCTTGACTCTCCCCCTGGGGCTGAACTGCAGATCTTCCATAGTCACTGCCTCAGTTATGGAGAAGCAATCGTGCACCTCAGCCATGCTTATCTCCTCACGGGGGTTCTTTATCCCCGCCTCCTTGTAAGCCAGAATGCCAGCTCGGTAACCGGTCTCAACATGAGCTCCGTCCCATTTCGTGTACATCAGTTCCTCGCCCGAACTCAAGGCGATTTGCAGTGCCTTGACACGTATGGGGTCTGGCCGAAACTTCTTAGCCATGTCAGCTCTGGTTATGATTGCGGCCGCTGCGCCATCACTGACTCCACAGCAATCAAAAAGCCCGAGTGGCCAGGCAATGATAGGCGCACTCAGTATCTGTTCCTCAGTCACTTCGCGGCGCAAATGCGCCTTCGGGTTCCGTGCCCCGTTGTAATGGCTTTTGGCTGACACTTTAGCCAGCATTCTCTTGCCTTCCTCCGGACTGAGGCCATACACAGCGAAGTATCGGGTCGCCAGCATGGCAAAAGCCCCGGGGGCGGTCAACTTGGGCATAATCAGTGCATTCTTTGTTCCCATAAGACCAGGGCCACCCGGAAGCCCACCGTATCCGGTGTCTTTGAGCTTTTCTACACCCAGAGCCAGGGCTATGTCATAAGCTCCTGAAGCTACACCATAACATGCACCCCTGAAGGCTTCGGTGGCAGTAGCACAAAAATTTTCCGTTCTGGTGACCGGAATAAAGGGCAACTTCAATGCTAAAGCCATAGACGTAGCCCCTTTTCCTACACTCTGTTCCTCAAAATGCACGCCAAACCAGGCTGCATTGATGTCCTTTTTTTCTATGCCAGCGTCCTCGACACATTCTTGAAAAACGTCTACCATAAGGTCATCTGCACTCTTGTCCCATAGCTCTCCAAACTTGGTGCAACCCATCCCTATAATAGCAACCTTGTCTTTGATACCTTCTGCCATGTTTGCTCCCTCCGTAAGTCTTATTACTTCCCGCTGTGGTCAGGCACGTATTGGCATTGCCTTCCATGAATAGCCGTGAACGCCACTCGACTCATCAACATATCGTCTGCGGAAGGTCATCTCTACCGGCATGCCTACTTTGACAGAATCCAGGTCACAATCAGTGAAATCAAACCAGAACCTGCCACCGCCATCAAAATCCACCAGGCCATATATTGAAGGTGGGTCAATGCTGGCCGCCAGATTATCACCGGTATAAGTGAATACCACGCCTTGCCTATCCGAAAAGCGATAATCTTCCATCCGATCAATGGCTCCGCAATCAGGATTTACGCACACTCTCTGATATGGATATTGCGGCGTACCGCATTCCTTGCACTTCGAGCCACAAAGAGCCAGAACTACCTTCCGTTCCCTGAACAGCGCCGACATCGGCGTGCGAATGCTTATCTCTCCACGCATACCCAGGTCCATCGGTGCCAGATTTCTGAAGGCAAGGTATTTCTCATAGCTAGCAAGCTCCTTTTTCGAGTTGAGGTGCCTCTTCACCGCCCTTCTACCAGTTATGCTCTCTATTCTCTCAGTAACCCGGAAGAACAGTGCGTCGCTGCCGTTTCCGAAGCTGGCGACCAGTATTCTGTCGCCTGCCTTCGCATCCTCCAGTGCCGCTACCAACATCATCAAAGGCGACGCTGACCCCGTATCACCGACTGTGCTGAGCAATGTGTCCTGAAGCTGATCAGGCTCAGCACCTAATCGCCTGGCTATAGCTCCATGCTCTCGCGCATACAGACCTGGATAGACTATCCTGGCAAAGTCCTTGATGTTCAGGTTGTATCTCTTCAACAGCCCAGAAATTACTTCGGGAACGAATTTACCATAGCCAGAATCGCGGATGAACCTGTCTTCCCAGGCATGCTCAAATCTTTCCCCACTTGCCCTCCATCGGTCGGGGAAATCGTAAGAAACGGAATACGAACCCTCAAAAGTAGCAACCACATCATCATCTCCCACAAGAAGCGCAGCAGCGCCATCGCCGTAAAGATACTCTTGAGGACTGCCCGGTTTACTCAAGCGGCAGTCAGAAGCACAGACGAGAACATTGCTTGACATCTCTCCCTTTGCGGCATCAAAGGCGGAAAGCAGTGCACTCGTCCCTGACTTCACAGAGCCCAGGAAATCAGCAGTCCTCATGTTTGACCGCAAATCAAGAGCAGTGGCTATCAGAGCCGAATTCTGCCTTACCATATAAGGCTGACTGGTGGTAGCAAGATACAGCCCATCAACTGTCTCCCGGTTCACGTCACCCAGACAATCAGTTCCCGCGGCGACTGCCATGCTGAGAGAATCCTCATCATGACTAGCGATTGCATTTTCGCCGGGCGACGGGAACGTTCCCAAGAATCCGACAGCTGTGAAGATAGTGTTGTGATTCATTCGATACCGCGGGATATAAGCTCCGTAAGACTTTATGCCGACCATATAACTAACCTCCTGACATAAGCTTTCCAGGCCCAGAAGACCTAATCGAAAGCGATTAGAAGCTCACGGCCCTGCTAGGACTTTCTTCACTCTCTTTAAGGCCCAGTCGATCTCGCGTCTGGTTATTACCAGAGGGGGGGCAAAACGGATAGTGTGCTCACGAGTCTGATTGCAGAGTATTCCTTCTTCGATTAGTTTAGTAACAAATGGTTTGGCTCCGCCAAGTTCGTGTTTTAGCTCGACACCTATTAGCAGTCCCCTCCCTCTGATTTCCTTGATACGAGGACTCTTCATCTTCTCCAGTTCTGCCCGGAAGTAGTTGCCCAGTTCAAAAGCTCTCTCCGGCAATCCTTCATCCTGAATCAATCTTAAGGCTGCCAGGGCAGCAGCACAGTCAATGGGGTGGCACTGGAAAGTGCTTCCGTCTTCGGGATACTCCAGAACACTCGCCACTTTCTCGTTGCAGACAGCCGCTGAAACCTGACCGGGTCCTCCGCCCAAGAACTTGCCTAAGATCAGGATGTCGGGTTTGGCATCTTCGTATTGGTAGGCAAAGCGCTTTCCGCAACGGCCCAATCCCGTCTGAATCTCATCCCAGACAAGCAAGACATTACGCTTCTCGCAAATTCGTTTGGCGCCCTTCAGATAACCTTCAGGCGGAACTACCACTCCCCCTTCGCCCTGAATCGGTTCGGCCAGGAAAGCAACGGTGTAAGGGGTAATCGCTTTTTCTAAAGCAGCAAGGTCGCCATAGGGAATAAGAGTGAAGCCGGGAGTAAGGGGACCGAAGTACCTCTTGTATTTGTCGTGGCTGGAAGCTGAAATCACGGTAATTGTGCGGCCGTGAAAGTTGTTGTCGCAGAGAATAATCTGGGCCGTATCGAGCGGAATGCCTTTGGTTTTTCTGCCCCAGGTCTTGGCAGTCTCCACTGCGTCCACGACCCTCTCGAATCCCAAAGAATCACCGACATTTTCCTTGCAGGTATAGCCCCATTTCCTGGCAATCTTGATCGCCCTCTCGACTGCTTCCGCCCCCGTATTGATCGGCAAAACCTTTGCCATTTCACAGAATTCCACCAGTTCCTTAGCAAACAGAGGGGCCACGTCATTGTAGAAGGCATTAGAGCCCGGCCAGTATCTCCTTGCCTGTCTTACAAAAGCCTGCAGAATGTCCCTGTGGCAGTGGCCGCCACCCAAAGCCGAATAACAGCTCAGCATCTCCATTTTTCGCTCGCCCTCGGGATTCCAGACCCAAACTCCTCTTCCCCTTGCATAGACGAATTTGTGCGGCCTGTAGGTTTGAACTATGTATCTTTCATGCATCTCAATGGCTTCTTGAGATGTTCTGATGCTCCACTCTTTCTCAGTCATGTTCCTCCTCTCTCTAGATTTCATTCAACTCAAAGGTGCTTCACCGGATCGTAAACGTGCTTTAAGGCAGTTCGCTGAGTCGCATAGATGATAATCACAAGGTTGACGCTCAATTTGAAGGCCAATCCCAAAGGCTTGTTCGTTCAACTCGGGGTTTTTTCCCTCAAATTCCTCGATAATCACCTGGATCACCGATTCCGGCCGGACTATCTGAGTAATGGCAACGACCGCCCCGAGCATTACCATATTGGCAAACTGATTTCTGCCAAAACCCCCTACCGCCTTTTCTGCAGCAGGTACCCAGAGTATCCTAAGGCCCTCAGAGTTCTGCCCTGGATTCACGAAACTCGGGTCGCAGAAAAACAGTGCCTTCCGGTCAGTCCCCGGAGCGAATTTGTCATAACTCTCCTGGCTCAAAAGGATCAGGATATCAGGGTTCAGGACAGCCGGAAAGTCAATCTTCTCATCAGAGATTATTACTTCCGATTGCGAAAGCCCGCCGGTGACTTCTCCGCCGTATGATACTGAACTGGCGACTTCCTTTCCGTCGAGAACAGCAGCCAGGGCCAGAATCCGGCCCATAACTCCCAGACCCTGACCACCCTTACCGGAAAAGATGATCTCCTTCTGCATTTCTACTCTTCCTCGGGCAAGAACCCCAGATATTCCTTCAGACTTCGGAAGTCACCGAAAACAATTCTGCCTTCCAGTTCACCAGAATTGAGGGCTCGAGCTTTCTCCTTTGAAACATAATGCCTCTTCTGCCACGCAAGCATGCTTGAAGCAGTGGGAATCTCATTTCTCAGACCGTATTGACGGGGACACTGACTGACCACTTCCATGAAGCGAAAATCAGGGGAAAGAAGCATGTTCTCTACACCCTTTACCAGAAGGTGGGGATAGGACGTCGGATATCGACTAGCGTGCTTCCCGCCGACACTCAGAACCAGTCTCACCAAATCAAACGGTTCTTCAAGATTCCCTTCGGTCGTGGTTGAAGTCTTTGACTTCAGGGGCGTGGTCGGGCCGACCTGACCACCCGTCATTCCGTAGATGAAATTGTTCAGACAAAAAACGGCAATTGAGACGTTCTTTCTAATAGCGTGAATCAGGTGATTGCCGCCGATTGAAGCGATATCGCCGTCGCCGCCTATCGTTACCACCTCTAAGTCGGGGTTGGCCAATTTCAAACCGATGGCTGCCGGAATTGCCCTGCCATGCGCAGTATGAAAATTGTCGGCCCTGAAATAGTTGTTGGGTACCCAGGCGGAACAGCCGATGCCCGCGGTGAAAGTGTAATCGTCCAGTTTCTTGCCCAACTTCTCTACCGCCCTCAAGAAACAATTGATGAAAATCTCATAGCCGCAGCCAGGACAAAAGGTCGTCTTCTCTTCTCTTAAGTAGACCTTTCTCAATTCCCGGATGTTCATTCTACCACACCCCTTCTATCAAATACCTCAGAATTCTCCGGGGATCGATGATCTGACCGTTGGGTTGAGGCAGCGACACGACCTCTCTGGACACCTTCTCGCTGACGACATGAAACATCTGACCCTGGTTCATCTCGGGAACAACGAACTTCCTGACAGCTCCAGCGAGCTCCCTAACTCTCCGGGACGGGAATGGATAGACAATCCTCGGCCGCAGAAGTCCGACTGGCTCCCCCAATCTTCGCGCCTCTTTGACCGCCCATTTGGCCGACCGGCCAACCGTTCCAAAAGCGACTACCGCCGTTTCTGCATCCTCCAGAAATAGCTCCTCACAATCCGTAAGCTCCTCTCGATGTTCCAGAATCTTACGGTCAAGATGGAAAACTAAACTCTCTTGAACTGACGGGTCGGCAGTCGCCCTCTTGCCAAACCTGTCGTGAGTCGAACCGGTCACTCCAACATTCTCGCCATCACCGAACCTGGGCATCGAAGGAGCCGAGAAATCCGGAGTCGGACCGAACGCCGGTTTTCCAGGAACGTAGATTCTGTCATAGACTCTTATGTGCTCGCTTAGTTCAACCTTTTCGGAGAGATGACTCAGATAACCATCGGAAAGAAGAATGACGGGCGTTCTGAACCTCTCGGCCAGGTTAAAGGCCTCGATTGTTAAGTCAAGGACTTCCTGAACGGACTCGGGATAGAGCACTATTCGCTCAACTCCGCCGTGAGAGCCGTATCTCGCCTCTCTCATGTCCATTGCCGCCGGCCTGGTCGCCTGGCCGGTTGAAGGACCGGCCCTCTGGACATTGATAACAACGCAAGGTACTTCAGCCATATCGGCTAGACTCAAACCTTCTTGCATCAGAGCAAAGCCCGGCCCGGCAGTGGCAGTCAGCGCTTTCAATCCGGCCCAGGAAGCGCCCAAAACCATGAAGATGGAGGCGATTTCATCTTCTGCCTGGATGAACTTTCCGTCTACCTCCTTCAGTCTCCTTGCCATTCCCTCCAGAATCTCATTGGCCGGAGTGATCGGGTAGCCGGAGAAGAACCGGCAGCCAGCCGCTAAGGCAGCTTCGACAATTGCGTCATTACCTGTCATGAAGTATCTCCCCGGCTGCAGAAGACTCTTCACTTCTTTCCAGCCACCCCGAGACTGACTTTGGGTTCTCCTACTCTCTCTTCCCGCCAAAATCGTTGCGAAAACCTCGTCAGGCAGACAATCAAGACTGATCGCTCCCGGACAACAGAGTTCGCACAGGCCGCAACCGGTGCATTTCTCCGGAGAAACAACCTGTTTCAGTCTAAAGCCTCCTGAACCGATTACAGCCGAATCCTGAAAGATTTCCTTCGGGCACACTTCCAAACACAGATTGCAGCCTCTACACAGAAGATGGTCTATGGAAATCCTATGCTGCATCTATCATCCTCCGAGTCTCAATGGTCCCGCTCACAGCATCTATACCCCGACCTGCAGAAAATGCGATAATGTTCGTGAGGAAGACTTGCCATTTTGAAGAAGAAGATATTATATACGGAAGAGAGCTCTTTGGAAAGGAGATGAGCGATGACGGACGAGATGAACTACTCTGAGTTCGTGGCTCTCTGCCGCGGCGAAGAGAAGATTGCCTTGACCAAGGAAGAGAAGGACAGAATCAGAGAATCCAGAAAAGCTTTCGAAGAAGTCCTAAGAACCGATGCCGAGAGGCCTTACTACGGAATCAACACGGGCGTGGGTGCTCTCTTGAACAAGCGTGTTCCCGCAAACAGGATGAAGGAGTTTCAGGAGAACCTCATCATGAGCCATGCCTGCGGGATTGGCCCGGCTCTGGAAAACGAGATAGCAAAAGGAATGATGCTTCATATGATTTTGAATCTCAAAAAGGGATGCTCTGTAATCAGGCTGTCCACCCTGGAACTTCTGATTGAGATGTTCAACCGGGATATTATCCCCCGAGTTCCCGGGAAAGGTTCTTTGGGAGCAAGCGGGGATCTCATTCCCCAGGCGCATATCGCTCTGGCTTTGATCGGAAGGGGAGATGTCCTCTGTCGAGATAGCAATATGCTCCTGCCCTCAGAATCTGTCTTCCAAAACCATGGATTGAAGTCGGCCGGATTGGAAGTTGGCGAAGCCATTGCTCTGTTGAACGGCACCGGTCTGATGACGAGTTATCTTGCATTTCTGGTTTTTCAAGCCGATATTCTGGTTGAAACCGCCGATACAGTAGCTGCCTCGACTACGGCAATCCTGGGCTACGACTCTCAGTCCTTTGAGGACCAGCTTCACAGTTTGAGGCCTCATCCGGGGCAGATTGCCACCGCTCTCAACTTGAGGAATATTCTGAAGAGGAAGCATGCAGAGAGAAGGTCAAGCCTGGTGCAGGACGCCTATTCCTTAAGATGCATTCCCCAGGTGCACGGCGCTTTCAGAGAAGCTCTCTACAAGGCAAGAGACGTTGCCAACATCGAGATTAACTCCTTTGGCGGCAACCCTTTGATTCTGTTCGAAG
>Ga0209991_10000874_pt1 | contig 13495 bp, 28 predicted proteins | sample ChitaG_FD_183167 | JGI IMG/M metagenome (GOLD analysis project Ga0209991, IMG submission 183167) | Deep subsurface microbial communities from South Pacific Ocean to uncover new lineages of life (NeLLi) - Chile_00310 metaG (SPAdes)... | ecosystem: Environmental > Aquatic > Marine > Oceanic >...
ACTGTTTTGTCTGGGGGGTAAGAAATCCCCGGGTCCCGAGCTGGTCAAAAAAAGTTTTGTAAATAGTTCAAAATTGTGAACTATTTTACTCCGGTCGAAAGATTGGCTGGAAATTGAAATCAGCTAGGAAGCCATCTCCTAGCTTGGTGATGATGAAGTCGTAGCGGGTGTACTGTTTATCAGGGAGGAAGGGTTCCAGGTGAGCAAAGAGTTTCTGGGATAGAATAGAGTGGGTTTTGGCTACATCTACCCCATCCTCCTCGTCTACCCAGAATACCCAGCCATGTATTCTCTTAGGTTTGCCAGTCTCCTTGTCGGCTATCGTACGGTATATCTCATAGTCGTCGGTGTAGTGTAACCGCTTAGGGATACCCGGAACTAGCTGTACATAGTTCATTAACAGGTTGGTTGCGGTCCGTAGAATGTGTAGTCTAATTAGTCGCATGGAGACCTCCTACCGTGTAAATTAGTCCCCTATGTAAGGGTCAGGTGTGAGAAGTTCCTTCTCCAGCTCGGGGGTTACTTCCCTCTTCAGTATCGCCATAGCCACCTCATCCGAGACACTCTTGTAGATAGGTGGTGCTCCTGGTCTGGTTCTTGCCTCACTCATAAAGCCCGATTCGGCGTCATGCCACACCTTTATAATGCCTGGAGACAGTCCAACTAACTTAGCTAGCAGGATGAGAGGTCTGGGAGTCTTGAAACCTATCTGAGCCATGAGTTTACCCCGTAGGGAATAGAGCTTTTGGTATGCCTCGGATACCTCGGGGATACCATAACGGTGCATGGTAGCCATAGCTCGGTCTAGCTCATGTACCTGCCGGTACTGGTATTTGGTAACGGTACTTTGACATGCTGGTTGTACCATATTAAGGCCACTCCTCATCCAGCTTTGCTTTTGCCTCCTTCATAAGCACTTGCCAACGCAGCATCTTTTTATAAGCACAGCCGGGACATCGCTTTTGCTTAGTGAGCCACTCGGGAGGTATTATAACTCCGCAGTATTTACAGGGTACTTCCTTTGTGCTTGCCGTCTTGCTAGTCATTTTAATCCACCCCCAGTATTTCTCTCAGTCTCATCCTCTCTGCCCTCTCAGCCCGGTACTCGGCGGTAAAGTAGTGCTGCCGCTCCTTAACGTATTCAGCTATCCAGTCAGCCCAGAATACCACGACCTCAACCTGGGCTTCGTCAGCGGCTACTCTAATCCAGTCTATCATCCAGGGCACCACCAGCCGGAGAACTATCGGCTGCCCATCGTAGAAGGGTAGGTCAGGGGTTCTCTTTGCCATACCTCGATAGTAGGATAGGTCGCCAATGCCGGCTTTTATATCTCGTATCTTGGCCTCGATGAGATAGTAGGCTTTATCAGTCCACTTTACCGCGTCCACCCTGGGCCGGGTAGGTCTGAAGATAGCGGCTGCTTTGCCCAGGCCATAGCGGTCAACGTACTCCTGGGGTATGGGACCGAGCTCTACGTTGAGCTGCCAGCCTCCTTTGGGCCAGGTCTTGAGCATATACTCCGAGATGTAACGCCGCTCCCTCTCTTTTCTAGCCACTTAGGTTATCCCCTTCGGCATTACCGGTTTATCCCCAAGTAGTCTAAACCGGTAATGAGTTTAGCTTTGTATAACTGCCATGCCATCTCTCGCAGTAAAAAGCGCCACATTACTTTCACCTCCAATAGCAACCTGTTGGGGTATTGACACTTTAATTATAGCACAGTACGATTATTAGTAAATGCGTAGCAATTAGCCGGATGGCCAATGACAAGAAGTAAAACAAACGGAGGTATATCGTGGCACTTAAAGTAAAAGACATAACCACTTCAACCACGAAGTGGACAGAAAACGCCGGTCGAGCTGCTGAAGCCTTTGCCGTTAATGCAGAAGCGTCAGCTGACATCTGGGCGAGAAACACAGGAGCGGCAGCCGATACCTTTGGCCAGGCTATTGCTGCTCCTAATATCAAGGAGAGGTTCCGCCGGGGTGTAGCCCGAGCTGGAGCCGCCAAGTTTGCCCGGAAGATACGTGACGTAGCTCGAGACCGATTTGCTCCTGGGATTGCGGCAGCCGTGGTCGATTATAAGGCTGGAGTTGAACCGTACTTTGCTACCCTGGCAGCCCTGACACTCACGGCACGTAAGCCGCGGGGTGACCCGGCCAACTACCGGAGGGTAGAGGAAGTCGGTAAGGCACTCAACGCTAGGAGACTGGCCCTGCTCGGCGCCGGCGGCGGCGGCGGAAGCTAGGGAGGGAGGTAAGTAAGAGATGAAGTATAGAACAGTAGTTATACACGCTGAAGAGAACTTAGGCACGAGTGGGACTAAGATTATCCCTATCCGTGTTAGAGACCCTATTACCTCTCTTGACCTCATCACACGCCTCACTATAGGGGGTGCTAAAAGGCTTGCACCATATCCTTCTGTTATCTCTAAGCTAGAGATAGTAGATGGTTCTGACGTTTTGTTGTCTTTATCAGGGACGGAGATAATAGCTTTAAGCGTGCTTGAGGGGCATCTGTTAGTTAATGGTTGTGCTACTAACCTGCAAGACTCAACGAGGACATTTCGTTTCAGGATTAACTTTGGCAGGTTTGATAGAGACCCTATACTTGTTTTTGACCCGACAAAGTTCCTTAATCCACAGCTAAAGATTACTTATGATTGCACAACAGTTGAGGCAAATGCTACACCCTTTTATGTAGCAGTAGTAGCAGAGTGCTTTGACGAGAAGGTTATCTCACCGGTAGGCTTCTTACGCATGACTGAGTATCATAGCTATGTAGGCACAGCTGACACTTTTGCTTATATTGACTTACCTGTTGACCTTGATATAAGGAAGCTATATCTCCAGACTAAGAACTTTGGGAGGGGTGTGCCTGAGAACCTTCACTCTGTAAAGCTCTCAGAGGACAATGACAAGAGAGTTCCCTTTGATTTAGAGGCGGAGCAATGGAGTCATAAAGAGGCGATGGAGTTTGGAAGTGCTGAGCAACTAATCTTTGCTACTTGTGGGGGTTTCACTGATGACCCCTTCTACCATATTGCAGGAGACCAGGAAGTTGTTTTTGGCACTTGCACCGCAGTCCAACAAGCTATTATAGCTCAAACTCAGTCTGGTTGCGGAGGTAGTTTTGTTGGTGCAGATACTACTGCCATAGTTACTGGTGTCGCTAAGGGTCATATACCTTATCTTGTTCACTGTTACGCCTTTGGAGACCAGATGGACATAGACGACTGGTATAAACTGGCAGGTAAGGTTGAGAGCCTTCGTTTCAGGATTAAGGCAGGTGCTCAAGGAGACGATGTTACCTTTAACACTATCCTACAGCAACTAAGGAGATACTAGGAACTAAAGTAAAGGAGAGTGAGACGATGGCGATAAAAAATGCCTTTCGTCAAAGGTTAAAGCAGACCTTTTCTGGTGCAGCTTTAAAGACTCTCTACTCAGAGAGAGTCGAGCATGATAAGCTCTACTGTATTCAGCAGGTAGCCTGGGAGATAGACAAGACTACCTCTAGTGGTAATACCCGTGTCCGGTTATTTATAGCTGGACACGGGTATCGCCATAATATAGAGGAGCAAGACGCTCCGGCGGCTAACACTCTCTACACCTATAATGACCCCATCTGGCTAATACCAGGGGAGCGGTTAGCTATTGATATTGACTATGCTCAGGATGACACTACTGCTGAGATGTGCTTGACTGGCTACTGGACGGAGTTAAAGGAGGGGATACAATGACACCAAGAATGGGAGGATATGTCCCTGCTGACCATGCCTCAAGACACCAGGACGGCGGTAGAGATGAGATTAGCATTGCTTCTCTCTCCGGTGAGGCAGCCGTTATGACTACCCATAAAGCCGACCTTGACGCTCACATGATAAATCTCCTTGAGCAGTTTGTGGTTGGAACGTATCTAAGTTATCCTTATCCTCACACGACCAGTGTTACTATAACGATGACCCAGTATAGACTCTATGCCATGCTCTTTGTTGTGGCCAGGGACATGACCTTTGATAGGATAGCTATAGACGTAAACACGCTTGAAAGCGGTAAGGACGTAAGACTGGGTATCTATAACTGTAATGCCAGCCTTAAACCAAGTTCCCTGATTAAGGACTGTGTGACGGTAGATACCGACTCGGCTGTCCTAAAAGAACTCGCTCTAAGCCCATCAGTAAGTTTAACCAAAGGTAGATATTTCCTGGTTGCAATATCTGACGCCGGTGGTACAGTAAGATATGAATGTACTCTACCTACTGTTGGTGGTTTAGGTCTATCCGGTACTTTTGGCAGAGCTTATAGTGGTTATTATCTGGCTGGAGACTCTGGTGATTTTGCCGCCTTGCCAGACCCCTTTGGAGCTAGTCCCACACTTTATGAGTATACACCCAAGATAGGTCTGAGGCTGGAGTCACTGGATTAAACAAAAATAGCGAGAGCTAATAATGCTATTTGAGAAGGATATACTGGTTGAAACCTCCCATACTATCACTAATAAGAAGGTAGCCATTCTAGAAATCGCCCACGGTATTATCACGTGGGTTTCTGTTTTATACCCTACTGGTTGTCATGGTATGGTACATTGTATCATTCGTCACCACGAGCACCAAATTGCTCCGTCAACTGAGGGGATGAGCATTATTGGTGATGGTTTTCCTGTTGAATGGAGTGAGTATTACGAAAGCTACCAGCCACCTTACGAACTCAAAGTTGAACTCTGGGGGGTAGACTGTATTTATAATCACACGGTTACTATACGGGTAGCAATCCTACCTAGAAAAGCAATCATAGCTTTAGCTATAGTAGACACTCTCAGAGGCTTATTCGGGCTGTTATCACCAAGACGGATATTTACCAGGAAAGAGAAGGAAGTAACATAATATGCCGGATGCTCCTGACTGGATAACTGATGTCCAGGTAAACATAGTAGTTGAGAATGTACCAGTCCCTCCGGAACCAGCTAAAGAGCGCGCTGCCGGTGGAGCTGGCAATTACTCCGGAGTCCATGAGACTTACCAGGAGGTAGTAAGCTGGACAGTAGCCGACGGCAAGGTAGGTGACCTCAAAGAGATACTGGTTATTACCGATGACTACGACCATACTGAGGTTAAGATAACCGTGGGCAGCGTGACCTGGTGTACTGGTTGGTCACCTACATCAGCGATGCCCATCATCTTTGAGGACCTGAAGCTAGCTGAGGGGACTGAGGTTAAGGTGGAAGCTCAGTCAGATGATGGGACAGCTATTGATGTGGATGCTATCATAGTAGCTAAGGAGATAGGTTAGAGGAGATAGGTTAAGTGAGTATCCATATCATGCCACCGCTTTATGAGAAGCAAGTTAAAACATACACCAGGATTTTCTATCCAGACGCTCACCCAGAAGTCTCAAGTGTGGATGGTCGTGTTGACCATAGGGTAGGTGCTATTGGGTCTGGAGATGGGATACCCTGGGCCGACCTTATTGCTAGTGCTGGAACGGAGAAAAACGATATTCTTGCTCATTTAACCTTCATCTATATGGAATGTGGCTCAGCTACGGATAAATATCACTATTTAATAAGAGGCATCTTCCTGTTTGATACCTCATTCCTTACTGGTAAGGCTCAAATAATCAAGGCTATATTTTCACTTCATGGTGTGGTTAAAATTGATACTGGTAGCTGGTTACCGGATGTGAATATCTACGCTGCTGACCCAGATGAAAACATAGCACTAGCAATCGGAGATTTTGCTAGCTTAGGCTCTACTCCCTTCTGTAATACTCCGATTGGTTATAATGACTGGAATATCGCTGGTTATAATGACTTCGTATTGAACGCTGATGGCTTAGCAGCTATATCAAAGACAGGAGTAACTAAGTTTGGAGCACGAAATGCTAACTATGACGTGGCCGGCATTGCTCCAATCTGGCTGGAGACCTTTAATGATGATAAATATGCGTTCACCTGTTATTGTGCCGAAAAAGGTAGAGGCTATAAACCAAAACTGGCTGTAACCTACAAAATCTAAGAAGGACGGAGGCCTAAATGAAGTGGACACCTGACTTAATCATAGCCATGGTCCTGATACTGGGGTGTTTTGCCCTGCTTTTTACCGGTATTGATGGTGAGGTTAAATCTATCCTGCTCCTGGCTGCCGGGTGGGCTTTTGGCTCCCAGTTCCAGGCCAGGAGAATACAAAAGGGAGGTCCATAGTGGGAAATGAGTATAAGGTACTCAGGATTACCGAGATGGTGAGACCAGGAGAGGCAGAGGGAGTAGTGAAGGTCTACCGGCATACCATTAAGACCAAGGGTGGTGTAATTCTCAATGTAGAGATTAAGGAGGAGGACTTTACCACCGAGAAGGTAGCCCCTATTCTCCTGGCCAGGGCCCAAGAAGCTGATAAAATCCTCAAGCTATAGGTGAGTGGTGAACTTCTTTGACGAGCTTAGAAGCTGGTTTATCAAGGCAGCCAATGTTTTCCTGAACCTGGCTCTGGATGCTTACAGTTGGCCTATAGTTGGAGGCTGGCTAGGTGACGGCTTTGCTGCCCTGGTAGACTTTGCCAGTGAGTGCGCCTACGCGCTATGGCAGGCGTCTAACTGGTACGAGGATACCGTTGACGCCCTCCGTGACATACTGAGCTGGAGCAATATCAGAAATCTTATCCGGAGCTGGCTTGAAGGCATTGAGACAGCTATAGCCTGGTTCTCTAACGCCTTCAGTAACGTTGTGAGTATTGCTGACGCCTGGTGGGCTCCCATATGGTCAAATGTCCAGGAGTTTATTGCTGCCGCTACTCAGGGCTTCGATGAGCTCAAGGCAGCCTGGGATAACTTCTGGAATGTTACCTGGCCAGGGCTCCTCGCTGATATAACTGGCCTCGAGGGTGAGTGGGATAACTTCTGGAAGGTGACCTTCCCTACCCTGGTGAGCTTCAAAGGATTAGAGACCTGGTGGAATAGTACAGTCATAGATGTAAATAAGCTGATAGAAGATACTATTAAAGTATGGTTTCCTTTCTATGACAGCCTATCAGAGCTATGGGATGGTATTGAAAAGTTCTTTACCGACCCCCTGAAGTGGCTCTACGACAGGGTAGAAGATTTCATGGACCGGTACTGGTGACGAGATGAAGATTTCAGAGCATATAACCAACACAATAGAGAGCTGGTCACAGGCTTGGAAGGACCGGCTACGTGGCTGGATGGCTTCCTGGGTAATGAAAGGTGTAGAAACTACCTTTGATGCCTTTGAGCCAACGATAAGAGATGAGATTAAACCCTCATTACAAAGACTGAGAGATATACCAGGACTGCCTGACGATATAAAGGCTATCCTAGATAAAGCTATGGAAGCTACGAGTGCCATTCAATTCGTTGCTCTCCTCCCCTATCTTATAGCTGTAATGGTCGGCTTTGCTATGGGCTCGATGCAGCCAGCTATGAGAATGGGAGGCTATGGGCTAGACTTAGTGATGCACTCAGCGAGACTCGACCCTATTTCTGTTATTACCGCCTGGCGTAGAGATAAGCCGAAGTATGAGAAATACTTTGAGGACCTAAAGAGTCTAGGTTGGAGTGATGATAGGATAGAAGCTCTGAAGTTTGTCACCCTGTTTTACCCGGCACCGGCTGACTTGATACGCTGGCAGGCTCGAGAGGTATTCGAGCCGGAGATGATAAAACGCTACGGCCTTGATAGTGAGTTCGAGGTAATCGATAAGGAACCCTTCTATAAGGCCGGCATGACTGATGAGCAAATCCTCAACTACTGGAGAGCTCACTGGGAACACGCTTCCTGGATGCAGGTCGTCGAGATGCTCCACCGAGGCTTACTAACTGAAGAGCAAGTCTGGGACTGGTTCAGGGTAGTCGAGATACCCCCATTCTGGAGACAGATGCTAATTGACTCGGCCTATACCTGGCCCACCAGGGTTGACGTCAGGCGCTGGTGGGACATGAGGACGATAGATGAAGCGGAGCTCCGCCGGCTTTATTCGGGTATGGGGTATCGCGGCGTCAACCTCGATAATTATGTACTATGGACAAAGGTATATGTCGCCTTCCCTGACCTCATGGCAAGGTGGACAAAAGGCTGGATTACCGAAGATGATGTCAGAAGTGAGCTTACCGGGCTTGGTATGCCGGCGGACCGGGTTACAGAGATGATACAGACAAAAATAGGTCCAGAGAAGGGGGAAAGGGTAGCTGGTGAACGTGACCTGACTAAAACCGATATAATCAAGGGGGTAAAGAAAGAGGTCATTACCTGGAGCCAGGGAATTGAGTTGTTAATGGACATGGGCTATGATGAGGACGAGGCCGACTATATCCTGACTATCAATATCGCGGCATTAGCCGGCAGCCCTGAGACCTACGAGGAATTTAAGGATATTACTACCAAGTACAAGATAGCAATAGGTAAAGAGGCAAAGCCAATGAATGAGGAGCTAAAGGCGGCTGCCGCCGAGTTAGCCAGGGTCACTGATGAGGTGGCAAACTTGGCTAGCGCGGCAGCAGCCGAGGAAAAGAAGCTCATCGAGGAGGAGGTCTTACCCGAGGAGGCAACCGCTAAACGAGACGAGCTCCGGGTAACCCTACACCGGGCCGAAGCAGCTCTTCATGCTGCCCAGACCGACTATAATAGCCTGTTAGCTCAGTGGAGACATAAGGAGTAAATGAACCACCAGGACGAGGATGATGAGGACCTGGAGGAGGACGAGGTGGAGTAGTTGGGGTTGGGGTTCTTGCCTGACGCCCGTAAAAGGTAGTGTAATCGGCGAAGCCGATGAGGGGCAAGCTACCTTTCCCCTAACTGCTCGCTCTGAGAGCCAAAATACGGCGATATTCTGAGGTGGTCAATACGATAGTACCCCCCCTTTTTAGTCGTAGATAGGGGTCGCGACCCCTAATCAATTTCTAGCTCCTCTTCCCCTTACCAAGGGGAAGAGGATTCGAACCCCCGACCATGGAGCACGTTATGGTTGACTATAGAGCGCTCCATGGTCGATTTTACTTCACATAAGACTTATTATACGTCCTTGCTCTATCAGTTACTCAGTGAACACTTGACAAGATATCTGTGATTGTGTATACTGATTATACAAGGAGTGAACTGAAAGGGGGACAAAATGACAGTCAGAGAAATCGTCAACCAACTTCTCACCATCAAACAGCGTCACTACCCAGACCTCACCCCTGACGAACGCACCACCCTAGACAACGCCGTCACTATCCTCATACCCCTCGCTGAGGCCTTCGAAGCGGTGCAGAAATGATGGCAGACTTAAAGGAGGCGAGAGCGATGGAACACATATGCCGATACCTAATAAGTGAAAAAGGGAAGGCCTACCTTTGCTGGCAGAAGGGTAAAAGAATCTCTAAGGCTGAATGTACTCGATGCTTGTTGGCTTATATCGTTAATGGGCTTTATTCTGACCCCAAGAATAAGAAACGGGTAGAAGTAAGGAGGTAAGAAGATGAGACTACCTGAAGGTTACAAAGTAATTATAGAAGATAAAGAGGGGAACATTCTTGGAGAGGTTGATATTGGAGAGTACGACCTGGACAAGCACGTAGCTCGGTCAGTTCTAATAAATGAAATCCAGGAAATAGCAGAAAGGAAGATGGAATAAATGAGTAAGACGATACGGGTAGATGACTCAGTTTATGGTGAGCTCGAGGAGTTCCGGGGTAAGCGGGAAACCTTCAGCCAGGTAATTGAGAGGCTGCTGGCAATCGTGAGACCACTCCGAGAAGCCTCCAGCATACTGGGGCCGAGCCACTTTCTCAAGGAGAGACCAAATAAGGAGGAGAAACATGAAGTGTCTCCTTCACACTAGCACGGTTATGGAGCTAACAACCTGGAAGCCGCCGCTGGGGATGGACCCAAAGCTGAGGCAGTTTGAGTGTCCGAAGTGTCATCGCCTTAGCTATAAGCGCCCAACACCATTTGAAGATGCCCAGAAACCACACCCGCAGACAGCTAAGTAATGAGTAAGGAGATTAAGCGCCGGGCAGGGTGCCGGGAGTAAGGGTCTGGGGCCACTACCCCCCAGCTCCTTTCCCCCTCCCGTGTTTAGCGCCCTGCCCACTAATGAAAGGGGGACAAAATGAAACTGGAAGAAGCTATTGAAGTCTTTGGACGCTGGATACGCAATGAGCCTGTTATTCCTGCCTCTAAACTCCATGTTGCTGCCAGACTACTCATTGGAGCCGGGGAACGCATTGAGGAATACCGTAAAGTCGTCTGTACACCTGTTGGGTCCCCACTACCAGGGGAGACCAAAGCTACTATTCCTTCGCATCGTCTTCCGCTAGGCGGTATTACTATTAAATACTAAGGGGGAGCAAAATGAAACTAACAAAAGCTATTGAAATCTTGCAACACGAAAACTATCTTGACCCAAATCTTGAGACTCCTGATATTATTTCAGCACTTATGCTAGGCGTTGAAGCCCTGAAACTAAAGCAGAAACTCAATAGTTGGTCTTGGCACTGGCATGAACAGCTACTACCAGGGGAGACCGAAGAATAACGAAAGGGGGACAAAATGAAACTGTCTGAAGCTATCAGACTCTTGGGCTATCCACGTGTAAAAAATTTCGCTATCAGTGAGAAGGAATTTGAAGAAGCCCACAAGCTACTCATTGAAGCTGGGAAACTAATCATCCAGCACCCAACAATCAGGTTCTTTTTACAGGACAAGTTACTACCAGGGGAGACTAAGGACTAAGAAAGGAGGTTGAGCTATGAAGTGTCCAAAGTTAGTCCATCATAGACCGATACCCGCTGGTTGGGAAGAGGCATTCTTTGGTGACTGTCTCAAAGAGGAGTGCGCCTTTTGGAACACAACTTTGAACCAGTGTGACCCGACTGGACTTATTCCCGTACTGCTTAAAATAGAGGAGTGTTTAGAACTAATCGTAAAGAAGATGCCCCACGAGGAGCAATTCAGGAAGTAAAGGAGATGATAGATGATAAAGGGAGACTATGACTACCTGCAGCAACTAGCTAAGTATAACGTCTGTGCCGAGCATCACACGCCACTGGAAGTAGCCTGGCACGCCCAGGAGAATTGCTATGTCCTACGGTGTGGTGTTTGCGGCTATCCTGATGTGCTAACCCGGCAGCTCTCGCTCACTCAGGAATACAAAGCTGGCGAGCATATAGACGAGCCGATTAAGTCGAATATCGAGAAATCAATAAGGAGGAGACAGATGCAGCAAGGTAAACAGGTTACCGAGTATAGGTTCGAGGGAGTACCAAACAAAGACCTGGCCACCGGTGAGCTCCTGCTCCCGGAGCAGGTTACAGCATTAATGAACTATGCTTACAAATACCACCTGGACCCATTCCGCGGGCACGTGGTGGTGATGTACGGCAAGCCGTACTTCACCATTGACGCATACCTATTTTATGCCAGGACGTCCGGCCGCCCTTACACTTTAGCCTCGAGGCCAATGACTACCCAAGAGGAGAAGCAATTCAAGGTTGATAAGACTGGACACAACTGGCTAGGCACCGTTACCTTTACCGATAACGGAACTACCTTCACCGGTCTAGGGATAGTTACCTATGAGGAGATGACGGCCAAGAGCACCAGGGACGAAACTAAGATCAGGTCACCGGTGGTGGCCGCTCACCCCTGGCAATTAGCCCAGAAAAGGGCAGAATGGCAGGCACTAAGGAGGGCGTTCCCTATCGGGGAGGAGGTTAAAGAATAATGGGCTATCGACCTTATAACTGGGAAAAGATAAAGGTAGGGCTTTTCTCTGATGCTATTCTAAATCAAGACGATTTCTTAGACCGACTCATTGAAGCTGGTGCTGATGCCATGTTGGAGGCACTAATCGCCCAGGGACGTTATTACCGCCTGCACAGGACATTCACCCCGCCAGGCTATAAGCAGTCTGTCCGGGCTCCAGGTTGGGTAGTATTTATCCCAGAGAAAACCGAGAGAAAAGAGAGAGAATAGAAGAAGAAAAGAGAAAAGAAGAGAAGAAGAAGAGGTAGGTAACAGCTAAAGTTACTACAATTGACTTGACAGGTAACAAACAAAGTTACAGAATTGAGCTAATCAGTCTTTAGGAGGTTGTCATGCCTAGAGCATACAAACGAACTTGGATTAAGCTCTACTGTTATGAAAGGCTACACGGCTCTGTAGCCTTTCAATTGTTACCAGAGGAACGGTCGGTATGGGATGAGCTTCTTTGCCTCGCTGGTTTATGTGGATTAGACGGTTTAATAGCCGACCGGGACAAACGAACTTATCCTCACAGTTATATCGCTCATGAGCTCCATATCAGTGAGGAGCTGCTTGAGCGCACTTTAGGCAAGTGTAAAAAGGAAGGTAGGATAACTGAGGACGCACACGGTATCTACATCACCAACTGGAAGGCTTACCAATCTGAGTATGAGCGTCAGAAGCCATACCGAGATAAAAAGGACGATGACCCCGATAAATACACTAAGGGTAAGTACGGCCACATGGTTAAACGATAATCTATTAAGAAGGAGGAGAAATATGTGGTATTTAAGGATTAGAGTATTCCCAAAACAGGAGGAGGAGCTATTACTAACTAAGACAGATAACACCTACTGGCTCCAGGAGTTAATCGCCAAGCTCCTCGAGTGTGAGAATGCCGTGGAAATCAAGCTAGAGAAAGGAGTAAAGAAATGAAGCTACGTAAGGTTAACCCACACACTATCAAGGTCCCCGAGGTAAGGGTAACGGCTCAGTTCGATGAGGAGCTCCGGGAGAGGTTTTCAGAGTCTATAAAGGCCATCGGTCAATTATCTCCCCCTCTTGTGTATCAAGTGGGAGAGGAGCTCGTCCTTTGTGATGGCCTTCACCGCCTGGACGAGGCTAAAGCTAATGGGGAGTCTCTAATTGAGGTAGCAGTGCTCCCGGGGGATATGCTTGATGTCCTTACCAAAAACCTAGTCGTCGACCATCTCCGCGGTAAAACCAGGGTAAGTGAGATGGTCACTGTATTCAGGGTTCTCTATAAGGACTATAACCTTGACCCCGACCAAATCACTGAAAAGACAGGCTACCCCAGGAACTATGTAGAAAAGCTCCTCAAGATTGGCGAGGCAAGCCCGGTGGTTCAACAGGCTTTAGATGAGGGCTGGCTTGGTGTAGGTGCTGCTTTTGAGATAAGCCGTATACCCGCGACAATAGTACAGGAGGAAATTATCGAGAAACAGCGAGTCTACCACTTCCCTGTCAAGGAGCTGCATGACCAGATTGATAAAATACTCTACGAGCTGGAGCTGCTAAAGACGGCACCACCGGCGGCCACCACTGCGGAACCACGCCCGATAGCTACCTATCACTGTGAGGGGTGCAAGGACGAGGTTGAGGGTCGCTATCTGAGGCCAGTGATGCTGTGCCCTAACTGCTTTGGTGACGTATGGAGGCTAGGAAAGGCTCGCAAGACGGCGGAAGTAGAGTCCAGCGAAGAGACACCCTCCCCCTAAACAATTTGGCTTCCTAACT
>Ga0209991_10000875_pt1 | contig 13474 bp, 7 predicted proteins | sample ChitaG_FD_183167 | JGI IMG/M metagenome (GOLD analysis project Ga0209991, IMG submission 183167) | Deep subsurface microbial communities from South Pacific Ocean to uncover new lineages of life (NeLLi) - Chile_00310 metaG (SPAdes)... | ecosystem: Environmental > Aquatic > Marine > Oceanic >...
CTGATAGCCCTCCGGGTCATTGTCGGGGTCATCCCAATCAGAGGGGGTAGCGGTCAGGTCAGTGTCAGTATAGGCCGGGTCTGGAGAGATGCCGACACTGGCAACAGAGGGCGGGCTGTTTTGCACAGTAGGTCCACTGTGGATGTCAGTATCGCCAGTAGCAGGATCTACACCATCGCTGGCGGCAAACTGGAAGGTATGGGCAACGTCCTTTGCCAGCCCGCTGGTGGTGTACTCATAGTCCTTCCCGTTGGTATAATCTGTATCTCCTGGGTCAACCTCAGTCATATTTTGAGGTAGGCCGCCATCAATGGATACTGTTGGTGAGGCCGGTGGGTCATTATCAGCGTCGGTATAGGTTACAGTATAGGTGAAGTCGGTGGTAACATAGCCTGTATCTAGGCTCACCTGCCCGGCGGATAGCACTGGCGGGGTGTTTACCCTAGTAGCCGTTATCGTTAGCGAGTAAGTCCCGGCCCCCAGAACCGTGTCAGGTACAGCTTTCATATCTATGTCGATCCCCGGACCAGTCAGACTAAGCAATATGTTTTCCGGCACACCGCTAACATCCCAGGTCAGGGTTATATCCTCGCTATCTGACTCGGCATGCAGTGTCCACACGATGCTATCTGCTTCTCCCCGGTAGTCTTTATCTAGCTGTGGAAAAATTAAGTGATCAATTGAGAAGTAGGCATCTAAAGTAACTCCTGGGCCCGGGGGCGGGTGACCTACGTCTATGCCGCTATCATAGCCATCGGTGGCACTGATATTCGTCCCGAACTCAAGATTTAGATTGTTCCCCTCGGTGTCTGTGGTTGCTGTCATCGGCACTGACCACTCGGCGGGTGCAGCTGATACTAAAGCCACACCTCCACCACCTAGAAGCAGTGCGGCAATGACTATTATGCTGAGAAAGTGCGTTAGTTTTCTCATTTGTAACCTCCCTTTCTCTTTTATAGCCTCTTAGAGCGAGATTATCATGGTACTGACAGCGTCAGGGTGCAATTCTGGGTGGCCGCTATCCAGTGGCCCTTCTTGGACTCTATAGTAGTAACAAAGTCGTAGGACTTGCTAACCGGGTTCCACCAGAAGGCAAATGCCTCCACGCTGCCATCAGGGTTGTCCTGAGGGTCGGCGAAGCTAACAGTGTCAAAGACGGAACCGCTCATGTTCCAGCCAGCGGTAATATCAGATGTCCAGTTGTAAACAGGGACACCTGATACTGAGATATCCATATCACTCAGTACCGCTACCCAGTAGCTCTTCTCAGGCTCTACGTCGGTTGGCGGATAGTAGCTCTTAGTTGCCGGATTCCAGGTATAGACCACCTCAGTACCGGCAAATACTGAAGCTGCAGAGGTATCCTGCAGCGTAACCGGTACCGAGACCATGTTCCAGCCTGCCTTGAGTGATATCTGTATTTCGACTTCGGTTGATACTGAAATGGTTATGGTGTATACCCCGACGGGCAGAACAACATTATCCTGAGTCTTCATATTTATCACGCTTATGCCGGTATCCATATAGGCTGATAGCTCTGGTGGAATGCCACTAGTATCCCAGGTCAGGGTGATATCCTCGCTGTCTGACTCGGCATGCAGTGTCCACTGGATGCTGTCGGCTGGAGCTCGATAGTCCTTATCCAATTGTGGAAAAGTTGGATGAACAATTGAGAAGTAGGCATCTAAAGTAACTCCTGGACCCAAGGGCGGGTGACCTACGTCTATGCCGCTATCATAGCCATCAGTGGCACTGATATTCGTCCCGAACTCAAGATTTAGATTGTTCCCCTCGGTGTCTGTGGTTGCCGTCATCGGTACTGACCACTCACCTGCTCCAAGGTGAAAGTCCAAGATGGTATCTTCACCCTGGTATATGGTGAAATCGCGCCATTGTTCAGGGTAGCCAGAAGCCGAGGCGCAGGCTTTAAAGTCACCCTCCGGCAGAACCGGGCGCGCCTTTTCCCACTGAACGGCATACCTGCCGCTGCGGGATGAGGCATAACAGCTGGTTATGTGCTTATCGTCCAAGGTAAAGACGTCAACCCTGGCATTGCGGATAGGCGTCACCCCATCCGCTTCATAGACATGCCCTTTAACAGTGCCCGCCGCCGACACTAGACTAAAGTCAATACCAGAACTGCCATCAGAGACCAGGGTAGCATCCTGCCAGGTCAGGCTATCACTGTAATATTGCGTCACGTAACCAGGCTTACCTGCGGAAACATAGTAATCGCCAGGGGGTAAGCCCGCCGTCACCTCGTACTCGCCATTAGAGTCAGATATGGCTATACCATACACCAGGCTGTTGGAACAGCCGTAGTCGGTTGATGTAGTTACCGCGATAATCACATCGCTCAACGGAAGTCCATCTTCGTAGACCGTTCCCGAGATGGGACCGCCTGCCGGTTCCAGATAAAAGTCGATACCTGTATTCGGGATTTCAGAAACGACAACTGGCCCTTGGAATTGAACGCCATAGCCACCTGTCGGGACTTGCCATTCACCAGCTCTGACATACCGCTCTTCTCCATAGGGCGCAGTTATTTCATAGTTGCCCTCGGCGTCTGTAACGCAGTCAGACCACGAGACGGTTCCGCTAAAGTAGGTGCAGACACTTATCGGAATATCAGGTAGCGGATCAAGGGTACCGTCGTCATAAACCGTACCTGAAATTGTCCCCGCCGTGTCTAATCTAAAATTTATGCCAGGCGTATTACCAAGTTCAGTCACGGTTACTGGCAGGGAGTGGAACCCTGGCACAATTAAGCTACCTTCATAGCATTCGCTGCCGTAGCCAGATGCCCTAGCCCAGACACAATAATCACCTTCAGGGAGACCAGGGATTGTATAGCTGCCATCCGGGGCGGTGATAGTGCCTGAAAGGTGACTACCCCATGTGGCACCTGAGCCGTAATCGAATGCATTCACCCAGGCCCCCTCGATGGGGGTGGTTCCGTCTGATTGATACACATTACCTGAGATTGTGCCCCCCTCCTCCAGGCTGAAGTCAATACCAGGGGTATTATCTGGAACAGTTACTGTAACCGAGTCAGCATCGCTGGGATAATAAGCATTCTGGTAAAGCTCCCAGATATAATTACCTGTGGGTCGAGCCTGAACTGCATAATCCCCTGCGGGAAGACCGGTGGTTACATAATAGCCATTTTCGTTTGTCTGAGCCCAACCATAACTGGCCCACATACCAGACAAGGAATCATAGTCAAATACGATTATCTGGACCCCGCTGACTGGGTCGCCAGTGTCGGTATCAATGACATTACCTGAGATTGTGCCCCCAGGCTCAAGGCTAAAGTCCTTGCCTGTGGTATCATCAGGGGCAGTTACTGAGACAGGCGTTGCCTCATGCACATTATAGGTATCTTGATACCACTCAGTGGCATAGCCTTGAGCTATTACCCGGACTCCATAGTTTCCTGTGGGAAGACCACCGGTTTTGTAGCTTCCATCTGCACTGGTCCAAGCCGTCTCATAACCGACCCACCAACCAGATAAGGAATCGTAGTCAAATACATCTATCTGGGCTCCCTCGATGGGGGTGGTTCCGTTTGATTGGTAAACATGCCCTAAGATAGAGCCCCCAGGCTCAAGCGTAAAGTCGATGCCCGGAGTATCATCAGGGGCTGTGACTGGGACAGGGGTTGCGTAACGCCTATCAAGCACCCCGTCATACCACTCCAAAGCATAGCTTTCAGCTTCTACCCGAACTGCATATTGCCCTGTGGGAAGACCACCAAATGTATAACTTCCATCTATGTTACTCGAAATCCACCCAAAACAATGCATCGTATCAAAGTCAAATACACCTACCCAAGCTCCCTCAATTGGGGTAGTTCCATTTGATTGATAGACATGGCCTGAGATGGAACCACCTCCAACGGTAAAGAAAGCGGCTAAGAATTCGTCCCACCCCTTGTCGGCAACGAATTCCAAGTTACTACTATTGTAATTACTGTAGCCAGGATCGTCCGTGGAAGACGGGAAGTAGATTGAAATTCCATGAGAATCGCCCAGTTCGTGATACCACTCGTCACTTCCGTTCTCGTGTGCCTCAGCGATTACGGCGTTGTTCACCCCAGTCATGACAGCCTGGGCAGCACTTTGTATCGTCGCGTCAACTATGTTTTCGTTAATCAAGAAAGCGAAATGGTACAGGTCAATAAACGAGGGATCGTAAAATTCCTGACAGGTGGCTCGCGAACTCTCTATCTGTGTCCGATAGGTTGACAGCCCAGCGGTCAATGCTAGAGCGAAATCATCTACTTCTGATGCCAGACCGTATTGAGACAGGTCAGTAGCCGACATCGTATGAGCACAATACGTGCCCGAAAACCAACTGTGATAATAATTGACGATGGCTATTGCCAGTTCTTCTGCTGTCGTGGTCGAAGTGAAGTAAGATATATAATCATGATATGGTCCGGGACCCCAACCAATATGCTCTGAAGCCACCAGATACTGGCTATAGTTTTTGACCTGATAGCCCACCTCAATCATCTGCATCAGGCAGGCATCGAGGAAGAGAACATCTAATTTTTCTGTGCCGCCTGAAGTGGCTGAGCTCAGGGCACTGCTCAACTCAGCAGTGGACATGTAATCCCCGCTGGTATCATCCCAAATTATGCCCTTAGGCACCGGTTGACCGCCGCTTCTCGGTTTCCATCCACCACCATGATTAGATGGTACCAGGCAGTAGTGGTCAGCCGGGTAATTGGTTTTTGCCCACGACACGAAGTCAATCAAGGTATCAGGGTCAGCCATATTGAGCTCGCCCAACTCCCAATAATCCACGTCCAGGGTATAGGAAGCAAAATTGTCAAGATCGGTATCGTGCTTCACCTCGTATCTTCTGGTAGTGGTCCAGTCACCGTTAGAGCTGTCATAGCCGGGAATGCGGTCAAACTGAACGATGACATTAACATCTGGATTATTGGCAGAGTATTCCATGAGATTGAAGCTAGCAATTTCGCTCCCTTCCAGATTATTGTCTCCGTCTAGATAGACCATAAAGGTCCACGAGGCTTCGCCACCTGTATTCCAGATGTCACTTGTCTCGTTATTAGCCTCGTTTGACTCTGAGACATCATCGTAGACATCAAGTACGCCGGTTAGGGTATGACTGCCAGCAGTAGCTGTCCAGGGATTGATACACCAGGCAGTGTAAATATATCCACCTTCAGCCGTTCCCTCCCCATAGCAGACCATTGTTCCGTCAAGCTTCAGTTCAGTGCGGAAGCTGGGAGTAGTCCCTGAGCCAATACAATTCCATTTGAAATGAAAGTAAACATCCTGACCAACGGTGGGTGTACCTACCAGGTAATTCTTGTCCGTATCGCCGGCTTGGGTGCTTAGGTAAGCCTCAACCGCTTCTAAATCAAACTGGGCAGAAGGAACATACTTGCGCAGCACCACATCATCAATAAAGGCTCCTCCGTCATAGGTAAAGGAACTATTGCTTTTAAATTGAAAGGCTATCCACACCTGGGGCTGCCCACACAGGTTGCCCAAACTACCGACATTGGTGAGGTCGAAGGACCTGTATGTCCAAGAATTCCACACCCCACTCATCTGCCAGCCATAGAAGCTGGTGCCATTAATCGATGCCAGATACTTGAAATAGTCGAAGTTAATCTGTGTTAGGGCCCACATGTAGAAGTTAAGCTCAGCATCAGTGGCCCCAACCAGGCTGAACGGCCCATAGACCATCCAGGCGTCCATATTATTGAGGTAATCACTGGGGGGGTCGACCCCGGCGCTTCCACTTTTGGCACAGAAAGCACTGTATGAACCACTGTTGGAGCGGTAGCTATCCTTACCCCAGTAGGCGTCAACGCCGCCGACATAAATACTCCAAACGCCAGGGAACGCCTCTTCAAAACCGTCGGTCATTATGGTTTGCCAGCCAAGTGGGGAAGGCGTAGTTTCCTCTACCGGCTCAGCCCGGCTAATTACCACTAAGTCTTCTAATACCATGTGAACTGGCCCAGTCGACACTACACCGCTGGTGTCCTCTTCGGGCACAACCTCTTCCATCGGCTCAGCCTTGGTCGCCATCCCACCCTCTCCCTCGTCAGCGGTCGCTGGCCAAGAGTTGAACAAAAATGTGGCACTGCTTACAAGCAGTGCCATAACGATTGTTACGCCTAAGATTTTTCTAACTTTATCCATTAACTTCCTCCTAAAATCTATTCAATGTACTACCTTAGCCAGATGTCCCAACACTTATCACAAAATCAAATCATTCTCGGCTGCGACTAGAAAAAAAGGCAGCGGCCACTACCTTTACTTAGCGGTTCCGGTGCCCTTCACTCATCTCCTCAGCGCCCAAAACAACTACCACCATTTGCCTAGTATAAATGCATCAATTCACATATGAACATAACACCCTGCGGCTCGGATTGTAATAGTTCATTCATGAATTGTCAACCCCATGAAAGGAAAGCATCCTTCGATAGCGTTGACAGCACCCTTAGAATTGCTCTATGATATTCTCTTGCATGTCCCATGAAGGCCAATTAGAAAGTCACCAGGAGAGATGGACAGATTGATAGAGGTAGACCACGAGGACGCTGTCTTGAGCACCTTTATACTATTCGTGCAGACTGCGCGGGCAGTGCTGAAGTATGCCGACAGCTATTTGTACAGAAAAACACGTCTGTCGGTAAGCAAGTTAATAGTTCTGAAAACCCTAGCTAGCAATAAGTGGAGCATGATGCCCTCTGAGATAGCCGAGTGGACGGGTACGGAGCGGCACAATATAACGGCGTTAGTCAATCGCATGAAGCAAGATGGGCTGGTCACAGCCGAGCACAATAGCAGCGACAAGAGATTCGTGAATATCAAGCTGACGGACAAGGGGCGGGAGGCTCTTAGCCAGGCTATGCCGGTGGCGCAAGAAGTTGTCAACCAGGTGATGTTATCAATCACAGAGGGTGATGCAGCGCTGCTTAAAGATAAGCTAACAATCTTGAGGCAAAATGCGCACTATGGGTTAGAACATGTTGCTAAACACTCACAACCTCAGCCTGATTAAAACAATGGCGTCATCACCTGCAGATTGAACAAAACGTCAAAAAGTGCAATGCTTGCTGAGTTTTATTCCAGAACTGGTGGAAGTCCAGTATCTAACCACCTCCATATATTGTGCCAAAGGTGTTCTTGTTAAGACCTCCCGCACGCCTTATTACTTGTTTATTGCCTGCCACTCGAGCTCTTGGTTAGTAGAAATTCTATTACCGGTTAAAGCATTATCCAGCCCGAATAGGCAACGGGATATGGAGGGCCAGGGCCGAAGGTTAGCTTACCGTGAACGCCTGCTAAATCCCCGGAGAGGCCAACCAAGGTCATTGTCCCTGTGAACCAAAGAGGCGGACCAGGATCCGGACCATACAAACCCCTACTTGCGGTAGTTATCTGCATCGTACCTGAATAGGGGACACCATCAATTGTGAGAACACCGGTCCAGGTCGTAATGGAATTTAACACATAGAGGCCGTTAGCCCGGTCTATTTCTACACCCAAACCTATATCACGTCCTACGAGGTCTCCCGTCCAATTGGCTCCTATTTCCACAAAATAGATAACATTGGAACCAACCTCAAGCGTTTCGTAGGCTGTAAATGTATGAAGTCCGAAGCTACCGCTTACCTCTATTTTAGGTTGTGCAGCGCTCACACCCATGGCCGGCATAAGACAAAGTGACAAAGCCATGACCGCTAGGGCTACCATTAGTAACTTTTTCACTCTCTATCACCTCCTTTCTTTTTACAACTCCTTTAGCGCCCCTCGACCTGGAGCATAGTTGCCTGCATGTGCATTTACTCCCCTCTTCAGAAAGCTACCACCTCCTCTCCTACAAAATGTCAGTAATAATTACTTTTCCAAATAAAAAGGGCACCAGCCACCGCCATATCATTTAGCGGTTCCAGTGCCCTTCTATCATCACCTCATCCCCTAAACCGATATATTATTTTAAGGTCGTTTTACATGTTGGAGCTTTAGTGTAATCCCATAAAAATAGCTTGTCAATACCCTAAATCAATATGCGGAATGTAGTTACCATCTTGATGGCCTGAGGAGCAGCTGATATTAGTAAGGGACTAGAGTAGCCTCTCCCTTAAGATTTTGAGGTTTAACACATCCTCCTTGTTATATTCAAGCAGTGTAGTCAGGGCATCCTCGTCATAATCATTCACATATCTCCACCACAACCTAACAGCTTCATACCCATCTATCTCTGTTAGTTGTCTTTCTATACATAATTGCCGTTCCACAGCTTTGAATCCGCCATATAGATTGCATCTCCAACAGTCATACATCAAGTCACGATGCGTAAACAGCTGGGCTAAGTTTATTCCTAGCTTACAATATATAAAAGGCAGATCAAATCGGCTTCCATTATAAGTGTAAATTACTTCGACACCACTTAAAGCTTCAATGATGCTCTCTGAGGTTATATCATTACCCACTAGTTGAATAAAACTAGCATCATCCCCATTACAAATATGAATTCCAACCACGGTGATTTCACTGTACCAAGGGGAAAGCCCCGTTGTCTCGATGTCTAAATATGCTTCAACAGTTAGCTCCAATTTATAAGTCCCTCATATTTTCAATTGTTTTAACCGAGGCATAAAAAACCAGTATAAAGCCATACCCAAAAAAGCTGAGGCATAGCATGTTAGATGGACTGAACTAAATATATCAGTAGCTTCAGATATGTATTTATCGTGGAACGCACCTTCAAAGACACCCAAACAGAGTTGGTAAAGACTGAATATAGCGAAAAAGAACCCAAGTACCCATCGATAAAGCGACTGCTTAAACCAAGATCTTTTTAATATCATAACGATTAGTAATAGTGCTCCAGTAACCAAGCCACCAGCGTAACTGACTATCGTCATTCCTACAGTATTATCTGTAGAGCCTGAAACAAACATTGGGGCAAAGTAGTTGGGGTCAAACCAGGTGAAGCTTGCTATAGGTATACCTAGTATTAATGCAGTGATATAGTGCGCACCTTCATGAACAATAACTGTAATAAATATCAAGCCAAAGAGTGAGAGGGCTAACTTAAGAGTGACTAGTATTACACTACGAATTGTAATCATCATCACCGTTGGTCTAGGTCTATTCTACATACCAAGGATGCTATTAAAATAATCACCTCAGCTAATAACTTTTCCTCGATACCTCTTGACCTTGAGCGTCAAACAAAGCTGCTACATCAGGGTCACTGTTATTCCAGACAGCTTTTCCTGATCCAAAGCTAAAACCACCATACTCGGGATGAATCTCATTCGTATAAACTCGCACACTCTCCCCGGGCTGTAATATGTAAGATGGGAATATAAATGAAGGGTATCCTTCCGATATATCTCTCAATACCCAGCCAGCTAGGTCTTGTGGCTCAGCACCTAAGTTCGTGATCTCGACGTATTCATCAGATTCCACACGATAGACAAGACCATCATAAAATATACGGGTTATCTCAACATTGCTTGTAACCGTTGGTGTTGGTGTAGAAGCAGGAGGAGGCTCCTCCGAGGTATCAGTCGGAGGAGGGGAACTAGGCGATGTAACGGGCGAAGCTTGTTTCTCCAACTGCAGATCATACACCTCACCGTCAGTTGTTACAACTATAGTGCCGTGTATATCTGTTCCATATATCTCAGCACCTATATCAGTAAGAGCGATAATCGCCTCTTCATGTGGATGACCATAACTATTCCCTTCCCCTGCCATATATATGGCGACTTCTGGACTCGTAGTAGCTAAGAAATCTTGGGAGGAAGCTGTTCTAGATCCGTGATGACCCACTTTTAGTATCTCTACATCTGGAACAACTCCTGATACAAGCATCGCTGCTTCTGCCTCTTGCTCTGCGTCACCTGTAAATGAAAAGCCTATATTTCCGTACTGCAGGAACAAAACAATGCTGTTATTATTTGTAGTGCCATCCAACGTAACAGGGTTAAGAATTATAAGAGATAGCTCTCCTACAGTAATTTTGTCTCCTTGCTTTCCTATGTTAACAACGGCATCTTCCGATTGAATAGCATCCATAAACTCGTCATATGTTTTGGAAGTGCTTGAATCACCATTCAGCCAGATTTCCTCCACTTCAAAAGCATCCAGGGCTGCAATTAGCCCCCCTATATGGTCAGCGTGAGGATGTGTAGCTACCATTATCTCAAGTGCCCCGTCTACGTAATCATTAAGATATGAAACTACACCTGGTGATTTGTCCCCACCATCGATCAGAATCTCTGTATCCTCCAAATCAATTAAGATTGAATCTCCTTGGCCAACATCTATGAAGTGAACCTTTAACTCACCCGTAGAAGTAGGCGTACTAGACGGAGTAGACTCAGGCGTCGGTTCAGGAGTAGTCGTTGGTGTAGATGAAGGTGCTTCTGGTAAAGATGGCGGAGCACCGCAGCTAGCCAAAACTAGTAAGAAACAAATTACAAATATGGTGAAGATTTCTAGTTTCTTCATCTGTGAGCTAATAGTAGTTCTGAGTCCATGAGTTGTCAATATCTCAAAATAGAGATGAACCCTTGTGCGTGCGGAATGTAGTTACGACTTTGGAGAGGGAGGTGGTGCTGAGGAAGGGTTAGGTAACTTTACGCTACAAAGTGCAACACTTGTTAAAAAGAGCCAATAAACTGACGTAGGTCTCACCTGAAGTATGTATATCAGTGTATGATTGACATCCCTCGTTTGATAAAATATACTGGATTAACCAAGTGGAAAGGATCAAACTAACATGCCCTATGAGCGTGCCCACCAGATTGAGCAAAGATTTCAACAAGCTATCTACATAATCAAGCAGAACTCACATAACGCACGGGAACTTGCAGCAGCACTGGGTGTATCCCGGCCGACGGTGCAACGGATTGTCGCTGAACTGAAACGGCGAGGTCATGTTATTAGGTCAGTCCGTGATGAACAAGGATGGCGGTATGAACTTGTGAGTAGCTCTCCGTCAGCAAACAATGGAATTGACACGCTAGTCGGTAACAAAACTACATAGGAACTAAGATGCCTAGAATATTTGATAACATAGAACAGGATTTATTACCGGCACTCAGAGAGACCCTAGCAGTTTCTGAACGTGCTGATTTTTGTGTTGGTTACTTTAATCTGCGAGGCTGGGGCAAGGTCGGCGAATTCATAGAAAAATGGAGCGGTGGCGACGCTAGCTGCTGTCGATTATTAGTTGGAATGCAAAGGCTTCCCCAAGAGGAGTTAAGAGAAGCTCTGAGCCTCTCTGGAGACGCTAAGGCTATCGATGTTCAGAGAGTAGCACAGCTCAAGAAGAAATTGGCTGAAGAATTTCGAAGGCAGCTTATGATCGGAGCACCTACCAATGCAGATGAAGCTGCACTACAACGATTAGCTAGCCAAATCAAAGCCAAAAAAGTCATAGTCAAGCTATTTCTAAGGCACCCCCTCCATGCCAAGCTCTATCTTCTATACCGTCAAGATTACACTAATCCGATTTCAGGTTATCTCGGCAGTAGTAACCTCACCTTGGCAGGCCTATCCGAGCAGGGTGAATTGAACGTCGATGTCCTAGAATATGATGCCTGCCAAAAGCTGGAGAGATGGTTCAATGACCGCTGGAACGACAAATGGTGCCTGGATATTTCCGAAGAGTTAGTAAATATCATTGAAGCGAGCTGGGCTCGAAAAGAAGCGCTACCGCCTTACTATATCTATCTGAAAATGGCCTACCATCTCGCCCAAGAGGCGCGTGCAGGACTTACAGAATTTAAGCTACCCAGTGACCTACAGAATAAGCTGTGGGATTTCCAAGCAGCTGCTGTCAAGATCGCAGCTCATCACCTCAACAAACGCGACGGAGTTATTATCGGTGACGTTGTTGGCTTGGGCAAAACTTTGATGGCAACTGCGGTCGCTAGGATTTTTGAGGACGATTACGGCCTTGAAACATTGATACTCTGTCCAAAGAACTTGGTACCCATGTGGGAGCAGTATGTACACGATTATAGATTAAGGGGAAAGGTTCTATCCATGAGCCGAGTCTTAACTGAACTACCAGAGCTAAGAAGATATCGGCTTTTGGTGATAGATGAAAGCCAGAACCTTAGGAATAGAGAAGGGAAAAGATACAGGGCAATTCAGGAATACATAGCGGAGAACGAAAGCCGGTGCATCCTCTTGTCGGCGACGCCATACAACAAAAGTTATCTCGATTTATCGTCTCAGCTTCGTTTGTTCGTGCCAGAACATCATGACCTAGGCATGAGACCAGAGCATCTGATTCGTGATCTCGGTGAAACAGAATTTATCCGTAGACATCAAGCACCTCTGCGCTCTCTGGCAGCATTTGAAAAAAGTGAGTATCCGGATGACTGGCGGGAACTTATGCGGCTCTACTTGGTGAGACGCACTCGTAGTTTCATTCAAGAAAACTATGCTTTTTCAGATAATGGCCGTACATACCTTATTCTTGAGGATGGCACACGCTCTTACTTTCCTGACCGTATACCGCGAACACTGAAATTCGACCTCAATGAACAGAATCCGACTGACCAGTATGCTCGGCTATACTCTGACCGAGTGGTTGATATTATAAATGCCCTCTCGCTTCCCCGATATGGGTTGGGGAAGGGGGACTACATATCCAAGGATGCTGAGCAATCGGCCTCACTGGAAGAGAAGAAGCAGTTGTATAACTTATCTCGAGCCGGCAAGCGGCTGATGGGATTTTGCAGAACGAACCTGTTCAAGCGGCTGGAAAGTAGCGGCCAAGCGTTCTTGCAATCTATGGATAGGCATATACTCCGGAATTATGTGTACATCCATGCCATTGATAACAACCTTCCTATTCCTATTGGGACTCAGAGTGCAGAGCTTCTGGATGCCAGTGCCAACGATGAGGATGCCGACGCTCCAGAGCTTATGCAGGCTGTTATGGACTATGACGATGAAAGCGATGAAGAGAATAATGACCAAGTTGGAAAAGTCTCAATACATCCATACACCAAAGAATGGTACAAAGAGCGCGCCAGGCAACTGTACGAGGTTTACAGCATGTCTCAGAAGAAGCGCTTTAGGTGGCTACGTCCGGATCTATTTACCGAGAGTCTCCATAAGGACCTGATGGAGGATGCCGAAGACTTGTTAGGATTGCTGAACGAGTTCGGTGAATGGGATCCTCAGCATGATACGAAACTGGCAGCACTGGAAGAATTGCTTACCAAGAGGCACCCGGGTGAAAAGGTATTGGTTTTCACTCAATTTGCAGATACAGTGCGGTATCTAACCGACCAGCTAAAAGCCCGCAATATTGACATGCTCGAAGGGGTCACAGGACAATCACCAGACCCAACAGCCATCGCCTGGCGATTCAGCCCTAGAAGTAACGAGCGAACCATCGACCCCAGCAAGGAAGTGCGAGTCCTAATTGCAACTGATGTTCT
>Ga0209991_10000878_pt1 | contig 13450 bp, 16 predicted proteins | sample ChitaG_FD_183167 | JGI IMG/M metagenome (GOLD analysis project Ga0209991, IMG submission 183167) | Deep subsurface microbial communities from South Pacific Ocean to uncover new lineages of life (NeLLi) - Chile_00310 metaG (SPAdes)... | ecosystem: Environmental > Aquatic > Marine > Oceanic >...
TGGGGAAAACGAACCCAAACAAACCCAACCTGTAGTGAGCTTGTCGAACCTATTGCAAACCCAGCGCCTCTCCAAGCTCTTTTTGTTTTTCACTTTTCTCGGCGCAAGCTATAATCTGGCAATGCAGAACTGGACAATACAAAAGCTCTTAAACTGGACCAACGAATACTTTACGAGCAAAGGTATTGATTCACCTCGGCTAAGTGCAGAACTCGTTCTCTCCCACGTAGTGGGGTTAAAGCGAATCGAACTATATACGCAATTCGATAAACCCGTCACCAAAGAGCAATCAGACCGGCTGCACGATTTGGTAAAACGGGCTGGTCAAAACGAACCAATTGCACATATAGTTGGCAAAACCGAATTTTATTCTTTGGAATTAGACATAACCCCTGACTGTCTTATTCCTCGGCCGGAGACGGAATTGCTTGTCGAGCGTGCCATCGAATTTTTGCGAACTCGCTCCGGCAAACAGTTCATCTGCGACTTGTGCACCGGCAGCGGCTGCATCGCCGTGGCAATCGCCAAAAACTTCTCCAATGCCAACATAATCGCAACAGACATCTGCGAAGCCGCTTTGAATGTAGCCGCCAAAAATATCGAAAAGCATGGGCTAAAGGAGCGAATCAAGCTGTTATGCGGTGACTTATTCGACCCGATTATGCCGCAGTTAGATGTAGGTAAATTTGACCTAATCGTTTGCAATCCGCCTTACGTAAGTGCGCTTGAGTTTGAAAAGCTCGATAAAAACGTAAAAGACTACGAGCCAAAGTCGGCACTACTGGCAGGAACCAATGGACTGGATATTTACCGCAGGATTGTCGAAAAGGTAGACCAGTTCCTAAAACCCGATGCAGCGTTAATGCTGGAAATTGGTTACAGCCAGGGACAAGCCGTCAGGGAATTGCTCGAAAAGGCTGGTTATTTTGGCGAAATTACAATTGAAAAAGATTTCCACGACAACGACCGAATCGCCACTGCAGGAAAAGCAAAAAGTAATCAATAGGATATAACGGTCTTAATTTTGTACCCGCTGAGTTTGCCCCGACCGGCCAATTCTCCAAGCTCGATAAGAAATGATATTCCCACGATTTGTCCGCCTATCTTTTCGATGAGTTTACACGCCGCTGCCATTGTCCCACCCGTCGCCAACAAATCGTCAACCATCAAGACCTTCGCACCTTTGTCGACTGCGTCAGTGTGCACCTCTAAAGTGTCGGTGCCGTATTCCAAATCGTAAGTGATGCTTTCGGTTTTGAAAGGCAGCTTACTTTCTTTTCTTATGGGCACAAACCCAGCTCCAAGCTTTCTTGCAACCGCCGCACCAAATATAAAGCCCCTGGCCTCAACAGCTGCAACATACTCAACACCTACATCTGTAAAGCCGACACATAAAGCGTCTATCGCTGCTGCAAACGCTTTGGCATCAGCTAACAATGGTGTGATATCGCGAAATAAAATTCCCTTCTTTGGCCAATCAGGAACACCGCGAATGTATCTTTCCAGATTAATCCCTTTGGTCGCCATTTATCTTCTCCTTTCCTGGTATCTATAAGGATTATAATTGTTTGAATGCGCATACTGTCTGGCTATTGCTATTTATTTCCGAAAGAGACCATAAAAGCATCACGCGGTCTTTTAACTTTTTCAGCCCATTCCTTCTCACATTCTACAATATCTTCCGCAGTCAAGGGCCTACGCCTCTTTAAGATTACAATTTTCTTTGGTGCAACAAGTCGTACATTAGGCATAAAACATCCAACATAACCTGCTGGTGGCTCCCTGGAATGAGCCATCCGCCGAATCTGTTCCTGTCTGTATGGATTTCTTGCGATAACGTAATCATTGAGCCCCCAGAAATCAATAATGTTGATTTTTGGTAAAACCCAGGCGGGAACTCCGACACCATATTGCACTGACACTGGGTAATTATCACTGGGCAACGACATCCCCTCAGCTCTGGAGGGGAAGCGGGACGTTTGCCATAGGTGACATATCTTATGTTCCTGGTGTCTCATGCAAACGAAATGTTCTATTAGCCAAAACTGCAGGTCATCAAAGATTTTCGCATACCAGCGTACGGGGCTTGGCCAATGTTCCGATACGGTGATGCGCATACAAAAAGTTTCATCTCTGGTTTCAAGACGATGAGACAGCCACCAGTGAGTCCAAGGTATCGGATAGGAAAAGATTATAAAGGCTACAAGAAGTAGAATTGAAGTTATCGCTTTGAAATCAGCAGTATTCAGTAACCATACAAATGATACGAATATAAGCAGTATGAGATGGCTGTAGACCCTGTACTCGAAATGGTCACCGCCGACGATAAATGTATAGTATAATGCGTGAATAATTAGAGTTGAACATGTGATCGATATGATTAGCGGGTCTGATTTGCGTTCGGAACTTTTACCATGCTTTGCCGGAATCCAGCCACCAATCCTGCGAGCACCAGAGAACATTTTCAGAATCACAGGAAGTTTTAGAAGAGATACGAAGCTCAAGAGTGCCAACCAGAACCACAGGGCGTATTCAAGTATAAATGAGAGTGCATATCGAACGCCGCTTTCCGGCCAAATTCCGGTATGCTTGGCGTAGTAAGTATTTGGGAGCCATACCCCATAGAAATTTACTCTCCACACAAGATGCACAACTATTAAGAGAAGAGGAGACGTAGCAATAAGATGCCTTATTCCAAAGGTTCTTTTCCCTTTAAGAAAAGCCAAGAGCAACATTAATAGGGTGGTTGCTGCGAAAAGCAGACCATCGGGACGTGTTAAGTAGATAAGTGTGGAGGTGGCGGCTATAGTGAATATCCACAATGTGCTTAACGGCGAAATAAAGATGCAGCAACAGACCCAGAGGGTTGTGAAGAAAGTGAACATTGCGGTTTCCAGCCCGGAACTTGTCCAAGCCAGGAAGGTTCGGTTGGTGATAACGCCTACCAAAAGCAATGCTACGAAAAGGATGCGATACTTGCGAATTTTTCTATTCCAGTTGATTCGCAACATCATAATTAAGCCAACCACCAATGTAAGAAAGGAGAAGATGAGCGATAAATAGTTTGAGGATTCCGGCGGAGAAATATCAGAAATCCTCCAAATAATATCCAAAAGGACTATCCACAGGAAATTAGAATAGCCCTCAACCGGTCGGAAAGGGGGTGGGTTCCATACATAACCATGACCTAAAATGCTATTGCTTACATATCTGAAAGAAATATATGCATCGTCTGTAAGAAACCAGAACAGCCGCCAACCAAAATACAATAAGATTGCCGCTGTGAACAATAGAATAACACAAAGAAGTTTTTCATTATTCTGCAACTTCACAAACACAGACTCCTTCTAAGCATCAGGATTGAAGATTGTCAGGTGATTTTCGATGAATAGTTCGTAATGTAAAAATCCACTTTGGATTTACCTATTGACTGAGCAAGTTAGCATATTACCGGCGAAGTGTAAGTCTTATTAACTTATTGCTTAGCGACACTCTTCGTTCATATATTCATAAAGCTTGGTAAGCGCGCCACGTTGAATCTGGCGAATTCTCTCTCGTGTCAGGCCCAACTTTTTGCCTATCTGTTTAAGTGTCATCGGCCTGCGTCCATTAAGCCCATAATGCGACCTCAAGACATTGGCTTCTCTAGGATCAATTTCATTGAGCAAGCTCAAAACTTTTGCCCGTTCTTCGTCGGCAACCAATGCGTCTTCTGGTTTGGCAGCATTTCGATCTTGCAAAGTTTCCTCGAGCATTTGATTGTCGCCCGTGCCATCACCGCCGCAGGTATCCCTCACAGAGCTAAGGATTTTGACAATATGATGTATGATTTTTGCCTTCCGCAACGGCAGGTGCATTATTTCTGCCATCTCTTCAACATCCAGTGTCCTGCCAAGTCTATTTTCCAGCTCCGCCATGGTATGCCGCCACTGATTCATCAACGCGACCATATAGGTGGGAATGTGCACCGGCTGAACATTAGCCAGCAACGCCCGCTTGATACTTTGCTTTATCCACCACGCCGCATAGGTGCTAAAGCGAGTCCCACGGTCAGGGTCAAAGTAATCAACAGCTCTTATAAGGCCGAGATTTCCCTCCTCAATCAGATCGCCAAGGCTCATCCCTCGGCCTACATATTTCTTTGCGATATTAACGACCAGGCGCAGATTACTCCTCACCAACTGTTCTCTGGCCTGCGGATCGTTTTCTTCAACAACCAGTTTGCCTAACAAATGCTCCTGTTCCGCTGTCAGCAGCGACGCTTCGTCGATCTCTTTCAGATATTCTTTTATAGTAATATCGAACGCTATAGTTCACTCCAGCCCAGCTAAAAAAGTCTTTCGACTCCAGCCATAAGGGCAAATTTGATTTTGACCTTACCAATTCTTATAACACGATTGGTTCTTCGCCACGGATAAATCTGTTTGAGGTATCGGTCAAATATACCCGCAGGTTTAGCCGGTTAAATATGGCAGGTTAATATTACTTGTTAGGTTTTAATTATCGGCCTTCTCCTCTGTGCTACAATCACCGCCAGTTCGGCTCTGTGACTCTGAACTCTCCTGAGTTTGCTCGGCCTCGGCTTGTTCAGATTCTTCTATCTCTTTCGCCTGTTCAGCATCGCCGGCTCCAGACTCAACCGCTTCAGGGGTTTCCGGCCTGCTCTCAGCGTCCTGCTCGCTTGGCTGACTCGACTCAGAGGTAGTTTGTTCAGGCTCACCTGCCTTTTCTTGTGGTTTTTCAACCTGGACTGTATCAATATCAGGAAGAACAGTCTGAACATTTATTGGGGTTTGCTTCTGGTCGGACTCGGACGCCTGTTCTTCAGCAGCCCATCGCACTCTTCGTAAACTCAAACCGATTTTACGGGCTTCAGTATCAACCCTTAGAATCTTAACCTCAATCTCCTCACCCAACTTAACAATATCCTGAGGTTTTTCAATCTTATGGTCGGCAAGTTCAGAAATGTGCAACAGGCCCTCCAAGTCCGGTTCAAGTTCAACAAATGCACCAAAATTAGTAAGCTTTGTCACCGTGCCTTTAATAATTTGACCCGGAATATATTTCTCCGGAATTGCACGAACCCAGGGGTCTTCAGTCATCTGCTTTATCCCCAGAGATACACGCTGTTTTCCCTCATTGACTTCCAGAACAATGCATTTTATTTTTTGTCCCCTTTGTAAGGCCTCACTGGGATGGCTATATTTTTTTGTCCAGCTTAAATCTGAAATATGTATCATACCATCAATGCCCAGTTCTATCTCCACAAATGCGCCAAAATTGGTAAGACTGTGCACGACGGCGGAAACAATCGTTCCAGCCGGATACTTCTGAGAAGCAATCTTCCAAGGATTGGTTTCGGTCTGCTTCAACCCCAGCGAGATTTCCTGTTTGCCCTTGTTAACATTCAACACAACCACCTCGATTTCGTCACCGAGATTAAGAATTTCGCTTGGATGTGCCAGACGTTTGGTCCAGCTCATCTCGCTAATATGCACCAGCCCTTCAATCCCATCTTCAAGCCGAACAAACGCACCATAATTCATCACATTTACTACCTTACCCTTTACCCTTGCTCCGATTAGGTAACGTTCTTCAACATTTTCCCAAGGACTAGATGTTTTCTGTTTCAGACCCAGAGAAATCTTCTCGCTTTCCTTATCGACACCAATAATAACGGCTTCGATTTCCTGATCAAGCTGAACCACTTCTGACGGATGTGATATTCTGCCCCAACTCAAATCAGAAATATGCAGTAGACCGTCCACACCGCCCAAATCCACGAACACACCAAAGTCGGCGATATTTTTCACCACACCTTTTCGTAATTGGCCAACCTCGATCTCCGCCAGAATCTTTTCCTTACTGCTCTGGCGTTCTTGTTCAATAAGTTTACGTCTTGACACGACAATGTTTCGACCTTCAACGTCAATCTTTAGAATCTTGCAATCCACTTGCTTGCCAATAAATCTACTAATATCGCCAGGTTTTCTGATATCAACCTGCGAAGCTGGCAAAAACACAGGCACCCCAATATCAACAAGTAAACCACCCTTGATGCGTCTTATAACCTTGCCGCTAACAACATCTCCTTCTTTCTTTGTTTCGACAATCATCTCCCAGCCTCTGATGCGGTCGGCTTTGCGTTTACTCAGCAGGATGAGCCCACTTTCAGAGTCTGTATCTTCGAGAAGAACTTCAATCTCTCTGCCCGGTGATATCTCATCGGGGCTCTCGAATTCACTTGCATCAACAACACCTTCACTTTTCAGGCCCACTTCAACAATAACATCATTGCCTATTTGCGATACGATTGTACCTTTAAGGATAGCCCCCGGCAGACGTGAATCCACCTTTGTCTGCAGAACTTCTTCCAAGAATTCATTTTCTTTATCACTGAACATCTCGTTGACCTGCTGGTCAATCGTCTCTTGTGACAAACCTAATTTGTTAACTATATTTCTATCTACCATAAACTCAGGTTCCTCTGTGGAGTCTATTTTTGGGTTTCCAAATACATTTTATCGCATTTGGAGCCTTTTTAGGCCCAGACATTCGGCTGAGCTCAGTCGAAGCCTTGGCGCCCCACATTTACGCCAAGGGATCCCATTTATAAAAACACATTGGCTCCTGCAGGGTCCTTTTTTTTGCAACAAGTTGCTGCCCCCCCTTCTTGTTTTCGCAAGAAAGCACGGGGGGAGACGCAGGGGGAACCCACTCAGCCGCTATTGGCATCAACCCCGCCCGTTTCTAACGGGACGGGGCCAAAAGCCTCTAAATTTTCTACAAATTCGGTTATTATCCACTCAGGCGTCGAGGCCCCTGCCGTAACGCCTGCTATATTTTTACCGAAAAGTATACTTTTATCAAATTCAATCCAATTTTGCAAATGAAACGTTTGGCTATTATATTTTTTGCAAAGCTCCGCCAGCCTGCGTGTATTGGCACTTTCCAGACCTCCGAGCACAAACATTATATCCACCTGCTTGCACAATTGCACAGCCGATTCCTGCCTTTTTATCGCTTCTTTACACAAAGTATTGATATATACCGCACCTATTTTAGGATATTGGCCTTTTAGACATGCAAGAGCCGAGAGTTCTAAAATAGGTGCGGTACCGTATTGGGCTATGGCGCCAAGCATCCTGCTAAAGTACTCAGGGCTTTGCGTAGTCTGGCAAAGAATCCCTAACTTACTATTTTTAGGCAACTTATGCAAATCCGACTCGTCAGCAACGACAACAACATCCCTCGCGCAGCCCACAACCGCCTGAACCTCAGGATGATTTTCGTCGCCAACAACTACCACTTTATAACCATCCCTTTGAAGTTCTTTGGCTATTTTCTGTACCTTTTTAACCAATACACAAGTGGCATCAACAATATTAACCCCCATTTTTTTAAGCGCAGCTATCTGCGCAGGTGCTGCTCCATGAGAACGGATAAGAACCACAGTGGGATACCCCACGTGGTGTTCCACCGTCGAGGCCCCCTTTTCCGTCTTCGACAGAAGACAAGACGGTAGAATGTCCTCGACATTATCAACCGTTCTCAACCCGGCTTTTGCCAATTTCTCCACCACATCTTTATTATGAATGATGGGGCCGAGACTATAAACCCTGTACCGCTTCTGGTGCAGGGAAACCTCGATTCTGGATTCTGGATTCTGGATTCTGGATTTCAGTACTCTTTCAGCCATACTGATGGCGTTTTTAACGCCGGGACAAATACCTAATTTCTCTGCCAGTAAAACCTTCATAAACTCTTTATTATACTACGTTCCGTCAGTATAAGCAATAGCCAAAGTCGGTTTTTTGCTTTCTCTGCCCGAACCGGCTTGAGCAAGCTCGAAAAAATGAATAACATAGCCTGCGGTTAGCGTCGCTAACCAGGTATCAACGGCTTTTTGTAAATCGTCTCCACCCTCAATTATTTTGATACTTTCGTCAGCCATAACAAAATCCTTTCTTGATATATTTTAGGAGTTTCTCTATCTCTTGACGTGTTTTATAAAGTATTCAATCAAAATCATCAAAGCGGCCGTCCTTTTTGCGGCTTTTGTTTTTTCGTCTTTTACCTGTTCGGCTAACTTTGATATTGCTTCCTCTATTATCTTTTTTTCCTCATCCGTTACAAAAAAAACTATCGAATTAAAAAGGCATTTTCCGTCTTTCTTTGATTTTCCGTCCGGCATTTTTAGTTCCGTAAGCTTTTTAATCTGTACTGATGTACACGGCAAAATCTTTGCAAGCTCTTTCGGCGTTGCTGTTTTAATTAAAGATTTTAATAAAACTATCTTCTTCCCGACATCATCGGAACCTCCAAGCCGGTTAAGAGTTGCTGTGAGAATGTTTAGTTGTTTATCATCAACATCAAACAAAACACAATCTGCGTTTTTATGTCCAAGTTTCAGCAATGCCCTGCAACGATGATATCCGTTTATAATCTCATAATATCTCGTGTTTTTTTTGCAACGCCTGATTAGTAACGGCTCATAAATACCAGTCTGCCGGATGTTCCGTAAAAGTTTCATAAATTTAGGCTTGGCCATTACGTTGGGATTGTCAGGATTAGCTATGAGTCTTCTTAATAATACTGAATGTATTGTTTTTTTAGCCATAATAACTTAATACTTTCTAATTACAATTCCATCGTGATATCTGGCCGCTGTTTTTGGATTACAAAGCATTTCATATACCCAATTTCTGCGATTAGTCCGGCCAAATTGTGAAATTGCATCGTTTATTTTATAATACCCATTGGCTCTTTTTGCTTTTCCTTGACAATCAATAAAAAGCGGGCAGGTTTTACAGTCCCTTGCTTCGCACTTCTCAATAACATCCCACAAACACCACTTAAAAATAGGTGTTTGGATTTTGTCAGCTTGTTTTACGATTTTTCGCATCAAGCCATAAGATTTATTCATTGTTGAGATTACTTCAAATGCTGCAATAATCTTCAAAGTTGAGTGTGTCGTAAATTTCGCTGCTTCAAAAACCCGCTGCCTAAATAATTCGACTTCGTCACATCTGACCTTGTGAACGTGATGGCTTCTTACACTCGTCTCTGATTGTTTCAATACCTCAATTTTTGAACCATTCGTAAAACAGCATAAAGTGCTTGTAATTCTACCACAGGTCAAATGCTCGAATTCTTTTCTGACAAAATCTACAAGATAATCGTATAGCCGACCAGCCTGATCACCTGAACCGCTTAGTATTCTGCTTTGACACCCGGGCTTAAAAATAGAATCGAGCAGGGTTAAAGCTGCTGCTAATTTTGTTTTCCCCCCTCCCCGATTAGCCCAAACAACGGCGTCCGCGTTTATTGGTGCTGGTCTTGTAAAATCAGCGTTAAAAGCATACCAGGCATAATCTAAAGGGCTTTGATGTTCTTCGCAAATAGATTTATTTGGTAATTCAAGGTCTAAATATGTTTGCAGATATTCTCCAAGCTGCTTTCTGCTTTTAGGCCTTATCTTTTTATGAACTGGATTTGGTTTTCTTCTTGTCATAACGAAAATACTGTCTTCTGCTTTTAGAACTCATCTTTTTACAATCAGGATTAGATTTTCTCTTTTTTATAAGAAAAAATCGAGGCCTGCCCAAGCCCACTTAAACAGGCCCCGAAACGTCAGGCTGGCAGTGCTAACCATCCCGATTCCTCTCATTAGTTTTTTTGCCAAATAAACCAGCTAACAGCCCACCTAAAGCAGAAACAGCCTCGCCGAGAACGTGAAATAGCGTTCGTTGTCCAGCTTCCGATCCTAATACCGCGACCACTTCGTCAGTATTGCTGGCTGTAGCAAGTCCCTCCACAACGTCATCCGCGACTTCGACATCAGTTAAGAGATGCTCATCTATGGCACGGATAGCTTCTTCTTTTGCCACAGTGCATACTTCCTCTTTGTTGCTTGCATTAATTAGCTTTTCCTCAATATCGCTGGTATCGCTGTTATCAGCAATATGCTCCCTTAATAGTTGAAAGCCAAATGCAATCAGCAATTTCATTAGTAGCATTTTCATAATCAGTCTCCTTTGCCAGAATTTTCATTTTCATCGATTTTGTCCGATATTTTTTTTATCCGTCTGCTTACCGCACCCTCGCTAATCCCGCATAGCTCGCCGATTGCTTCTAAGCTGTGCCCGTGGTCATAATACATAAGAAAGAGTAGCCTTTCACGCGCAGGCAGCCTTTTTGCAAGTTCGCATTTTTCCGCAATTAAACGTCTGATTTCTATCCGTCTTTGTTGACTCTCTGCGTCAATGCCCATCCTGCGACTTGCAACGTCAAGGCTTAAACATCTACCCGTTCGAACCATTCTCTCCATCCTTGTCTTTCTTTTTTGGCTTCCGGGCAAGCTGCCAGGCTAACTCTACAGAAACGAGAGCAACTATCATAATGAACAAAGTCGTTATAATGTTACGAAACATTGCAAACTTCCTTTATGACACGGTCGCAGGCTTTGTCGTATCTCTTTTTGTTGTCGTTGGCTATTTTTGCGATTTTTGGTGTAACTTTGTATTCTTTCCCGCACATCTTGCAGGTCGTGACCCCCGCTTGTAATTCACAATCCAGCGGGTCAATAAACATCGTCCCGCAGTGCGGACAAACGTGATCGCCAAAATGATTTAATTTAGTTACGAGTTTTATCTTAGCTTTTGTCATTTAACTATTGCCTCTTTAGGAATTAATCTCTTAACATGGCTTGATAACTTTGCTAATCCGCATTGAAAATACTTGCACAAGAGAGCAACTTCGTTAATGTCGCAGTTCTTATCAATCCCTGCTTCGATAACGTCAATATCGCCATATTCTATGCTTTTAACTTTTTCGAGTAGCTGCTGTATCCTTTTTGTTCTATTGACAATATCTTTCACAATATCCTCGGTGAAGATGACCCTACCTCCACAACTATCACAAATATCGCTTACTTTCATTTTGTCGTCTTCGTCCAAAACTGTCAAAAATACATATCCACAATGCGGACAAATACAATCACCGAAACTATTTACCTCTATACAGATTTTGGTTGTTAGTTTCTTCTCGATTCTCTTTGTTTTCCGCTTCTCTTTTTTTGTCAGTTTAGTTGACATTTATTCGTCCTGTATAAAATTCAGGTGTGCAAATTCACCAAAATTTTCAATCGCTGCCTTGTCATACGCACGAGCAGCTTCAATTTCAGATTTAAATGTGCCAAGATAAAGCAATTTGCCATTTACAGTAATTCTTGCTGTAAATTTTTTGCGTCCTCTCTGAAACGTAACCCCTTTGTATTGTGAAACTTTTTCATTATGGGATTTCCGTTGATTCTGCATGTTTTGGCTTCGCGTACAGTAACGTAGATTTTCGTCCCTGTTATCAAGACCAAATCCATTTCTATGGTCTATCTCAAAACCATCTTTCATCGGTAAAATTTCATGGTGCATAAGAACTTTTCTAACTCCGCCGTTCTCTCGAATAGACCGTACTGCATACCAGGTATTCGTGCTTTTCATTGCATACCATTTATGCTCTGAAATCTGCTCGAAGTGCCGCCTACGAATTAAAGCGTAAAGCCCCCTGCTCAAAGGTATCGAGCAAGTATTATCATCTAAAACACAAGTGTTATTAGCCCTTGTCATATTTATGCCTTCTGCAGTCCTCATCTGGCTCGACTTTCGGCCAAACAGCCCGTCCCTCTGGATCGACTGTTGGATTTTCAAAAACACAAACTAAAATCCTGACCCCTTTAGGAGCCATCTTTTCGCGAGAATAGTCACATGTTTGACATTCTTTTGGCCGTGGCGGCCTAATCTTTATAAGGTTTGTTAAATTGATATAACGAGTTGTCATTTTTTATACCCTAACTCTTTCTTTAAAATTGACATAAAAACCGCTGCCGGATTTCGACTTCCGGGACCCGATGCCTCTAAAGCAAAATCCAGAATACGCCTGAAAATAGTATCACTATCGAAAGCTCCTCTGTTACACTCCGCCGACAACCAATTTGTTAAATCTCGAAAACAGGTTCTGTCCGATTGGTTTCTTGGCTTGATTACTATTTTCAAGGCACGTTCAAAAACTAAAGCCTTAGCCTCGATAGTATCAGCAGTATTAAGGTCTAAACTATTTTCCCGCATTTTTCTTTTAAGAGTCACTTCGTCCATTTTTAGCTTTCCTGCTGATTACTGCTTTCCGATGAATAAAGCTTTTTCATTTCAGCGGTTTTTTCCTCATCGACAAAAAATCTAAGCCTTACTAAGCTTCTTCCGATTATTAAAACGTCAACTCGATGGGTTAATGAGCAATCGCAACAAACTTGATGAAAAAATTCCCCGGAAAAAACTTCTACTATCGACCTTGCATCAGCCATTTTTACCTTTCAAAAAAAAGCGGCAACGACGGGGGGTGTCTATAGCGGATTTGGAGGAGGAGAGAATTGTCGCCGTTACCGCCAAAAGTGCATTTTTATCTGTCTTAACCATACTGTAATATAATTCGACCGAATTAATTCAAACGCATTAGTCCTTTTTTAAAAAAACTTACTACCACTGTTAGAGCTACCTACACGTTTGATTGAAAATAAGGCTTTTTTGATGTGTTCCTTTTGAGCTAAGTTATTTCGGCAAAGGAAGTAATAATTTTTTTAGATTTTTTGATTTTTCCCCCCAGCTACCCACGCTTTTGATTGAAATTTCATCTTTTTTTGTAAAAAAAAGAAAGGGTGCAGCCTTGCCTGTGCTACACCCTTCCTAATTTTGGTTCATAGGTTCAATGAACCCACGCGTCTACTATATTAAGTATCGGGTATCCTATGACAAAATGCAAGAAAAATATAACAAAATATTACAAAGTATTACAAAGTATCACAAAATATCACAAAATATCACAAAGTACAATATTTTATAAGTTCTTATTTCATAATAGTTTACATTATATATTTTTATAATAAGCCGCTCCATATATTATTATAATAACATATTTTTATAATAATATAAAAAGCCGGTCCCGCAGGGACTCGAACCCTGAACCTCACGTTTAGTAGACGCGTGCTCTATCCATTGAGCTACGGAACCAGTTTTTCACACTTTATAATGTTTTTGTTCTCTTAAATTAGCCTACATCTTCAATAAATTTCAGCAAAAGCAGGATTTTGTTGTTAACTCCCACTTTTTGATACACTTTTGCAAGATGAGCTTTTGCTGTATTGACCTTAACCTTAAGTTTTTCCGCAGCTTGCTTGTTATCGCAGCCCCGGCAAATAGCAATAGCCAATTGCAATTCGCGAGGCGTAAAATGGTACTTTTTCTGTAAAAACGACCATCCTTTTGGATTTATTGGGCACTTTGCAGGCCAACTACAAATTTTACTGTGCTTCTTAACCATAATTTACTTCTCTGCCCCCCTCATACTCCCCCCTCTCCGACCACGTGTTCGAATATGCTCTCCCGTTCTTCGAATACGAAAT
>Ga0209991_10000879_pt1 | contig 13450 bp, 9 predicted proteins | sample ChitaG_FD_183167 | JGI IMG/M metagenome (GOLD analysis project Ga0209991, IMG submission 183167) | Deep subsurface microbial communities from South Pacific Ocean to uncover new lineages of life (NeLLi) - Chile_00310 metaG (SPAdes)... | ecosystem: Environmental > Aquatic > Marine > Oceanic >...
CGTAGCAAAACTACAGCCACATTGCTGGAAATACCAAGACACACCTACTCCTCAACCTGGTCCTGAAGATGTCCTTATTCGAATAAAATCTTGTGGGGTATGCGCTACCGATTTACATATTTACAACGGGGAATTTATTTCACGATTTCCTCTGGTTCCAGGACACGAGTTCTCAGGAGAGGTAACAACGGTTTTTAGAGCAGTATCTCGATCTGTTGGCAGCCAGAGTTGCTCCCCTAGTGTTGGCTTTTTTAGTAATGAAGGGGCTAAAGGCCTTGTAGGAAATACCCAAATTAGCTTTGTGGAGTAAACAGATGAAGATAACCGCTATGTATCTGGAAAAGCCGGGAAAGATAGTCCCAAGAAAGGTGGATATACCCCGGATAGGCAAAGATGAGGTACTGGTTAGCATCAAGGCAGTGGGAATTTGTGGTTCTGATGTTCATTACTACACCACAGGAAGGATAGGTGATTTTGTAGTAGAGAAGCCGCTTATTCTGGGGCATGAATGTTCAGGAGAGATAGTAGAGGTGGGCAAAAATGTGGAGGGTCTTCAACTAGGGGATCGAGTCGCATTGGAGCCGGGGATTCCCTGTCGCAAATGCCAATACTGCAAAAGTGGCCGGTATAACCTATGCCCTAATGTGAAATTTATGGCTACTCCACCAGTAGATGGAGCATTTGTGGAGTATGTAGCCCATCCTGCCGATTTTGCCTTTAAGCTACCTGAAAAAACGAGCTATGAGGAGGCTACCTTATTTGAGCCTCTTGCAGTAGGTCTGTATTCGGTGGTGAGGGCAAAAGTGAGTTTTGGTGGGGAAATACTGATACTGGGGGCCGGACCTATAGGCTTAGCCACCCTTCAAGCAGTTGTTAACATAGGAGGCGGCAGAGTGACAGTAGCTGATATTTACGATTTTCGGTTGAAGAAAGCCAGGGAACTGGGAGCTGATAAGGTAATAAATCCACAGCAAAGTAATGCACTGGATAAGCTTCGCTCCAGCTTTGATTATGTTTTTGAAACTGCAGGAAGTGTTGTGACTACTCAGCAAACTGTTAAACTGGCGAAAAGAGGTAGAAAAGTGATTCTTGTTGGTCTTCCTGCTCAAGAAGCGATAGAATTTAATACTAACCAAATTATAACCAAAGAACTTGATGTATTAGGTATCTTTCGATATGCCAATATGTATCCTAAGGCTGTTAGGTTGGCAGAAAAGGGACAGGTGAATTTAAAGACACTTATCTCCAAAAAATTCCCCTTTCCTCAAACAGAAGAAGCCTTAAAATACGCCAGAGATAATAAAGAATCTAGTATCAAAACTCTGGTTATTTTTGATTAGCCAAGGTACTTTTCCCCCTTCCCGATGAGTTATCGGCTTCCACGTTTAACCTTCAGAAGAAAACCAATGTTTTCTTTGTCGGATCGCACTACCTTTCCTTTATCTCCTCTATTTCATTAAAAGGTCCCTTTTTACTGTCCCCATAGTTGATTGCGGACTCCGATACACTATGCATAAAAATCAAAACTCTGTAATAAGTATCAGTATTGGAACAAGGGTGAAAATAAGGGTCTACCTATTTGAAGAGCAAATCAACAAATTGAAATATCTATCATCTGAAACAAATCGTCCCGTTACCCATTTGCTAACTGAAGCGGTAAGCAGATACTGCAATTAGAGATATTTCTTTAAGATGGTAACTTCCGCCCGACTATTTCCATCCGAGACAAGGATAATTGACTTCTCATCCCTTGTTGTGTATATTTATCTCAGAAAAAGATCTACTGCAAGGATTAGATTGTAGAGTGAATAGTGTTTATGCGATGACTTGTGGTATTCTGAAAATATATACTTGCGAAAAAAATGTGCTAACAATGAAGTTAGGTCTTCGGCCAGAAGGAAAAGCCAAAAATAAGGCCAGAGGGAGGTGAAAGGCAGGTAGGCCGCTTGAGCTTGGGAATGGAGGTTACTTAAGGAGAAGCGTAGGAGAGTTAATGTTTCTCTCTGGGAAACTTCCACGGAAAATTAAGGAATGTCTAGAAAAGTGTGAGGAGAATCGAAGATGGAAAAAATTTCAAAGAAAATGTCAGAAGTGATAAAAAGAGTGCTTATCTTAGGTTTGATGACGGGATTAGCGTTTAGCTTACTTGGAACAGGTGCTTTTGCCAAGACGGAGCTAAGTTTCGTCTTCTGGTTATACAGCCCAGAGGTAATCGACGGTTGGAAGAAAACCCTAGCAAATTTCGTTGCAGAGAATCCTGATATTGAAATCAATTATGTAGCTGTTTCAGGTGCTACTTGGGGAGAGTATCTTGACAAAGTGGCCATCCTAGTTGCCGGAGGTGAACGTCCAGACACAATATGGGTAGCTACCGAAGGAATGCTATTTCTGCACAACAAAGGGTTTATGCGGCCACTCGATCCTTACATTGAAAAAGACAAAGAAGAATTAAAAGAATATTTCGATGATGTAGATCCTGCTCTGCTCGAGGCAGATATAATCGAGGGAAAGACATATGGACTTCCCTATAGCTGGAACAACATGGTCATCTGGTATAATACAAAAATGTTCGATGAAGCAGGGGTTCCTTATCCTATGGCGAATTGGACAAGAGATGAATTTGTGGCGGTCGGCAAAAAACTAACAATAGATAGGGATCGTGATGGCACACCGGACCAATACGGTTTTGCAGTCGAGCCAGGATATTTCACCAGTACCATTCCCTGGATATACTCTCGTGGAACCAACCTGCTCAGTGAGGATTTGAGCAGATCTAATGCCGATGATCCTAAAGTTATTGAAGTTATGCAGTTTATGCAGGACCTGATATATAAGCATAAAGTGGCACCTACCCCTGGTTTTGGTCCTACATTTACTTTATTTATGGCAGGTCAGATAGCCATGTTCGGAGCAGGACGTTGGCCCATAATGAGCTTCGTTCCAGAGGGGTTTACTGATTGTGACATTCAATACTGGCCAAAATGGGAGAAAGAAATACCTCGGACAACCCTGTTTGGTTTGGATGCCTTCCCCATTCTGAGTACTTCCCGGAATCCAGAAGCGACTTGGAAGTTTATTAAATACATGGCGAGAAAGGAAGTACAGGCCAAGTTCGTTGGTGAGAAGGGCGCCCCAATAGGTAATATCCCTGTCCGACGGTCTCTAGCCACAAGCGATAAAATGGGTATATTCCCCCCGAAAAGCTATAAGATCTTTTATGATTCTCTTGTCAATTTCAACGCTAAGCCGGTTCCCGCACCAATTACCTTCACTAAAGTTGAGAATATTTGGCTTCGGTATGTAAGTTTGATTCTGGCCAACGAAATAACAGCTAAAGAGGGCTGTCTAAAAGCCCATAAAGAGATTGACGCTGTGTTGGCAAGATATAGATAACTAAAACTTAGGAACAGGAGAATATTTTTCCATTGGGTCAGAGCGGGAAACCTTGCTCTGACCCAAAGATTTTTATCCTCTCTTGTCTGCACCGGAATCAAAAACTAAATGGATGTAAAGACAAAAAAAAGTGAAATTGGGAGACGCGAGGCTTTAGCAGGCTATCTCTTTATATTGCCAACAATGCTTGGATTTCTGCTATTTATTATAGGACCTGTGATTGCCGCGATAATCTTGAGCTTTTACTATTGGGATTTGTTTACTTCACCCAAGTTTGTAGGTTTAGATAACTACAAAGCATTGCTACATTCTGTACGTCTATTTACTATTTATAAGAATACTTTAATTTTTGTACTTGGTGTGGTAACTCTTAACATGGGCGGAGGATTATTAATTGCTCTGATTGTTAATCGAAAACTCCACGCTATATTTAGATACCTTCTGCGAACTACGTATTTTTTCCCTATGATCACTTCTGTTGTAGCGGTAGCACTTGTGTGGAATTTGCTCTTAAACACTGATCTAGGAATTGTCAATTACTATTTGGGTAAAGTAGGAATTCCACGGATTAACTGGCTTCTCTCAAGCAAGGGAGCTAAAGTTTCCATTATTCTCGTAGAAGTATGGAAAAATATAGGGTTTTACATGATAGTATTTTTAGCTGGTCTTCAAAATATTCCCCGCCAGTTTTATGAAGCAGCAGAGATTGATGGAGCTAGTGGACTGCGGCGGTTTTTCTATATTACTTTTCCTATGTTATCTCCCACATTTTTCTTTTTAATGATTGTCGGATTGATTAACGCCTTTCAGATGTTCGATATGCCCTACGTACTTACTAAAGGGGGACCAGGTGATGCTACTCGTACAACGGTTATGTATATTTATGAAACCGGATTTCGTTTTTTTGATTTGGGATATGCGGCTACTGTCTCTATATCGCTATTTGTATTGATCATCGTACTCACCTTGTTACAATTCAGAATAAGCAAAAGATGGGTTTTCTACCGATGAGAGGACGTTTATTTGATGAGTGTAAAGGAGTTTAGAAGGAGAAAATGGCTATATTTTTCTGGAAAAATCTTATTATACCTTTTTCTTCTTTTTGTCGTATTAGTAATGGTAACGCCTTTTGTGTGGATGTTTTCCACCTCTTTTGGGTCCGTAGAGACTGCTTTTGCGCTGCCTCCTCGCTGGATACCAGACCTTTCGAATATAAGGGCCTACCAACAATTATTAAAATCTATACCATTTTTTCTATATATGTGGAACAGTTTTAAGATAGCATCTCTTATAACTGTTGGTCAGTTGATCACCTGTTCCACAGCTGCTTATGCCTTTGCCCGTCTTCGTTTTAGAGGACGAGATTTCCTTTTTTTTCTCCTGCTTTCCTCCATGATGGTTCCCATACAGGTAACTGTTGTACCTTTGTTTATCCTTATGCGGCGCATCCATTTATATGACACCCACGCTTCACTTATACTGCCGGTGCTCATCAGCGCTTTCGGAGTTTTTCTCCTGCGGCAATTTTTCTTAACTATACCCAAAGAATTGGAAGATGCGGCAAGAATTGACGGCGCGAGTCACTTTACGATATACTCTCGGATTATTTTACCGCTTTCTGGACCAGCACTCTCTGCCTTAGCTATTTTGTGTTTTCTTTATTTCTGGAACGAATTATTTCGACCCTTAATCTTTCTGAGCTCGCTCGATAATTTTACTATTCCCGTGGGTTTGACAATGCTTCGAGGCCAATATGATGTCGGAAGCCCAACCAGATTGATGGCTGCTGTAACCTTAGCTGTTATACCGGTATTGGTTGTGTTTATTTTTGCTCAGCGGTATATCATTGAGGGTATCACCTTAACCGGCCTGAAGGAGTAGAATTTCTTAAATTAAGGTATCTGAATAAGACACAGAAAGGGTTTGAAGTAAAAGATGTTAGATGTAAAATTAGAAGAAGAGAAGTACTTGAAAAAGTCTTTCCTTGATGTATGGGAGAATTTGCCCCTGTTGTTGGTCGGGGACATCTTTTTCTGTCTCTTTTGTATACCTTTTATGATTTTGTTTATTTCTGATCCAGCTCTACCGGCATTATGGCTCGGTTGCTTTACTATAGCTCCGGGATTTTCTGGACTTGTATATTTGACGGGTAAAATTGCGAGAGGTGAGAAATTTGGGGTAAAAGATATAGTATTTGGTATTTTTCATTTTTACGGACGAAGCATAGTCTTAGGAAGCTTAATAGCCCTGTTGATCTCTTTCAGTGTTGCTACCTTCGGTATGACAAAGGCGAACCCTGACCAGGTGTGGTTGATAGGATCTTTAGCCATACAATTAGCTGCGTTATTATTTGTAGCTTTGCTCTCTGTACATGCCTTTTCCCTAATGACTATTTATGATATTTCACTTAAAAAGACCCTTATTTACGCTTTTGTGCTAGTATCTAGCTACAAAATGCCCACTATCGGCTTGCTCAGTCTAGCTGTGCTATTTGCTTTTCTCATGTGGTGGACCAAATTTGGCTTGATCTTATTTTTCCCGGTGCTGTGGGCTGTTTTTTCTTCTAATTTAACTTTATTATTAGTTCGAAAGCACCAATCTCAAAGAAGGCAACGTCATTTTATTAATGGCAAATAGGCTAGATGAGAGAAAAAGATGTGAGGAGAAAAAGAAATGGGAAGAAAACAGCGGTTGATTTTCGCATTACTAATTTTAAATGTAATAGTATTTGGTCTAAGTGAATGCACTCTGCCTAAAGAAAAGGAATTTATTACTGATGTTAGCTTTACTGCTGCTATTAACCTGAGTGGTGAGTGGAGATTTAAGAAAATTGAGTTTGTAAATGAGAGTATGGTTCAGCCTGAGTATGATGATAGTAACTGGCTAACAGTACAGGCTCCTGCTACTTGGGAAGAGCAGGGTATTGAGTGGGAGATGTGGGATATCCCCCTCGTTTTGTATCGCCGAACTCTTACTATACCCGCAGAATGGGAAGGACAGTCAATAGGAATCAGTTGCTGGTTTTCAAAGCAATCAGTAGTCTACGTTAATGGGACAAAGGTTGAGCCAAGGGGGCCATTATTTGCGCGGTACAGAGATGTAAGTAAATTACTTCGATACGGAGAGGCCAACTATATAGCAGTAACTGCGTTAAGTGAAGGAAAACTTGTGTTGACAGAAGGTGGTCCAGCTCGCCTGGGTGTCCTTGAGAAACGCTTAGTTACTGAAGTTTTACGAGAAGATATTACTATTCCGTCTGATGGCAGGAGAATAAAGGCCACTCTTTTTCGTCCCGGTGGTCTTAAGAAGTTACCCGGTCTTATCTTGGTAGCCACTGCCCATTATAGTTGGGGAGTGACAGAGCCTTGGTTTGATTTTGCTGATGAACTTGCTAGAGAAGGGTGTGTATCTCTGATTCTTGGTGCTACTACTCCTCGCCTGGAGGATACCCTGAATGCTGTTGATTATCTTTCGATGCTTGATTTTATTGATCCAGCACGCATTGGGGTGATAGGAGCGGACATGGCTGCGAAGTTCTCTATTGTTGCTGCTAGTCAGGACCGAAGAATCAAAATGGTCATTAGTATGTCCAGCCCTATGGTAAAGTTCCATGAGAAGGTTAGTATCTGTCCAGTTCTACTTATTGCTAGTGAAAACGATCCCAATGCAGTGATTTATGCGAAGAACATAAGCAAGGAGCTTATTGGACCGACGGAGCTGTTGGTGTTCAAGGGCAAAGTTCATGGAATCACATTTATAGAGGAGAAGTGGACTGCAACTAGACAAGCAATTGTAGCTTGGCTAAGGAAATATCTCTAAAGCAGGTTACTTACTTATCTTAAAATGAGTATGTTGACTTTAAAGCAATTGGACTTAGAAACTATTCCACAGAAAGGAAATTTTAGAAAGTTCATAGATTAACTTGTACTGACCCTAAAGGAGAAAAGTTAATGGCTGAAATAATCGCGTTGAATGGAAGATGGAAATACAAGCTGGACCCTACAAATCTTGGAGAGAAGTATCCTGAAGATCTCATTCGGACTTACAAAAGGGAATGTAGATACATGAGTCCCGATTATGATGATAGAGACTGGGATGAGATTAAGGTCCCCTCCTGCTGGCAGACCCAAGGATATAACTACAATGGAATTGCCTGGTACAGGAGGAGGTTTGCTCTGGCTACTAGCCAAGCTGACAAGGTTTATCGGTTGAAATTTAAAGGTGTAGATTATTTTGCTGATGTGTGGATTAATGGATTCTATTTAGGCTCCCATGAAGGATTTTTTAATAAATTTGAATATGATATTACTGAAAGGATAAAAGGGGGAGAAAATCTTCTTGTGGTTAAAGTTGAATCACCGAATGATGTAAATATTTTTGATGAGGAAGACCATGAGAGAAAAACCCTGATAAAAGGAGCCTTGCAAGATTGGGATGTGAATAATCTTTCTGCAAATCCGGGGGGCATATATAATGAAGTTCTCGTAGAAGTTTCAAACTTTATATATATCAAGAACATTAGAATAGACAGTTTATTAAACAACAAAGGTGATCAAGCAAAGGTATGTTTAAGGATTACCGCGGTTAACCACTTTTTAGAATATAAAGACTGTGAAGTGAAAATAAAAATAAGACCAAAAAATTTCGATGCAGAGAAGATTTACATAACTTCAGACGTCATCCTTAGACCTGGAAAAAGTGAGAAGGAGATCTTCGTTGTCATAGCAGATCCAAAACTTTGGTGGACCTGGGATTTAGGAGAGCCTAATCTTTACCAGGCAGGAGTTGAGATATGGGTCGATGGAAAATTTTACGATAGTATGTCAGCAACCTTTGGAATCCATACCATTGAAAGGAAAGAAAAGAGCTGGGAAACTTATCTTAATGGGAAGCGGATATTCTTTCGTGGCACAAATTACCTTTCGGATCAATTCCTTTCCAATATGAACATGGAAAAGTATAAAAAGGACGTCCAATTAGTAAAGGAAGCAAATATGAATACTATCAGGAGTTTCTGCATTGTTGAGAAAGAAGAATTCTATCAATGCTGTGATGAAGCAGGAATAATGGTGTATCAGGATTTTCCCATGCAGTGGAGAATGAGTAACTCAAGCGACTTAATACGAAGAGCTACATTGCAAGTAAGAGATATGGTAAATCAACTGTATAATCATCCCTCCATTGTCATCTGGTGTCTGGGAAGTGAGCCAGGAAAGAAGAATTTCGAGAAGTTGGGTATGGTTTTAGCCTCCGAGGTTAAGGATTTGGACAAATTTAGGATAATCCAACAGGCTAATGCCTATCCGGCACAGTGGGATTACAAAGAATGGAAAGAAAAATATGGATGGTGCATTGACAATCATCTCTACTATGGCTGGTATAAGACGAATTTTTGGCCTTCTTTAGAAGCACTAAATCATGTGGACAAGATCGAACTTGAATTTATCGGTGAGTATGGAGCTCAAGCTCTTCCCAATAAAGAATCATTAGAAAGGTCTATACGAAAAGAGGACCTTTGGCCTATGAATCCTAGAAAATACAATTTTCGCTGCTTCCAGGGTGAGCAACAATTTGCGTGGATAAAAATGCCCAAATCTCTGAAGGAGTTAATCGATACAAGCCAAAAATATCAGGCTCATCTTTTAAAATACCATACCGAGTTTTACCGGAGACACAAATTTAGTCCTTGTAATGGAGCTTTGCAGTTTGTTTTTAGTGACTGTTGGCCAGCCATAACGTGGTCAATTGTTGATTACTATAGAAAGAAGAAACCCGGTTATTATGCTTTGAAACAGGCTTTCAGTCCTATTCACGTAATTATGGAATGGCCAGATGAGAGAGTTCTGGAAAAGGGATTTAAGAGAGGAATTTACGTTGTAAATGATTATCATCGGAGATTCGATGTTCTAAGGATAAGCTACACTGTGTCCAGTGGTGGGGAAATAATTAAAAAGGAAAATATTGATTGTGCTGTAGAAGAGAATGCTTTAAAGAAAGTTGGCTCTATTGAATTACAATTCAGCACTAAGGATGTAGGAAGGGAAGTTGTCATCGATCTTGAGATATTGGACAAAAGTGGCCTACTCTCAAGTAACAGCTACCGGTTTAATGTCAAGGAGGTAAGGTAGAAGATAAATATAGATATCTTGATAGGTCACTTCTGATATATACAGCATAAAACGGTCTTTGTTAAAATCGAAATACGTTTTAGAAAAAAAGGATATTTCATAAACAAATTTCTTGTAAGACAATTTCAGGGAAGAATGAGCTACGTCAAAGATGGGAAGGTAAGCGAATCATACAGGGGGTTTCAAATTGTCCAAGTTCTGTGTTCCTTTAGAAAAGCCTAAGCCTGACAGTGATAAGTTTATTAACGTTCTAATGGGAAAAGAAAACACCGATAAACCACCGATATTCGATTTCTTCGTTGACGATGAAGTAATGCGTCTGATAATAGAAAAACTGATAGGGCTAGAGTGGACCCACCCCTATAAGGTCGAAGCGGCTATCAAAAAGGCAACTACAAATGACAAACAAAGTATAGCGGCCTATTGGGATAATTACATAGAATTTTGGTATAGAATGGGATATGATTATGTAATAGTGGGAATAGGATATGATTTTCCATTAAAACCTCGGATTACGAAAGATACAGCAGAATTATCCAAAGGTAATAGAGCGTGGACGGAAGAAACAAAAGGTTTAATACGAAGCTGGGAGGACTTCGAGAACTACCCATGGCCCAAATTGGAAGATGCAGATTTCTTTCCGTTTGAGTATGTTGCCAGCCACCTGCCAGATGGGATGAAGATGATCGCTTTACATGCGGGAGGCCCACTAGAATGGCTTACTTGGATACTTTCTATGCAAGGATTAAGCATTCTTTTATACGAGAATCCAGAACTTGTAAAGGCAGTTATGAACCGCATTGGCAATTTGATGGTAAGATTCTATAAACATATTTTGGAAATACCTAATATTTGTGCCATTTTTCCTGGAGATGATATGGGTTTTAAGACATCTACTATGATTTCACCAAAACATTTACGTCGCTACATTCTTCCGTGGCACAAAGAGTTCGCTCACATGGCGCATGCTAAGAGTTTACCGTATTTTCTCCACTCGTGTGGTAATATAGAGGAAATCATGGATTCCCTTATTGAGGACGTAAAAATTGACGGCAAACACTCCTTTGAAGATGTAATCAATCCGGCTGCAGATTTTAAGCGAAAATATGGTGATAAGATAGCCGTCCTGGGTGGCGTCGATATGGACTATTTGTCCAGACTTGGCCCGGATGAAGTGCGTGGTTATGTGCGAAAACTTATTGAGGACTGTGCACCAGGTGGGCGATTTGCTGTTGGTACGGGTAACTCCGTCGCAAACTACATTCCACTTGAGAACTACTTAACTATGCTCGATGAAGCATTGAAATAGTTGCCGGACACAAATCTATCTGATAGACGCTCTATCCATCAAAAAACTAATATTCTTACACATAGTAGGAGGTGATAACATAGATAAAAGCTAATATTGTCCACTATGGAGACAAAATGAGATCTTCTCCACCCGCAAGTGATGGGCCTTTCCGAGTATCACTGTTTAGTTGATCTTTCTTGAAAAGTTCAAGGTGAATACCTTTCTTCTTCGTTATGAGTTGTCAAGCCCTTGGGTTTTGATCTTTTAGAGTCAATTTTGTCTGAGCACTTTAGCTGACACAAGAAAGCCATCCGAACTCTGGCATCCTAATCTTTACCAGAATCCTAAGAGGATAAGAACAAAAGAGGGCAACGAGAGAAGTAGTTCTCTTGTATGTCCTATATATAACGACGTTCTTCAGGGTTTCTTTTCTCGTCTAGCTTGGGATTAGTACTTTAGAAACGAAAAGTACTCAGACAAATTTCTCGGTGACTTCCGTGGCCATATCCGCCCATTCCCATAAACGACGGGGATCATTTCGAGAGGTGCTGACATCCTTCATGGTCACCTCGACCACGCAGCCTTTTGTCCTCTCCAGTTGCTTGTACAATTCCACACGAGCCGCTTCGAGGTTCCAGTTTTCCGCAGCAAGAACAGCCGGACTGGGCTTCAAAGACAATACGTATTTATCACCAATACTGGCAGCCGCCTCCTCGGAGTCAGCCCATGGACTTATGGAAATTTTACGTAGATTGGGAATGCTCTCAAGAATATGGATTTTCTTATGCAGGGGCTCACAACAGCCATAATAAGTCAATCCGAATCGTTCCAGCCAGCGTCTTTCGTACTGCAGAGCAAACTCCTCATGCATTTGCGGTGAAACCCCCGCGAATATTTGAGCCGTAGAACATCCCCACATATCAATTGCACGTACATCTTTGCCGTCAAAGTCCGCCTGAGGCAACTCATTCGTAAATCCAAATCCCCCTGAACCAATGCGATGAGGACCGTTATTCAATGTCAGAATACCCAATTCTTCGTATTGCTCCAAACGATGGATCCATGCCGCCACCAAGCGTTCCATTAATTGATGCACAAACTTCGGACGCGTTGCCAGGCAAGTCAGCGATTCCTCTACTCCCAGCCACTGGACCAAATCGTCCCAGGGAGCAAACCAGAAGTAGAGGTGACTGTTCCATCCCTCCACAATATCGATATTCCCGACTCCTCGTTTTTCCACAGAAAGAATATCTCCAAAGATATCGACCAGGAGTTCGTAGTTACGCTCTGTGGTTTTCTGGTCAATCCCAACGTCTGGCATCTGAATCTTCTCGACATCTTCTTCTCTCTTGATAACTGGCTCAAAGCGTGACGACCCTGTGACCACAATCATATCGCTGAAGCCGGTGTCACCCTCAGCATTGATCATTTGAGCCTTAATCCCAAATCCGGTATCATGAAAGACCAACGGACAAAAGACCTTTGGTTCAACGATCATATCGCATCGCATGTGTTTCCACTGATAAAGGGTATGACGCAACCATCTTTCTTGTGTGCGGCAGAACTCAGTGCTCGTCCTAAGTTGGACCTCAGACCCCATTTCATGCCAGGGAATTTCATTGATCCAAACCATCGGTTTTCCATGTTCTAGCCGGTTGAGCCGCCGCCACATATCCGCTTTTTCCTGCTGGATAGGCAGAGCAGCAATATTGGCCACCTCCCCCGCAAGTTCTCGCAGAATTGTTCTATCCTTTCTCGATATGGTCATGATTACCACCTACATAAACCTTTAGCCGACATGGCTTTTTTTTGACCTAGTTCACTTTTCTCTCAGAGCCGGAAAAAAAATAGTATGGGTCGAGCCGAGGTTTAGTTCTCTTGACCTGAGTAGAGGAGCCCTAGGTTACGGTTTTCCCATTATTTTTCCCAGTTCACTAACAAGGCAGTTATCTACAAAAATCTGAGATTGTTTTTGAAATAAGTTCTGCGGTCTTGTAGGATAAATCTGCAATGGCTTGATAAGCATGATCTATATTCTTGTTCACAAGCAAATAATTCTCGCGTGTCAATGTCGAATCAAACGTTTTCTTCAAGTAAAAATAGTATAAATCAATTTATCGTTTCTTCTGGTTGATCCGTTGCAATAGCAAGGTGCCGAAAAACCCAAGAACCCAACCGAATGCTGTATATATAATCGCTTCCAATTTATTTATGAGGTGACCCAAGACTATGTGTACCACTTATTTTAAAATTCCCTAATACCGTCCTCTAGACACAAATTAAGCTAAAGCTCAGTAATTGTCAATCTATCATGACCCAAAAGGGTCTGGAGGGCTCTGGTGGAGATCCCTTTTTGGACGGACAAGAAGAGAAAAAATTCAAGGCTAATCCAAAAAGGAGCAGAACCTCAAAGCAGAACGACTAAACTGCTTTCCGGACGGCAAGATACACTGCCGGCTTTCATCCGCAAATTCTGTTTATTTCTAAGAAGCTTCTACTCCAAGATTTAATTTAGCGAAAGAAAATTATTAGTCAATCCTCACCCAAACTCTGTGATGCTCTTTTTGACACCTCCCACTTTTCAGCTAACATAAGAATAAATTCTTCAGGAATAATTAACTAAAACAGGAGGTAGCAC
>Ga0209991_10000880_pt1 | contig 13442 bp, 10 predicted proteins | sample ChitaG_FD_183167 | JGI IMG/M metagenome (GOLD analysis project Ga0209991, IMG submission 183167) | Deep subsurface microbial communities from South Pacific Ocean to uncover new lineages of life (NeLLi) - Chile_00310 metaG (SPAdes)... | ecosystem: Environmental > Aquatic > Marine > Oceanic >...
CAAAATAGCCGTGAGCGATATCTCCAAAGGGGCTAATGTGGTTAAGTACGGTGAATCTATAGGTATCGCCTCGCGGGATATTAAGCAGGGCGAGCTTGTCCACATCCACAACTTGGAAGGAGCACGGGGCAGAGGTGACTTGGCGAAAGGAGGTTCCAAATGAAATTTTTAGGCTACGAAAGGTCTGACGGTTCTGTTGGTATCCGAAACTACGTACTGGTAATACCTGGAGGGTTTCTCGCCAGCAAGATATGCGACCTTGTGGAAGATACCAAGACTATCTTGACCGCGGATACCGGCAGCGGGCGCACCAGCCGTGACCGTGAAACGATAGCGCGCACTCTGATAGGTCTGGGCAGAAATCCTAACGTGGCCTCGGTGATTGTACATTCGTTGAGCGTCGGCTCGGCCTATCCGGAGCTGCTGCCCACCCGAATCGCTGAAGAGATCGCTAGTTCCGGAAAACGGGTTGAGCTGATAGATGTGTCAAAAGAGGCAAGCACCCTCGGAGCGATTGAGAAAGGCATACAGTTGGCTCGCGAAATGGTGCTTGAAGCCTCCCGACTCAGACGCCAACCCTTTGATTTAAGCCACCTGGCAGTAGGTGTCAAATGCGGTTTTTCGGACACAACCTCAGGCATCGCCGGCAACCCCGTTATTGGCAACCTCTTCGACCGCATCGTCGCCGCTGACGGTACCGCTTTCTTCGGGGAGAGCACCGAGATAATCGGTGCCGAACATGTGTTGGCCAAGAGAGGAGTGAACAAAGAGGTCTCTCGAAGTATTCTGGAAGTGGCAGCCGAGACAGAAGAGATGGCCAAAGCGACGGGAGAAGACATTCGCACCATCAACCCCGTTCCCTCCAATATAGCCGGAGGGATCTCTACGCTGGAAGAGAAATCTTTGGGCGCCATCCACAAGTCAGGCTCAGCCCCGATACAGGGGGTTCTCAAGTACGGGGAGAGACCAAAGGGCAAGGGGCTATACTTTGTGGACAACTGGATGAGTATGGGCTCCATATTCGCCGGCTACGCTGCTTCGGGGGCCCAACTGGTAATATTCCAGCTAGGGGGCGGAGGCTTGACCGGTAACGACCTTCTCTATACCTCAACCGCCGTCGTCGCCCCTCTCATGTGGACGACGGCAAACCCCAAGACTCTAGCCATGGCGCCAACTAGCATCGACTTCTACTCCGGCACCGTCATCGAGGGTAAGGACACAATTGAAGAGGCAGGGGAGAAGCTCCTGCAAACGGTATTGGATATAGCTTCCGGCACGCTGACTAAGGTGGAAACAATCAAATACGTGAACCCAACTCAGATTTATCTAAAGGATCCGTGCTTTTGAATGGTATTCGAGTCATGAACAAAGCGGTTCGGCTCTTAGCCTTGGACTTATTGTTGTTGACCATTACTTAAGTGAGATTAATAGCCGTAAATAAACTATGGACTAAGAGAGGAGGTAAGCAGCAATGGCAGAACAAGCGAATGGTGGCTATAGCGGTAAAATCCTGAGAGTTAATTTATCCAATAATATTACATCTGTAGAAACAACTGATAACTCATTTTTAAGGAAATACTTGGGCGGTGCTGGTTTTGTCACCTACTTCCTGTGGAAAGAATTAGGTCAAGGAACTGAGCCTTTAGGTCCTGATAATAAACTAATCTTTGCTCTGGGACCACTGACCGGAATTCCATTGCCGGGAAGTGGCCGTAACTGCATTGGTGCTAAATCACCGCTGACCGAGGGTATTGCCAAATCGGAAGTTGGTGGATTTTGGGGGGCCGAACTCAAGCGGGCCGGTTATGATGTGGTTATTGTTGAGGGGAAGGCGGAGAAACCGGTCTACCTCTGGATTCATGACGGGGAAGCAAGCATAAAGGACGCCGGTCACCTCTGGGGAAAGAATATCAAAGAGACACAGCAAACCATTAGAACTGAGTTAGGTGACAACCTGCTCCGAGTGGCCGCAATCGGACCGGCCGGAGAGAATCTGGTCCGTTATGCCTGCATTATGAACGGACTATTTGATACGGCTGGCCGAGGTGGTCTGGGAGCGGTAATGGGCGCCAAAAATCTGAAAGCCGTCGCCGTCAGGGGTCACCAGGCGCCACCAATATCTAACTCTCGGCCGGTGACGGAATTAAGGAAATGGATGGCAGCAAACCTGCATCTGGTCAAAGATTTCTGTGAATATGGCACCGGGGCAGCGATGGAGGCTTTTGAAGCCGCTGGTAATTTACCGGTGCGTAATTTCCGTGATGGGGTGTTTCCCGGGATAACAAAGATCAGTGCGCCTACGATAAAGGATACTATCCGGATTGGGATGGACGGCTGTTTTGCCTGCACTGTGCGCTGTAAAAAAGTAGTTCAGGTTAAACAGCCGTACTTTGTTGACCCTGCCTATGGGGGACCTGAGTATGAAACCTTAGCCGCACTGGGGTCAAACTGTGGCATCGATAATCTTGAAGCTCTTGCCAAGGGCAGCGAGCTCTGCAATGCCTACTCATTGGACACGATTTCAGCGGGTGAGGTCATTGCCTTCGCCATGGAATGTTTTGAGAACGGACTGTTAAGTGTTAAGGATACTGATGGTATCGAACTAAGGTTCGGTAATGAGGAAGCTATGCTCAAACTCATCGAACTGATTGCTCGGCGTGAAGGCATTGGTGACCTGCTGGCTGAGGGGGCTGCCCGGGCCGACCGAAAAATCGGCAAGGCAGCAGAAGAGTTTGCCATTCAAGTCAAAGGTCTAGAAGCCGGCATGCATGAACCACGGGTAAAACCGGGACTTGGTCTTGGTTTCATGGTTAACCCTCAGGGTGCTGACCATTGCTGTAACCTGCATGACACAATGTATATCGGTGAAAACTGGAGAGTGAAAGAGATGGAACATCTAGGGATGCCAGTGCCATTTTCTCTCGAAGATATTGGTCCCCGTAAAGTAGCCTTATTTAAACTTGTCCAGCAAAAGCTGATTTTACTTGACTCCCTGGTGGTCTGCCAGTTCCTCCCCTATAGTTTTGAGCAGCTTAATGATGTCGTGGCGGCAGTTACCGGATGGGATACCAGCATCACAGAGTTAATGAGAATAGCCGAGAGAACCTTGACTATGACAAGGCTATTTAACCTCCGAGAGGGGTTTACTGCCGCTGATGATAAATTACCACCGCGTTTCTTCCAACCTAAAACTGACGGGGTTCTGGCAGATAAACTTCTCGACCCGGCAAAACTTGAGCACGCTAAGAGATACTATTATGTGCTAATGGGCTGGGACGAAGGCACCGGCATACCAAAGCCAGAAAAAGTGGCAGAGCTTGATATCCCATGAGTATTAGTAACCGTGACCACGAAGGAGTAACAACTTAAATATGAAGGGCTATCCTCTGTTATCAAGGATAGCCCTCTCTTTAAGCGTCAATACTTAAAGGTCAAGCCAAAATCTTGTCCACTTCCTCTTTGTCAGCGTCCATGACGTAAGGGATACCAGAAATCTCCGCTGCCTCCCTGGTGAGAGCCGTAAGATCGTCCCGCTTAATTAGGTCTAAGCGGAATTTCCTGGCTCCGGCCATAAGTTGCTGCAGACCGGTGGTTAATCGCTCATAGTAGTTATACATACCAATCGCTGCCGGAGGAATTCGGGCAAAGTCTTTTCCATATTTTGCCTTGAGCTGAGCCACATTGACAAAAGTTTGCATCAAAGCTCTCTCGTAGGGCTCTGCATTCTCATGTTCTTTACGAAGCTTTTCCGCATTGGCTTTAGCCACGGTAACCGCAGTGAGGGTGGCTCGTCCCAGACATACTGCTTTTATAAACGGAGCACCTAAAGCAATAGCCTTGAATACCTGATCCTCCAGAGCAATACCGCCGGCAATGGCACAACTGGGAATATAAGCTCCTTTCTTTTCCAGCCGAGAAAGATAATCATACAGGAGACACTCCAGATACACAGTAGGTATTCCCCACTCATTCATCATCCGCCACGGACTCATCCCGGTGCCTCCACCGGCACCATCCACTGTAAGCAGGTCTATTTTGGCGTCAGAGGAAAACTTAACGGCCCGAGCCAGGTCGGCTGGTCTATAGGCCCCTGTCTTCAAGGTAACGTACTTGGCGCCTGCACCTCGGAGTCTTTCCACCCCCCTATGGAATGATTCCTCGTCTACCATGCCCAGTCGTGAGTGACGCTCAAATTCTTCAATTTCTCCTATGTGAAAGCTTTCCTGAACTACCGGGTCGTCAGGGTCAGGAAATACAGGATAACCTCTGCTCTTTAGCTGACGTGCTCTCTCTAGGGACGGAAGCTTTACCTCACCACCGATATCCTTTGCCCCTTGCCCCCACTTTATCTCAACTCCTTGAACACCAAGTTTCTCTACTGCATATTCGAGTACACCGAGGCGAGTATCCTCTACATTTGCCTGGACTAACAACAGTCCGTAGCCATCATACCAATCCTGGAAGGTTCTCACCCTTCTGTCTAATTCAGGAGACTTGATGACCCGCCCATTCTTTATTTCAGCATCAGGGTCCATGCCACAGACATTCTCTCCGCAGATTATAATGGTCCCGCAGATGGCAGCTCCTATGGCAGCTCCTTCCCAATAAACCCGGGCTATCTCGGTTGACCCTAGGGCACCGGTGAAGAAAGGAACCCTCAATTTTATTTCCTTACCTTTGAGCCCAATCTTTGTCGTAGCATCAACGGCTTGGAAAGTAGCTTTATCAGAGTCGGCGTCTACACCATAAGCCCCAACACAGCTACCGTGAATGTTGAAATGAGAATAGTCTACCGGGTAATCCTTTTCGGATCCAACACTGACCTTACCAAAGGGCTGTGGATACATTGCCTCTCTACCCCTTAAAGCAGATTGCCCTACTTCACATAGGCCAAGACAGCTATCGAGGCAAGCAACACACATCCCTGAGATAGGTGCAGCTGATACTCTATTTCTGGTCCTCGTTGCCGCACTGGCATTCGGTTTGCTTAAGGACATCTTGTACCTCCTTATGTTTTTACGGGTATTCCCCTTTCTTGAAGGTATTTTTTGGCTTCAGGTATTGATATCTCCCCAAAGTGGAAGACTGAAGCCGCCAAAACTGCCGCCGCTTTGCCAATGGTTACCGCTTCATAAAGATGCTCTAATTTGCCGGCACCTCCGGAAGCGATAACCGGGATGGTTACTGCCTCAGCCACCGCTTTCGTCATTTCCAAGTCGTAGCCTTCTTTGGTGCCATCGGCATCCTTGCTGGTGAGCAAAATCTCCCCCGCACCCAGTTCCTCGACTCGCTTCGCCCATTCCACAATTCCCATCCCCGTGGGCTCGCTACCACTCTTAACCACTACCTCTAGTCGAGGGAGGCCGCTATCCAGCGGGTTCTTCTGGCCATCAATGGCAACCACGAGCCTCTCCTTGCCAAATTCCTTCGTGGCTTGTCTTATGAGCTCGGGATTCCTGACCGCAGCCGTATTTATCGAGACCTTGTCCACACCGAGGTCAATTAATGCCCTCATATCCTCAATGCTGCCGATGCCACCACCGACGGCAAAAGGCACGGTGACGACATCACAGACCTTTTTTACCCACTCCAATCTTGTTTTTCTATTCTGCACCGTAGCGAAAATGTCGAGAAAGACAAGTTCGTCAGCTCCTTCCCGGCAGTAGGCCCCCGCCGCTTCTACCGGGTCGCGGGCATCCCTCAGGTCGACAAAATTTACCCCCTTGACTACCCTCCCATCTTTCACATCAAGGCAGGGTATGATTCTCACTTCTTTCATCTCACCACTCCTCAAACCTGATTAAATTTTGGTTTTCCATAACAGTGCTGACGGCGGGATTTTCGGCGTCAATGTCCGCTTCCTTGTCTCTAAAGCTTATGACTATAATTTATAATGAACGGATAGCGGTAACCGCTTTCCGTATTTTAATTAATCCTAAACAGTCTGTCAACCCTGTAATCCAGCCATTTTTATATGAGGTACTTCCAAATAGACGAGAAGGCTAGTAGAATATTAACCAAAGGAGGTGACGCAGCAATGAACTTGTGGGAAGCAATTGTCAACATGGTTAAGTCTGAGGGAGTTGAGTTTGTCTTTGGACTAGGGGATACCGGCCTGCAGTTATTCGCCGAAAAAAATCCTGGAATAACATCAATAAATCTTAGATATGAGGGGTCAGCACCATTCATGGCAATGGCTTACTCCAGACTGAGTGGAAAGCCAGGTGTTTGTACTGCCAGCACCGGGCCCGGGGTAGCCAACTTGGTTCCCGGGGTATTGGAGGCATACTCTGGTTGCTCACCACTGGTAATAATATGTACCGCTATATCTCAAAAAACGGAAGGCATGGCAGATTTCCAGGAATCTGACCAGACGGCGATGATGAAACCCATAACCAAATGGAGTGCTCGCATTCCTTACGCAGAAAGGATTCCTTGGTTCATCCGTAGGGCATTTTCGATAGCGATGAACGGTCAGCCAGGACCAGTTTTCCTAGAGATACCCTATGATGTCAGCGGTACTTCCAAGTATGCATTTGCCGAGGTTAGTTTACCGGAATATGTGCCAGCCAAAAAAGTTCGTACCGCCGGCGACCCAAAACTAATCAATGAAGCCGTAGCGCTAATTTTAAAGACTAAGCGACCGGTGGTGGTAGCGGGTAATGGGGCAGTGCAATCCGGAGCCTCGGAGGAATTTAGAGAATTCATTGAATTATTGGGCATACCATTTATGACCACCCCCGGTGGTAGAGGAATCCTGTCTGAAGAGCACCCCTTGGCTCTTGGGCTATGCGGTCTGTATAGAACTAAAGTTGGCAAGACGGTTTATTCTGACGCCGATCTTATTATCACCGTTGGAACTCGGAACGAGAGTTTCCAAACACATGAATGGAAGGATTTTCCGAAAGGGGCCAAATTCATCCAAATCGACATCTCTTCATTTGAGATAGGGAGAAATTGGATACCCGATGTCGGTATTGTTGGCGATGCCCAAATTATTTTAAGGCAATTGAGCGCTGCCGCAAAGGGGAAAGTTGAGAAGGGAAGTATTTTCAAGGAAATACCACGGGTAAAGGAGATTATAAAAGCAAAAAAGGAATTTGAATTAGAGGTGGAGGCGGAATGCGTGGTTGAAGTTACCCCGATTCCGGCAAAACGTACCGTATATGAGTTGAGCAAAGTATTTGGCGAGAACACAATCTTAGTCAGTGAGAACGGTTCTCAGGATTGTTGGTCATATTGCTTCCCGTATTACAAGGTGCAGGACAGATCGGAATGTGTGCCAGTTGCAGAACAAACGTGTATGGGCATGGGTGTCGTCGGAGCAATTGCCGCCAAATTGACCAAGCCAGAAAAGAACGTGGTCTGTGTCACCGGTGACGGAGCATTTCAAATGTATATGAAGGAGTTGCCCACGGCCGCGCAGTATAACGTAGGCTGCACATGGGTAGTACTGAACAACTCCGCCCTTGGCTGGGTAAAACATAATCAGATGAAAGCCGTGGGATGGGATACCAGCACATTCAAAGTACAACCTGACTTCGTAAAGTGGGCAGAGGCGTGTCAATGCTATGGGAAAAGGATTGAAAAACCTTCTGAAATAAAGCCAGCTCTGGAAGAAGCCTTGAAAGTTAACCGAGAAGGAATACCGGCCGTAATTGACGTTGTTACTGGACTCGATATGTCACATTTCCAACGTGCTGAATAATTAATCTATGTCTATGAATCAGGCATAGTATAATCTAGGTAAGTATCGGCACAGGATTTTTTTGAACATGAATACCAAGAAAATAAAGGGTAACCGGCAAAACCTACGGGTCAACGCCGAACGACTATGGAATAATATCATGGCGACGGCGAAGATCGGCGGTACTGCCAGGGGCGGTATCTGCCGGTTGACATTGACCGATAGCGACCGCCAAGTGCGCGATTGGTTTGTTAAGACATGCGAGTCGATTGGCGGCACGGTCACCATCGATGAGATGGGTAACATTTTCGTCCGGCGGCCAGGCAAGGACAACTCACTGCCACCGATCGCCATAGGCAGCCATCTCGATACCCAGCCCTCAGGTGGCAAGTTTGATGGCATCCTTGGTGTGCTCTCGGGTCTGGAGGTATTGTGCACCCTGAACGATGCTGGCTACACAACTAATGCACCACTAGAAGTGATCAACTGGACTAACGAGGAAGGCTCCCGCTTCAATCCGCCTATGCTCGCCTCTGGCGTATTTGCTGGCGTGTTCGACCGGGACTTCGCCTATGCCCGTGAGGACCGCGACGGCAGGAAGTTTGGCGAGGAACTGGAGCGCATCGGATATCATGGTAAGACCAAATGCGGTGACCAGAAGTTGGGTGCCTACTTTGAGCTTCACATCGAGCAGGGTCCGGTTCTGGAGGCCGAGAATAAGACAATCGGCGTGGTCACTGGTGTGCAGGGCCAGCGCTGGTACGATGTTACCGTGACTGGCCGTGAAAGTCATGCCGGCAGCACACCGATGAATATGCGCCAGGACGCCATGGTGGCCTGCGCCCGAATGGTCGAGGCGATCAACAAAATCGCCTTAAATCATGCGCCACTCGCCGTCTCGACAGTCGGCTTGGTTGAGGTTAAACCGAACTCGCGTAACGTGATTCCAGGGTCCGTCTTCTTCTCCGTTGATCTCCGCCATCCGAACGATGCCGTGCTGGACGAGATGGATAAAGAGCTTAAGGTGATGGTAAACAAGGTCGCGACAGACACGGGTCTCAAGGCAAAGCTGGAAAACATCTGGAACTCTCCGTCCATGAAGTTCGATGAGGTCTGCGTCAGCGTCGTCCGTGCTGCCGCCGAGGACTTAAGCTATCGCCATCGTGACATGGTCTCTGGTGCCGGTCACGACGCCGTCTATATAGCCCGAGTGGCACCGACGGCGATGATCTTTATCCCGTGTGAGAACGGCATCAGCCACAACGAGATTGAGAAAACCGAACCCGAACATGTGGCCGCTGGCGCCAATGTCCTGTTGAGCGCCGTTGTCGCGTACGACAAGGCAGAACTAGGTATGGTTAGACGGTAAGATTTAGTGTTTCAGCAAGAACCTCGTCTCTTGCCATCTTCGCTGGCGATCCTGATTTCGTGACGCGACGACAGAATTACCATCGAAGCTAGATACCCCACAGATGGCCCGAATCATGTCGTCACTCATCGGAGGACAGCCTTTAACATAGGTGCCAAAACGAGCTACGTTTTTGGCGCATTTGCCGAGGACAACCGTCTTGGCTTTGGCCGCAATCTCGTTGGGACTAGGAGTACCAAGAATAACGGTTAGGTCGGTCAAGGCGTGGTCATGGCCAAACTTTTTAACGGCCTGAAGTGCGCCGAGCAATTCACCCATACAACCAGTACAAACTGACTCTCCTTCAACGATATATACTCCTGGATACCTGCTCTTAAACACATCAAAGCCAGACCGCAAACTCTGTTTATTCGCCTCTACAGACTCACCAACCACTGCCACTTGGCTTAGGTCAGCTTTAGTTCCCTGTCGGGCCGCGAAATATTGAAGATGCATGACCTGAGTCGCGTCAAAGCCCATCAGGCAGGTACCTACTGTATCCACCGCAATCGGGTCTGCCCCCGCCATTATCAGTCCCAGCTCGAACCTGTCCTGAGGATATTCCCATAACCCTTGCATCCCGGCCAGGGCATCAACAACGACATAGCTGGGTTTCACCACTGAGTTCAGGTCGGCGATTGCTTTATCCAGGCCAAGTCTATGGGTTTTCCTCTTTTCCGCTCCCGGCATAACCCCCTTCATATTCTTGAGACTCAGGGTAACCAAGGTTCGGATGTGGGTCTTAAGTACAGGTACGCTGATGATAATGTCGCTTTCAAAAGCGGTTCGGGCAATTCTGACCTTTTTCATAACGTAGGGTTCAGATAAGGTCACTTCCTCGAATGTATCACGGTTAAGGTTGCGCAGTTCCACACCAAGCCTGCGGGCAACATCGGCTGTACCCGAGACCCGGAAGGCTTCTTCGGTGCTGTGGCTAGAGTCAAAGTCCCACCCGGCACTGGAGCCCTCACCAATGATTACCGATTTAGGTCCCAGCTCCAGTACTATTTTGGTAACTGCCTCGGTAACACGATAATCGGTGGTGAAGCCCATTCCTGAGGGCCCCGGCCAACAAAGGTTGGGCTTAACCAGAACCCTGGAATCGGCGGTTATTATTTCCTTAAGGCCACCGGCTAGGTCTATTGCCTTACGCACCGCAGCTTCGATACCTGATTCATCTACTCTAACGATGGAAACCAACTTTTTCATTGCCATCTCGCCCTTACCACCGAACCCGCAGTCCAAATTAGCTCAAACGAAACAGAGTAACCTTTTCGGATTTTTCACCATGATTGTGTCTATCTGTTCCCGAGTCATACCTCTTTGTAGCATCATCGGAACGACGTAATTTAGGATGTGAGAGTAGCCCCACCCGCCGTAACACTGAACAAATTTACTTCGTCAAGGCATCAAAGTATTTTGTACTTATCGTAAGCATCCCGCAGTAGCGCTCCCTTGAGCAACTCACCGCGAAGCAAGTTTTCCTTCCCTACCTTTTCCAGAGCCAGTGGAATGACTTCCTTCTCAAGTGCTTTGGGAATGACGACCACCCCATCTATGTCACCGAAAACAATATCCCCGGTGTTGACAAGTACATCGCCACAATTCGCCGGGCAGCCATGGTCGATTACTATGCTCCTTCCCTTCGAGTCAACCATACTAATCCCGGTAGCAAAAGTGGGGAATTCCATGGCGGTGATTTGAGCCACGTCCCTGGTATAACCATCGATCACTATCCCGCGAGCACCACGGGCTCGAGCTGCGGTAGAAAGCAACTCGCCCCAGAAGCAGGTGTGTGCGGATCGGTTGGTGCAGACTACCATCACGTCGTTGGGCTTTAGCGAATCAACAGCTTCAATTTCGCCTCCGTATGGGTCATCAATAACCTGGAAGATATCGGCAGTGATGACGGTATAGGCTCTACCGACGACAATTGCCCCTTGGTAGATGGGGCGGATATCAGCTCTCATCCCCTGTTCGCGCGCCCCAAGGCTATCAACGATGTCTGAGATTACGGCGGCATTCAACTTGTCCCGCATCATATCAAACATTTCGTGCTCATTGGCAAACTTAACCATTTAGGTAACTCCTTTTCTCAGAATTCTAACCAGCCATACTGCTCAATTATGAATTACGTCCTACATATAACGCCTATACTTCAATCTTTTACCCGAGAATCATTACAAGTGACTTTTATAGCATTTCAAAGGACTGACACTTGACAGGATTTTTCCCAAGTTGCATCTGATAGGAGTTAACCCAAATAGCTCATATTTCGTTTCTTTTTCCCGACATCCCTGAGGCTAACTACATTGTTCTAGTCTAGGTTTTCCCTTCTAAGACCTCTTTTAGTTTTGCTGCGAGGTCCTCTCGTGGCGGTGAAAAAACATCGATGACGTGGCAACCTTTATCAGAAACATAAGCTGCGTGTTCTTCGTTCGAGGGCAGGATGATAACATCACCTTTCTTAAGGTGATATATCTTTCCCTCAACTATTTGGTCGATTTCACCATCTACAACTATCATGACCTGTTCCGCTTCGTGGCGGTGAGCCGTAGTGGTAACGTTTGGACTCATGGTGATAAAGCTGACGGTGATGTTTTTAACAGAGACAAGGTGGCTGGATACACCGGGCCACAGTTCTACAGGGGGAACATCGGGGTAGTGGACAACCCGTTTGTTGAATTCTTCCTGGCTGGCATAAGGCTCTTTCCTTTCCATCAAATACCCTCCTTGACTAGATTTTTAAACCCGGGGCAACTGCTTCATTAAAACTTAATCATCTGATGGGGTAGCCAGAGGATTAGCTGAGGAAAAGCTACACACAGGCCAAGGCCAACCATGATGAGGAAAACAAATGGAATTACCCCCCGAATTATGTCCACCGTAGTCACCCCCAGCTCTGGGTCAGCCGCACCGCGGAGGAAGAATATGGCGTAAGCAAAAGGAGGCGTCATGAAGGACATCTGAAGGTTAACAATAATCATCATGGCAAACCAGAGTTCGTCAAATCCCAGGGCAGGACCGATGGGCGTTATGATGGGCACCATGATGAAGATGATGCCTATCCAATCGATAAACATTCCGAGGATAAATATGATAAACATTATGACCACAAAGGCACCCCAGCGCCCGCCCGGAGAAGCCATAACCATGTCCTTGACGACCTCTCCACCACCCAAGCCGAGAAAGATACCGGTGAACATAAAACCACATACCGCGACGAACAGCACCTTACTGATAACTCTCAGTGTCTGGAATGACGTATCTTTGAAGGTGGTAAAGGTAAGCCTGCCGTAGGCGAGAGCCAGAAGTATGGCGGCAAAGGCACCCACCGCGGCGGCTTCTGTGGGAGGCGCTACGCCGAAGAAGATACTCCCCAGTACGGACAGGACAAGTATCACCGGCGGCACCAGCGAGGTAAGCAGCAAGATCGTTTTCTTAATGAAGGGGACAGCTCTCTCTTCAGGAGGTACCGCTGGCGCTATCTCTGGTTTAATTAAACAATGAATGGTGATGTAGCTACAATATAAACCGGAAAGGACCAGCCCGGGGACAAATGCGGCCATAAACAGCTTTCCCACCGAGATCGCAGCCATAGGCCCATAAAGAACCAGCATAATACTGGGTGGTATAAGAATGCCTAAGCAGCCGCCGGCACAAACCGAGCCACTGGCCAAAGCTTTGCTATAGCCTCGCTTTATCATTGCCGGTAGGGCCACAATTGCTAGCATGGTGACCGAGGCACCAATTATGCCCACGCAGGCAGCCAGGATAGTGCCGATTAACACGGTGGCTATCGCCAGACCACCTTTAAAACCGCCAAGCCACAGGTATAAGGCGTCATACATTCTTCCGGCGATTCCCGAACGCTCAAGCATAAGGCCCATAAAAATAAACAGGGGACCGGCTAAAATAATATAACTGCGTACCAGATCGTACAAGCGTGAGTAGAACAAGTGGGTCACCTGCGGTCCCCCCCAGGTTAAGTAGCCAACGATTAACGCCACCCCAGCGATAACGGGAGCTAAGGGGAAACCACTCAAGATCCCCACCAGGACGCCCGCGAACATTATTATGGTGATAGTTTCCGGACTTAGATCAATCATAGGCTTTATTCCTGACTAGTAGATAGAAATCGCGAATCAAGTGAGCTACAATTTGAAGGGCAAACAGAAGCAGTCCTACCACCACTACGGTTCGGAACGGAGCGGCTGGTGGGTACCAGAAAGTCTCCGCCAATACCTCGTCAATTTTCCAAGCGCGCACTGCGTAAAAAATTGAAGTATCGATAAGTACATATAGCAGCGGAAGAAAAAATAGTAAGGTACCGACGATGTCGATGAT
>Ga0209991_10000881_pt1 | contig 13429 bp, 19 predicted proteins | sample ChitaG_FD_183167 | JGI IMG/M metagenome (GOLD analysis project Ga0209991, IMG submission 183167) | Deep subsurface microbial communities from South Pacific Ocean to uncover new lineages of life (NeLLi) - Chile_00310 metaG (SPAdes)... | ecosystem: Environmental > Aquatic > Marine > Oceanic >...
CTTGCTTGTAAGGCAAGCGCTCTTCCGCTGAGCTAACCCCGCGTGCCCCCAGGGGGAGTCGAACCCCCATCGCTGGGATGAAAACCCAGTGTCCTTTCCGTTAGACTATGGGGACCGAGTGAGCCGTGCAGGGATCGAACCTGCGACCCTCGGCTTAAAAGGCCGATGCTCTACCGACTGAGCTAACGGCTCTGTTAACCGAAACTCTCTATCTATAAAGGTTTCAGGGCACGGCAATTTTTCGGTTTTCTCTTCTTCCCCCTTTGGTGTCCAAATGGTGTCCATCCGGGAGTCAAAAATTTCCATCGCTCTTCTTTTATGATTCTGGGCAAGATGAGCATAGCGAAGAGTAGTGGTAAAGCTACTATGGCCCATAATCTCCTGCACTGTTTTGAGGTCAACTCCGCCCATAACCAAGTGTGAGGCGAAGGTGTGCCGGAGGTCATGAAAGGTAAAATCTTTTATCCCTGCCCTCTTTAGGGTAGTCCCAAACGCCCTTCTGAAAGAGCCGATGTGCCTGCCATCTTCATAGCAGAACACATAAGGGCTATCTGGATGCTTTCTCTGCTTTAAAAGAAGCCGCGAAATCCCAACCCCTATGGGAACCTCTCTTTTCCTCTGACCCTTGGTTTTTAGTATTGTAATGATTTTTCTCCTGAAGTCAACATCAGGCCATTTCAGGTTAAGAATTTCTCCCCTCCTCATTCCAGTGCACACGGCAAGGGCAACGATGGATTTGAGATATTCAGGGCAAGTATTATAAAGCTTTTTTATCTCCTCTTTCTCCAAGAATCTTAGCCGCCCCTCACCTTCCCGGAAAAACTTGACCGATTTCATCGGATTCTTTGTTGCCAGTTCCCACTCTATTGCCCGATTGTATAGGTTCCTTAGACCGGAGAGTTCCCTGTTCACCGTGGCCGGAGAGACCTCTTCTCTTCTTTTTCTTTTGTATTTTTCAATGTCGAGAGGACCTATCTCGTGGAGATGTCTACCTCTGAAGAAATCAGTCAAATGGCCCACAATCTCCTCATCTCTTCTCCAGGATCTTTTGTTGGGCTTTGAGTAGTTTTCCAAAAAGAGTTTTCCCATTTCCTCAAATTTGATCTTTTCATGTTTCTCAATATCCAGGAACTTACCCTCAGCAACCTGAACTTTTCTTTTCTGAAGGACAATAAGAGCCTGTTTTCTATTGGGACCTATCCTTTCTCTCTTGCGTCTTCCATTTATGTAATAATCAATATACCAGTTATCATTTTTCTTAAATATAGCCATCTTATGCTGCCTATTATACTCTTATAATAGCTGAAAGTCAGTATTTGTCAAGTTTACACCTTCTGGTCTCAATAGAACTTTTTCTCCTCAACACTTCTTTCCTCAATCCATTTCTCAATTTTGTGAAGATCAAACTTGGTTAGTCTACCACACTTCACAAAAGGTATCTTTCTCTGGCTTACCCAAGAATAGAGCGTATTTTTGCTTAAACCAGTATATTCTGAAAGTTCATTAATATCTATTAATCTCTTATTCACTGTGTTGATTTGCTCCAAATTCTTTTTTTCTTCTCTCTGACGGGGGTATATTGCTTCCAAAAACTCTATATCTTAAACCTAGCTTCACAATTCTAACATAAAACCCCCCAACAGTAGGGTAACAGTAAGTAACAGTAGGTTGCAATACAGTTATAATACTTATCTTCACTACTGTTGCCTACTGTTACTAAAAGCCACTGTACTGTTGCCTACTGTATAGCAACTGTTATGATTATGATTATTCCATAATATAGTATCTATAGTATTCTTAGTCATTAAAGATTTCTTTTTCTACTGTGGAGGTTATTTTTATTAGATTATCTTTCTTGTCTTTGTATAGTATTTTTGTCTTGAGGGCAGTCTTTATGAGCTCTTTAGCCATTGTTACACCACAACCAAAATCATTCTTCATAGCTTCAACCAGTAGCGTTTCAATTTGTTGTCCTTTGCATCTTCTTTGAAGGACACGCTTAACATCTTGACTAGTCAAGCTCGCCAGGCTCATTTTATCCGAGGGTAATTCCTCATACCATAAATTCTCATTCCTCAAAATCTGCATAGGCTCAACTCCTGTTACCGTCTTAAACTTAAATACCAGTCTTTTCGCTTTTGGATATCGCTGCAAATTGGCCCTAATCATTACAATTTGAGCGGCAGCCGAGTTCAACCAATATTTTGAACCATGAACAAAGTCCCAGCAATTATCTAGGGTGACAATGCTCCTACCAGTCTGTTGATTGATTGCCTCTTTCTTCAGGTGAGTAGTTATGATAGGGAAACATTTATATTTTTGAGCAAGTTCAGTAAGGGTCTTAACTGTTCCCCTGGCTAGTGCGTCATCAGACAAGCTCTTCTGGCTGGATATAAAATCCGCCAGAGGATCAAAGATTACAATGTCCGGCCTTACATCTTCCAGCCAGCCATGCAGTTCAGTTTTGTCTTTTGGACTCAAGCAGAAGTTTATATTGATCGGCTCTACCAGAAAAAAGTTTTCCTCTAGCTCCTTAAGAATGCTTCTATTTAATATTTTCTCTATCTCTGTTTTGTGAAATTCCACCTTGGCCTTAATGTCACCTCTTGAGTTCTCACCACAGAAATACAAGACTTTAGCTGCCTTAGGTATAGGGAAGAAGCTTAGGAGAGTTGTCCCGGTGATTGCCGATAGGGCCAATTGAGTGCAGAAAGTAGTCTTTCCTTCTCCGTCACTCGCTGCCAGTATTGTATATCTCTCAGGCACTACGAAACCGTTACGGATAGGCGCTGGCAATTCAACAACCTCTTCCTCTACTAACTGCCTTCCAGTTATAAATATCCTTTCTGATCTTTCCTTCTTCTCTTCTTCTCCCAGATATGCCGGTGTCTGATCAATTAACTTCCGAAGCTCTTCTTTAGTTTTGCCATAGGTGACGAACCAGTCTGTCAGATCTCCTTTATTTCTTAACCCTAGTTCAATTATTTTTATCTCCTTTGCTATTCCCAGAAGCTCCTGAGCAATCCTCAAAGCTCCTTTTTGTCCTGCTGGATCGCAGTCTTGTATGATATAGATAGTCTTATGTCTGAAGTGATCAGTAAATTCTGGCTTCCAGGTAATAGCCCCGCAAGTCCTGGTAATAGCTGGTATGCCATGCGAGATACAACAAAGAGCATCCAACTCGCCTTCTGTGAATATAAGAGTTTCATTATTTAGCTGTTCTTCCGGGTATAGCCAGGTAGCATATTCTAAGCCGGTGTCGTAAGGTAAGTCTTTGATCTTTTTTCCTTTGATTGTGGTGTGGTATCGGATGTTGACAAGTTTCTTTTCTTTGGTGACTGGTATGGTAATACAGTCTCTATGGTCTTTGTATAATTCAGCGCTTGTCTTCCAATGTCTTGAGGTATAACCTATCTTATATATCTCAATAACCTCATCGCTCAATCCTCTAGCTTCTTTTATTTCTTGAGGAATCTTCCCCTGGTACTCCTCAATCCTTTCTTCCATTTTTTTATATTCTACAGGGGTAAAATCCTTTTTGGGTAGAATCTTCTTTTTTGACCTGCTTATTGATTTTTCAGAAGAGGGGTTAATCTCGGCTCTTCTTGTTAGATATTCGAGAGCTTGTGGGAAGGTAAAATTCTTGTAGAGCTGTATGAAATTGAAGACATCTCCAAATTCACCACAGCTAAAACAGTAGTAGCTTTGACGTTCTGGGAAGACTGTGAAACTAGCATGTTCTTCTTCGTGAAAGGGACATAACCCTGTCCAATTCTTCCCTCTTCTCTTGAGTTCCATAAATTCTTGGACAACCTCTACAATGTCATTGGCTTCTCGCACCTGTTCCTTCATTGGTCTTTCCTCTAGTCTCACTATTTTGGTTCCTGCGATAGAGTTTATGCTTCACATCCAACAAGATTTGCTTGAATGTTAATACTGGGACATCTTCATTCTTACTGAATTCCTGAGCCTTTTCTTTCAGATCTTCACCTACTAGGGCAAAGACACTATGGTAGGGTCTTTCGGGATCCTTCTCTAACTGAACTAACTCGGCTCCTTTGACTAATAGGAAACTTGTCAGCCATAGATCACCAGTCTTAAGCTCTTCTTCCATCTCGTATTCCTTTCATCTCTTTTTAAGAATTTCAGCGACAGCCTTATCACTTACTATCGAGCTGTTGCAGGCAATGAATATGTTTTTCCTGCAACCTAATAAAAAAGGGTACCATCCCCCAAACCCAAGGATGCTACCCTAATAATTAAAAACTCTAATAAAAAAGGGTACCATCCCCCAAACCCAAGGATGCTACCCTAATAATTAAAACCCCTAAAACGATAATACCCTAATTACCTACTAATCCTCATAGTATTTATTTTACCCTATCTTCTTTTGCTTGTCAAATCCCCCCATATTGCTAACCTAATCCTCATAATATTATCTTACACGAACTTTGGTAGTTAGTCAACCCCATCTGGTACATTCTCCAAATTTCACCTGATTGTTCGTCCACGAGTTTCACTTCGCATCACCTACCTATGAGCCTTGATACTTATTGCCGCACTTCGTTCTTCTTTTGCTGCTATTTCCTCCCCTTCTTTCATACATCTTACTTCTAGCTTCGTCCAATCTCTTTATCCCTTTGCTTCTGTTTTGGTTTTCTCTCGCTGATTAATCTCTTTTTTTCATGCAATTCGTTGCTCCGTAATCTCATCCACTTTCGGATTTCCTCTTTATCAAACCTCTGGACTCGCGGATATAATTTAATTACGGGAAGCCCATGATTCTTTACGAGCTGATAAACCGTGTAACGATGAATCCCCAGATACTCTGCTACCTGATCAGCTGTCATCAGTCTATCTTTCTCTTTGGCTCTCTCGGCTTGCTTTCTTAACCTTATAATTTCCTTATTTAAATTCTGAATGGCCTGCTCAACTGCTCTTATATCAACATAGACACACTTCTTCTTATATTTCGCCACTACTGGTCACCTCCTTGTTCCACGCGTCAAGCAACGGTCGCTAACCTTTTTCGTGCTTTCTGTCTCCAGTAGGTCTTTCTCTCTCGCAATTTCATCTTTTCTGGAAAGCGAATACGGTACTGCTTCTTATACCCCAGTATGCTTGCTCTGTTCCTCTGATAATATTCTCTCTTGGTCTCGCGGCCTCCTCCTTCATCATAGTATTTCTTTTGCCGCTCAAGGATTCTCTCTCTATTTCTCCGGTAGTAGTCTTTCTTCTGCTGCCTAATCTCAAACCTATGCTCAGCATAATACCGTCGCTTATACTCGCGTACTTTTTCCCTATTCTTAGCTCGCCACTTCTTCATGCCTCCTTATCTCTTAATTCCTAGCCAATTATGTTCCAGGTCTCAGTTGTTCATCTTCTACATATTCTCTTAGCTCTTGCACAAACTTTAATCTCCTACTTTTCTCTCTCTCAGTCTCCTCTATCTGTTTTAAATCTTCCTTCGTTTTATCCAACTCCTTCTTGTTTTCCGCCTTTATCTCCACATCCTTTGTAGAGAAATCTACTGATTCCAAAACCTCAAGGCGCTCCTTTAGCGTCTTTCTTCTAACTCTAAGACTTCTACAAATGTTTTCTAGTCCCTCCTGTTCTGCTCTTAGCTCATCTAACCAACCTTTCTTAACATCTCGACTCAGCATTTTCTCACCCCTTGTCTCTTTGTAGATAAGTCACTTATATTTTAGCATATTTGATGAAAAAGTCAGTGGAGTTACCACTATCATCTCATAATATCCTATCTATTTTGTAAGTCACAAATAATTTATTGACCTTCTGTAGTTGCTCTGTTTTGACATCTGATTCGTTCGGCATTCGGCACGAACAGGTTCCCCGATTGTCTAATTCATTAAACCTAAGTCTATTATTCTAAACCCTAAATAATTTATCTTACCCCTCATTACTATTTACTAGAAGCCTATACAGCCACTTTGACGCATCCATCAAGGTATAATAGGTATGCTTAACCCTTTTACGTTGAAATTCGCTGTAACTCTTTGTAGTAAGGCGATATAGGCTTTTAGCATATACTCTCGTCTCCGTAGGATCCCCGAACATTAGTCCCAGGTGAAACGGTACGTCTGAGTTCTCCGACCATCGTCCGAGAGAATCTATAAATTTTCGGCTGCTGGCAGGCAAGGGATTAGACTTCTAATTAGCGGGTAGTAAGCGACAACTTTTCGCCTGCGGGGGTTGGGGGGTCAGCTTCTCCTTCGCCGTCACCAGCAGACATCACCATCTTCTTCCTCCATCAGCAACATCGAAAAAACGTCCGAGCGTTTGGAATAAAGAGAGTTTACTGCATTCTATGAACAAAAAAGAGTAGATTTTTGTTCATCTTCAGCATTTTTGCGGAACAATTCCCCGTGACCAAACAGTTTGGAGATTGGAGACAGGAAGAGCGCAACCATCCGCTGGCGACATCTTACCTCGAACCCCATGTTACTTCTTTTACTGCATACGCAAGTATCTACCACCTTATTGCTCACCTCCTTACTTAACACCTAAACACCTAAATACTAAAACAGAAACCCTGAAACACCTTTTCTTTCTCTCTTTTGGGCAAAAACGCATAAAGTCGTTTCCATAGCGTGATACCCAAATCAAATCGAACTCTGCGTTCTTTTCCTTTTCCTGAAATCGAACCATTGACGTGTTCTTTTCTTCTCTCTTTGACTTGAATAAAGGCTCTTGGGGAAGGTGGACAGAATTGCACGCTTTTCACCTTTTTGCAAAGAAATCGAACCCAAGAAAATCACTAAAATCGAACCCTAAAAAAGGTCAATACTCTTAACTGATGAATGTTTTCCCTTCTTCTTGAACCTTCCCTTGTTCACCCATGCATAGATATATCTCGCGTTGTGAATGTCAAAATCTATATCTTTATCTGCCTTGTACATAAACCAAAGCCTCCTCAGACAGGGCATTTTGAAATAACCTGCCCCCATGCCCCTCCAGAAAGCCTCTCGCCTTTTCATAGCCTCTTCCTCTCTTTTTTTTGCAAGTTCGGATTTATGGCTCTCCACGTATCGTCTCGTCCGAGCTTTACCTTTTTTTGACCTGGCATATTTTCTATCCGCGGCTCTTTGTTTCTCTTTGTCTTTGTGTGGCATAATTTTTCTCCTTTTCTTGAAATACTTCCATTTAGGGGGTAAACAGACACTTGAATTTTATCATTGATTTTGGTATTGCTCATTCTTTTTAACACTTGCCTGGCAGGGGAAAAAAATTCTGGTGGCATTTTAGACTTGAAGTTATACCCCAAGTTTGGCCTTTTATAGCGATGATTCTTCAGAATATACGAAACGGTTGAACCGTACCACTTTCCGCCTCTTTTTGTCGGTATTCCTCCTTCATTTAGCCGCTTTGCTATGTCTCGATGAGACAATCGCTTTCGCCTTAATGCTTTCACATAGCCGACTATCTCTAACTCTTGGGAGTTCTCTATTCTTTCCTTATCCTCAGCCTTAAATCCTAGCGGCGGGGATCCCAACGGTTCGCCTCTTCTCTTTTTTTCTTCGAGGGCATCCTTAATTCGCTCAACTATCAACTCTCTTTCCATCTGAGCTAACGCTCCCATCAGAGTTAAAAAGAATTTCCCCATCGGCGTCCTGGTGTCAAGATTTTCGGTGACGGAATGAAAGACAACATCATTAGTCACAAACACATCTTCAACCAACTCAAGTAAGTCCCTCGTCCTCCTGCTTAATCTATCCAACTTGTACACTACTAAATGATTTACTAGGCCCTGTTCACACAGCGACATTAACTTTTTCATTCCTCCTCGATCCAGACTCTTACCAGATTTTCCTTTGTCCGCTATCATCTCAACCTCGCCCAATTTTTTCAACTTCGCATACGTCCTAATCGTCCATTCTTGATTTTTAAGGCTCAAGCCGTTCTTTACCTGTTCCTGCGTGGAGACTCGAACATAGCCAATTACTTTCTTCGTCAGTGTCTTCCTTCCTCCTTCAGACCATAAATTTCAAGGATCCTCTTTCGGTATTTGTTCCCCTCGACGACTGCTTCGTTCTTTAACTTGCTACCCCTGAGGTAAAATTCCTCATTCGGATCTATCCCTGCTTTCTTTAATCTTTGCCGGCCTCGCCTGCAGTGAGCATCTAGCGCTACCTCGGGGACTTCTAACTTCCAGCCTTGCTTTCTCTTGGCTTGGATATACTCAATAAAGTCGTCGCCTTCGCGGTTCTTCTTCACTCTAGCCAGGTACAATATCAGAAAACCTATAGCCTCTGTGGGGAAGCTTCCTTTCTCCTTTGGCATCTTAAACTCAATCGCTTCTTTTACCGCTGTCGTGATGACAATTGCCAGAGGGTCCACCAGTCCTATATCCTCTACTGCCACACATTGTAACGTCTTCAGGAGGTATCTCCAGTATCCTCCTTCGATGAATTCCATTGCCCAGTATGCTGCTTCTTCCTCTTGCCCTTTCCTCAAACTCTTCTGGACCGCACTTCGCACCTCATCAAGTAGGTATCCTCCAGGAGTGTCCAGGATAAACTTCCCTTTTTTTTCACTCTCCTTCATTTCCTCCTCCTTTCTCATAATCAGTACTCAGAAGGAAAAAGTACCGTGGTATAACTTCGGTCACCCTCCGTGATTATCCAGATTTTCCAACTATTCTGCTTATAAGCCGAAAACAATCTTAGACGTTTATCCAGGGAGAATTGATTCTCCTTCTTATCTTCCTCATCCAAATCTCCCCAGTCTCCCTGGGTATGTCTCTCCAAACACTTCTGTGCAAATTCATTAAACCCGGGATCCTCTTTCCTTCTCTCACAAATACCTCGAGTCATCACTATGCCACCTAGTTTGAAAAGCACGTTAACCTCCTTTCCCTCTTTTCTCTTCTCCTTTACCATCCGAAGCCTCACCTATAATTTTGTTCATTAGGACGGTCATAGGAACATTCTCGGTTTTTGCCTTTCTGAATAGCTTGGGGATAAGCTCCTCTGATATTTTGGGACTATACATTCCATTTTCTCCTTTCAAAACTTCCTGTATGTCTTGCAGATATAGAGTGTGATACCCTTCATCCTCAAATAAATATTTAGCGATTTCTAAAGCTCTAAACCAACGCTTTCTACGTCTGAGTCTAGGATTCATCCTCTTTCTCTTCCTGGCTTAAAATGCTATTAATTTTCCAGACTTGGCGTTTGATTATTTCCACTCTTTCTTTATCTTCTGCGCTCAATCCCTCTTCCTGACTAAAGAGTAAGTCTCCATTTAGGCAAATTATAGTCAGAGCATTCTTGATTTCCTGCGCTTGACCGTCCGAAAAAGTTTTGCTACAATTTCCATCATCAAATAGTACCATTTGTTATTCCTTTCGGGGTTGCTCGGCCTCAAATCTGGGCAGCCCTGGATTTATTTTGTGCTTTGAAAGAACATAATCTTTCCGGCCCTCTAACCTCTCCACATAGTTTGTTGCATCCTCTAACTGTTGGTGTGCTCTGATTAGTTTTGCCTCTAAAGCCTGAAATTGTTCCATCTCCTCCTCCTTCCTAGAGAACGACCAGGCTATAACTTAAATTCTTTTTTTGCTCCATACATCCCCCAGCTATAATAAACTACTATCGTATCATCAGTATAACGTCCCTCAATTTCCTCAAATGGAATTTTCATATACACAGTAACTTTCTCTCCACTTTTCACTTTCTTTCGCAACCAGCTTTCTGTAGTATAATCAGATAACGCTTTACCATCTAAGTTTCGTATCTGCATACTAACCATACCTTCCCAATCCTCATCACTTTCATTATGAGCAGTGCATTGGCTAACTAGACTTTCCTCGCTTATCCAACTAAGACCAATATTGTCGGGTTTAATGGTGAGTTTCCCGCTCTCTGACGGCCAGAACGCTACAACGAGTGCCACTATTACGATAAACAAAAAACCCATACCAACTACCAAACAACCCTTCTTCCTCATCTTTCTTTACCTCCTTTTTCATTTCTTTTTTGGTCACTTCTTTTGACCTGTTCTCTCAATAGACTTCTTGCGCTCTTATACAATTAGCAAATCTTCTTTCTTGACCGGAAATTGAATTTTAGTTTTCTGGTGTTCGACCCACGCCCAACCTTGTTGCAGGTAGCCTTCCGGGATAATCTCTACTACCGCACCCTCAAGGATTCCTTTTGTCGTAACCACCGCCATTTTACCCATTTTCGTTACCCCCTTACCCTGAATTTTTCATACTCGGAATATCTCCCTTGCCCTCCAGGAGAAGATTTGAACCATTTATATTATAATATATCTAACGAATTTGTCAAGTGGGGTAATTATGTCTAAAAACAGAAGTCTCTGTAGAACCGAAAAAAAAGCTATCTTCTCGCCATACCAATAAAAACAATTTATGACTATCTTTTACACAGTGCAGTTAACAAGGATAGTTAAAAATGGGAGGGTTTCTGCTTTCTAACGCTTATGTAATAATGTGCTCTTCTGCTAAAATTTCCAAACCGCATCGTAGCCAGGGAGGTCGCGGGTATCCGCTGGCAACACACCTCTATTTTCTTAATTTTCACTTTCTGTATAATCTTGCCCCCAGCCTGGTATTCCAGACTTAACCCTCTCTTACTTGCCTGCTATCTTTTCCTCCTCCATCTACCTAATTACCGCCATTCCCCTTACAATAATTCGTATTTAATAGACCAAATCCGCCAAGTGCTTTTCTTTTCTTTCTTTTCGGGCCAACTCGCTAATCCGCTCCCTAAGCTAATATACGTTGGCTCAAAACTCATGCTACTCCATATTAAAGCACTGGTTTCAGCAAGCATTTTCTCTTTATCTTTTTGGGCCAAACTAGATATGCCGTATCTATAGCTGACTTCAACACATCCGCACTTCCCCGGACCTCTTATTTTGGGTTCGCTTCTCTCTCAGACAATGGCTAATTACATATAAAAAAACGCCCTGGATTTCTCCAGAGCGCTTCATAGCCTACTTGCATCTCTGTGAACTCGTCAACATTTAAATAAAAAGACGACAAAGTGTCGTCAATTTGTAATATGGGAGGTAGATAAAATAAGGGTCTTTGTTTAAAGGAAAGTAATCAATGTCGCACTTTTATATAGAAGACGACAGGTGATAATGGTTCTCTTTTGTATTGGTAGGGCATAGTTTTTTCTTTATCCAAATAAAGATATCTACTCTTATTGGTTTACCATCAATTTTAATGTCTGGAAACTTTTATTCCCTTTATTTTTTATTCTTTTTCTGTTAAATTTATGGTCACAGTTTTACTTTTACCACCCGCAGAGGCAGTTATGCTTCTCTCAGCAGCTTTCGTGCCAGCTGTATAAGTGGTGCTTGCTTTGCCGTCTTTATCTGTAGTTACTTTGTCTTCCTTTAATCTTCCTCCATCATAAAGGTAGCTTAGCTTGAACTCAACGGCTCTGTTAGGGATGGGATTATCTTCGGCATCAAATATCTTGGCAGTAACAACTGCAGTAGATTCATCGTCGGCAACCAGAGTAGATGGTTCAACAGATAGCTCAATGTTTGCTACTTTAGGACCTCTTAACCAGACCGCCCAAACAACTAGCACTATGGCTATTATCGCAACTATAACCATATATACTTTCTTCTTGCCCTTCTTTCCCATTCTTTTTCACCTCCTCGCTGAAATGATTTTAGATATACTTATGTTATCGGTAATATTTATAATTGTCAATTTGTCGGAAAAAGCTCTCATTAAAGACTACCATAACAATCTTGCAAAATTCCCTATAACCCTGTATAATTCTACATTACAGAGATTTGCACCTTAAAAATCTTTCCTCTGGTACTTATCTTAAACCATCCTAAATTTCTTGAAAATGACAATTGGAAGAGAAAATAGAGGGTTTAGAATTTTGTCAATGTCGCATTTTTACACAGAAGACGACATATAAAGTTGATTAAAGAAGGGGCGTCAAAAAAACGAAAAGAGGATCAGGGTATGTTAAACCTTGTCGTTTTTGAGCCATACAGTAGCCTATTTTGCCTTTTGAACTTAGTGGTAAAGAAACCCACCCTCTTTACCTGGGATCCTCCTGGATTAAAATAAGCCGTAAAATGGCAATTCTCCGACACCCGCCACCAGAGGGAATTACAAGACGCTAATACAGGCTCATAGAGGCTCGTTCTCCACTAAGACGATGTATTTTACCCTTAAGGACCTTAAAGTGGCTTATACGGCGTTTATTTGGCTGTTTTTATAAGAGGAGTTTGGTTAGCATAATCATTATTATCGAAACTTTAGATTGCCTCTTGACATGTAAAGTAATTTTATTATACTGTAAACAAAGTTAAACTATAAGGAGGTTTGGATGCCAAAATTGTTGTCCACGAAAGAAGTAGCCAATATACTAGGATTACACGAACAGGTTATTAGGCGTTATATCAGGAAGGGGATCTTACCAGCTATAAAACTGGAGAGAAAATACAGGGTTGATGAGAAAGATCTAAACAATTGGCTGGAAGAGAGAAAAACAGGTGGAGGAAGATGAAAGCAGTCGGTTATATCAGAGTATCTACTGAGGAGCAGGCAAGGGAAGGAATATCCCTTGAGGTTCAGGAAGATAAAGTTAAGAAGTATGCAGATCTCCATAACTTAGACTTAGTAGAAGTGATAAGGGATGAGGGTAAATCAGGCAAGGATCTTAACCGGGAAGGAATACAGAAGGTTATAACTCTATGTAAAGACAGAAGCGTTGATCATCTAGTTGTTTATAAAATGGACAGATTAACCAGGAGAACCTTAGATCTTCTTACCTTAGTTGAGGAGGTCTTTAAGCCTAACAGAGTTCAATTCCATTCTATTAGTGAGAAGGTAGATACCTCTACCGCTCAGGGTAAATTCTTCTTAACCATAACAGGAGCCATGGCTCAGATGGAAAGAGACCTAATCTCCGAGAGAACCAGAGAAGCTTTAAGGTATAAAATATCTCAGGGGGAGAATGTAGGATCTCCACCGTTGGGTTTCTTAGCAGAAGATAAGAAACTTCTCCGAATAGATGGGGAGTTCAAGGTTGTTAGCTATGTCAAGAGTTTAAAAAGAAAGAAGCTATCCTTAAGACAAATTGCCAACAGGTTGAACGAGCAGGGGGTCTCCACCAAAAGAGGGGGATCCTGGTATGCGGGGACGGTGCGGTATATCCTCCGAAATGGTAGATATAAACAAGAAAAGAAGGCTGCCGGCGTATAAGAAGGGTCGGTTGCAAACAATATGTGAGATTGAATATAAAAAAGGGCAGCTTTTATGCGGATAAAACTAAAAAGGGAGGAGGTGAGTCGCCCAATGGGTAAGGATGAGAGGAAGGGAGGACATAAGGATATGAAGAAGAGTAAAAAGCAAAAAAGAAAGGATAAAAAAGAAAAGAGGGTTAAAAAGAATAATTTACCTGCT
>Ga0209991_10000882_pt1 | contig 13429 bp, 11 predicted proteins | sample ChitaG_FD_183167 | JGI IMG/M metagenome (GOLD analysis project Ga0209991, IMG submission 183167) | Deep subsurface microbial communities from South Pacific Ocean to uncover new lineages of life (NeLLi) - Chile_00310 metaG (SPAdes)... | ecosystem: Environmental > Aquatic > Marine > Oceanic >...
TTACATCAAAAAAATTATTGGATGCGCAACGTGTGGCATGCGCTGCGACCACATTGCATTTGTTCCTGAGGGCCCGTACAAGGGAACAACTACAAGGGTGGAATTTGAGTGTTTATGGGCACTCGGCCCGAACTGTGGCGTCGATCATTTGGATGCGGTTATCGAGGCAATCAGCCAATGCAACTATTATGGTATGGACGGCATATCCACAGGCGTCATAGTGGGCTTTGCCATGGACTGCTACGAGCATGGAATTCTGACCAAAAAAGACACAGAAGGCTTGGACCTGCGCTTCGGCAATCACGAAGCCTTAGTAGAGATGATAAAGAGAATCGGTTCTCGAAAAGGATGGTTGGGCGATGTACTCGCAGAAGGAACTATGAGAGCTGCAGAAAAAATCGGTAAAGGCGCAGTGAAATATGCCAATCATATTAAGGGATTGGAACTGCCAGGCTACGACCTCAGAGGATTGAAAACCGCTGCTCTTGGATTTGCCGTTTCTTTCCGTGGGGCTTGTCACCTCCGATCTGGAGCCTACTCACCTGATGTAAAGGGAAGCGTGGATCGTTACAAGCTTGAAAAGGGAAGGGGAAAAATCGTCATGGACCTTGAAGACCAATACAACGTTATCGACTCGCTTATTTTGTGCAAATTCTCAAGAGGCGTATACTATGACGGGCTTGAGGATATGGCGAAATACTACACCCTAGCCACGGGCATCAAGATGACCGCTGAAGAGCTGAGACAGGCAGGTGAAAGAATAAACAACATAGCAAGGCTCTTCAACATCCGAGAGGGCAAGGGAACGAGAGAATACGACACTTTGCCACCAAAAATAATGACCGTGCCAATACCGGACAAGGGAGCTGCAAAGGGAAGCTACGTCAACCAGAAAGAGTTTGACATAGGCCTAGATGACTACTACGAGACACGTGGATGGACAAAAGATGGTATTCCTACGGAGAAAAAACTCAAAGAATTAGGTTTGAACAAATTCGCTTACATTGTGAAAGGTAAAATTGAAAAACCTAAGAAAGGAGCAAAGTAAAAGGAGTCGATAGATATGCCTACAACTCACGCCAAGAAATTTGTCTCTGCAGACCCTAACAAATGCGTTGGCTGCGCCGTTTGTGAATACACATGTTCAATGGTGAAGGAAAAGACCTACAATCCGACAAAATCTAGAATACGAACTGTACGACTGAACCCGTTCGCCAACCTTGCGGTTACATGCAGACTTTGCGAAGACCCCCCGTGCGTAGCTGCGTGCCCAAGAGATGCTTTGACACAGTCTGAAGAAACTGGCATAATTATGGTGGATGAAGATAAATGCAACGGATGCGGCTGGTGCATTGAAGCCTGTGATTACGGAGCCGTCATGTTACATCCAGAGACAAAAGTGGTTTACATATGCGATCTCTGTCAAGACCAAGGCAAACCCCAGTGCATTGAATGGTGCCCAGAAGAAGCATTGGGTCTTGTAACCTCTGATATTCTCGCTCAAAAGGCTAGAAGATCTATAGTTAGGAAACTGTTCCAAGAAGCCATGAAAGCCGTGCCAGTTTGAAGCAAACTAAACGTTCTATCTCTCTTTATATATTTCGTGCGCTGGATATCGATAAAAATATGGAAACATAATATGTCTTCAACTTTGCGCGCTAGGCTGTTTAGAAATTAATCTAGTTTGCTTTATTATGTTAGGAACAAACTTTGAGTATTAAGCGAGTGCTTTCTTCGTTGAATTTGAGTTGTATTCGCGGGTTCTTGATGTCTCTTTATCATGGGGCTGGGCGTGGACGTAAGCCTTATGATCCTGTTTCCATGTTGAAGGCTCAGGTGCTGAAGCATCTGCTCCGCGTTCCAAGCGACGACGACTTGCATTGCTGCTGAAAAGGAACAGGCGGATTGCTAGGGCATGTGGATTCAGACGGAAGACGCCTAGTCACGGCTTGTTCACCCAGTTTAGGCATAGGCTTGGCAAGGACGGATACGAGAAAGTGTTTTCTATGCAGCTCAGGCAGCTCATGGAGAGTGGATTGGTTAAAGGAAGGGTTGTAGCCGTTGACGGTACAGCGGTTAAAGCGTATAGTCAGAGGGATCTTGAAAACAAGAGGGGAAAAAGTGACTTTGACGCTCGGGTTGGAAGGGGTAGAAGAGGTTTCATACTCGGCTATAAAGTGCACACGGCATGCTGCGCAAACTCTGAACTGCCACTGACATTCACGGTTGAGCCTTGCAACATGAACGAGAAATGCTTCATCAAGCTGTTGCTGGAGAAGCTGAAATGCCGAGGTGTCTGCTTCAAAACTGTTTTGGCTGATGCTCAGTACGACTCAGCAAAGGTTAGGAACTGTGTGAGAGAGTATAGCGCTGAACCAGTCGTACCTTACAGGAAAAGCTCCAAAATTAGGGATGCTTTCAGAGTTGGTAAAGACTTTATTGTTCGCGGAATTAAGCGTCTAGTCAACCTCTTCAGAAAACGGGTTAGCATAGAAAGAGTGTTCAGCAGAGCCAAAGAATGGCTTCTCCTAGACCACCTGAGAGTTAGAGGGTTAGAACAGGCTTCCATACACGCGTGCATAAGCTTCTCAGCCATTCACTTCGAGACCCGTTATCGCAGATAAGTGCGCAAAACCTTCATTTTTCAAAAACAGAATCATGTCTTTCAAACGTTTTTTACTTACGCGCACGAAGATTCGTCGTGCTCTGGGAACAGACGTTTCTAAAACGCACCGCGCACCTATATTTTGTTTTAACTTGCTAATGATTTCGTCTTCCAACATATCGCATTCTTCCCTTCAATTTCTCTTCAAAAGTACTTTTAAGTCTTTCAGAAGACTATATCGGTTGTATCTGGGAGCCGCGCGCGTAAGAGGGAAAGTGATGTCTAAGTATGAAGGTGAGCTTATCTCTATAGAAGACAGGAACAGGTTGATGGAGAAATATGAAGATCGTTTCCTTTACGAAGAAAGGGCTGACATCTACGGATGTTGCATCAAGCTTCTGACGGACATCAAATACGTGAAGGAACGTTGGGAGGAAAGCTTTTATCCCATGTCAGCTCACGTTCGATCTCACGGAAGGCTTATCGTCACCCAAGAAACAGGCGAAAAGCTGAAAGTTATGTACGATCAGCTTTCAAAAACGGCATTTCTAGTAAATGTCGACTACTATGGTTGGATAAAATCCATCGCGTTGAGCGTCGCCAGCGACATATTGGAAGACAATCACGGTATTAATTCCGTTCATGGTGCGTGTATAGACATTGAAGGCCGAGGTGTATGCCTGATTGCGCCTCCGGGCACGGGTAAAACAACGCATACGTACGGGCTTCTTAGATTGAAGGGCGTCCGCGTCGTGTCCGACGATTGGTTTTTCGTTCGTTTCTTAGCTGAAGAAAATGTTGCTTTCAGTTCTGAAAAAAATTTCTACATCCAGGCAGACATAGCGGAAACTTGGGGGGAATATAAGAAACTTGTCGAGAAAGCTGAATTCGACGCGAAGGGTAGGGCCGTAGTGAACGTTAGGTGGATTGTTGGAAAGGGCAAGATACTACCCATGACCACGTTGAGAATGGCTATTTTACTAATGCGCGATCCGGAAGACGATACGATTGTTAAAAAATTAACGTCCAACGAAGCTGCTAAGTATATGGAAACCGTGGAATTTTGCAATCCTCATCTGTTAGTGAAAGATGAGCGAAAGAACAAATTGCGAAGACAATTTTTCAGAGAGTTCTTCAGCCGCCTTGAAACCTACCTTGTGAACATTGTGTTACCACCCATCGAAACACACAGAGTGATAAAAGAAGAAATCTTGAAAATATAACAACTCCATGAACCATCTTTAATGAAGGAGATTTTAGCATGCAGCGAATTGCTGTTGTAACCGCCGGCGGAGATGCTCCAGGAATAAACGCTGCAATCCGTTCGATAGTTCGCACCGCCATATTTAATGAGCTGGAAGTGATGGGAATCGAAAGAGGGTATATGGGGCTTATTGAAGGTCAGATTCGCCCATTAAGTCCTCGCTCCGTTAGTGGAATCATTAATCTTGGAGGAACCATACTCAAAACTGCTCGATGTGAGGAGATAAAAACCGGTGGAGGCATTCAGAGGGCGGTAGATGTCTTGAAAACCCACAGGATTGAGGGCCTTATAGTAATTGGGGGAGAGGGTTCCTTTAGGGGTGCTAGTGAACTGCATCGAGCAAGCGAATTGCCGGTGATAGGGGTGCCAGCAACCATCGATAATGATGTCGCGAGCACAGATACAACCATCGGCTTCGACACAGCCGTTAACGCGGCCCTGTTTGCAATTGATAGAATTCGCGATACGGCTACCTCCCATGAAAGGATATTTGTCGTTGAGGTGATGGGTAGAGAGCGCGGCTTCCTCGCCTTAGAGGTTGGCCTCGCTGGAGGAGCGGAATTCATCCTCGTTCCAGAGATCAAGTATAATCTGCAGGATATCTGTAAAAAACTTAGGGAAGGTCGAGGGAAGGGAAAAACGTCTGAGATCATAGTCATGGCTGAGGGAGCGGGAAACTCCGCTTTTATTGTAGATCAAATAAGGAAAGAGACAGAATATGAAGTGCGCTTAACCGTTTTGGGATATATACAAAGAGGGGGACCACCGACAGCCCGTAGTAGAATCCTTGCTAATCAGTTTGGAGCGTACGCAGTAGAACTGCTTCTAAAGGGCGCGGAGAAAAGGATGGTGGGGATCAAGGGACGAAAAATAATTTCAGTTGATCTCGATTACTCATGGAAGGGGAGGAAAGAGCTAGATACAAGACTTTACCGTTTAGCTGAAATTTTATCCGCGTAAAAATGAAAATTTGATGGAAGAGGAATTGATGAAACCTTTACAAGAATCATTTAGAGAACAGAAAATTGCTTATTTCTCTATGGAAATTGGATTGATGAATGAGATTCCCACTTACAGTGGAGGTTTAGGAGTTTTAGCTGGCGATACAATACGGTCAAGCGCGGATTTAAAACTCCCATTAGTCGCGGTCACGCTGGTCAGTAAAAAGGGATATTTCCGACAGGAAATCACCAAGGAAGGAAAACAGATAGAGCATCCGGTTGAGTGGGAGCCATCAAAGATTATGGAGTTGTTGCCTACAGAGGTAAAAGTTCAAATTCAAAACAGAGAAGTGAGGATTAAAGCATGGGTCTATAATGTGCAAAGTTTAACAGGAGGAGTAGTTCCCATCCTTTTTCTTGACACCGATGTGGAAGGAAATTTTCCAGAGGATAGAGAGATTACTTCTTTCTTATATGGAGGCGATGAAAGATACAGGTTAAAACAGGAAATTGTTTTAGGAATCGGCGGTGCAAGAATGCTTGAAGGGTTGGGCTTTAGCATTAGAAAATACCATATGAACGAGGGGCATTCCAGCCTTCTCACCTTGGAGCTGTTGCGAAGATATAAGATGGATGTCGATAGAGTTAGAGAAATGTGTATTTTTACTACACACACGCCTGTAGAAGCAGGGCATGACAAATTCCACTACGACATGGTTCAAGAAATAATGGGAGAAATCGTTCCCCTGGGGTTCTTAAAGAAATTTGGCGGTCACGATAGGTTGAATATGACTCGTCTTGCCATGAACCTAAGTGAGTTTATTAATGGTGTGGCCAAAAAACATAAGGATATTTCGAAAGAGTTGTTTCCCGGTTATGAAATTCACGCGATAACCAACGGCATCCATTCTTGCACTTGGACTTGCGCGAGTTTCAGGAGGATATACGATAGGTATCTACCTGGGTGGGCAAATGAGCCGGAGTTGTTGGTGAGAGTAGATGGAATTCCAGATGAAGAGATTTGGCATGCTCATATGGAAGCAAAAAAGGTATTGATTGATTATGTTAATAAAGTGACGAATATCGGCATGGATTACGACACGCTAACTTTGGGATTTGCCCGAAGAGCTACAGGATATAAAAGGGTGAACCTATTGTTTTCAGACCTAGAAAAACTAAAAAAGATCAATAAGAGGGGAAAGATACAAATTGTTTTTGCTGGAAAAGCCCATCCTAAGGACGAGTCGGGAAAAAGGCTAATTCGAGAGATCTTTGGTTACATTGAGAAGCTTAAGGATGAGATCAAGATTGTTTATTTAGAGGATTATGATATGGGGCTCGCGGCTAAGTTGATTCCAGGAGTTGATGTTTGGCTAAACACTCCCTTACGACCATTAGAAGCCTCAGGCACAAGTGGAATGAAGGCAGCACATAACGGTGTGATAAATTTCAGCGTCTTAGACGGCTGGTGGGTCGAAGGCTGGGTTGAGGGTGTTACCGGCTGGGCTATAGGGCCGCATCCCGACGAGCAGTTCTCAACCGAAGAGACTAAAATTAGAGACTTAGATGACTTGTACAATAAGTTAGAATACATAATCATTCCAATGTTCTATCAGAAAAGAGACGAGTGGATAAAGATGATGGAGAATTCGATAGGAAAGATTGCATATTATTTTAACAGCCACAGAATGATGCGTAGATACGTCACTGAAGCTTACCTGTAGATTTTGTTCCACTGTTATAGAGAGGATCCTCTTTTAGCAGGTGTTCTGTTAATGAGTTCTTACTATTTCCGTCCACAAAACAAGTCCCTAACCGAAAAACACGCTTGCTATTTCGTAAATTTCTAATCTAAATGCCAAGAATTTCATAGTCATACCGCGCCTACGCTCTCCTTCCTTTTCTTTCTCTGACATGCTTATTTGACAGCGCCTACGTTACCAGCCTATTAAACTAAGAGCTGCAAGGAGGGCGATGGTTGTTATTGTGTCAGCCAACGAGCTTTCAATGGGAATCACGAAGTTATCTGGGTCCCATCCTTTTCTGTACGTAAGTATCCCTACAGCATAGGCGATAATAACCATGGATAAGGCAGCCAAGATGTTTGTGGCAAAAAGTAGCGCTGTGAATCTTAAGAACTTCAATACGGACATCCCTTGCGTAACAGATGAAATTATAGAGTAAAGCATAAACATCACAAGCGACGCCGCCCAAGCACCACCTATCTCATTTAAATGCTGCTTAATCGATGAAAAAGACGACTTGAGCGTTCCCAAAATCAGCTTTGTAGTGGCAGTTGAGCCCACAATGGACCCTACGCTTCCTATAGTATCGATCAACGCAGGGTAAACAATGTATATCTCCGGTCTACTGCCAACAACTTCAGTAATTCTAGCGAGAAAGGAACCTGTAACGTTTACAATGAAAGCCACTAAAGCTATGGTAAGAAAGGATTCTTTGATTGTTTTAACAAATTCTTCTTCCCTAACATCTTTAGACAAAATATACAGCACAAGGCATAGAAAAATGAGGTTGAAGCCCCCAATTAAATAATATCCTGTGTAGCTTAACGAAAAGAAAGCATTTAGTACCAAGATGTAGCATGCGGTAACAACAATGTCAGCCACGGTGGATATAATTGGATATACGGTGACATCAGGGTCCAAACCACGCCTAAAAGATAAAACCGAAACAGCCACCGTAATCGGAGAAATGAATACAAGTGACAGTGCCATGGTCGCAGTAACGACGCCTAAAATAGCGATAGAATCCATAAAATTGATTCCCCAAAAGAATATTCCAAACAACGAAGCAACTATCGCCAGCATAACGCTACTTTCAAGCGCCAGTACAATGGTTGCTCGCCACAGCGTGTAGAATTTTCTCGTGTTTTTGGTGAAGCCAACCCTCACGGTTCCTATGTGTAAGCCTGTGCTAAGGCGACCGCTGAATAAACCGCCTATGACCCCTCTCATACTTAGGATGCCTGGATATACAGCAAGCGTCCATGGAGCAAGAGAGAAAATTCCAAAATATACGGCGAGCAGCGTCCCAGCCAGAATAGCACCCAAATTGAATGACAACGAAAAAATGGATTGTTTGAATGTTTGAGGGAATCTATCTAGATGAATGTTTAGGAGACTTCGGAGCACGCTTCGCTGAACTCTCTGGGTAGATGACGCACCTTCTCTGTTGATTCGTAACAGTATCTCGTTGGTTATGTTGCGAACCGTCATCACACTCACTCGCTCCCATCTTATGTCTCCTCCGCTCTTCGGATAACGCGTTATCGGGGTAGACGATGCCCGTAGATATGTCTCTGCCGGTTTCTGGAACCAAGCATGACTCAGACTTGCCAGGCTCTAACACTATTTCTTTAGCTCCTCGCGTTCCCAAAGAGTGTTAAAACTTCATAAACTTACGTTCTTAAAGGTTTTTTTGTCGGCCTCAACATCTAGGCATTACTAAGCCGTAGACTCTCTATGTAGACGATGGCTGGAGAACCCGTTTGTCATCAGCACTGACAAGTCAACGAACTTACTGTCTCAAGGAAGAGATTTCGACAGAAGATTAGTCAAATGTTTCGCCGCCTCCTTTAGTTCTGCTGTTAATCCTTCTCCGAAGCTGGTGTCCTTCGGCTGTATCACCAGGAGCACGATCTTGGCACCTGTTGTTTTTGCGAGGTACTTGCAAAATATTTGGAGAGGTAGCGCGTGGGTTGATATTGCTGTCTGGGTTGCCATCTGGTCTGGGTCTATGAGTTTTGATGAACCAGACTCTTGATTCAGAATACCCGCGTCTATTAGCAGTATATGTGTGGGTTTGAACCTGGTTATCGGTCCTATGAAACTCTCAGGAACGGTTTCACACTCTAACAAGTAAACAAGCTGCGAAACTTTTCCACGCAGGTTTCTTACAATTTTGACTCCAACAAAATCGTCTTTTCTAAGAGGATTTCCAATGCCTGTGACTACGACGCTTCGAGCATCAGAAAGCCAAATCTGCAACTTTTCCTCAAGTTCGCTTGTATCCGTTGTATGCTGCTTTTTCATTTGTCAGTTCTCTTTGAATAAGCACAAAATGCATGCATGCCAAATGATCACTAACTACAAATGTTCACAATTTCAGCTGCATTCACTCTAAGGTCTTTCAGAGCTAGTTCCTCTGGGGAAATGCCCATGCTTAGCCCCAATAGCTGTGGATAGTGAAGCACGGGTATGCCGAATTTTTCGTTGAAAATTCTTTCTATTCTGGGTTGATTAAGATCATACATTATGTGGCAATACGGACAACAAGTAATCATCGCCTGTGCCCCTACAGCCCTAATGTGGTCAAGTTTTTCCCTAGCCAACTGAAGTGGGATTTTGTCGTTTACACCGACTATTGGTGCACCGCAGCACTCCGGTTCATCCATATAGTCCAAGCATTTTGCGCCGGTTACTTGGATCAGTTTCTTGAGAGTTGTGGGGTTTTCTGGGTCTTCAAAACCTATGTACTTTGCGGGACGAACGACGTGGCATCCGCTATGCTGCACCACGCGAAGTTGACTAAGCGGGTTCTGAACAGTCTCCTTTATTTTTTCAAAGCCGACATCTTCTGCGAGGACGTGAATGAGATGTTTAACCTTTATCGTTCCCTTAAATTCCATGCCTATTTCCTTCAAGTATCCATTGACCGTCTCCTTAATTTCTTTGTCTTCCTTGAGCTCTTTGTTTACATGGTTTAGAATACCAAAACATCCGTTGCATAAGGCCATGATGTTCAAATTTTGTTGTTCCGCCAAACATAGGTTTCGCGCTGCCAAGGTGAGCATCATGTCGTGGTTCACTGGATCCAGTGGAAACCCACAGCAATTAAACTCTGGCATCTCCACCAGTTCTACGCCAAGTTTGCTTAGAACTTTTCTCGTGGAAATCTCGTAACTAGGAAGCCTGTACGGGATAGCGCATCCCAGAAAAAGTAGGTACTTCAACTCCGTCATTTTACGTCCTCACCTTTTCAAGCGTCTTCGAAAATCCTGTGATATCAAAAAGCTTTGCGACACTTTCTAAGTTAGCTTTTGGCAATGCGGGCAGTCCTTTCTGCTGCCTCTTTTTAAGCCGCAGGTCCGAAATCACGTATGCGTAGCCTGTTTTTAGGATGTTAGAAGCTTGCTCTTTATAGCCGACAGGCATACGCCCCCCTTCTACAGTTAGGTTTCGAAGAGCTCGTACAATACTGGCGATTCCTACGTCTTGCGGGCAATGGTCGATGCACGTGAAGCAGGTGGAACAAAGCCAGATGACGTCGTTTGAAAGAAGCCTGTCTTTTAATCCCAACTGAGTCATCCGAATGAGTTTTCTGGGTCTGTAAAAGTCGTCAAATCGCGCTATCGGACAGTCAGCTGTGCATGTACCGCACTGGAAGCACAGCATGACCTTCTCTGCGCCAGGGATCTTACTGATCTCGTATTTGAATTTGGGGTCCATATCGGTTATTTTGAGCACCGTTTTCTGTTTCGTCCCCCTTTCTTGTATTTTCTCCGTCTCAGCCACGGGTCTTACCTCCAGCCCTTAAAGGATTCTGACCAAGTTTCTTTATTTCCTTCGTCATGTCCTTAATAACCATTGCGAATCTGTCTCCCTCTGAGGCGGAGACCCACTCAAGTCTCAGACGCTCAGGCTCGAGACCGAGCTGTTCCAAAACCTTCTGCAACAACAAAACTCTATTTTGCGCTTTGTAGTTTCCCGAGAGGTAGTGGCAGTCGCCAGGGTGACAGCCAGCGACGAGAACTCCGTCTGCTCCGCTTCTGAAGGCTTCAAGGATGAAAGCTGGGTGAACTCTTCCGCTACACATCACCCTCACGATTCTAAGGGTTGGAGGATATTGAATTCGGCTTACACCCGCTAGGTCGGCACCAGCGTAGGAGCACCAATTGCAAAGGAAACCCATAATTTTTGGTTTGAATTCAGATTTAGTCATATTTTGCTTCCTCCTTTAACGCTGCCCTAACTTGGGCAAGAATTTGGTCGTCCGTGAAGTGAAGCATGGATATGGCTCCTGAAGGGCAGGTGGAGCCGCAAACACCACAACCTTTACATAGAGCTTCGATAACGTGCGCCCTCAGCTTTCCATCCACTTCTTCCATTTTGATGGCGCCATACTCGCAAACGGGCTCGCAGAATCCACATCCGCCGCAGAAGTCTTCGTTAACGCTTGCTATGGCGCCCTCTACTTCTAATGCCTCCTTGGATAATATTGTGATTGCTCGTGCCGCAGCCGCACACGCTTGTGAGATACTCTCTTCGATGGATTTGGGCCAGTGAGCCAACCCGCAAAGGAATACGCCATCCGTTGCGAAGTCAACGGGACGGAGCTTCATGTGAGCTTCCAAGAAGAACCCATCTTTGCTGAGTGGAACTTTCAACATTTTTGCTATGCGTTCGTTGTCTGAACTTAGAATGGTGGCGGCACTCAGTGCCAAGAGGTCCGCCTCGATGGGAATCCACATCTTTATAACTGGCTCCCACACCATCACTTCGAGCTTTCCATCTTCTTGAATAACCCTAGGCTTGTTTTCGTCGTCGTAGCGTATAAACAAAACTCCCTTGCTTGCCGCCTCACGATAGTAATCCTCTAAGAATCCATAGGTTCTCATGTCCTTGTAAAGGATGTACACATCTGTTTCAGGGCTTAACTCCTTAATCTTTAAAGCATTCTTTACGGCTTGAGAACAGCATATTCGCGAGCAGTAGGGGTGTTCCTTGTTCCTAGACCCTACACACTGGATCATCGCCACTGTCTTAGCGTTAAACCGTCCATTAGCCAGCTTCTCCTCTAATTCACGCTGAGTTAACACTCTTTCGTTGATGCCATAGAGATACTCGGTTGGCCTATATTCCATGGCTCCGCTGGCCACTATCACGATGCCGTGGTCTATTTTCTTGTTCTTTCCATCACTGTTTAGGGTTGTCTTGAAGCCCCCCACGTATCCCTCAACATCAGAAATTTCAGAATTTAGATAAACGTGAACCTTCTCGTTTTCAGTAACTTCCTTAATTATTGACCTCAGTCGCTCCTGCGGGTCCTCAGACCCAAGAAGATAGTGGATGTGGCGTAGGTGTCCTCCCAGTTCCTTCTCCTTCTCCACCAAATGGACTTCGAAGCCTTGTTTTGCGAGTTCTAAGGCAGCAGTCATTCCAGACAAGCCGCCACCGATCACTAGGCCAGTGGGCGTAACATCAATCATGGGTTTTTTGAGAGGCTTCATCAAGCGGGCTTTGGCGACGATGGATCTAACAAGGTCCTTCGCTTTTTTAGTTGCTTCTTCAGGTTCATGTATGTGTACCCAGCTACATTGGTCACGAATATTTGCCATCTCGAAGAGGTAAATGTTAAGTCCGGCTTCGCGAATGGTTTCTCTGAAAAGCGGTTCATGAGTTCTGGGGGTGCACGATGCCACAACCACGCGATTGAGGTTGTGTTCGTTTATTATTTCCCTTATTCTCTTTTGTGTGTCTTGTGAGCAGGTATACAAATTGTGATCCGCGTAAACAACATTTGGCAGTGCTTTAACGTACTCTACGACTTCCGGCACATTGACTATTCCACCAATGTTTATGCCGCAGTGGCAGACAAAAACTCCAATGCGGGGCTCCTCGCCAGATACATCTCTCTCCGGTGGATACTCCTTTACAGTTGCGAGCATCCCTCTCTCTGAAGAAATCAAGCTAGCCGCTTTCACTGCAGCCCCGCTCGCCTGCGCCACGCTTTCAGGAATGTCTTTTGGAGAGGAAAACGCTCCGCAAACGTATATTCCTGGCCTAGATGTCTCTAACGGTGAGAATGTTTCGGAATAACAGAAGTTATATTTATTCAATTTGATGTCGAGCGTTTTTGCCAATTCTTCAGCGTGCTTGGGTGGCCTCATTCCAACTGATAGCACCACGAGATTTACTTCTTCCGTCTTAGGATTCCCATCTTCAACATATCTCACCAAGAGGTTTTGTGATTCTGGAACCTCTTCAACATGGGATACTCGAGATCTAACGAACTTCACTTCGTATTCGTCTTCGGCCCTATTGTAGTAAGCGTCAAATTCCTTCCCGTAAGCGCGTACATCCATAAAGAAGATAGTGCACTGAAGATCTGGGTTGTGTTCTCTAGCTATGATTGCCTCTTTAATGGCGTACATGCAGCAAGCTGAGGAGCAGTAATTATTTCCGAGCTTAGCGTCACGTGAACCAACACATTGAATGAACGCTATCTTCCGTGGAACCTTACCATCAGAGGGGCGTAAGACCAATCCACCATAGGGTCCTGAAGCGCTTAAAATACGCTCAAATTCTATGCTTGACACTACATTCGAGTATTGTCCATAGCCGTACTCCCTTTTGAGCTTTGGATCAAACTCTTCGAAACCTGGTGCCAGTATGATTGAACCAACATGTAACGCAATTTGCTTTTCCTTTTCGTCATATTGGACCGCGCCTGCCTTACAGACTTCTTGGCAGGTGCCACAGCCGATGCACTTATCCCTATCAATGGCGTAAACTAAAGGAACTGCTTGAGGATACTTAACGTAGATCGCGCTTCTTTCGCTTAGGCCTTGATTGAATTCGTCTATTGCTTCAACAGGAC
>Ga0209991_10000883_pt1 | contig 13413 bp, 13 predicted proteins | sample ChitaG_FD_183167 | JGI IMG/M metagenome (GOLD analysis project Ga0209991, IMG submission 183167) | Deep subsurface microbial communities from South Pacific Ocean to uncover new lineages of life (NeLLi) - Chile_00310 metaG (SPAdes)... | ecosystem: Environmental > Aquatic > Marine > Oceanic >...
CTCCTTATCATCATCCACAAAACCGACTAATTTGCCCAAATCAGGTCTTCTGATTATTTCCCGGGAAATAACCTCTCCGGCATCCCCTGCACCCACAATTAATATTCGTTCTTGCCCCCTATTTAAAGCACCTTTCCTCTCGCAATATAATCTCCAGACCAATCGGCTTCCTCCCACCAGGGCAAGGCTGAAAAACCAGGTTAGGGCAACGACAGTTCGTGGAAAAGTAATACCTTTTACCCAATTTAAACATAAAGCTGTAACAAATATTCCACCGGTAACAACTTCCGCTATCAGAAAAAGGTCAACGATACTTAAATACCTCCAAATCCTCTTATATAATCTAAAAATCACAGCAAACAAAAGAAAGAATCCGGTAAGATAGATAAGTAATTCCCGATAAACATAGAAATAAGTTCCCCAATCTTCCCCAAATCTTAATATCAGAGAAAGGATCAAAGAAACATTTATAAAAACTATATCTAGGCTAATCCAGCAAAAACTTCTAGGAAATTTCTTCATATTATTCCCTTCCATACTTAAAGATCATTACGAACTCCCCATGGCTTTTAACCCATACCATGCAACTTGCAACCTTCTTTATCATTCATCACTGCATTTCCAATCCACATCTTGTATTTTGTATTTTCCCTAACTGGCTAACAAAATACACTTTCACTTATAACCTGCTTTGTCTGCTACACGATAACTATACATAAAGTAAAATCGCCACTACTCCAAACACCGATTCAATTCCCCTCAACACCAGTACCAGATTCCTCTCACTAATCCCGCTGTTTTTTAACTAAAGAGACAATGCAATATTAATACCAATAATTAAATTTATACCACTCAATCGTCCTTTTCAACCCTTCCTCAAAATCCATCTTGGCCTTAAAACCAAATTCCCTCTCCGCCCTACTAGTATCCAACTTCCTTCTTGGTTGTCCGTTAGGATTGCTGGTATCCCACTTAATCTTTCCTTTAAATCCACAAAACCTTGCAATCAATTCCGCTAAATCCTTAATCGATATCTCTAAATCACTACCTAAATTTACCGGTTCACTCTTATTGTATTTTCCAGCAGCCAGCAATATTCCCTCTGCTGCATCTTCTACATACAAGAATCCTCGGGTAGGTTTACCCGTTCCCCAACAAACAATTTCATCTTTATCCTCTTCTACTGCTTCTACAAACTTCTTAATTAAAGCCGGAATAACATGGGAGCTATTGGGATTAAAATTATCTCTTGGTCCATATAAATTTAAGGGCAACAAAAAGATAGAATTAAAACCATATTGTGTCCGATAGGACTGAGATTGAACCAGCATCATCTTCTTGGCTAATCCATAAGGAGCATTAGTCTCCTCCGGATAACCATCCCATAAATTCTCTTCTTTAAAAGGAACCGGGGTAAATTTAGGATAAGCACAGATAGTACCGATAGCTACAAATTTGCCTACATTAAACTGTCGGGAATATTCTATTAACATGGCCCCCATTACCATATTATCATAATAAAAACTACCTGGATTTTCTCGATTAGCTCCAATCCCACCCACCACTGCTGCTAAATGTATTACTATATCAGCAGGGTAATCTTTATATAATCTGATAATATTTTTTTCCCTGGTTAAATCATAATCTTCCACCAGAGGAACAAATATATTCCTACATCCTCTATCTTTTAACTTCTCTACCACGTAAGAGCCTAAAAATCCGGCTCCACCGGTAACAATAACTCTCTTATCTTGCCAAAAACTCATTTACATCTCCTCTTTATTCCTGTGTTATATAATTCTCCGTCCAATCAATCCCTTTTGTTTTTAGAATCTTCTTCCCTTCTCCGGGAAAATCCAATCCTGCTAACTCCATATCACTATCCACCATTATTTTAACCAACTCTTTAAAAGTAATTCTCGAGCTCCAACCCAGTTCTTTTCTGGCTTTCGAAGCATCTGCCAATAATAATTCTACTTCAGTAGGTCTAAAATAACGAGAATCTATCTCTATATATTTATTATAATCTAATTTCGCATAACAAAACGCTTCTTCTAAAAATTCTTTAACTGAATGTGTCTCACCTGTTCCAATGACATAATCGCATGGTTTATCTTGTTGTAGCATTAACCACATTGCCTCTACATAATCAGGGGCATAACCCCAGTCTCGCTTGGCTTCTAAATTACCTAAATAGAGTTTCTTATCTTTTCCAGCTATAATCCGAGCTAGGCCCCGAGTTATTTTTCTGGTCACAAAAGTCTCCCCCCTGCGAGATGATTCATGGTTGAAGAGTATACCGTTACAGGCAAAGATATTATAGCCTTCACGATAATTATTTACCATCCAATAAGCATATACCTTGGCTGCCGCATAAGGGCTTCTTGGTCTAAAGGGAGTATCCTCATCTTGCGGAGCCGGAGCATCACCGAACATCTCACTCGAAGAAGCTTGATAGTATCTGGTCTTTATTCCACTTCTTCTTACTGCTTCCAATATCCTGGTAGTCCCTAAACCGGTAATATCTCCTGTATATTCCGGTATATCAAAACTAACCCTTACATGACTCTGTGCTCCCAGATGATAGATCTCATCAGGTTTAATATTATAAATGAGATTGGTCAGCTGACTCGAATCGCTCAAATCTCCATAATGAAGATGTAATCTTACACTTCTTATATGAGGGTCTTTATAGATATGATCGATCCTGCTGGTATTAAAGGTGCTTGCCCGTCTTATAAGCCCATGAACTAAATAACCCTTGGAAAGCAAAAATTCTGCCAGATAAGAACCATCTTGACCGGTGATACCGCTAATGAGCGCTTTTTTCATTATTTGTTACCTACTCTCTTTAAAATTTATCTAACTACATTAATTAAAACATTTATACGACCTATCCTTAATATAAAACCAAGACACTACACCATCTCTAAATTTATCTTTCATATTATGTTCGTTATTTTGATACCTTTTTCGGCTTTTTTTTGCTTATACACTTTGATTTTAGGCTATAACTTTATATTGTAAAAATAAGACTTAAATTACAAAATTTTTGTTCAATAAATGAACTTTAATAGATTATACTATAAAAATGCTTTAATTTCAAAATATATTTAAACTGTTGTAACATATACCTATTTCTGAACATACAAAATACCGCTATTTCGCTCTACTTCACCCAATTCATCCTTATTTTCCAAAAATATTATACTCTTCATTTATCAAAAAAACGTAAAAACCCTTATATTTTCTGCGCTTTAAGACCATACTATTTTTACCTTCAAAAACCAGTAACTATAAATCTGTATTTTTACCAACTCCTACTTCAACATATCCCTATTGGGTTGATAGTTGGGCAGAATCTCCTGCACCTTCCCCACTATCCCTTCACCATCCATCTCCCCTGCCAACTCCGCCACATTCTTGGTTCCGATAATATTATTCATCACTGCTTCATCGGGATGAAATTCCATCACGGGTTAGGGCGACGACAGTTCGTGGAAAAGTAATACCTTTTACCCAATTTAAACATAAAGCTGTAACAAATATCTCACTAGTAACAACTTCCGCTATCAGAAAAAGATCGCCGATACTTAAATACCTCTAAATCCTCTTACATAATCTAAAAATCACAGCAAACAAAAGAAAGAATCTGATAAGATAGATAAATATTTCCCGATAAACATAGAAATAAGTTCTCCAATCTTCCCCAAATCTTAATATCAAAGAAAGAATCAAAGAAACATTTATTAAAACTATATCTAGGCTAATCCAGTTAAAACTTCTAGGAAATTTTTTCATAGATTCCCTTTATTCCTTTTCAGACTTAAAGGCCATTACTTTAACTTTACTTTACTAATAATATTTCTTAGCTTCTTTATTGGTCCACATAAAATAAAGGCTGATATTTTAATATCCTCGCAGGTCGATCCTGCGCATACACTTTCTGGTTAGCAAACGCACGGACACGAAACAAGGTAGTGACATATTTCCTTCTACTCAGCTAAGCCAAAAGCGAAAAAGCAACCTTAACAAGCTACTTCCTTTTTCCCTTCTTCATCAGACAGGAGTCGGGTATTTTATATTTTTTCTATATCTTCCATCGGGTTTATCCTCTTATTATTCATTCTTATATCTCGATATTCAAATCTGTAATCAATCGGCTTTTTACTATACTCATCATATGGAGCATTAGAATTATATCGTTTCCAAATACTTTTACACTACACATTAAACCTAATCTAAGAGCGAAGATATTCCGGGATGTATTTAACCCAAATGCTATTTTTTATTCACCTTTTCAAACCTTATTATTTGGACTATTTAATATTGCTTTTAATCCCATTTTGATTCCTTTAATTATTTCCGTATTTTTCGAGAATAAACTCATGGAAAATTGGTAAATTATCTCACCGATGAGGCTCCAAGTAAAATTTAAAATAGAAATTTTACTATGTTTAAACGTAACTGTCTTCCACATAACAAAATGGTTGTATATTCTTGCTGCAACCATCGATTTATCATCAAGCCTGCCGTCAGCTACCCTATGATGTATAATGTGCCCATTTTCTGCTATTATCATTTTCATGCCATTCATAAAAAGTTTAGAAGAAAATTGAACATCTTCGCCAATGGCATAACCGCCGAATTTTTCAAGTCTTTCTTCGAAATTAAACCTATTAAATACTTCTTTTCGATATGCCATTGAGCATCCGCTTAGCCACTGTGCTTCTCCGGGATGATCAAAAAACGAATTCATACCATTCCATCCCGAAGGATAAATCTTTCTAAAAGAAGCGTACCTGTTGTAAAGTTTAAATATATTACAGTATATTTTCCTAAGCAATGAATACTTTTCACTATCATTATTCACGCCCATACTTTTTAATGATAAACCTACACCAAATACTTGTGAATCATCGAACTCTTTAAGTACAGAGTCTATTCCTTCGGGCGATACTTCAGAATCATTATCTATGAAAAACACTATTTCACCTAAAGCAGTTTTTACAGCATCATTTCTCTGAGAGGCTATTCCTTTTCTTGGTGCTTTAAAATATTTGATGTTAATTGATTGACTTTTTCCTTTGAACCCCATTACAACCTTTTGTGATAAATCGTCATCACTCGCATCCCAAACTATCACCTCAAATTTTCTGTAGGTTTGTTTCGTAAGAGAACGCAAACTTATATTCTTAAGAGCCTTAACTCTATTTCTTGTTAATATAATTACACTTATCTTATTCATGCTATTCAATATCATATATTTATCGCTCATTTTCCATTATTTTATCCTTGATAATCAGCTTTCTCTATAAAATAATCGTCCAGGTAGACCTCTTGCCTTATATGCATTACTTCCCACCAAACGCTTAATCTTTAATCTTTTGGCAAGCCCCAACATATTGAATACTCCCATTACACTGGTTTTGGTAGTTTGCACTGGATCAAAGCTATAATTAACAAGACTGGCCGGACAGGCTAAGTTATATATTTCATTTACCTCTACATATAGAGAGAAGGTCGTATCACGACGGATTATTTCAAAATAAGAGTTATCAAGAAGACGGATTATATTTTTGCCTATTTCCGGAAAAATTATCCACACAGATTACTTCATTGTCCTCATTTAGAAGTTTTTCGCATAGATGGGAACCGATAAAACTAGCACCACCAGTAACTAATATCCGTTTCTTCATAATACTCCTATAGACAACCGAATTAAAAAAGTTTAACATTTTATCTGAATTTATTCGTAATTAAAAAAATCAACATTGTGATTGATAAACTTAAATATTTCTTTAAATCTATACTCATAAAGATGTTCTCTTTTTACTCGGTTATATGCTAAATAAGCTAATTTCTTATACTTTTCTGGATTTTTCTGAAAATCTTTTATTATACTTATAAGTTCTGAAACATCACTCCAAAAAAGAATTTCTTTATTTAATTTAAAATATTTTAAAATTCTTGTATTTGGTTTTGTTAAAACCAAACAACCACAGGATGGGTCTTCGAAAATCCGTGCTTTAATCTGAATATTTTTTTCGTCAGAAGCAATAGAATCATCTATTGCTAACCAAGAATTCCTATAAGCGTTTATCATTTCCGTCTCTTTTAAAATTTTCTTTCTTGTATCATGGACAAATATTAGTTCTTTAAATTTTTTTTTCAGTTTTTCCATTAACACAGCTCTTTCTCCATACATCCTGCCAATAAAGCAAGCCAAATAAGAACGTTCGTTTAAAAAGGGAAAATAATTTTTTGCTGCCCATTGCGAAGTAATTACTTTAGCGCCAAGAAGCTTGTAATATTTAATGTTTGGTTCGAAAGTTATTATATTTAAATTAAAAAGATTTGCAACATGTTTTGAAAATTTATCAAAAAGCATATCATCATCTGTGTACCAATTCACTAAATAAAATCCTTCTTTTGACAATTCAAAATAATCTTTAGGAATATTTTTTAATTGTTGAAAAACAGAGAAAACTATAGTTTTTTCCTTTTTTTTAAAATTTCTTATTGTTTTAGTAATTTCTTGTTTGTTCTCGATTGGAACAAAATAAATTATATTTGCTAATTTTTTAAAGGCATATATAAAATTCCTATATTCAAATCCATCACCTACAAAACGAGATCTATAATCCCATCTGGAAGTCACAAAAATTAAATTGAATTGTAAATCGTTATCTCCATAATGTATTTCAAATTTTGGTGGGAAAAATAAATTAAATATCTGCCCTGATTTATTTCTTATTGAATTTTTTATTCGCCATACATCCATGTTAAACACTCCAAAAATAAAAAGCTTTTTTAAAATAAATTCTTCTAAATTATCCTCTTCTTTTCTCTTTCCGATTTAACTTTGTGCAAGATTAAATAAATAGGAGTTCTTTTCAAAAGTTTTTTTATTAACTGAATCATCCTTCTTTTAAATGAAAGGTATAATTTTTTAAGTAAGCTTTGTATGTTATCTTCACAGCTATTCCCTACTGGAAAGGCATAATATTCTCCTATAAATTTCTGGGTTGACGGGCGAGTGCAACCATATGGTGGTTTTTTAGAGAGGATATAATTTCCATCATACCCAGTGATAAAGTAAGTCAGATGTTTCGTGGGTGCTATCGATTCTAAATTTATATCATAAATCTTAAATTTCTTAAAGTCTATAAATCTAACAAAAAAACAATTAGTATCAGTCATAACAATTAAGCGGTAGGTTTTTTTCTCCGCAAGTTTAACTAACGAAAGAGCTGAACAACCAAAATAGCTTCCTTTTTCAGATATTAAGTCCATGTGGATAGGGATGGTTGGATTATATTCACAGGCTATTAATCTGGGCTTTAATTCTTTTAAACTCTCAAAAATATAGTAATCATCCCCATCTATATCTATAGATAAAAAATCTACATCACCGGATATTCCTTCTCGCTTTAGAATATTCTCAAGAGTATTATATCCCTCATAACTTACGAATGTATTTATGCAATGGCAATCATATTTTTTAACATTCCCTACTAAGGATTTATATTTGACCTCATCGGCCTCAATTAGAATTCCTTTCCATCTATTATTAGCCCAAAGGTTCGCAGTATTAGATAAATAGAAACCGTCCCAAGCTCCAAATTCAATGCATACCTTAGATGAAGTCCCTAAAATTTTAAATATCCTTTCGATTACTCCATCCTCACCAAATTGAGAGTAAACATTATATGTATAATTTGAAAGTTTTTTGCAGAAATCATCTTTTTCATATTAAGCCTTTTCATGTTTTATATCAATCAATTGTCTTCTTAAGCCCTTCTCTAAAATCTATTTTAACTTCGGGCTCAAATATTTTTTTACCATCGAATTCCGTTAGTTTTATTACCAATTCAACAAAATTCCTAATTTTTATTTCAAAATAATTTGTTTTATTTCTATAATTAATTTTAATATATCTTTAACTACTCTTCTTAAAAACTTTTTTCCTTTATAGTATACAAGAGTATTTATTTTGATATCCTTCCAACAAACGTCACTTATATTTTTTGCCTTTTTAATTTTAAATGGCTCATTCCATTCAAATCCCTCAAATAGCTCTTGCTTTAAACTGTCAATAAGACAAGTATGCCCAGCTTTTAGTGATTCATAAAAAAAACTATTTACCTCTGAAAATTCTGATAGTAGCGTTATAGATTTAGGCATATAGAATAATATTCCTTGATTAAATTTCAAAAATGTTAAATGTTCTGGGAAGTTATAAATATAATCATAATATATTAATGGATATTCTATATAACCTTTACTTGCAACTCTAAAGATTTCCTTAAGGAAACTCTCTATGTCAGAAATATGTTCAAGCACATGAGAACAAATTACATAATCAAATTCTTTGTCTTGAAATGGAAAAATTCCTCCATCATAATATACTACTTTTTTGTTAGTTTGGAGCTCTGAGGTGTATCCTCTCTGTGCTTCAGCCTCCTCCAAGTTCTCAAATTTCTTTTCCAATAATATATCAGATCTCGGATGTGGACTACCTCCAGGACCTATTTCCAGCACTCGGTCAGCAATCCGAATACTTCTAATCCTTTCTGGAAAAAACATTTATCCTCCATTCAACAATTTAGTATAGTGTTAAACATGGTTTTTAAAAATTTTTTTGATGTTTTGTTTTAATCGATGAGGCAAGAGATTGCGCGTTAAATAAATTATAATCTTTTTAAATTTCTGTACCCTGGCTTGATTAAGATATCTTCTTCGATCACGCCCATCTGGTAGCATATTACCGAAACCATCTCTATAATGGTGTTTAATTTTTCCTTTTCTAATTTTTCTCTTATATTGTTCTATTTCACTATAATATTTTCTTAAAGATCTCCCCAGCTCCCCGCTTTTTCCCTGTCTTTGACTTGCAGCATCGTGATGAAACCTTGCATAAACAGCTAAGCTAGGGATAAAATAGGGTAAATAGCCAAATACATTAAAATTATAAAAAAATGTCAAGAATGCACTTTCCTGACCAAGCATTTTAGGGTCAAAGGGAGGGAAACATTTTTCAATAACATTTTTTCTTACACATAAATTTCGTTCACAGAAGAGTCCCTCGTTTTCCAACCAATAATAAATAAAATCTTTTCCACTTGGAGGGGGATCATTAAAATAAGAATTATAAATAATTTGATGCAACGTCCCATCTTCCAATATATTTTGATCGATCCCCCATACTAACGAGATTTCCGGCTGATGGTCTAAAATTTCGACACATTTTTTAAACCAATTCCTGTCTAAATAGCCATCTGATATGCAACAGAGCATGACATATTTGCCTTTAGCCATTGCCAGCCCTTTTCTAAAAGCTTCATCTATCCCGCTATCTTCTTCCGATATCCATCGTATATGGGGATATTGTCGAATCACATCCAGCGTTTCATCTGTAGATACACCATCAACGACAATGTGTTCCCAGTGAGGGTAGGATTGTGCAAGTATGGATTCAATGGTCTCTTTGGCAAATCTTCCCGTATTTTTGGATGGACTGATGATTGAAATTTTAGGTTTATCTTGCATTGTCCTCCCTCCTAGAGATTCGGTTTTATTAAGATTTTATCAATCGACGCCAGACTTTAATAGTTCCCTTCTTAAAAACGCCCCACCGGTATGTCTTCCAATAATTTAAAACCTTATCAAAAACTAAAAGCCACACGTATGGTAGTTTAGCTTTAACATACCTGTATATGTTAAAAAACAAGAAAATTCCGCGATTGAAACCTCCTGAAAATAATTCACCTGATCCATTTCTATAGTGATGAGTTATTTTTCGCCTAATTAGTTTTCTCTTATATTGCTCAATATCTTCGCTGTATGCTTTCATCCGCTTTTGCAAACTTGAATCTGTGCTTTGCTTTAGTGTTTTAGTATCGTTCTGCCCCCTAAAATAATTCGCCACTATAGGAAAAAAATAAGGTAGATATCCTGAAGTGTTAAATCTATAATTGAAAGCAATCCAAGCTTCACGTTCGTCACTTGCTTTAGAATCACGGAATTGAAAACATTCTTCCAAAACCTTTTTTCTCACACAAAAGTTTCCTTCGGGAAATAGGATCTTTTTCTTAAGCCAATAATAGATAAATTCTTTTCCCTGTGATGGAGAGTTCTCAAAAAAATGAGCATCAGCTACCCGTCCAAGTGCACCATCCTCTAATAGATATTGGGATAGCCCCCACACTAAAGAAACATCTTGATTATTTTCCAAAACTTCTACACAGGTATTAAGCCAATCATGATTTAAATATCCATTTCCAATACGACAGTGAAATATATATTCTCCCCTTGCTATTGAAATACCCTTTTCGAACGCCTGTAGGTGCCCAATATCCTTTTCAGGAATCCACCTGATATGCGTAAATTGTTGTTCCAAACCCCGAATTTTATCATCAGACCCATTATAGACAATAATATGCTCGTGGTTTGAGTAAGACTGATTGGATATACTCTTAACTGTTTTTTTTACAAGTTCTCCCTTATTCATAAATGGTGAAATGACAGATACTTTTGGAACACGTAAATCCGACTTCTTGTTGAATTTTTTATTTAGGAGAAGATACCTGAAAGCATCATCATATGATACTTTGGGGAAGGGAGTGTAAAAACTATTTTCAGAGCAATTTAAAATATCAATAGGAGCAAGGTTGTAAGTTTTGTAGATATTTCTTGTTGCAATCGGCATGGTGGCGTTAAACCATTTAGTATCGTGAATGAGGTTTTCTCGTGGCGAAGTCCCATATTCACCTTGCCGATAATAATACTTTTCTATATTTTCTTTACAATAACCATCTGCACCGAAAAGTACTATTCTTGATGCTTTACCAAGCATTGCCAGCTGTATCAACATCTGTAAAGAATTACCAAGATAAAAATGCAAGGGGTGATCACTATCCGGAACTGTTCTTTCCTTAATCAAATAGAAAAAGATGAGCTTTCTGTCGTATTTACTGAGGAATTGATTCAGATCAAAATCATTATCCAACAGTCCAAATGCATCAAGCCAGAATGAAGATATAAACATATTATCTTCATCCCTATTTAAAAAATCGATGATATTTTTTATGGTAAATGGAATATTTTTATAACAGCTATCCATATACACAGACAGGTGTTTCTCAATTTGCTGTAAAATATATGTTTCTTGTATAAAACTGTTTAACCCGAAATAACAAATATCAGCATCACGTAGCTCACTAATTCTCTTTTCAAGTTCGTTGATAGACGGACCTGCTGCAAGAATTACCACTGGTCTTCCATAAATAATCTTTCGAAGATGATTAATTCTTTTTTCTGAATTTGGTAAATAATCTTTTGATAAAAAATCCATATTCTATTAGCTCCATTCAAGATAATCATTTTCAATTAAATGTTCTATTATTTCATGAACCACACTTAATATCAAGTTGGTACTCCCCAAAAATCGCAATAACTACAAAGTGGTATTTTATCTCTTCTTCCCTGAATGTGACATTGCACCCATTCTTTTCTTTTTGGCCCATTCCAGATGTCTAATAATGGATCTACAACAGCATCCCCGATTATTCCCAGACCATTGGGATCGAATCTTACACATATGGAGACTTTGCCAAGTCTATTGATGGCCATATGATTCAATATTTCCAAGCAAATTCCAATTTCCGGCACAGTCGGGTTTTTGCTATATTTGAAGCTCCCAAGAGGGTTGTGTAATATCCTAGTGGCGATGATTCCGTCTAACTCGCGCCACCTTTCCGTATTAACAGCTCCTAAACATCTATATATCATATTTGGCTTTCTATCCCCTTTAATCTCAAGAAATTTCTTTACTAGTTCATACTGCTCGTCTCCTTCAGGATCCCTTTCGAAAACTGAAATGGTTATGGTATCCAGGTTATCAATGATTTCATCAGCCTTATCAACAATAAGTTTGGCATTAGTATCAACGCATTTTACTTGGTTTTTAAATAAACGCACTGCCTCACCGAATATAGGATAAAATAATGGTTCTCCGTTATTATGAAATTGCACTATTATTCCTTCAGGTAATTGTTGCGCTATTTTCTTAGCCAATTCAAAATCCATATCCCCGTAATTCATAGCTATTTCCGGATATTCTCTGTCTGTCTTTCTTCTGCCGCACATCCAGCAGTTTTTATTACATCTACTAGTCAATTCCAAATGGATGCAATATAATCCGTTAAAATATGTACTCATTTTTCCCTCCGCAATAAATTATTTGGTTTAACTGCGGTTGAAAGTAACATAATTTCCTGTGAAAATCTTATAAGTCTACTGTAAGGCCGCAGAGACCGAGGCGCTATGAGCGCCACAAGCGAACAAAAAGGCCTCAACCAGGGTAATGACCATAAAAACGGAAGCTGTCTGAATTTCTCCACTTTTACATCATCAAACCCGTTAATTAAAAAGATGTCTTTCAAAGAATTAACGGTAAACGGTGTTCTGTGGGTATAGTCCTCATAAAATGTTTTATAAATGGACTCCCAATCGGGAACCATTGTAATGACCAAGCCGTTTGGCTTAACAATACGATATACTTCCATAACCAGTTTTTCAGGAAAATAAAAATGCTCGAGAACTGATTTTGAAAAGACAATGTCAAAAGTATTATCATTGTAGGGTAATGGTTCATTTTCCAAATCTGACTGTAATATTTCAGCTTCCGGACAGATGCATTTTGCTATAGCGGATTGATCCACTCCATATCCATTAAGGCCACACCTAATAAAACCCCTCAGGAACTCACCGCGACCGCATCCCAAATCTAAAATTTTGCTTCCCTTTGGCAATTCATACCTCGAAGATAAATAGCGAGCTAATTTATCAGGATATTGAGTGAACGGTCTGTCTTCTTCGTTATATATTACAGCTACATAATCTCTCTGTGGCTTTGCCGAGGACACTTCAACACCTCCACCAATTCGATCAAAGTTCCCTCCGGCGCCTTGCAAAAGGTTACTTTCGCATAACCATCTGGCGATAATTGCGGAGGTGAATTAAATTGAATCCCTTTGCCCTTAAGCCTTTCATACTTCATATCCAGATCATCTACAGTAAACGCTATATGGGAAATCCCTATCTCGCAGATTTCCCGCGTCCTTTGCTCTGTTGGATGCGAGTTATATTTCAGCAATTCTATCATCTGACCTGATGGAGAAGTCATCTTGACCGTTGTAACCTTCACATTTCGCAGGGATGAAATATTATCAATATAATCCCCTGCTTCTTCCATCTGTTTTACTATCTGAAACCCGAGAAGATCACAATAAAAATGAAGCGATGCTTCTAAATTAATAACTACTATGCCTGTGTGGCGGATATCTTTGATCATTCTATCATCATCCTGTTTAGCCTTATCTCTTCTGAAACCATTTCACCATCGAAAGA
>Ga0209991_10000884_pt1 | contig 13411 bp, 10 predicted proteins | sample ChitaG_FD_183167 | JGI IMG/M metagenome (GOLD analysis project Ga0209991, IMG submission 183167) | Deep subsurface microbial communities from South Pacific Ocean to uncover new lineages of life (NeLLi) - Chile_00310 metaG (SPAdes)... | ecosystem: Environmental > Aquatic > Marine > Oceanic >...
GGGATGTCGTGCTGCTGGAAAGCGCCGTGGGCTCTCGACTTGTTGACCTCTATTACCAGCTCAGCCCCCCTATCGCAGACTTCATATCAGAAAGTAGCTTTGTGAGGACCCTGGTCAGGGAGCTCCTGGTTGACCCCGTTGTTTGGTTAGTTGAAGCTACGGGAGATATATGGCGGAATTAGGGTGATGCAGAGTGCTGGGTTATACGGAGAAGCTTGCCCACTGGCACAAGGGTGAGACACCGGCCCCAGCATAGGACATCATACTTGCAATGCCAAGAGCCGACCGTGCCCGGACACGGTCGGCTCTTTTATCGTCGTTCTCTCCACTCGCTGATGAGTCCACTGACCTCGACGATTGCCAGGGAGATTGCCACGCGGAGTTTACCCATTCGACTTCGCTCAAGACAGGCCTGCGCAGAGGTGAGATTCTTCAACTTCGACACAGAATGACACCTCCATCCTGTCATTGCGAGGCTGATGAAGTCAGCCGAAGCAATCTGGGAGGTGATACCGAGATTGCCGCGCTTCGCTCTCAATGACAAATAAAAATGGTCGGGGACAAGCCCCGACCCTACAGATTTTTGTAGGTGCCTGATTTACCAGGCTAGTAATCACCGCCCCAACAAGGACGACCAAGACGGAGAGATGCCCGATGACCCTTACTACTCAGGGTAATGACCTGGAGCAGCTTATGAGACGATGGAAGGCACTTTCAGCTATCACAGGCTTGGGAAATAAGGGTATAATAAACAAAAAACGGGAGAAGGCGAGCAAAGTTATGAAAAACAGCGAGGTGGCTAAGGTATTTCAGGACATTGCTGACCTTCTGGAGCTTAAAGGGGAGAATGTCTTCAAGATTCGCGCCTATCAGAAGGCAGCCAGGGCTATCGAGCACTACCCCAGGGAATTAAAGGTTATGAGTGACGAAGGGGAGGAGTTGCAGAGTATTCCCGGCGTGGGTGAGGCAATAGCTAAAAAGACCACCGAGCTGATAACAACCGGTAAGTTGGGTTATTATGAGAATCTGAAGGCTGAGTTTCCCCAAGGGGTAACTAATCTCCTGGCCATACCAGGGATTGGTCCTAAGACGGCTCACAACCTTTCCAGCGAATTAGGGATAAGCTCGGCGGATGAATTGGAGCGAGCAATCAATGAGGGACGAGTGGCTGAGCTCTTCCGCCTTGGTGAGAAGACCTCTGGTAATATCCTTCACCAAATCCAGGCATTGCGCCGCAAAGACCAGCGCATCCCCATTGGCGAAGCTTTGCCCATTGTCGAGGAAATTACAGCTGCCCTCCGCTCTGTCCCCGGCGTGAGAAATCTCACTCCCGCTGGCAGCTTACGGCGCTTTCGGGAAACATTGGGTGATATTGACCTGATGGGCACTGCCGATAACCCTAAAGAGGTTATAGATGCTTTTGTTGCCCTGCCTCACGTAAGGCAGGTGCTGGCCCAGGGGTCAACCAAGGCCAGTGTTATTGTCAGCGGCGGGTTGCAAGTTGACTTGAGGATGGTGGAGCATGACTCCTTCGGTTCCTTGCTTCAGTATTTTACCGGGAGTAAACAGCATAACATTTCCTTGAGAGAAAGAGGGCGTAAGCAGGGGTTAAAGCTGAGTGAGTATGGGATAACTGTTGTAGCTACAGACAAGCTGGAAAAATTTTCTATGGAGGAGGAATTCTATCATCGGCTAGGGCTTCAGTATATCCCACCAGAACTCAGAGAAGCTCAGGGTGAAGTGAAAAAGGCTGAGCAGGGAGCTATACCAAAGCTCGTGGAGTTATCTGACATAAAGGGAAACCTTCATACGCATACTGAATGGAGCGATGGGCATGATTCCATCGAGGAACTGGCTCTGGCTGCCAAAGATATGGGCTATCAATATATCGCAATCACGGAACATTCCGCTGGACGTGGTATTGCTCACGGTCTCGATGTGGAGAGGCTGAGGAAGCAAGTTGCTGAAGTCAGAGCTCTTAACGAGCGTTTAATAGGGATTCATGTGCTTACTGGCATTGAGGTTGATATTCGGGCGGATGGTAGCTTGGACCTGCCACACGGAATTCTATCTGAATTGGATATGGTGATTGCTGCTGTGCACTCCGCCATGAACCAAAGTGAGGAAAAGATGACCTGGAGGGTAATAAATGCCATAGAAAATCCCGATGTTGATATGATTGCCCACCCTACTTGTCGCCTTATAGGAGAGCGTGAGCCCGTGGCCATAGACTTAGAAGCCATCCTCCGGGCAGCAGCTAAGAATAATAAAATTGTGGAGATTAACGCCATGCCTGACCGCCTTGATTTAAAAGATATTCATGCTTTCCGTGCCAAAGATTTGGGGGTAAAGCTCGCCATCGGGACCGATGCTCATAGCATTGCTCATCTGGGCTTTATGCGATTCGGGGTTGGCGTCGCTCGACGGGCTTGGTGTGAGCCACAGCATATATTAAATACTTTACCCCTGACAGAATTGCTTGCCTTTTTAAATAGGAATTGATGATTAGCATGGCCCTTTTTGACTTAAATGGCGCTTTGCCCCTGGAGGCACAGGGAAATCCTGGAGAAATGTCAGGTCCCTGACACACTACCGAATAATTACGAAAAAAGGAGGTTCAATAATGGCAAAACAGGACGTACTCTACACCAAGGAGGATAGCATTGGCATAATAACGCTTAACCGTGCCGAGAAGCTGAATGCGCTAACACATGAAATGCTCCGCAGGATTAATTCCATTATCGAAGACATCAAGAAGGATGACAAGGTGAGAGCCGTCATACTGACTGGAAACGGTCAGGCTTTCTCTGCTGGGACCGATATCTCAGGCGAAGTGCCACAGACAGCGGAGGTAGAGATAAACCTTATGAAAGAGAAGACCTCCACAGAGTACCGCCAGTCAATTTGGTTCTTCAACAGTATTCCCAAGCCAGTGATTTGCGCCATCAACGGGGCCGCCGTAGGCATTGCAGCCGAATTTTCACTACATTGCGATATCAGAATCGCTGCTGAAAGTGCCAGGTGGGGACAGGTGTTCGTCTTGAGAGGCATGACACCGGACACCGGCGCAGGGACTTATCTTCTACCTCGCATCGTGGGACTATCCAAAGCCTGTGAACTGGTATTCTCAGGAGATATCATCGACGCTCAAGAGATGCTGCGAATAGGACTGGTGAGCAAAGTTGTGCCTGACGCAGAATTGATGCCCACAGCTATAGCAATGGCCAAGAAGCTAACCAGGGGTGCCCCTTTAGCAGTACAGATGGCTAAGCAATTGATGTATAGAGGTCTTGAGCAAACCATGGAAGCTCACCAGGAAGTCGCGCGCTACTGCTTCCAGTTAAGTTGCAAGACAGAGGACGTCCAGGAAGGCATCGTATCCTTCTTTGAAAAGAGGGAGCCTCGCTGGAAGGGCAAATAGCCTGTCAGTCAGCGCGTTTGCCTGTCTTGAAGGCTCCCGAGGTTTCGTGGAGGAGAAAGCCTGTTTTTAACGCGAAATAGGAACACTTATGCCTGCGTGAATGTGCTGGATTAACCGCTTAGGTGCTATAATCAGAACAAGTATCAGAAGGAGGAAACACGATGTTTAAAACACGCATAACCGAGCTTTTCGGTATCAAGTATCCTATCACCCAGGGTGGAATGATGTGGATTTCCCGGGCAGAACTGGTAGCCGCAGTGTCCAACGCCGGAGGGCTCGGCATAATCACGGCATTTACATTTCCAACCCCCGCGGAGCTGGCCACTGAAATCAAAAAGACCAGAGCACTTACTGATAAGCCCTTCGGGGTAAATATAACGCTGTTGCCCACTCTTCGCCCTGTGGATATTGACGGCTATTTAGATGCGGTCATCAATTCTGGAATAAAGATTGTGGAAACAGCCGGCAGAAGCCCGGAGCCATATATGGAGCGGCTTAAGGCGGCTGGAGTAAAGGTGATACACAAGTGCACCGCAGTCCGCTTCGCTCGCACCGCTCAGCGAATAGGCTGCGACGCCGTTAGCATTGATGGTTTTGAGTGCGCCGGACACCCTGGCGAAGAGGATGTTACTTCCCTTGTCTTGATTCCTCTGACTGCTGATGCTGTAGAAATTCCCGTTATTGCCTCTGGAGGCTTCGGCGATGGGCGAGGTCTTGTTGCCGCCCTGACACTGGGAGCAGAAGCAGTCAATATGGGTACCCGCTTCATGGCAACTAAAGAGGCGCCAGGACATGCCAAAGTAAAAGAATTCTTAATCACAGCATCGGAGCGTGACACAGTATTGTTGCTGCGCTCATTCCGTAACACGATGAGAGCATTGAGAAACCCCACAGCCGAAAAGGTGCTCGAGCTGGAAAAGCAAGGTGCCGATATACATCAACTGGAATCGCTCATCAGTGGTAGGGTAGGTCTGAACCTGCTTGAATCAGGTGATATCGATAACGGCTTGCTTAGCGTGGGGCAGGTAATAGGCCTTGTTCATGACATTCCCACGGTCAAGGAGTTGATAGACAGGATAGTAAAGGAAGCTGAGGAGGTTGTCTCCAATATAGCCGCCGGCGGCATTTTCAAGCCACTGCGTAAGCCGACTGATGTCGCAAATAAGCAGTAAACCCTGTCAATTATAGATAGGCTCATAATGGCAGGGGTTACCATGCTATTAATCATACAGGAGGATGTGGTGCCTTGAGTCCTTGGGCTGATGGAGATATAATATGATTTTCCGGAATAATTGTGGAGGTGGCTGGAGTGTCCACTCGAGATACTCAGGCAATCCAAGGGCTGAAAAGTGCTATTGCTGAAGGCAAGAATTGGTATGTGGCCGTGCTTGAAGCCACTCGCCTCTGGAGTAGTCCTGAAGAGGACTACGACGGGCGACATTATCAATATCTTGTTGACAACGAAGCTTTCGATTGGCTAGTTCTGGCGGAGAGGTTATGTGAAGAGCTCGATGGACTTATTCCAGAAAAAGAGCGGGCAAATCTTCTCTTCTTCGGTATACCACCAATAGAATTATCTAAAGACGAGTTTAAAAATATAATTGGTGACTTTAAATACCAGGCTCACCTCAACTATTTCTATGGCATTCTTGTGGAAAAATTTCTCATTTTGGCTGTAACTGAAGAGATACGAAAGAAAAAGAGAGTTTTAGGTTTGAACAACGATAACGGAATAGTTGATGAGGCCTACCAACGCATTTATGATGCCACTCAATTTGCCCTTTTAAAGCAGTTCAGAAAAGAAAGACATTATCCTCAGCTCAGGTCTATAAGCCTGAGCGAGCTTAATGAATTTACCTATTGGCTATTTAAATATCGTATAAAAGGGCGTGATAAATCCTGCGTGGCCAGCGATACTAAAAAAGCCCTGACAAAGTTGCACGGGCTATTGAAGCTAAAAGCTAAATCGCTCCGCTTTTCACCTTCAGAAAACCAATAACTCTTAGCTATCAGCCGATTAAGAGCTCAGTTGAGATAATTCTTGGTGTAACCTTTTCAATTTATCTTCGAACATAGCAAGCTTTTGTTTCTCTCTTTCAATAACCTGAGATGGCGCTTTGCTTAAAAAGGCGTTATCTCTTAGCCTGGCTTCAAGTTGGGCGATTCTTCCTTTGATTTCCTCACTTTCCTTTACCAGTCGTTGTTCTTCAGTACGCCGGTCCACCATGCCTGCCAAAGGCACAACTACCTCAGCCTCTTTCAACACCAAAACCAGGGCTTTCTCTTTAGTGGGTCCCCTTTCCTGACGGCCGAGTATTGTTAAGGGGCGAACTTTAGCCAGTGTTTCTATTATATTCGCTTGTGTGATAAGACTCGAAAGAAGCTCACCAGTATAGACTTGGGCTTCAATCCATCTGGTTGGCCCTACCTTATATTGAGCCCGAACGTTACGAATAGAGCGGATAACCTCTACTACAGAATCCATCACCCGCTCTGCTTCTGGAGCAAAGGCTTTATCGTCAGCGAGGGGATAAGGAGCTATCATTATAGAAGCTGGCATTTGCCCCTTGTCAGGTAGACGCTGCTTCAAGCTTTGCCAGAGCTCCTCGGTAACGAAAGGCATGAAAGGATGCAAAAGGCGCAGTGATTTTTCCAATGTATTGGCCAGGAAGGGCAAAGGTGAAGGGGTTAACTGGCTACGAAGCCGTATCTTAGCAATTTCAATATACCAATCGCAGAACTTCGACCAGACAAAATCGTAAATCTGCTGCTCGGCTTCACCAAATTGGAACTCTTCCATCAGCTCGGTAACATTTTTGACAAGCTTGTTGAGCTGGCCATCAATCCATTGGTCTTCTATTCTCTGCGGTTGGAGCTCTATTGGCTGAGCTTCTAGCCTTTCAGCGTCCAGGCTCTGAAGGATAAATCTGGTGGCATTCCACAATTTATTGACAAAATTGCGGCTGGATTCCAATTTACCTTTGCCCAGATTTATATCATTCCCCGGTGAAGTCCCGGTAGTTAGAGCAAAGCGGAGAGCATCAACACCATACTTGCTTATTGCTTCAGAGGGGTTTATGACATTCCCTCGCAATTTGCTCATTTTTTCTCCGCTTTCATCGCGAATCAGGCCATGGAGGTAAACAGTGTAGAAAGGTATTTCGCCGGTATCCTCCAGTCCCATCATAATCATCCTGGCAACCCAGAAGAAAAGGATGTCATAGCCAGTTTCCATTACCGAGCCGGGATAGAAATAGCGGAGGTCATCAGTGTCCTCTGGCCAGCCCAGAGTAGAATGTGGCCATAGCGCTGAGCTAAACCAGGTGTCGAGGACATCAGGATCCTGGATGATTTGTTTTGAACCACAATGAGTACAAGCTGAAGGTTCATCTACCGATACCGTCAACTTGTCACAGTCCTGACAATACCATACTGGGATGCGATGTCCCCACCATAGTTGTCGGCTGATACACCAATCTCTGATATTTTCCATCCAGTCAAAATATATCTTGGCGAAGCGTTCCGGCATTATAGTGACCCTGCCATCTTTAACAGCCTCGATGGCAGCTTTAGCTAAGGGCTGTGTTTGGACAAACCATTGCAGGCTGACTTTGGGTTCAATCATCGTCTGGCAACGACCGCAATGTCCTACCGAATGAGAGTAGGGCTCGATTTTCTCCAAAAGTTTTTTGCCTTCCAGGTCAGCTAATACCTTATCTCGGCAGGCAAACCTTTCCAGTCCGTGGTACGGCCCGGCGTTCTCGTTCATAGTAGCATCAGGGTTCATGATATTTACCAAGGGCAAATTATGTCTCTGGGCTACTTCGAAGTCTGTGGGGTCATGGGCTGGAGTTATCTTCAACGCTCCGGTTCCGAAAGAAGTATCAACAGCCTCATCAGCGATTATGGGGATTTCCTTATCTATGATAGGAAGGGTGACACTCTTGCCTATGAAATTCTTGTAGCGCTCATCTTCGGGATTTACCGCCACAGCCGTGTCGCCGAGGAAAGTTTCCGGTCGGGTAGTAGCTACGGTGACGAAGCCCTTACTTTGAGTTAGAGGATAGCGAATATAATAAAGATGTCCGACAATATCTTTATGCTCTACCTCAAGGTCGGAGAGGGCAGTTTGACAGCGGGGACACCAGTTTATCATTCGCTCCCCACGGTAGATTAACCCCTTATTGTACAAACGTATAAAGGCAGTACGGACTGCTTTGCTTGGACCTCCATCCAGAGTAAACCTCTCCCTTGCCCAATCACAAGAAGCTCCCAAGAGTTGATGTTGATGTCTGATATCCTCCCGTCTCTTATTAGCCCATTCCCAGGTCAATTTAGTGAAATTCTCTCTGCCTATCTCCTCCTTGGTTTGCCCTTGTTTAGCCAGTTGCTGTTCCACAACCACTTGCGTGGCGATGCCAGCGTGGTCGGTTCCCGGTAACCACAAGGCAGGCTCCCCTTTCATCCTGTGCCACCTGACCATAATATCCTCCAGTGTCGCGGTTAGCGCATGCCCCAGGTGGAGCTCACCAGTAACGTTAGGAGGCGGCATGATAATGACAAAAGGCTTCTTATTGGGATCTATCTTAGGAGAAAAGTAGCCCTGCTGGAGCCAGAAATCATGCCATTTCTTTTCTATCTTGCCTGGCTCATAGGCTTTAGGTACTTCGGACATTAACTCTAAACCTGTCTTAGCTATCGGCTGTCAGATGAAAGAAATCTTGATATCTGAACAAACTCAAAGCTTGTTTGGTCATCGGGATTTTGGCTTTGGAAGAAGCTCCACCACCCTATCCAAGACCCTTTCAGCCACCTCTCGCTTAGCCAGTAGAGGCAAGCTATCAATCTTGCCCTCTTGGTCAATTATGGTTACCTTATTGGTGTCAACGCCAAAGCCACTATCACTAGCTGTAATATCATTGGCCACGATAAAGTCAAGTCCCTTTTGCTGGAGTTTTTGCTTAGCATTTTTCACCAGGTTACTGCTCTCAGCGGCAAAGCCTACTTTAATGAAATTTCCTTTGACACTGCCTAAGATATCCGGAGTGCATTCCAGCTCTAAGGTTAACCCTGCCTCTCCTTTTTTAATCTTATCTTTAGCCGCTTTTATCGGACGGTAATCAGCTACGGCGGCTGCCATAATGAGAGCATCAGCCTGGGAAGTTACCTTCACTACTGCTTGACGCATTTCCTGGGCTGTGCCGACTTTGACCACGTCAACGCCTACGGGCTCGGGTAACGAGATAGGTGCTGTAACCAATGTTACTTTAGCTCCCCGGTCACGGGCTGCTTCAGCCAGAGCATAGCCCATTTTCCCCGATGAGCGGTTGCTGATGTAGCGAACCGGGTCGATAGGCTCTTGGGTACCGCCTGCGGTAACCACGATATGCCTGCCAGCCAGGTCTCCACCTCTCCCCAATACCTTGCGGATGTTGCCTATAATATCATCGATATCGGCGAGTCGCCCCAGACCTTCTTTACCCGAGGCTAGCCAGCCCGTGGCTGGACCAATAATCACAAAGTTGCGAGCTTTAAGCTTGGACAAATTGTCCTGGGTGATTGGATTATTATACATGTTGGTTTCCATAGCTGGGGCTATGGCCACCGGCGCCTTGGTAGCCAGCACCGTGCAGCATAGCATGTCGTCAGCAATGCCCGCAGCCAGTTTGGCAATTATATTAGCTGTAGCAGGAGCAATGACTACTATATCAGCAGCTTCCGCCAAAGAGACATGTTCAATGCTGAATTCTGAAGCCAAATCAAACATTTCAGTAACTAAAGGCCTACCGGTAATGGCCCGGAAGGTGATGGGTGATATGAACTGGATGGCTTCTTTGGTCATAATTACATTCACATTGGCCCCTGCCTGAGTTAGCTGGCTGGCAATCTCTGCTGCTTTGTAGGCAGCAATACTCCCTGTTATCCCTAAAACTATAGTTTTGTTGCTAAGCATTACTGTTCCTTGTTCATTTCATAAATGAAACGCAGTCCAATTAAGGTTAAATTGGGGTTTATTACGTCTATGGCTGCTATCTCTTCGGCAAAAGGGTAAGCCTGGCCACCGGTAGCTATCACCTTTGCTTTGCTTCCCAATTCCTGTTCTATTCGCCGAATCATGCCTTCAATAAGCTCAATGTAACCAAATATTATACCTGATTGCATAGCCGAGATAGTATTTCTGCCGATGACTTGCTTGGGATGGACTAGTTCTATTCGAGGCAACATGGCAGTGCGGGCGAACAATGCTTCACTAGCTATATTAATCCCTGGGGCAATAGCCCCGCCAAGATAATCTCCCTCCTTGGAAACAACGTCGAAAGTGGTAGCTGTGCCAAGGTCAATAATTATTAACGGTTTTCCATAGAGGTTCTGGGCAGCCACGGCGTTGACCACGCGGTCAGGGCCAACCTCACGAGGATTATCCAGGCGGATGCGCATGCCTGTCTTAACACCAGCTTCGACCACTAAGGGTTTAGTATTTAAATATTCCCTACACAGTTCCACGAATGTATACAGCAGCGGTGGCACAACACCACATAATACTACTCCGGTAACCTTTGAAGGCAAGACCTTTTTTCGCTCCATAAGGTTGAGCACCGCTCCGCCATACTCGTCTGAAGTGCGATGAATGCCGGTAGCTAAATTCCAGGTAGCTTTTAGCCTATCACCATCAAATATACCCAGCTTAACGTCGGTGTTCCCAATATCAATTGCTAATAACATAGGTGCCTAGCTTTATCTCTATCCTCCCTCCATTATGGGCTGAGTATAGCACTACTATCTAATCCATGCTACTATTGAAGCTCTGGGAAGACGGGCATTAGGTAGAAGCAAGATTTTCGCCACCCCCTACTTGCAAGTCTTGTAACCTCTTGACCAACGCCTGCCAGTGTGTACCCTGCCAGTAGATACGATGGCAGGCGGGACATTCCGTATATTGAGTTTGAGTTTCAAAAACGTGAGCGGGAACCAGGTTTTTCACCTCTTCCTTGCCCCGGGCTATTAATACTTGATTACATTCCAGGCAAAGCGAGAAGGGTTTAAAATGATAATTTAAATTCACCATTTTCACTAACTCCTGCATCTGGAGTTTAGGGTCATCCTGTTTAATGAGTATAACTTTGAGTTTGCCACTTGTGACCAAGCGTCTTTTCATAAATTGAGTATCCTTAGTCAAAATCACCCTGCCCTCACTAAGAGCTGTTTTAATCATTTGACCATCGTCTTTTTGCCTAAAAAGCAGAGTATCATAGCCAATTAGCCTTAACCATCGAGCCAGTTTGCCAACGTTGTTATCTGCAATGAATTTAACTTCCATAGCTTGTCCAGAATAAAGGTAATCGATTCGGCTGGAAGGCTTAGAGGTCTCGCCGACGGCGGATGCTAAAAAACGTACCCACGAATAACAATTCTTATCTATTTTACCATTAATTCCGTGGCTAAAGTAGCTATTGCCACTCAACCCCTTAGCTCGTTCATATCGAATCTGCGTGGTTCGGATTATTGACAGAAGACGGTTTTTTCTATATCCTTTAGCGGCAAAAATCTTTAAGGAGGTTAGGAAATGCCAGTTAATATGATTGTCTGTTGCAAGCAAGTGCCTGACCCTGAAGCACCACCGTCTGTATTTAAGGTGGTAAACAACAAGATGACCTTGCCACCAGACGTAAAACCTGTAATCGGTCAATACGAGGAATTCGCCTTGGAGGCTGCCCTCAAAATCAAAGATACCGGAGGGGGCAAAATTACTGCGCTCAGCTCAGGTAATAACTTCGTTCGCGACGTAATTAAGAAAGCGTTAGCTGTGGGGGGCGATGAACTCGTTCTTCTGGAAGACGAAGCTTTTGAGGGGGGCGATAGCTGGTCAACTGCCAACGCCTTAGCTATGGCAATAAAGAAAATAGGGGAATATGACGTTATTTTCTGCGGTAGGCAATCCTCTGACTGGGATGCCGGGCAAGTGGGTCTAGGCATTGCTGAGATTTTAGGAATCCCGGCTGTAACTTTAGCTCGTAAAGTAGAGGTCGCCGATGGGAAAGCGAAGGTTGAGCGAGTTATTCCCGACGGCTACCAGGTTATTGAAGTGACGCTTCCCGCCCTAATTGTAGTAACCAGCGGGTTAGGAGCACTTCGTTATGCCACCTTGAAAGGAATCATGGCAGCGGCTAAAAAACAACCTGTCATTTGGAAACCAGCCGATATTGGGCTCGAGCCTTCACAAATTGGCGCTGCTGGAAGGCGTAGCAAGTTAGATAAACTCTTCCAGCCAGTCAAGGAAGCCAAATGTGAAATAATCGAAGGAGAGACGCCCGCAGAGGCCGGCGCTAATCTAGCCGTAAAACTCAGGGAAGCCAAATTACTTTACAGTTAAGGAGGAAATAATGGCTGAATACAAAGGTATATTAGTTTGTGGTGAGCTAGCAGACGGGAAGTTAGCCTCCATTACCACTGAGTTGCTAGGATGTGGTAGGAAGCTTGCTGATGACCTGAAGGAAGACTTATCTTGCCTGCTGGCCAGCGATGCAGTTGGCGGAGCTTCTAAAGAAGCAATTGCCTTCGGAGCAGACAAGGTTTATGCTGTAGAACACCCCGCCCTCAAAGAATACCAAGCTGATTCTTATATGCAAGCCACGGAAAAATTGGTCAAAGAGATTTCGCCTCGGACAATACTTATGGGGCAAACATCTATGGGTAGAGACTTGGCTCCTCGCCTTGCCTTCAGACTAGGTACCAGCCTGACAACAGATTGTCTCGACTTAAGCATAGACCCGGAGACAAAGCTGCTGACGCAAACGCGTCCTGTTTATGGCGGCAATGCTCAAGCTATGTTCACCAGCGAGTTTATGCCTCAGATGGCTACTGTTAGGACCAAGGCAATGTCACCGTTGGAGCGTGATGACTCAAGGAAAGGAGAGGTCATACCCACTAAGATTGACATAGATACGTCGAAAGTAAGGACAAAGATATTAGAAACTGTTAAGGAAGAGGCGGTCGGCATTAAGCTTGAGGATGCCCCTGTGATTGTCTGTGGAGGCAGGGGGATAGGTGGTCCTGAGCCCTTCCAGACTACATTGAAGGAGCTAGCTGATTTGCTGCATGGTGCGGTAGGTGCCTCACGTCCTCCTGCTGATAATGGTTGGGTGTCAGAGGCGCTGCATATCGGCCTTACTGGAAAAATTGTTGCCCCCGATATCTACATTGCTATAGCTGTTTCAGGTGCTAGCCAACACACAGCTGGATGTACAGGCTCCAAACACATCATAGCCATCAATAAGGATCCTGAGGCGAATATATTCAGAGAGGCGGAATTAGGGGTGGTGGGCAAATATGAAGAAGTGGTGCCAGCCTTAACTAACAAGCTAAAGGAGTTATTAGCTGGCTAAGATAGGCTGAGATAGCAGACTTATTAGCTGACCAAGATAGCGCACTAGCTTTCAGTTGATAACTGTCAGCTACCCTGCCTTCTTCTTGCCAGTGACGATTTTCTGACTGAGATGAGCGGGCACCTCTTCATAATGGTCAAACTCCATCACAAAGCTACCGCGCCCTTGTGTCATTGACCTTAAATCTATGGCATAACGAAGCATCTCTGCATAGGGTGCCTGGGCTTCAATGACATTGATGCCATCCCTGGGACTCATCCCAAGCACGCGTCCCCTCTTAGTATTAAGATCACTAGTAATATCCCCAGTACATGTCTGAGGCACGGTTATAGTAAGATTCATTATAGGCTCAAGCAATACCGGCTGTCCCTGAGATAATCCCTTTTTTAAGGCCTGTGCTCCCGCAATCTTAAAAGCAATATCCGAAGAATCGACTGCATGGAAGCTGCCATCGTAAAGGGTTACTTTCACGTCCACTATGGGATAACCAGCTAAATCCCCTTCTTGTTTCGCCTCATTGACTCCCTTTTCCACAGAGGGAATATAGTTCTGGGGTATTGCCCCCCCAACGATTTTCTTAGCAAATTCAAATCCCCCACCCCGAGAC
>Ga0209991_10000885_pt1 | contig 13410 bp, 12 predicted proteins | sample ChitaG_FD_183167 | JGI IMG/M metagenome (GOLD analysis project Ga0209991, IMG submission 183167) | Deep subsurface microbial communities from South Pacific Ocean to uncover new lineages of life (NeLLi) - Chile_00310 metaG (SPAdes)... | ecosystem: Environmental > Aquatic > Marine > Oceanic >...
GAGGTACTCAGTTAGACCACTGTTATCATTGGCTAAGGCCACCGGTGCTCCGCTTCTTATGGCACGTTCGGTGGCATCATTGACCACCATCGCTCTCCAGGGTAAAAGCACGGTATCTATAGGATGAACAAAGTATCGCCAGTAACCGTAGCGGAAGGCATCCTCAAGCTGGGGCATGGAAACCGCAGTCTTGATATCAAAAGGACCGTAGCTTAAACGGATTAAGCTTTTTAAATTGGCACCACAACCCAGAGATTGCCCTAGGTCATGAGCTAGGGAGCGGATATAGGTGCCCTTACCACATTCTACTTCTACTGTAACTACCGGTGGCTGCCAGTCGATAATCTCTAAGTTATAAATTTTAGTCGGTCGACTTTTCCGTGCTACCTTGATACCAATCCGTGCCAATTCATAGAGTCGTCGCCCTTGATGCTTCACTGCACTATACATTGGTGGAGTCTGCTGAGTTATACCACGAAAGGCATCGAGTGCTGACTCTAGTTGTTCTCGGCTAACACCGGAAGGGTCTCTCTTACTGATGATCTTACCGCTGGCATCGTAGGTGTCTGTAGTCACGCCCAATTCAATCTGGGCTCGATAAGTTTTAGTGGCTTCTGCTAGAAACTCGATAATACGGGTTCCCTGCCCGAGACAAACCGGCAGGACACCGGTAGCTGTCGGGTCGAGGGTACCGGCGTGCCCCACCCGCCGCTCGCCACTGAGCCGTTTCACCAAGGCGACAACACTAAATGAGGTCTTACCCCAAGGCTTATCAATATTTAGTATGCCATCCACAGTCAGCCTCTGTGCTGGAGAACTCAAAAAGTGGTTTTCAGTGGTCTGTTGAACCGACCTGGTCAATTAGTCGCATGAGGTGGTCGCCACGCTCAATAGAATCGTCCCAGTGAAAGCTTAATTCCGGAATGCGCCGTAACCGCAGATTCTTAGCTAACTCTTTGCGCAAGAAACGTGAAGCCCCGGTTAATGCGTTTAGGGTCTCTTGTTTTTCTTCTTTACTGCTGATACAACTGACGAATACTTTGGCATGCCTGAGGTCAGGGGAGGTAACCACCTCAGTCACGGCAACAAAAGTGCCAAGTCGTGGGTCTTTGACTTGGCGCCAAAGCAGTTCACTGATTTCTTGGCGAATGAGATTATTTACTCGCTCAATGCGATGTGACACAATTAGCAGACTCCCTTGAGGACTATTTATTGCTGATTAGGCGGCTTTTTCCATCCTGAAGAATTCCAGTATGTCACCAACTTGAAACTCGCTGAAGTCCTTGATGCCAATACCGCACTCGTAGTCCGCGGCCACTTCTCTCACATCATCCTTAAAACGCTTCAGGCTACTAACCGTTGATTCGTGCACTATTTCTTCCCCCCGCCGCACCCTAACTGAGGCATTACGACTTACTTTACCTTCAGTAACATAGACACCAACTACCTTCGTCCCCTTACCAGCAGGGAAAATGGCCCGCACTTCAGCCTGTCCCTCAATAACCTCAACGTAAGAGGGCTCCAGCAAGCCTTTGAGTGCCTTGTCCACATCATCGATTAAGTTATAAATGATATTATAGTCACGGATGTCAACACCTTCCGTATTAGCCAGTCGACGGGCGCCTTCCTCAGTACTGACGCCAAAACCAATTACCAGTCCCTTTGAAGCAGTGGCTAACATAACATCACTCTCGGTAATATTGCCGGTACCACTATGGATGATTCTGACCTGAACTTCCTCGGTTCCCAAACGTTCTAGTGAACTTCTGATTGGTTCGAGACTACCTTGGACATCAGTCTTGAGAATAACATTAAGTCCTTTTACTTGCCCGGTGGTTATTTGGTCGTAAAGATTAGTCAGGCTCACTGCTTTGGGTGAAGCCTTTTCTTTTATCTCCGCCTTATGTTTTTCGATTAAAGCCTGGGCGAGATGTTCATTGCTCACTGCGGTTAGCATATCCCCGACTTGAGGTACGCTGCCTAAGCCGAGAAGTTCAACCGGCGTGGCTGGTCCGGCCTTCTTCATCTGCTTGCCAATATCGTTAAACATGGCTCTGACTCTGCCCCAGGTAGTACCAACAACTATGGTGTCACCAAGCTTTAAAGTTCCGTTATTAACCAATACCGTGGCTAATGGCCCTCTAGACCTATCCATTTCCGCTTCGATAACTACTCCGGTGGCTGGTCCTGAAGGGTTGGCTTTTAGCTCCTCCATTTCCGCCACGACTAGTAGATTTTCCAGCAGCTCAGTGATACCTATCTTCTCTTTAGCCGAAATTGGCACACAGACGGTATCACCTCCCCATTCCTCAATAAGCAAGCCAGCGTCAGCTAGCTGCTGTTTTACCAGCTCCAGGTTAGCCTCGGGCTTATCAATTTTATTGATGGCAACGATGATAGGCACACCGGCCGCCCGAGCGTGGTCGATAGCTTCTTGGGTTTGTGGCATTACCCCGTCATCAGCCGCCACCACCAAAATGGTGATGTCAGTTATCTGCGCACCATGGGCTCGCATTGCAGTAAAGGCTTCATGGCCGGGGGTATCTAAGAAAGTAATCTTTTGCTCATCGGCCGTTACTTGATAGGCACCAATGTGTTGTGTGATGCCTCCAGCTTCGGTAGCCATGACGTTGGTTTGTCGGATGGCATCAAGCAATCTCGTCTTACCGTGATTAACGTGCCCCATGACGGTAACTATCGGGGGTCGTGGCTGTAGGTTGCCGGTTGCCTCAACTGCCAACTGCCGATGCTTCCTCATCTCACTAATGACGCTGGCTGACCTCTGTGCTGTCCGAGGCTGTGGGCGTGCTTCATAACCACAAGCAGCTGCCACCGCGGCGGCGGTTTCATAGTCAATGACCTGGTTAATGTTAGCCATAATGCCATTTCGCATCAGTTGTTTGATGACCTCAATGGCACTAATCTGGAAAAGGTCAGCCAATTGCCTCACGCTTGAGGAATGAGGCAGCTCAATCTGGCGTGTCTTGGCGGTTGCCGGCTGGTCACTGACCTCCTCAGTTACGGGCTCCGCAACATCATCCGGTTTACTTACCTTGGCCACTAATTAGCTCCTTTTAGTAGGTCTTTAGCATATTTCAGCAGCTGTTCCCGATTATCCTGGGTAAGGTGGCTGCGTAAAGCGTATTCTAGCCGATTACCTTTTAACCCGGCCTCCCAACACTCCCACACTGGGCAGAGATAAGCACCACGTCCCCTTTTCTTCCCGTTAGTATCAATCTCTATATTACCATCAGGAGCATGTACCAGGCGAATTAATTCACGCTTGGCCTTTACCTGGCGGCAAGCGAGGCAAGTCCGTCGAGGTATATGCTTGATGGGCACAGAATGGAAGCTAGTACTCTTCATCCTCATCAAGAAGTCCCGAGTCTCGGCGCCGTTTCTTAAGCTTGATGCCATCCTCAGCACTTTCCTTGCTGGAAGCGCTCTTCCTTTTCTTCTTCTTTGGTTTATCTCCTGGCTTATCTGGTTTCGGACCCAAAATATCCTCAGCAAACCGAAGCTCAGGCTTGTCCTTCGTTACTTCGGGTGCAAAGAAGACCGGTGGTTGAGCAAATACTTCTTCCGCAGTCGGTAACGGTTCGGCAGGTTCGGCGGCTTCTTTCTCAGGTGCTTCGGTAGGTACAGGAGCTGGTTCGAGAATATCTGGCATTTCCGCCAGAGGCTCTTCGGTAACTACGGCCTCTTCTTCTTTTGCTTCTGCCTCGGCTAACAATTTCGCTTCAGCCTTCTCTGCCTCAGCGACTGAGGCACTCTTAATGTCAATTCGCCATCCCGTCAATTTGGCAGCAAGCCTAGCATTCTGCCCTTCCTTACCAATGGCGAGGGAGAGTTGTTTATCCGGGACGACTACCGTCGCTATTCCCTCTTCAGGGTTTAGGTCAACACTTAATATTTGGGCTGGGCTAAGGGCGTTAGTAATAAAGGTAGCGACATCTGGGCTCCACATAATGACGTCTATCTTTTCCCCATTTAGCTCATTGACAATATTCTGTATTCTGATGCCACGCAGCCCAACGCAGCAACCAACTGGGTCAATACCTTCTTGGCGTGCGGCGACAGCTACCTTGCTCCGATAGCCAGCTTCACGGGCAATTGATTTTATTTCCACGGTCCCGTTGTAAACCTCAGGAACCTCCAATTCGAGGAGCCGGCGGAGTAAATCAGGGTGAGAGCGTGATACCACTACCCGAGGTCCTTTATTGGTTCGCATCACCTGCAAAATGCAGATTTTAAGCCGCTGACCCACCCGATATCTTTCGTTGCGCATCTGCTCTATCGCCGGCAATATTGCCTCAGTTCTGCCTAGGTCAATGAAGACTTGTCCGGGTTCAATACGCTGCACCAATCCGGTGATGACCTCTTCTTCCTTATCCGTATATTCCTCAAGAATGGCACTATGCTCGGCTTCATGGAGACGCTGCAAGATAACTTGCTTGGCTGTTTGCGCAGCAATGCGTCCGGCATTATACGGAGTAGCTTCTACCATGATGATATCGCCAATCTGGGCGTCTGATTTGAATTTGCATGCCTCATCTGACGATATCTCAAGACGACTATCAGATGACCGTTCGACTACAGTTTTCTCCGCCCATACTTCAACCCGGCCACTATTAGGATTAATCTTGACCGAAATATTCTGGTTAGGAGTAAAATTATCCTTCCTATAGGCGGATACCAGCGCTGCTTCTACCGCCGAGAGAACTACTTCTTTAGGCAGGTTCTTCTCCGCCGAGAGTTGAGTAATAGCCAGTAGAAAGTCACTCTTCATCTCAGATTAAAACTCTCCAATATTACATAATTAAAAAAGTGGGATGAAACCCACTTAGTTAGTTTACTATCGTTCTGCTAAAGTATAGCATGATTAAGGCCAAAATACAAGCCTCCGCAACAAATCTTCTAATTCCTTTCACCAAATATTTTAGTGCCGATTCTCACGATGTTGGCACCTTCCTCGGGCGCGATTTGATAAGAATTGGTCATCCCCATGGAGAGATATTTCATCTCGGTATTGGGGAGATTAAGTTTTTTCATTTCCTCAAATAGTTTTTTCATTGCCACGAAATAGGGCCTCGAATCTTCCGGATCTGGAGAAAGAGGCCCCATCGTCATCAGCCCTATTAACCTGATGTTTGGCAAAGCGGAAATCTCTTTGGCTAGTTGTTCGGTATTTTCTGGAAGTACGCCTGTTTTTTGTTCTTCTCGACCAATGTTTACCTCAATCAAAACTGACATTACTTTACCAATCTGCGCACATCTTTTATCAATCTCTTTGGCGAGTTCAAAAGAATCCACGGTTTCGATCATATCAAATATTTTTACCGCTTTTTTCACCTTATTTTTTTGCAGGTATCCGATGAAATGCCATTTTGCTTTATTGCCGATTAACTCATAGGCTCTTTCTGCTTCTTGGACATAGTTTTCGCCGACAATTTTTACCCCGGCTTCAATTGCCTCTAGGATTTCTTCCGGTTTTCTGCTTTTGGCGGCCGCAACTAACTGGACTCCTTCCGGCAATTCACTTAATATTTGGCTCACATTCTGCTTAATCGTCATGAGTAACTCAATCCTTAAGCATCGGTGAAAGTGTCTTCAACATTTGGCAAGGCAAGGTTTTAATTTATTCGGCACCGATTTCTTCCAGTTGTTTCTGGCGTTCTTCGTACCAGGCTTCGATTCCTTTCTCATATTCTCCGTAAACGTTTTTCAGTTGTTCGTTATAGGCTTCTATGACTTCCCGCTGATAGGCTTCTTGCTGCTCCCGATAGGCTTTTAACTGCTCCTGATATTCTCGGTAAGCTTTTAACTGCTCCTCATAGGCTTGTTGTTGCTGGTCTCTTCCCGCCCCGAAGGTACCGAGGAGTTCGCAAGATGAGAGAACCGGCAGAGCGGCTAATAGCACTACCAGTGAAAGAGCTTGCCATATTTTCATTTTACCCTCCTGTTAACCCTTTTGACCCACTTCTCACACAATATTTTATACCATTTAAGCCCAATTATCTAGAAAGGTTCGATTCCTTTCGGCGTTTAAATTTTGGTTCTCCACAGTGGCTTGAGAATAGGATAATTAAAATGCTATAGTATTACGAAGTAACCGTCTTGTTTTTCACCAAGCTAAGGAGGGACTTTATTTACATTTGTATCCGCGGGGGGAGTGCCGGAACTGGCAGACGGGCCAGATTTAGGATCTGGTGTCGCAAGACGTGGGGGTTCGAGTCCCCCCTTCCCCACCAACAAACGTGAAGACCCCACTAAATACTGTGATTTCATTGACCGTAAAGGCATGGAGCTCATTCTTGGTGGTAACATAGCGCGAATACTAAAAATTTGGACCGACGTTCGTAGAACTCCGAGACCTAAACTTGTTGATATAGCGTAACATTGATAAGAAAGTTAATATCGGGCAAAAACATTAGAGCCGGCTATATAGATAAATAGAGTTATCAATTAAGGAGGTACAAGATAAATCTGACAATGTTAACGCAAAAGAACTTAGTTGAGGAATACAAGAAAACTCACCCGGGCTCACAGAAATTACACGAACGAGCAGCGGATGTCCTTTCAGCTAACGGTGCCACTCATATAGCGCGCATCCTTGACCCGTTCCGTCCTTATGTTACTCATGCAAAGGGTTCACGGAAGTGGGATGTGGATGGCAACGAATACATAGACTACGTTATGGGGCATGGTGCTCTGATACTGGGCCACAGCCATCCAGCGTGGGTGCAAGCGATACAAGAGCAGGTAACCAAAGGGGTTCACTACGGTGAAAACCATGAGCTGGAAGTAGAGTGGGCTGAACTCATAAAGAGTATGATGCCAGTGGCGGAGAGGGTTGAGTTCTGCGCCTGTGGGCAGGAAGCCAACATGATGGCGATAAGATTAGCCAGACTCTTCACCAGAAGGAGAAAAATCCTGCGGTTTGAAGAAAATTTCCATGGCTGGGGGGATGAAGTCTCACCTGAGGGAGCGGCTGGTGTTGTCGCGCCTGAGGTCAAAATTATACCCATGAACGACTTGGACATAGTGGAAACAGAACTAGCTAAGAAAGAGTATGCTATCCTTATGACCGAGGGGGGCGGTGCTCACATGGCAGGCCAGATTCCTTGGGATGTAGACTTTATTCGTAACCTTTCGGGTCTTACTCAAAAATACGGCACTCTCTGGCTCATCGATGAGGTAGTGACCGGTTTCCGGGAAGACCGGAGCGGCTGGCAAGCCGTACTAGGAGTAAAGCCTGACTTGACCACGCTCGGTAAGTGCACGAGCGGTGGGCTTGCAGTCGGTGCGGTGGTGGGTCGAACCGATGTATTCGAGGCCTTTAATCCCAACACTCCGGTGGAGCGTCGTGTCAGACATACCGGGACCTGGAATGCTAACCCTCTCCTATGTTCTGCCGGCATCACCGCCTGCAAGCTGTATCAGGATGGTGAACCACAGAGAAATGCCCGGGAAATCGCGGATTACCTTCGGGAGCAGGGGAACAAATTACTAAAAAGGAAAAAAATCAGCGGTCACCTGTACGGTCGGACGATAATTCACCTTTATTTCGGTCCATTTGACTATGAGACGAATGACCCAATTATGCCACCGACGAAGGACGTGAAGAAGATCATAAATCCAGAAACGACGGCGGTTAATACTTTACTTGCTCTCCACCTGATTCACCGGGGTGTTGCTACTATGGGAGGTAGATTTTTTATCCTTTCGGCGGCGCATAGTAAAAGGGATGTTGACCAGACCATCGAAGCCTTTGGCTCTGCCCTTGATGCTATGGTGGTGGAGGGGATACTCAAAACGAATGGTAGATAAAAATAAATTGGAAAGCTTAGTCTTAGGGCTGGAGTATTCGTACCAACCATTGGCATGTTATAATTGAATTAACTGAAGTCGAGTGAAATGCCGGAAGAGATCCATGTCATCTCCTACGAGTTTTATCCACCTAGTATTAAAAGCTCCATCTTGACCGGCAACAAATGCGATTTTGCCTCTAGTAACCTATGTAGATGGAAAGAACTGATTGGTTTTCGTGAGTAAGAAATATGTCAAAAATAAAATGGTGATTTGATGATGGTATATGACAGCCCTAGTGAAATAAGAGAGCTCATTAGGCGTGGTGACTTACTTCGCCCGACATGTGGCTTAGCACTTGGTTACACCCAAGCCAATCTGGTGATTCTACCCAAGGAGTCCTCTTTTGACTTTTTTCTCTTCTGCCAGCGCAACCCTAAGCCCTGTCCCATCCTAGAAGTGCTTGAACCAGGCAAGTACCAACCAGCTTTGTCGGCGCCAACTGCCGATATCAGGGTAGACGTTCCGCTCTACCGGGTTTACCAAAATGGGGAGCTAATCAGTGAAGAAAGAGATATCACTAAATACTGGAGCAGCGAACTGGTATCGTTCCTATTGGGATGCAGTTTCACCTTTGAAGCCGCTTTAATCAAAGCTGGTATTTCACTCCGCCACATAGACGAAGGTAAGAACGTGACGGTGTATGTGACCAATATCGAAACCATTCCTGCCGGTATTTTTTCTGGACCACTGGTGGTAACTATGCGGCCCATCCCAACGGCCAAAGTGGTGAGAGCCATCCAGATAACCTCACGGTTCCCCGGGGTACACGGTGCTCCGGTGCATATTGGAGAGCCAGAGAAAATTGGTATTACTAACCTGGCGAGGCCGGATTACGGCGACGCGGTTGAAATCAAGGACAATGAGGTTCCCGTCTTCTGGGCTTGTGGGGTAACGCCTCAGGCAGTGGCTCTAAAGTCAAAGCCACCATTGATGATTACCCACTCGCCTGGTTATATGTTCATCACTGACCTCTCAGACGAAGACCTCTCGGTTCTGTAATGTTTAGGCAAAAAACGATATCAGATATTCAGATATCTAACTGAAGGAGGCATGCCACGAGAAAAAAGATTGACTTCAACTGTGATGTAGGTGAAAGTTTTGGCATCTACCGGTTGGGCTTTGATGAGCAGTTGATGCCCTATATTTCCTCAGCCAATGTCGCTTGCGGGTTTCACGCCGGAGACCCGATGTGGATGCGGCGAATCGTCAGCCTAGCAGAGCAGGCTGGAGTCGCTATCGGTGCCCACCCCAGCCTCCCCGACCTTATCGGTTTCGGACGGAGAGAAATGAAGGTGACCCCAGAAGAGGCCAAGAATTATGTTGTCTACCAAATCGGAGCGCTACAGGCCTTCACCAAAACCAAACGTTTGCAACACGTCAAGCCTCATGGCGCATTGTACAATATGGGGGTGACCGATGAGACAATCGCCAAGGCTATCGCCGAGGGCGTACGCGAAGTCGATGTTGAGTTGATACTGGTGGGGCTTGCCGGGTCAGTATGGATTAAAGTCGGTCAGCAGGTTGGGCTGAGGGTCGCCAGTGAGGTCTTTGCCGACCGTGCCTTGAATCCTGATGGCACCCTTGTCCCCAGAAGCCAAGCCGGGGCGGTAATTCAAGACCCTGAAGAGGCTATTGCTGCCAGCCTGAGAATGGTCATCGAAGAAAAAGCTATTGCTATCAATGGTCAGGAAATCCCGATTAGAGCCGACACTATATGTTTACATAGCGATACTCCCGGAGCGGTTGAATTAGCCCGTAAGATAAGAGAGAAGATGGAAGCAGCAGGCGTGGAAGTAGTGCCTATGAGTAATTTTCTCTGAGCCTCTGACCATGAGCTATGAAGAACCACGTTTTTTAGCCGGCGGGGATAAGGCAATTTTTATTGAATTTGGAGATGCTATCGACCTGCAGCTCAATTGCCGAGTGCGTAAATTCAAGCTGGCCATAGAAAAGGCAAGAATCCCCGGTGTCATCGAAACCGTGCCTACCTACCGTTCCCTCCTTGTGTATTTCGAACCACAGCAAATAAGCATCCAGGAGTTACGGAAAGCCTTATGCTCGCTAATGCAACCACAAGTTGAACGTGAACTTCTCAAACCAAAGCTAATCTGGATCCCAACCGTCTATGGTGGTGAGTATGGTCCGGACATAAGTTTCGTAGCAGCACATAATAACTTGAGCGTATCTGAAGTGATACAAATACACACCAGCACTTCTTACCCTATTTATATGATTGGCTTCATCCCCGGATTTCCCTATCTGGGTGGCATGTCACCAGGGATAGCCACACCAAGGCTAGAGACCCCACGGGCGAAAATACCCGCCGGGTCAGTAGGTATCGCCGGAAACCAGACTGGCATCTACCCGGCAGAAAGTCCTGGAGGCTGGCGACTCATCGGAAGGACACCACTACAACTTTTTGACCCAAGCCGGGAGCCATCCGCCCTACTTCAAGCCGGAGACTACTTAAAGTTTGTCAGTATAACCCCGGAGGAATTCACCAATATCAAGGAGTCGGTGGCGAATGGGACATATTCGGTGAAAGAGACCATAATGGAATAATTAAGCATGCAAACCTTTGAGGTAATTCAACCTGGTCCGCTGACCACGATTCAAGACCTTGGCCGATACGGCTATCAACAATATGGTGTGCCGCCATCGGGGGCTATGGATAATTACGCCTTTCGCATTGGTAACCTGCTGGTCGGTAATGATGAGATAGCGGCATCGCTTGAGATAACCTTATTTGGCAACCAATTGCGCATGCTTCAGGATACGGTTATAGCAGTCACCGGCGCCGACCTAGCTCCTGCCTTAAACGGTGACTTCCTCCCCAGGTGGGAAAGCATACCAGTACGCCGTGGTGACATTATCTCTTTTACCGGTCTGAAAAGCGGTTGCCGGGCTTATCTATCAGTAACTGGTGGCATCAATGTTCCTAAAGTTATGTCAAGTGCTTCCACCTATACCAGAGCCCGTATCGGTGGTCTTGATGGCAGAGCGTTACGGAAAGGAGATATTCTCCTTACTTTTGAATCAATTCCCGCCCTGTCCGGAGCGCGAGTTCCTTCTGAATACATACCCAAATATGGGTGCCAAATTGAACTCAGGGTCATCCTCGGCCCTCAGGACAATTACTTTACCGAAGATGGTATCAATACTTTCCTCCAGTCTGACTATACCGTTTCGGCTAAGGCCGACCGAATGGGCTACTGCCTTGAGGGGCCCCCGCTACAACACCGTACTACAGCCGATATCATCTCTGATGGCATTCCCCTCGGCGCAGTTCAAGTCCCCGGTGATGGGCTGCCAATAATCCTGCTCGTTGACCGACAAACAACGGGGGGCTATACTAAAGTCGCCACAGTCATCAGTGTTGATATCCCCAAGCTAGCCCAAGCGAAGCCAGATGATAAGGTGAGATTCCAACAAATCAACCAGGACGAAGCCCAGATTGCTCTCCAAGAATACGAGCAGCAGATTCAAACAATCAGGCACCAACTTAACCACTAAAACTGCCTGACAACATGGTCATATCTCCAAGCCGATATGATAACCGTCTGCAATAGCATCGCGTATTGTTCGCGGTGCAACACAATCCCCAACACAATGAACTTCTGGCACCTTATCTTTGATGTCCTCGTAAAGCTTTTTCTCGAGGATAGACCCCGCCGCCAAAACTATGGTATCAGCTTCAATGGTTTTCTTCTCCCCTTCTTTAGTCGTGATCACAAGACCGTCTGGGGTTACTTCGTTGTATCTAATCTCAGTGAGCAGAATGACACCCTTTTGGGAAAGTCTATCCAGGAAGAAGGGCCTAAGACACGGTCCTACTCCCGTTGCCACCTCTTGGCCCCTTCGCATAACAGTAACCTTTTTCCCCTTCTCAGCAAGGAACTCCGCCGTCTCGCAACCCACCAGCTCCCCGCCAATTACGATGACCCGGTTTCCCACCTCTACCTTGCCTTCCAGAACATCCCCTACCTGGACCACCTGAGCTCTATCCAAACCCGGAATCTCTGGAATCAAAGGTTTTACCCCAATAGCTAGGATAACTACCTCAGGCCTAAACCCTTCAATCATAGCGGCTGTTGCTTCTTTGTTCAGTTCGACCGCGACATTGAGCTTCTTCAACTGTAACTCGAGGTATTCAGTCAAGACACTGATTCGATCTTTATACGGCGGAATCGCAGCCTGGATTAATTGTCCTCCCAGTCTGGTTTCTTTCTCCCAGAGTGTTACCTTGTGCCCTCTTAAAGCGGCTACCCTAGCCGCTTCCATGCCTGCTGGACCACCGCCGACGACAAGAACTTTTCTGGGTTTCTTTGCTGGGATAATCTTGTAGTCCTTCTCTTCGCCTAAGACGGCGTTTACATGGCATCTGATGCCTAAAATGTTGGAAAGTCCCAATATATTGGAAAATATGTCATTACGACATCCAAAGCAGTCTATGCATGGGGTAATGTCCTCCAGTCTATTATCAGCTATTTTATTGGGAAGCTCTGGATCGGCTAGAAGGGCTCTGCCAATAGCAATAAGATCTGCCTTGCCTTCTGCCAGAACCCTCTCGGCTGCCTCGGGTGTCATCTTACCCACAGCTATCACCGGTACGGTGACTGCTCTTTTAATTACTTCCGCCAGATGTGCAATTATGGCTGGGACAAATGTAGGAGAGGGCAAGTTGTTCAGCGCTTTGGGACCGGTGGCAGACACATGGATAGCATCAATGCCTGCCTCTTGAGCCATTCGGGCGGTATCCTGTGCCTCCTCCGGAGTTGTTCCCTCCTCCACCCCATATTCCTTGCCGTTAATTCGACACCAAACGGGATAGTCATCGCCAACTGCTCTTTTCACTGCTTTTATCACTTCAATGAGGAACCTGGCTCGGTTCGGTAAGTCACCTCCATAGATATCCTGGCGCTTGTTGGAAGATCTGGACAGGAATTGGTTAATAAGATAGCCGTGTGCTCCATGGAGTTCTACACCATCGAAGCCTGCCTTCTTGGCCCTGAGTGCCGCCTCAGCGAAAGAGGCAATGATTTCCCCAATCTCGTCGATAGTCAGTTCTTTGGGTGTCTCTCTGAACAAACCACCAGCCAACGGGGACGGGGCTACTGTCTGCATTCCATTCAGTGCTGCCAATTTAGCCTCTCTACCAGCATGGTTGAGTTGAATGGCGGCTTTGGCACCATGCCGATGAATAACCTGAACCAGCTTGCTCATGCCCGGAATGAACTTGTCATCACTGATGTTTAGCTGGTTAGCATGAGCCCACCCCCGCAGATGAATATAGGTAGCCTCTACTATAATTAGTGCGGCTCCACCACGGGCCCGCGCCCCGTAGTAATTCTTAACACGCTCCGTTACGTAGCCATCTTCACCGCCATACTGAGTTTCCATGGGTGGTAGTACGATACGGTTCCTCAATTCCATGTGCCCTATCCGGAAGGGCTCCAAAAGCCTTCTCTTCATTATTGTACCGGCCTTTTCATTCCGCTTTATTTCACTTTCCTTTTATCCTTATCGGGAAAGGTGAGG
>Ga0209991_10000886_pt1 | contig 13403 bp, 13 predicted proteins | sample ChitaG_FD_183167 | JGI IMG/M metagenome (GOLD analysis project Ga0209991, IMG submission 183167) | Deep subsurface microbial communities from South Pacific Ocean to uncover new lineages of life (NeLLi) - Chile_00310 metaG (SPAdes)... | ecosystem: Environmental > Aquatic > Marine > Oceanic >...
CTAATCTTTATGTATCTACTTAATTATAAAGCATTTTTACCAACTTAGTAACCTGCTCATTACTAGAGTATTTACGATTGGCGGCACAGAGCATAATATCCTTCATTTCAAGATAATAGAGATGGAGGATAGGTATATAGAGCTCGATGTTCCGGGATAAATTTATTATTGATATGATAGTTTCCATAAGGGTATACTATATTCTTGCTTCCAGCACTGTAGGTAGAATGGTGGCATGGAGCGACGAGCAATACGATGAGGTCAAAAGACGATTAAGAAAGCTTGTATTGTTACCCCATTACACAAAGTAGCGTAATGTTACTCGCTTCTAGCTAGCAACTATATTTCTTTTTATTAGCCCTAAGCCGCGTTTGGCAGAGATAGTTAAGTAACCGAAAGAATTTATTGGAACTGCCACAATGTCCAAGTTCACGCTTGATAAGCTGTGTGGTATGATTGAAAATGATGTTCATATTCAACTACGAAACCTTGATAGACCCTTTATTAAGGGACATTAGGAAGTTTACTCCTGAGTTCTCTGGTATGAATGCTGGAGACAGGGTATTGGATGTCTGCTGTGGAACTGGGGCGCAAGTTCTTGAGTACGGGCGACGTGGCATCATTGCCACAGGGATAGACACAAGCCCAAGTATGTTGAACATAGCTGCAAGAAATAGAATGAGACAAGAGTTGGCAAATGTTTCCTTTCAGCTAGCCGATGCAATCAATCTACCTTTTCCGGACGGTTACTTTGACTATGTTTCTGTATCTTTCGGATTGCACGATAAGGAAAAGTCAATTCGGGATAAAGTCATTTCTGAAATGAAGAGGGTTGTCAAACAAGAGGGAACCCTTATCTTCATAGATTTCCAAGTTCCATTGCCCAAGAATGTTTGGGCTACGTTTGTAAGGATCATAGAATTCCTCGCTGGTAGGTCCCACTACCAAGGTTTCAAGGATTATCTTAGAAATGGTGGATTAGAGGAGATATTTAAGATTCACGGTTTACATAAAGATTGTAGAACTTACTTTAAGGGTGGACTGGTAGTAATTATAAAAGCAAAGAATATCTGAACTAGCATCGCTCATTTTGGCTACTGCCGTTCCACAAGTCACAACTACCTTAAGTTGCTTGGCTTGTAGCTTATACTGACGACGAGTCACAAAAGAGAGGAGGTGATGTGTCACTAATCATATAAACGAGAACAGGGTATTGACAGTTACCTTGGTAAGGTTTATATTAAAACCCAAACATGTAGAAAAACCTTAAGCTAACATATTCTGATTGTGGAATGTGGAAATAAGGATGAAACAAGTGATGCCTATGGAAGCAGCCCAATCGAGCAGTTAGGAGTTAAAGACGATAAGGAAAGATTGATTATTATGAAAATTTAGGGAAGGAGGGATTGAGTATAGGAAAAACTAAAAAGGGTATTTTATAAACCAATTGCCAAAACTTTTAGAAAAAGGAGGTCATCAAGTGGCGCAAGAAGAAAAGGAATTAACCGGCATGGATGCACTGGCGAGGGACTATGAGAGAGCGCCGGTGCCTGAGATGAAGCAGAAGAGTTGGTATAACGTGGGTCTGGTGTGGGGCGGTGTTGCCGCCTGCCTGGCTTGTCTCATGGTGGGTGGCTTGGTCGGGAGTTGGCTCGACCTTAAGACCGCCGCAATCGCAGTGCTATGTGGCTCTCTGATAACCATGACCATTGGTGCCATTTGTGCAGTGGTAGGGTCACGGCTGAACCTGTCAACGGCGATGATATCCAGATTTGCCTTCGGCGATTGGGGGGTTTTTGCAGTGGCTGCTGTCCTCGCCCTTGGCTGCTATGGTTGGTTCGCCGTTCAGCTCGGATTGTTCGGTGAGACATTTCAGGCGTCATGGGGGATTATGACCGGGCTTCCCCCGGGGGCGGCAGGCGTAATTATAGCCATAATAATCGGTGGCATACTGATGATATCTACTGCCGTCTTCGGCTATCGGGCTTTAGCCTGGCTGAGCTTAATTGCCGTGGTACCCATGGTTCTGCTGATGGTAGCTTCACTGGGTCTGGTCTTAACCGCGCATCCATGGAGTGAGCTACTGACGCGCGCACCGGCAAACCCAATGCCGCTGGTTTTTGTAATTTCAGTAATAGCTGGCGGGTTTATGGTGGGCGCTGTGATTACCCCTGATGTCGGCCGTTATGCTAAAAGCGCTGGTCACTCGGTTTGGGGTGTGGTTCTCGGCTTCCTTGTTTTCCAGGCTGTGATTATGTACATCGGGACCATCCTGGGTCACGCCGTCGGTGAGTGGGACATCGTAAAGATTATGCTCGGACTGGGTTGGGGGCTCATTGCCATGCTGGTATTGGTCCTGGCCCAGTGGACATCGAACGACAACAACCTATACTCGGCGTCGTTGGCGTTTTCCGTAATCTTCAGGCGATGGCCCAAATGGGTGCTAACCGCAATTGCCGGTGCAATCGGCATAGGCCTGGCTCTGTGGGGGATATATGGCATGTTTGTAAGCTGGCTGCTGATGCTGTGTATTTTGATACCACCTATAGCCGGGATTTATATTGCTGACTACTTCTTCATAAACCGGGACTTCTATAAATTTGAGAACCTGCCTAAAGTAGCCAAGGCTCGGTGGTTGATGCTGGCATCATGGGCAGTTGCCTCATTTATTGCTTACTGCACTACGGCTGCGCCGACCGGATTCGGCTGGTTCACCATAACCCAAATCCCAGCCATTGACAGCTTCCTAGTAGGCTTTGTGCTGGCATTAATCCTAGGCTGGTCGTATAAGAAAGTTAAAGGGGGATGGCCGGAAGTTACACCGGCATAGTGGTTCATCCCTAGTTACGGAGGTGAGAGAACGAAGATAAAGGTTATTGTGCCCATCATAGTAAGTGAATTTAACCAGGAAGTGAAGAGGGAATTTGAGCACTTCGCTGCCGAGGGTACAGAAATAGAGGTGGTGAATCTAGCCAAGGGACCGGCATCTGTTGAGTCTTACTACGATGAAGCCGCTGCCACTCCAGATATCCTGGGCAAGGTGAAGGAAGCCGAGCGGGAAGGATTTGACGGGGTAATCGTTGACTGTTTCGGGGATGTGGGGGTAAAGGCGGCACGAGAGATTACCAATATACCTGTTGTTGGTCCCGGTGCGGTATCCATGGTATTTGCTGCAGCCCTGGGTCATCGCTTCTCAGTGATAACCGTCCTCAAGAACCTGGTGCCAATGATGAGCGATGCGGCTAAGGTTTTAGGCGTCTACGAAAAATTAGCCTCGGTGAGGTATGTTGGTATCCCGGTTTTGGAGGTGTCGGATAAGGAGAGATTAAAGAAGGCTTTATACCAGGAGATGCTGAGTGCCATAGAGAAGGATGATGCCCATGTCCTTGTTCTTGGCTGTACCGGGATGACGGGTGTGGCTTCAGATTTAAGTCGAATGCTGAAGGAAGCGGGATATGATGTTCCGGTTATAGACCCGTCGGCAGCCTCGTTAAAATTTGCCGAGGCTCTGGTCAGGATGGGGGTAAAACAGAGCAAGATTACCTATATGGAGCCTCCGGAAAAGGAGAGAACGGGGCTTTAGCTGGTCACTTCGCTCTCTCAGTGGAAGGCAGCCTCTAAGTGCGAAGAGGGTCTCTATCTTGCAGAGACCCTCTTTATTTGTCTAGAAGACGGCTAGCTGTTTATCCCTCTACTTAATCGCAACCTGTTCTTTCTTTTTCTGGGGGTGGTGGGTAGGTTAACCTTGATTGTGAAGTCTTCATATCAACCAGGATTTCGGCAAGCTTCAGAGCGACAACTAACGGGTCCAAAACCGGTACTTTGTAGCCCTGGCCAGCCAACTCATGTTTAACTTGGTCTGCCAGTCCAGCCATACCAGTGCACCCAAGAACAATGACATGTGCTCCATCATCTTCAATTGCCTTTACCGCTGCCTTAGTCATTTTTTCGACAAGCTTTGCCTCGTTCAGTAATTCGAGCACTGGTATATCCACTGCCCTTACACTTGCAAGCTTGGTTGTGCCCAGTTTTGCGGCTATTCTCTTAATGATTAGATTACCTCCAGATGTAGGTACAACTGCTGAAAAAATGTGCCCCAGAAGCTGTGCCAGTGCCATAGTTGAAGTCCCTGGCCCAATGATGGGAACATCTGTTATTTCTCTGGCTGCGTCTACGGCAACGTCGCCAAAGCAGTTGATAATGATGGCATCTGCCTTATCCGCTACCTCCCTGACCTTTTTGACAACGTAAGGCGCGGCAATAATCTCATCATAACGACATTCAATAGAGGCAGGACCTTTATCAATACTTACCACCCGCAATTGAGTTTCAGGCGATGCCGCTGGTTCAGCTTCCCTGAGTGTCATCTGCTCAAATTCTTTAGTTATTAGCGGGTTTATGATGTATATTGATTTCATCTCTGTCCTCTCCGTCACCTATTCTAAGCGGCACTCCCCTTATTAGATACCATCAACGAGGAAGCCTCCCCACCCTTTCTAGGTCATCAGCAATATCTCCTAGCTCCAATTCCTCCAGGCATTTTCGAGTTTGCCAGCCAGTTTCCTTATCCCATCCGTGTAGTTCATAGTACCGGTCGAGCATTTTGTCCCACTTGTCCTTTGTCAAGCGCTCTCCCTTGGCTGGTCCACTGGCAATGGGTTCTTCCATGAACCTTCGGGGGGGATAATCGTCTTTGCGAGAGAAACCAGCATGAAGTGTGTTGAATGCCTTCTCAATATTGTGAATCCGCTCCCCTATCATCATCATCTCATTCCCAGTCATATGTTTACCGGTAGCGGCTGAATATAGATTGGCTATGTCATCTGGATTTAGCAAGTCAAGAGAGCCCCACATACTGGCAAGGTTGCAAATATTCACACTGTCAAAAATTGCATGTAGCCTTTCGACATACACTACGGGCTCGACCTTGTTTTCATATGAAAATGGACCAGTTGGTGCCGGGGCTCCCCACGTCTTTTGGGCAAACTCATCGGTGATATCTGGCATCATCTCCACCATGGGAGCCCCTCTAGTGTGCGTTCCACCCCTTGGGGAAACACAACAACCCAATGAATAGGCCTTGAGGGCTCGCATAGGTTCAACGGAATCCTGCCCCTTAACATGAATAGCGAATCTTTCAGAACCCTTGCCCACTATTTCAGAAGCCCTTTTGACACCTTCAGCGAGGAGGTCTCCAAGCCCCTCCCGATAAGCAAGCTTTTGGAGTAGCTCAGCTACCACCCTATAGTCACCCCACTCAAGCTTGAGCCCGTCCGTATCTTTGGTGCTTAGGATGCCTCGTTGATAAGCTTCAAAGGCCCAACCTATGACCAATGAAGCGTTATCCTCATCTAGCCCCAATTCATTACATAGCCCGTGTAATTTTATCATTGCCGGAGGGTAGTCAATGTCAAATCTAGCCATCCAATTCCATGCGTCATTACCTTCAAAGCCCTCACATTTGAGACCAGCGAATGGCCCATGTCTTACCTCGTAGAAGTGACTGCAAGCCAGGGGACAGCAAAAACCAGCTATTCTTCCTGTCTCATACTCATCCCTAAACACTTCAGGCGCCAGTTTTTCTACCTTGCGGGGGTCCATGTAAGCATTCTGGAAATTTCTAACTGGTAGGAAACCCAGTGAGTTCGCAATTGGTGTCATAAAGTACGTGCCGAAGCCTATCAAGCCCTCTGCTACCGGGGACTTGAGTATCTTTTCCCAAGCGTGGTCTACTGCCGCCATGAACGGTTTTGGTTCTGCGACACGAAGCGAGCCAGTTCCTTTGACGGTAACAGCTTTAAGGTTCTTTGCGCCCATAACTGCGGCTAGGCTGCATCTTGCCGCAGCACGAGCCCGGTTTGCTATGATGGCAGCACTTCTTACCCAGTTTTCACCAGCCGGACCGATGCAAACCACTTGAATCGTGTCATCGCCTATGTCCCCTTTTATCTGGTCGTCGGTGTCCCAGGTGGTCTTTCCCCAAATATGGGAGGCATCTAGTAGTTCCACCTGCTCATCATTTATCCATAGAGTAACAGGCTTCCTTGACCTTCCCTGAATCACAATGTGGTCATATCCAGCAAATTTTAACTCGGGCGAGAAGTGACCGCCGGCGTTAGCTGCCCCAACCCCACCGGTCATAGGACTCTTGGCTTCTATACTAAGCCGGGTGGAGCAGGGGGCTAGGGTTCCAACTAAAGGACCGGTATCAAATATCAATCTATTTTGAGGGTCAAAAGGCGTAACCCATGGCTTAACTTCATCATAGAGGATCCAGTCACCTATTCCCCTACCCCCGAGGAACTTCTCGGCATATTTCTCTGTTGGTTCTGTCCAGATATCACCGGTGGTTAAATTCACTCGGAGAATCTTTCCGGCAAAACCAAAGGTCTGTTGCATAATAATACCTTCTGTTATCGCTGTTCTATCCCATCTACTGTAATAGCATTTGGTCGGCAGTGCTTGATACATAAAGGCTGGGGCTCATCTTCACAAAGGTCGCAAGGGAACCGCCCCTCCCTCTTTTCCTCTGGCATATCACTATATAATATGATGAAAAACTTTCCCTCTTTTTCACTCCTGCAGACCTGCAGGCTGGCTGCTCTAGGATTAAAAATCCCCTCATCATGGTGATAAGAGCAAGCAACCTCGCACGCTCTACAACCAGTGCATTTCTCATTACTGACCTTGAACATAACTGTTGCTTACTATCCTTTCCCCAAAATCTTCATCCCTTCGGTTCTAGTGGTTCTTCTTCGGGCAATTACATGGTCACTATTGGTAAGTATGGCCACCAGTTTATTGGGTTCATATTTAACGTATTTAGCTTCTCCTTTTCACCTAATCGCAACCTGTTCTTTCTTTTTCTGGGGGTGGTGGGTAGGTTAACCTTGATTGTGAAGTCTTCATATCAACCAGGATTTCGGCAAGCTTCAGAGCGACAACTAATGGGTCCACCACCGGTATGTTATAACCTTGGTTAGCCAACTCATGTTTAACTTGGTCTGCCAGTCCCGCCATACCAGTGCACCCAAGAACGATGACATGTGCTCTATCATCCTCAATTGCCTTTATGGACTCCTTAGTCAGTTTTTCCACTGTCTTTGGTCTGTCCTTCAATTCGAGAACTGGCATATCCACTGCTCTTACGCTTGTAAGCTTGGTTGTGCCCAGCTTTGCTGCTATCTTATCGATTAACGGGGCAAGTCTAGATAAAACTGTAACCACTGAAAAATTGTGCCCCAGCAGCTGTGCCAGTGCCATAGATGAGCTTCCTGGCCCGATGACAGGGATGTCTGTTAATTCTCTGGCTGCATCTACCGCCACATCGCCGAAGCAGTTGATAATGATGGCATCGGCTTTATCTGCCACCTCCCTAACCTTTTTGACGACATAAGGGGCGGCTATAACCTCATCATAAATACATTCAATAGAGGCCGGACCTTTATCAATACTTACCACCCGCAATTGAGTTTCAGCTGATGCTGCTGGTTCAACTTCCCTGATTGTCATCCCTTCAAATTCTTTATCTGTTAGCGGGTTTATGATGTATATTGATTTCATCCCTCTCCTTTCCATTACCTATTTTAAGCAGCACTCTCTCTTAGTTTCTGGGTAAAGTCGATAACTAATTCATCCAGAAATTTGGTAAAACCTTTCGCATCTTGCATAACCAGGTATTTATTTTCTTCGATTTTCGCTTGTTCCTTTCTCAGGAAGTCATCGGCTAGACCTTGAGTATCAAGCAGGCTGATGAGTCTCTCCATGGAATCAATCAATCTAAATGGCCCGTATAGCTTCGGTTCCTCAACGCAACCCCGGGCACTGGTAATCATGTAACAAAATAACTTAAGCAGCTCGTATCCGAGCTTCTCTTCCTCAACTTTACCTTTCATTGGTCGTTTTCTCCTTTTATCCAGCGGATGACTGTGTCTTCGGCCGTTCTTCTTGATGGAGGATTGGGGATGCTCCTGGGGTAACCTAAGGACACCACTAGCTCAGGAGCAATGTTCTTGGGCAAGTCCAAAAGTTCCCTTACTGCAGCTTGATTGAATGACCTTATTATGCATGAGCCCAGGCCAAGCTCTATCGCCTCCAGACAGATATTTTGAGCGGCAATGGCGATATCCATTATGGACAGTACATCCCTTCCCACCTCCCCTCCCTTATCATAGGCCTTTTCCCTGTCGGCACATAATATCACCAGTGCTGTAGCGTTACCCAACACCCCGGGAGAAACAGCTTTTATCCGCTCAATATCTTGTTTTCGCTGAACTATTACTATATTCCAGGCGTGAATATTGCCAGCACTCGGTGCCCAAATTGCAGCCTCTACTAGCTTTTTCAGCTTGTCCTCTTCAATAGCCTTATCAGTGTAGAATCTAACACTTCTCCTCTTCTTAATGATGTCAAAGACTTGCATTACTTAACCTCCAAAGGTAAAGAGGGTCTCGGCAGGATAAAGACCCTCTCTATTTTATCTAACAGACAGCCACTGGTAGCGGCTTAAATCTTCCCTCTTGCTACCTAAAATGAGCTGACGTAAGAACCCTCATAGCCTAGTTTCACTAATATATGCTTCCAGCAATTAAATCCATCAGGGGTTCTCATCCAGGGCTCTGGGGCGTGAATCCCGATAACAGCTATTTCCATACCTTCCTTGGTATCGGCATTGGTAAGAGGCTCACCCACGGTGGTCATCATAGCTATTAAGTCGGGAACCATTGTGACCGGCCTCTCCTCCTGCCAGGCAATCATATTCTCATTCTTGGAGTCAATAACGAATGTTTTGCCTTTGTAGTCAGCAGTACCTTCAATAGTTGTTCTGCCAAAGTCAAAGCCCTCTGCGGTTCTCATCTCAATCTTCTGGATTTTACCCCGGAAAAGCTCCTTCCCACCGGTAACGGTCATAACCTGTTTCACCGCGTCCTTGCCACTGGCTCTGGCTTCTCTTATTGCCTTACCTATTTTTTCAACCTGTGATACCGAGTTGGGCACTAGGCACTTTTTTATCGTTGCTATACTGACTATCCAGGTGGCAAATGCCGCCAGCATCCCGAAGGAGACGGCAGCAGTTCTGGCTATGGTCTCGGCGGCAGCGGTATCAAGTGGGTCGGCTAGATAGGCGACAATAATATCACCTGCTTTGTTGGCGATTACTAGCGGGCTGGTGGGTATCTGGTAAATGGGGTAAAGCCCGGTGGCAAGCTCTGGAACAGCGCGCCCATTGCCATCGGCATCAACCACAGGAACATTCTTCTTTGAGGCTACATAGAGTGGGGTAATGGTATTAAGGCCACCTATTTCACCCGGCATCAGATAATCTATTTTGACCCCACCAATAGCGGTCACATTCTTCATCGCTTCATAGGCAAATATAGCCTCAGGCCCAAATCCCCTTTCAGACATAGCCTTGGGGGATCCTATCCCAGCCACTGCTACAGCATTGGCACTCTCAGGCAAGTCAACCAGGTCAAGTAGCGTTACCTCGTTCTCCATTTCTTTTACCAGGTTTAACCCATCACGAGGCGAGCCACCACCACCGCCACCAAGCAGCGTTGACCCCCAGACTATGTCTTCTATTTCGGCTTTACCTAATAATCTTTTTGCCATCTTTTACCTCCTAAATCAGATGTTTACCATCTTTAATTACGGTTTTACCGTCAATTACCAGGGTTGGGTTTTTCATAATTCCATCAAGGTGCACCGGGGCTTTTACCTCGCCGCCAATGGTGCTGTTATCACCTATGGCGACATGAACAGTTCCCATCACTTTCTCATCTTCCAGCGGGCTTCCGGATGGCATTGCCTTCTCATTGGTTCCAATTCCCAGCTCGGCGATATTTTTTGCCTCCTTTCCTTTATCCTGCAGCAATTCAGAGAGTGCTTTAGCCTCAGCTTCACCACTTATCTCGGTAACATAACCATCCTTTACTACCATCCTTATCGGGGTCTTTATTACACCAACGCCTGCCATTGACCCATCTATGACGGCTACGCCAGAGGTCTTTCCCTCAATCGGAGCTATGAATGCTTCACCTGCGGGCAGGTTACCCATAGCACCTTTCTCATGCAGGATTCCAGTATCGGCTATTGCCTCTCTGCCAGCTATAGAGAATGTCAAATCCGTTCCCGCCGGCGTAGTCAGTCGCGCCTCGCTTCCTTGAGAGAGCAAATCGCGGAACTTTAGGCTCCTCTCTTTTATCGTTGCATAATCAGCCGACATCGTCCGAGACATGAGTTCTTCGGTTATGGTCGGCATGCTGGCGATCCTGACCCCGCTCTTGGTTGCCTCCAATCTGGCTTCGGTGTGGGATAGAGACTTGGAGGTTGGCGCAATTACAACATCGGCGCTTTTCATCGCTTCGGCTACCAGACGAGGCGGCTCAGAGCCATGTGCCTCCCGTTCCACCATTTCAACCAGCACTGCCTCTGCCCCTAAGCTTTTGGCTGCGTCAAACAGAGCGTTTCCAATCTGGCGAGATTTCTCGTCAGCGATTATTAGCACCTCTTCTGACTTTTTGACCCCCAAGCAGTCTTCTACTACAATCCTTGCTGCCTCTTTCATTCTGTAGACCTCCAGCATATTTTTAACTTATATTTTACCAGATTGCAAAAATTGATAGCAGCCCCGGGCTCGAGATTATTCCTGCCGGGGTCCTCCAGTGCCCACAGACTATCACCTTTCCCACAGGCTGTCAATATATCCCGCCCCCAAAAGTTTGAGCTTCGTTCCATAGCTTCGGGTCGGTGCGATACCTTGTACTTTAGTAGTGCCTTTATCAGCTTCGGACCCGTTGGCACGAACCTCTCTTTTTGACCTTTACCCATGACCCTGAGATAACCGTTGGTCAGGTCAACATCGCCAACGTTAAGTCCGCACAGCTCACTTGTCTTCTTATCAGGTTGAGCAAATAGCCTCGCAAAGAATGCGAGCTAATGTAGCTACTGCATGGAAGGAACAGTGGATTGTGTAATCCCATGCAACAGAAGGAGGGGCTCCTCTTAATGCCCGTGGGAGTGCTCCTGTAATTCAAATCTAGCCCCGTTCCCGGCTTTTGAATAATAATGATGCCTCTGTGTTTGAAGGAGCGAACCCCTTTCTCTTATTAACGGCAGGAGGAACAAGAGGCGGTAAGGAATTTTAAGAAATTCGTTAAAAATTGCCCCCAAGAGGTATTGACAAGGCGGGAAAGTAAACCACAAGGGGGGTAACCATGTCGCTTATACCAACTTTTGAAATAGGTCTATGGAATGCCGGACCAAAAGGGAAATGAAAGACGCCAAGGCCATAACCATGAAGAATGGGAAACCTGCAACACAGGGCATGCGCCCCGTGTCTGGAACTAAGATTTTCAGAATAGGAAAGAGTTAAGGCTGCTTAATTAATTACGAATTAGAATTCTATATAAGGCTGGATACCTATTCCCAAGATAGCCAGCCTCTCTCGTAATCCCAATGGATTATGGTATTTGCCCTTGGCTAGACACTGAAGCACTTCCAGCGTCTTCCTCGCTGTCGTACTCCAATTAAATAGGGCACCGCGTTTCACGGCCTTTTGGGAAAGCTTGAAGTGCAGAGAAAGTTCAGATATGATGAAATAATCCATTGCTAGCTACATAGTGTTTACCGAGGGGATTTACTGGAGACGGTAATAGATGGGGCAGTACTCCAAATACCCAGGCCAGGGTTTGTGAATCAGAAAAAAGAAAGGAGAGACTCATCATGAATTTGGAGGAACTGCAAGCAAAAGTTAGGACTCTGGAGGATATCGAGCAGATAAATAGACTACAAAAATATTCCGTAAATCTTAGGGCAAGTGGCAAACAAAGGATAGTGAAGCGTTAGTGACGACGACGGAAGGAGTTCTATGGAAAACCAAGAATTAAGCTGGGTGAGTTTTTCCCAACTAATTAACGCAATCTTGAAGGGAGGGTGATTGATGAAGATTACTATTATTGGAGCCGCAGGTACCGTAGGTTCTTGTACTGCGTTTGCTATTGCCGTAAGAGGTCTGGCTGACGAACTGGTGATGATCGACCTCAACCGGAATCTACTTATGAACCACGTCATGGATATAAGTACCGCAGCGCTGGGCTTACAGAACATAGTGGTCAGAGCTGGCAACGAGGAAGACTTGTTTGGCTCGGATATAGTTATCATGGCAGCAGGTGTGCCCTGGAGATATATCAGTTCTCGCATGGAATTACTTAAGGATAATGTACCAGTCATTCAAGATACGGCGAAGAAGATAAAACGGTTTTGCCCTGATGCTGTGGTTATCACCGCTACTAACCCGGTAGACCCTCTCAATTATGCCATGCAGCTCAGTTCTGGTCTTGATCGTAAAAGATTAATTGGCTACGGTTACAATGACTCTATTCGTTTTCGAATTATGGCTGCCAAGGCTCTCAGTGTCACTCCTAGGGAGGTTGATGGTATAGTTATTGGCGAGCATGGTGAAAACCAAGTATTGCTATTTAGTTCTCTTCAGGTGAACGGCGAGCGTATCCCTGTAAGTGAAGATGTTAAACAAAATATTAGGCAAGAGATTCCCAAAATTTTGCGGTCGTACGAAAGTCTTGGAACCGGACGTACCGCAGGATGGACATCAGCAGTAGGATTAACCAACATGGTTTCGGCTATTACAAGAGATACTGGCGAGGTTTTTCCTTGCTCTGTAGTATTGGATGGGGAATATGGTCACCGAGGTCTGAGCATAGGCGTGCCGGTAATTCTAGGACGAGGAGGAGTTCAGCAGATTCTAGAGTGGAAGCTAGCTCCTGGTGAGCGAATGGAGTTAGAGCAAGCAATAAGTACCCTTAAGGCTGCGGCCCACTCGGTTGAGGAAATCCTTAAACTGGCTCATTACTAAATCCTAGACAAAGAATATTCCGTAAATCTTAGGACAGGAGGTATACCAGTGACTGGCAATGTAAGATTTAAGAAGCTACTCGAACCTGCTTACATAGGGCAGGTACGTACCAGGAACCGTATAATAAAGACCGCCAATGGTACGTCCTTTATTGAGCCTACCGGCTACGTAGGCGAGAGAGCTTTGGCTTACTATGAGACAATGGCTAAGGGTGGCGTCGGTCTCCTCATCGTGGAATCCTGTGGTGTTGAATACCCTCTAGGCGTCCAACATCCACCGGTGCAGTTTCACCTTGATGATGATAAGTATATTCCGAGCTATAGTGAATTAACTCAGGTTATCCACAAGCATGGCTGCCCGGTATTTATACAGTTTCAACATGCCGGGCCCTGGAACCCAACCGGGCTGTTGCCTAAACGTGACACGAAAGCCGCTTCAGCATTGACGAAAAGCGAGCTGCCCGGACCAGACTTTGCCGTACCTAGGGGGTTAAGCCTTGACGAGGTTAAAGAGTATGTAGACATTTGGG
>Ga0209991_10000887_pt1 | contig 13377 bp, 13 predicted proteins | sample ChitaG_FD_183167 | JGI IMG/M metagenome (GOLD analysis project Ga0209991, IMG submission 183167) | Deep subsurface microbial communities from South Pacific Ocean to uncover new lineages of life (NeLLi) - Chile_00310 metaG (SPAdes)... | ecosystem: Environmental > Aquatic > Marine > Oceanic >...
CTATGCCTGGATTTAAGAGGGCAATGGAAAAGTATAAGGGATGAACATCGAACATCGAACGTCCAACATCGAATGATGAATGTTGTTGTCGCTTCGCTCCTCAATTTGGAAACAACCGGAGCGGAGCGACTCCTTAACTTTAGGCATTTTAGGCACTTTAGCTCACTTTAGTCACTTTAGCTTGAATCTTTGAAAAGGAGATTTCATGAAAGTAATAAAAATTGATCATCTCGGGATTGCGGTAAAGAGCATAAATGAAGGAAAAAAATTCTGGGGAGACCTTTTGGGGCTTTGGCTTGAGAGCTCTGAAGCAATGGCGGAGGAGAAGCTTATTACCACTTTTTTCCCGATCGGAGAAAGTGAGATCGAGCTGCTTGAAACTACCGACCCTGAGGGGCCTATCGGAAGATATCTAAAAAAGAGGGGAGAGGGGATACATCACATTGCTTTGCGTGTTGAAAACATAGAAGAGGCTTTGAAAGAATTAAAGGAAAAAGGTATAAGGCTTGTTGATGAAAAGCCGCGAAAGGGTGCGGGAGGCGCAAAAATAGCTTTTCTGCACCCAAAATCAACAAACGGGGTTCTGGTTGAATTGTGTGAGAAATAAAAGAGGGATTAAGGGATTAAGGATTAAATGAAAGGAAATAGATAATGGGGATTGTCGAAGATCAAATAGAGCATCTAAAGGAGATGGAAGAGAAAATCCTGAAGATGGGCGGCGACAAGCTGATTGCAACACAGCATGAGAAAGGAAAGCTGACAGCCAGGGAGAGATTAAAGCTGTTATTCGATCCTGATACATTTCGTGAGATCGATATGTTCGTTGCGCACAGGTGTGTAAATTTCGGCATGGAAAAGGTCGAAATTCCATCTGACGGCGTAGTAACAGGCCATGGTCTTGTTGACGGAAGACATGTGTTTGCTTTTTCCCAGGATTTTACATCCAGGGCCGGCAGTCTTGGTGAAATGCATGCAAAAAAGATATGCAAGGTCATGGATCTTGCCCTCAAGGCAGGGGCGCCTTTTGTGGGCATTAATGATTCAGGAGGGGCCAGGATACAGGAGGGGATTGATGCCCTTTCAGGATACGGTGAGATCTTTTTTAGAAATTCAGCCTGTTCCGGAGTTATTCCACAGATTTCAGCAATTATGGGGCCCACAGCCGGAGGAGCGGTTTATTCGCCGGCCATGACCGACTTTGTTTTCATGGTAAAGGGCAGCAGCTATATGTTTATTACCGGTCCGGAGGTTATAAAGTCCGTGACAGGAGAGGAGATTACCTTTGAGGATCTCGGCGGGGCCATGGCGCATAACGAAAAAAGCGGGGTCGCCCATTTTGCAGGTGAAAACGATGAGGACACTATAAATAAAATAAAACAACTCCTTTCATATCTGCCGTCAAACAACATGGAGGATCCGCCTTTAAAGGATACAGGAGACAGCCCGACCCGAACAGATCCTGCTCTTAATACAATTATTCCGGACAATCCCAATCAATCATATGACATGAAGGATGTTATCTGTTCGATTGTTGATAATGGTGAAATTTTTGAGCCGCATGAGTATTATGCTAAAAATATAATCGTATGTTTTGCCAGGCTTAACAGGAGAAGCATAGGCATTATCGCAAATCAGCCCTTGGTCCTTGCAGGATGCCTTGATATTGACGCTTCGGACAAGGCTACGCGATTTATACGTTTTTGCGATTCCTTTAACATCCCGATACTGACCATAGCCGATGTGCCTGGTTATCTTCCCGGAAGCCAGCAGGAATGGGGAGGAATTATCCGTCACGGCGCAAAACTGCTCTGGTGTTATTCAGAGGCAACGGTTCCGAAGATGCTTCTCATTACCCGCAAGGATTATGGAGGAGCCTATATTGCGATGTCTTCAAAACATCTGGGCGCAGATATGGCCTTTGCGTGGCCAAGCGCACAGATTGCTGTAATGGGAGCCGATGGGGCGACTAATATTATCCATCGTAGAGTGATTAAGGCGGCCGAAGATCCTGTTGCAATGCGTAAAGAAAAAATTGAAGAATATGAGGATCTTTTTTCAAATCCTTATTGCGCGGCAACCAGGGGCTATATTGATGCTGTGATTATGCCGGAAGAAACAAGGCCCCGTTTAATCGATGCTCTTGAGGTAATGTGCAGCAAACGGGAGACCAGGCCTCCTAAAAAACATGGGAATATACCGGTGTAGATTAGTCGAGTGGGGAATTGGTCGAGTGGTCGAGTAGGGAAGTGGTCGAGTGGGGAAACTACTCGACTACTCGACGACTCGACCACTCGACTAATCACGGAGTGAAATAAATGGAAAACAAAAAGAAAAAGGTTGCTGCAATTTCTGCGGTGATAAGTTATATTAAAACAAAAGAAGAGGCTCTTAGCATGCAGCCTGTGGTTGTAAACGACAGGGCTGATTTTGTATCGAGACAGGTTTCATTAAATATGTGGAGTGTTAGCGGAAGGCAAAGTCTGATGCAGATGCGCAACCTGATGCAGATGAAGACGTTTCATGGAGTAAGGAGAACTATAAGATGAGCGATCATAATCAGGTGGAAATTACAAAAATGGATTACAGCAAGGACAGGCCCAAGGCAGAAAACCCTCTTAAAATAATGGATTTATCCTTGCGTGACGGTCATCAGTCTTTGTTTGCTGCAAGGGGGCGTACTGAAGACATGGTTCCTGTTGCAGAGATGATGGACCAGGTCGGGTTCTGGGCTGTGGAAACATGGGGAGGCGCCACTTTTGATACTATGCACCGCTTTTTGAATGAGGACCCATGGGAAAGGATCAGAACATTAAAAAGATATTTTAAAAAGACTCCGATATCCATGCTGATCAGGGCGCAGAACCTGGTGGGATACAGAAATTACGCCGACGATGTTGCCAAAGCGTTTGTTGATAGAGCTGCTGCAAACGGCATTGATGTTTTCAGGACATTTGATGCTTTAAATGACTTTCGTAATTTTGAGACAGTTGTCCCTGTTATCAAGAAATGCAAAAAACATTTTCAGGGCTGTATATGCTTTTCAATAACCGAGCCGCGTATGGGTGGAGACGTTTATAACCTTGAATATTACCTAAATAAAGCAAAAGACCTCGAAGGGATGGGCGCGGACAGCATTTGCTTAAAGGATATGGCGGGCATGATAGCCCCATATGACGCATATGCCATTATCAAGGCATTAAAGTCGGCTGTGTCGATTCCCATTCATTTTCACAGCCATTTTACTTCAGGCATGGCAGACATGTCTCATTTAAAGGCAATTGAGGCTGGAGTTGATATTATTGACACATGCATGTCCCCTTATGCATACCGCACGTCACACCCGGCTGTTGAGCCGTTTGTTATGGCGCTTCTTGGAACGAACAGAGACACCGGATTTGATATCAAGCTCCTGGCTGCCATCAACGAAATTCTTGAAAGGGATACTATTCCGAAGTACAGACACCTGCTTGACGATACAAAACTTTCGATAATCGATATTAATGTTCTTCTCCACCAGATTCCTGGAGGGATGCTGTCCAACCTTATCAACCAGTTGAGGGGGATGGATGCTCTTGACAGAATAGATGAGGTATATGCCGAACTCCCAAGAGTCAGGAAAGATCTCGGCCAGGTTCCTCTTGTTACTCCTACGAGCCAGATTGTCGGCGTTCAGACTGTCAACAACGTCCTGTTTGACAATGAAAAGGAAAGATACAAGATGATTACAGACCAGGTTAAAGATCTATGCTACGGCCTGTATGGAAAGACCCCTGTTCCCATTGATTCCAAAGTTAAAGCAAAAAGTTTAAAAGGCTACTCAAGGGGAGAGAAACCCATTGCCTGCAAGCCTTCCGAAGTTCTGGAGCCAGAGCTGGAAAAGGCCAGAGAGGATGTGAAAGGCCTTGCGGTGGATCTGGATGATGTTCTTATATATGCGCTTTATCCTGTTACAGGAAAGAGGTTTTTGAAATGGAAATACGACAAAGAGGAGCCCCCTCCGGAGGTCAAGCCAAGAACAATGGCCGATGTTAAGGCTGAGCAGAGTCTTATTAAAAAGGCCATTGCCGGAAAGCTTGTTGAAAAGCCGGGAAAGGATGTCCCTCCTGAGAGTGAAGGTCTGCGCAGGTTCAAGGTATTTGTTGATGATGAGTATTTCGAGGTTGGGGTGGAGGAAGAAGGTGGTTCCGCGCAAGCCTCGGCGCCGATAGCGGCCGCAGCGCCTCCTCCGCCCAAACCGCCGACGCCGGAAGCTACTGCGCCGGTTAAAAAATCTGCGTCTGCCTCCAGGGCGCAGGGTGACGGCACACCTCTTTCAGCCCCGATGCCTGGTATGATAATAAGCTATGAAAAAGGGATAGGAGATGCTGTAAAGAAAGGAGAAATAGTTGTCATCCTGGAGGCCATGAAGATGGAGAATGCCCTTCCGTCTCCGGCAGGAGGCATAATCAAATCCATTAATTTCAGCGCCGGCGATTCTGTTGCAAAGGGTGACGTGCTTTGCATTATTGAGTAGGCAGTAAAAAAGTTACGAGTGCCTAAACAGAATACCTTAACTTTAGGCACTTAAAACTTTGATGAACTCGTAAAAAGTCAAATTCGTCGAATGTGTCATTTCGACCGCAGGGAGAAATCTTATTTTTTCAATAGGTTGCAGAATAAAGATTTCTCGTTTCACTCGAAATGACAAGTTTAGAAGACTTTTTACGAATACATCAACTTTAGTCACTTGTAACTTTAAAATAGGCATGAATTTTCTATATCAGGGATTAATATATGCATGAGATGGGCATAGCAATGGAAATAGTCGAGATCGCAATATCTTCAATACCTGATAATATAAAAAATGTGTGTGTTGAAAGGGTCAACTTGAAGGTAGGCAAACTTGCCGCAATTGTGCCGGATAGTCTTAGGTTTTGTTTTGATATTGTGTCAAAAGATACACCTCTTGCCGGAGCAAAGCTAAATATTGAAGAGATTCCGGTTGTTGCAAGATGCAGGGAATGCGATTTTAAATGGACTATAAACAGTCCTGTTTTTAAATGCAAAAAATGTAAAAGCGGATTGATTGATATTCTTTCCGGAAGGGAACTTGATATAATTTCAATTGAAGTTGTGGATGAACAGGGAAGATATTGACGTGGAAATAAAAATAGTTCGCAAGGTTCTGGATGTTAACGAAAAAATGGCTCAGCAAAACAGAAATCTTTTTGCGGAAAAAAAGGTTTTTGTGCTCAATGTAATGAGTTCTCCTGGATCGGGGAAAACAGCCACACTTGAAAGGACACTGTCTTATATCATGCCGGAAATAAAAAGCGCCGTTATAGTAGGAGACATATGTACTTCAAACGATGCTGATAGACTTGCCAGGACAGGCGTTCCTGTTGTGCAGGTAAATACAGATGAATTCGGAGGAGACTGTCATCTTGCAGCACATGTTATTGAAAAGGCGGCAGGCAACATTGATTTGGATGACATTGAGCTTTTAATTGTGGAAAATGTCGGGAACCTGGTTTGCCCTGCTGAATTTGATATTGGAGAGGATACGCGCGTGGTCGTTCTTAGTGTGGCAGAAGGGGAAGATAAGCCTGTAAAGTATCCTTTGATGTTTCGTGAATGTAACGCTGCAATATTAAATAAAATAGATTTACTCCCGTATCTGGATTATGACATCAAGGAAACAATTCATAACATTAAGCAGATAAATCCTGAAATGCCTGTTTTTGAAATTTCCGCAACAAAGGATATAGGGTTTGATCCTTGGATCGACTGGCTAAAGAGTAAAGTACGTGGTAAACAAGGTAAGGATTTATGATTGTTGATTGATGATTGTATGGAATCGCTTCGCTCTATCTTTTCAATCGACAATCAACAATCATAAATCATCAATCCAAAGATGGTGATGACAATGAATGCAAGAAAAGCGGTTTTCGCGGGAAGCTGGTATCCTGATAGCGCAGGGGAGTGTGAAAAGGAGATTAACAGTTTTCTTAAGGAAATAAAGGTTAAGGATTCTTTAAAGGGAAAGGGGATCGGAGGGATTGTGCCCCATGCAGGGTGGTACTTTTCAGGCAGTATTGCCTGCAATGTAATCAATTGCCTCAAAGATGAAAAACATACGGATGTGATAATTATTTTTGGCATGCATCTTCATTCTGATTCTCCATGTTATATTATGAAAGAAGGGGCATGGGAAACTCCGTTCGGCGAAATCGAAATCGAGAAGAATATTGCACAAGAGCTGGCCGAAAAATATAGCTTTAACATCGAAACCCCTGACAATTTTATGCAGGATAATACAATAGAGCTTCAACTTCCATTCATAAAATACTTTTTTGGTGATATTAAGATTGTGCCTATTGGCGCGCCTCCTGCAGAAGACTCTTTTAGGATAGGTAAAGCAGCAGCAGAAATTGCAACAAAGATGGGTCTTTGTGTAAAGGTTGTCGGCTCTACAGACCTTACACATTACGGCATAAACTATGGGTTTATGCCGGAGGGGACAGGTCCTGCATCAATTGATTGGGTGCGTAATGAAAACGATCGCAGGATTATTGAGATTATGCTCAAAATGGACCCTGAAGGTGTTATAACCGAAGCCCTGGCCCACCAGAACGCCTGCTGTGCCGGCGCTGCCGCAACAGCTATAGCAGCCTCAAAACAGCTTGGAGCAAAACATGCAGAGTCCATTTCCTATGCTACGAGTTATGATAAGAGCCCTGGCGACAGCTTTGTTGGATATACGGGGATAGTTTTTTTTAGTGCTTAAAGCTTCTCTGGCCTGTATATACCATTGTGGCGTCTGCCTCGTTGCATGATTCGATGGATTGATAATCATTGACAGATCCTCCAGGTTGGATAACCGAGGTAATCCCTTCCTGAATTCCAACATCCATGCCGTCCCTGAACGGGAAGAATGCATCGCTGACCATGGCTGCGCCGATCAGCCCGCCCTTTTCATCGGTCACCCTGTTATCGATTTCCTCTTTTTTGGACCGGTCTTTAAGATTGTTATAAGGTATGCCGTGCATTTCAAAACAATAACGGTCGCAAAGCTTCCGGTATGCCTTGTCTCTTGCGATTTCTGCGACACCTACTCTGTCCTGTTCACCTGTTCCTATTCCAACGGTAACATTATCTTTTACATAAATAACGGAATTTGACGTAATTCCAGACTCAACAAGCCAGCCAAAGAGCATATTATCATATTCCCGGTCCGTGGGCTCCCTGTTTATTTTATATGTTTTTCCCTTGTATTCACATTCTGCAAGCACGAGATCTTTCCTGGAACGGGCAGACGGAACAAAAGACCACTGGGCAATAACTCCGCCGTCTATCAGACTTTTGAATTCCACACATCTTTTGCCGACAAAAGTTTGAAGTCTGTTTATATTGTCGATTCTGATTACCCTGAGATTCTTTTTCTTTTCGAAAATATCCATAACCCCTTCTTCAAAATCCGGGGCAACAACAACTTCGGCGTACTGTTTTGTAATTGATTCAGCCGTAGCCCTGTCAACAGGGATGTTAACCGCAATACATCCGCCAAAGGCCGCAATCCTGTCCGCCATATACGCCTTTTCATATGCATTCTCCAGCGAATCGGATTGGGCAACACCGCAAGGATTGTTGTGCTTGACAATGATGACCGTTGGCTTATCCGTAAAATATCTCAAGATATTCAAAGCATTGTCCGCATCGGTCAGATTGGTTTTGCCTGGATGCTTGCCGGACTGCAACAGCTCAATATCTGAAGCCAGATATTTGCCAGGCTGTATGGTCTCGATTTCTCCCAAAATCAGATTCCCATTTACCAGCCTGTATAATGCAGCTTCCTGGCCCGGGTTTTCACCGTATCTAAGGCCTTTTTTGACATTGTCTATAGTCCAGACAACCTTTTCATAAAAAAGGGTCTGCTTTTTATCATGGTCTATAAAACTGATCTCCATTTTTGGAGTAAAATGATCATCCATGATAGTTGTATACATTTTCTTAAGATCTTCGGTCATTTATGCCTCCTTTTATAAAAGGTGTTAGGTGTTAAGATGTTATAACTCAAGTTTCGCACCCTTAATTTCTATCAAAGTCAAGACGGTAAAGGAGCCAAATTCAATTTTTCAAGCGAAATGATTTGTTTGTCTTTTTTAACCAGCTCTACGACTTGTGCCAAGGACAGGCACAAGGGATATATAACATATTGAACTCATACGTGGTTTCAAGCATTGTCTTAATGTTTGTTTTTGGTGCCGTTCTCGAAGTCACAAAAATGATATTTCGCTTTAAAAATTTATTTTGGCCCTTACCGTTTTACCAGCCTTAGGCGGGTTAAAGGCTTTGATAAGTAAAAAGTGTGCGAAACTTGAGTTATAACTTTAAAAACCATAACATCCTTTTACATCTTCAATTGTTCTGGCGTTTAAATAGTCTGCGATTATGCGGTCATAAACTGCTGTATGTTCAAAAGCCTTTTCTGCCAAACCAAAGCGAAGTTTTAGGGAGGTTGATCCATTATTTGTTTTTAGTTCCGATATAATCATTTCATAGTCAGCAGGATCAACAACCGACGCAACCCTGATAAAATTTTTTGCAGAGGCCCTTATCATGCATGGCCCGCCGATATCTATATTGCCTCTGGCCTGTTCAACGGAGATGTCCTGCTTTGATATGGTTTCCTTAAAAGGATAGAGGTTAACGACAACCATATCAATCGGCACAGAGCCAGTCCTTGCCAGATCATTTTTGTGCGACTCGTTATATGTTTCGGTAAGGAGGCCAAGATATATCTTAAAATCCAGAGTCTTTACCAGACCGCCCTGGGTCTCGGGCTGCCCTGTGTAGTCTGACACCTGTTTCAGGCAGGATCCGGCATCTGCGCCAAGTATCTCTTTTATCCTGTTGTATGTGCCTCCAGTTGAAAATATTTTTATCTCATGATTTATTGAGAGCATCTCCGGTATTAATTCGTCGAGGCCATTTTTATCTGAAACACTTACAAGTATGTGCTTCACCCTGATCAAATCATCAATCTTTTCAACAACATTAATAGTCATAATATTTCAGACCTCGTAACTTTCTCTTAAAATGAGTTAATTTTTTTAATCTCTCCCAAATTTCTAATTTCCAATTTCAAGTTTCAAGCCGTGAACGGCTACGTTATTTTAAAGGGTTATAGCCATATTTCGATAATAAATTACGAGATTTGTATTTACCTTGCCCCCTCATATTCCTCTAAAAAGCGTTTAAAGAAAGCCTCCATAAAAGAATGACGTTCTTTTGCTATTTTTTTTCCTTCTTTTGTTAGTATTCTGTTTCTTATCCCGGCAAGCTTAACTTTAAACTCCCTGAACCCTGTATCATCTTTTGAATACGGCCTGGATTTTTCAACACTTATGTCAGGATTATGAAGCCTTGCGCCGATTTCGCCGGCAAAGAGATATGCTCTGGCCACACCGACTGCGCCGATTGCATCGAGTTTGTCTGCATCAAACAATACCTTTGCTTCAACTGTTTTTGGCGCATGATTTCCACGAAACCTGTGGGATTTGATACAGTGGATAATATTTTCCTTTTGCTTTTCTGAAACAAGAAGTTTTTTCACTATGGGCCATGCCATCTGAGCGCCCTTCTCAGCGTGGCAAACTTCGCCGTTTGAAGCATCCTGGTAGCATCTTCCGATGTCGTGCAGGTAGGCTGCAATAAGGAGTACATCCATATCAGCGCCTTCAACAGGCCCGATACGCTCGCACAACCTGCCAACACGAAGCGTGTGGTCCCAGTCGTGACTTCCGTTTGCATCGATGAACAACTTTTCTGCACGCGCTTTTACGATTGCTATATTATCTTTCGTCAATGGGTATGTATTTTGTTTTTGTTGGTCCAGTGTAAATTTGACGGGGTCGGCTGAGCCTCCATCCGGGGTCATTCGCACTTTCTTGCCATTGCGCAATCCATCCGGGAAGCCTGCCGATGGCGAACATGACGGTAAACATGTTTGTCGGAATGCCCATGGCGCGCAGCATTATACCGCTGTAAAAATCGATGTTCGGATAAAGATTGCGTTCTTTAAAATAATCATCATTTAGTGCAATTTCTTCAAGCTCCTTTGCCAGGTCAAGCAAAGGATCCTTTATTTTGAGCTTTTTTAGAACCTTATCGCACGTTTTTTTCATTATTTTGGCGCGGGGATCATAGGTTTTGTATATTCTATGGCCAAAACCCATTAATCTAAAAGGATCATTTTTATCTTTAGCTTTCTTAATAATCTTATCTAATTTGCCGCCGCTTTGTTGTATTTTTGAAAGCATTTCGATAACCGCCTGGTTTGCTCCGCCGTGCAGAGGCCCCCAGAGCGCCGCTATTCCCGCTGAGATTGCAGCGTAAAGATTAACCCTTCCGCTTCCAACAATCCTTACAGCAGATGTAGAACAGTTTTGTTCATGATCGGCATGGAGAATCCAGAAAACATTTAATGCTTTTACCAGCTCTTTGTGTATATGATAGGGTTTTACCGGGCTGTTAAACATCATATTTAGAAAGTTCGCGCAATAAGGCAGATCATAGCGGGGATATATAACCTTATGCCCTCTGGATATTTTATAAGACATGGCCGCTAAGGTTCTGATCTTTGAGAGAAGACGTGTGACTGTTTTGTTAATCTCCTCTTCTACGGTCTGGAGTTCCGGATAAAAGCTTCTTAAAGCATTAACCATTGAAGATAAAATGCCCATTGGATGAGAAGCCCTTGGAAAGTTCTGATAAAAAATCTGCATATCCTCATGTACAAGTGAATTATCGTTCAACAGAACTGAGAACCTGTTGAGCTCCTTTCTGGTTGGCAAAACTCCATTTATTAGAAGATAGGCCGTCTCAGTAAAAGTAGAATGTTTGGCAAGCTCCTCAACCGGTATTCCGCGATAACGAAGGATTCCCTTTTCGCCGCTCATGTATGTTATGGAGCTTATGCAGCTACCGGTATTGGCAAATCCCGGATCGAGTGTAATCAAACCGGTCTTCTGGCGAAGGTTAGAAATGTCTATAGCTTTTTCCCCTTCTGAACCTTCAACAACAGGGAATTTATATGTTTTACCTTTATATATTATCTCTGCGTAATCATCCATATTTCATTCCTTAAATAGAGACCTTTGAATTTTGTCATTTCGAGGAGTATTAACGACGAGAAATCCTAATGATTCAAGTCCGTTAAGATTTCTCCCTTTGGTCGAAATGACATTTCTTGATTGACACGACACTAATAGTTTTCTTTAGCCAGATTGTTTTAATCATCCTATAAAAAATATAATATATAAACACAATCTTTACGATAAGCAACCGGTAATTTGATCTATCCCGTCTATACCTTTTAATTGACTTTGATAGTCTATATTGATTAGAATTATAAAAAATCGACCTTTTTTACCACAGAGCACATAAAGATCCCAGAGAAAACCATTCTTTGTTGATAGAAAATCTCAGTGTGCTCTGTGTAAGAGTTTTTTGCAATTTTTAACTTTATCAAAAAAGGTGGCAACAATGTCCTTTAAAGAAAATCTTCTGAAAAAGATAAAGATAGATAAAATGACAAAAATTGTGCTTAATTCTATCGGTCCTCCTGACAGCGGCCGCAAGGTTGATAAAAAAACGATGCGCAGCCTTCTTGAAACGGGTTCTTATCAGTTCATACAGGAGCGTGATCTTGATCTCTATATTCTGCAGGAAGATGCTGGTCTAAAAAGGATTCTGGTTTTAGACAATGGACTTGCCATTTACAATACTACGGTCGAAGATGTTGTGTTGCGCAAAAGTCCTACTGTCAAAGAAATGCTTAACATACGAAATATTATCAAGATATTGAATGATAAAGATGTGGTTCTCAGCAAAAGGGAGGGATCTGTTAAAACTATCCAGAAAGAATGTATTGATATGCTGGATCTTTCCTATAATGAATCTGATATCGAGGAGATTGAGAAAGATGGCGCGACAGCGCTGGAAATAGGGGATGCTGACGGCGTGATAGAAGCCCTTACTCTGTTTGCCGAACTGCTCGAATACAGTCCTCCGCCAAAGGCAATGAAAACGGGCGATTACCATGTTATCGGCGCTTTAACCAAAGGTAAAAACAATGAAGATCTTTTCGGCCCTATTGTAATGTACAGCTTAACCTATAATTTACTAAAACTTATTGAAGAGCAAATTAGCAGTCTTGACAAAGGAAAAATTGAGCTAATGCACCAGATAGCAATAGGCAAGGAAAAAGCCTCAAAAGAGGGGCATTTTGTTTTTACATATTTGAAAGAGGCGGTTGTTTTGAAGAATTTATAATGGGATACCTTTGCAAAATGCCCCCTTTTGCCCAATCTCTGCATCAGGCTCAAATTTTAATCCTCAAAATACTCAATGTATTCCTGTGGTTAAAATTTTCGCCTTTCTTGACCTTGAACAAAATTGAACATTTTTCAAAGGTATCAATGGATTTGCAAAAAGTCTATTTTGGTCGGGGCGAGAGGATTTGAACCTCCGACCCCTTGAACCCCATTCAAGTGCGCTACCAGACTGCGCCACGCCCCGACAGATATTACTCATAATCCTTTGAGCCTTACATGTCAATATGAGACCTTTGCAAAGCTATCGTTATTTGTCATTTCGACAGAAGGGAGAAATCTTAACGGACTTGAATTATGAAGATTTCTCGTCGTTAACTCTCCTCGAAATGACAAAATTCAAAGATCTCAATATATCTATGGTAAAATTTAGCATGTTCAGGGATTAGGGGATTAGAGGGCCGGGGATTTTCTAATGAGTGTTATGGAGAGACCTTTGAAAAATATGCAATTAGTACCGGATAGACTAATGCCTGGTGATACTATCGGAATAGTTGCTCCGGCAAGCCCTTTTAACAGGAAAGAATTTGACCGTGGTGTCGCGGTTCTGAAAGCTATGGGATTTCGCCTAATTGTCCCTGATGACATCTATATAAAAAATGGGTATCTTGCCGGGCCGGATATTCATCGGGCCAACCTTATAAACACTTTTTTTGCTGACAGGAAAATAAAAGCAATTATTTGTGCAAGGGGTGGATTCGGCTCTATGAGGATACTTTCATTATTAGATTTTGAATCCATTAAGAAAAATCCAAAAATTTTTATTGGATTCAGCGATATATCTGCAATCCTGTCGGTGTTATACACAAAGTGCGGTTTTGTTGTTTTTCACGGACCTATGGTGACAAGTCTGGGGGATGCTTCCAGGAAGACAAGGGAAGCGCTGCTTGCCGCTGTTTCATCAGATGCCAGGCTTGCAATAAGGCCAAAAACAGGGATAACAATCAGGCATGGCATGGCTTCAGGACCGATTGCAGGAAGTAATCTTACTACCTTGTGCCAT
>Ga0209991_10000888_pt1 | contig 13370 bp, 12 predicted proteins | sample ChitaG_FD_183167 | JGI IMG/M metagenome (GOLD analysis project Ga0209991, IMG submission 183167) | Deep subsurface microbial communities from South Pacific Ocean to uncover new lineages of life (NeLLi) - Chile_00310 metaG (SPAdes)... | ecosystem: Environmental > Aquatic > Marine > Oceanic >...
TCCGGCTGCCTCGACGCTTACCCGGTACTGGGGAGCGGGTGTCTCTAGAACAGCCTTGGTTAGGTTTTTTGACCGGGAGTGTTCCACCGCACACGCTATTTCGCAGCTCCTGCAGGCCAGACATTTCTCGGCATCTATAAAAAGAACTCCTTTCATTCTTCCTCCTTTTGGATTATGCCTTGGCTAGCTCCTTCTCTTTCTTGGCTGCCTCTTCGTACATTACAGGTCTTAGTTTCAGCGCCTCGCGCTTTTTATCGATATGATCAATCATTAGATGAGCAGCTTTTACAGGATCTACCTCAAAGGCGTACTTACCACCTACGATTTCTTCCAGTTCTTCGCACATGAAACGGGTAACATTTTGACTTCCCAGCACCGGTTGGGGGGTACCGAAAATGGTGAACACTCCTGAAGCCACAAAGTAGAATCCTATGGAGATAGCTTTCTCACTCATCCACTCTGGAGCCGCTCCTGCCACCGGAAGATCGCTAATGTCTTCGCCTAATCCGCCTTCATTGACCACGTTGGTGAGGGTAATGAGAATACGAGAGTTATCCACACAGGAACCTACGTGAAGCACAGGAGGTATCCCCACTGTCTCACATATTTCCTGAAGACCCTTACCGGCGAACCTCATGGCAGCCTCTGGCTGAAGAAGCCCCGCCTTCGCAGAGGCAATAGCCGAGCAGCCTGTGGCTACTACCAGGACATCGTTTTTTATAAGCTCCTTGGTCATTTCTATATGTCCGTAGTCGTGGCAAATATTGGGGTTGTTGCAGCCTACTACTCCCGCTGCTCCCCGGAGCCTACCTGCAATGATAGCGTCATTCAATGGCCGGTAGGTGGCCCTGAACTTACCTCCCAGGAAATTGAAGACACTCTCAGCGGTGAATCCGGCTACAAGGTTCTCCTTTTCCCGGGGGATTTGGACCTTATTCTTGTTCCTGTTCGGGAAATTCTCCACCGCCAATTTCAGGATTTCCTTGGCAATCTGGTAAGCTTTCTCTTCCTCAAATTGAATGTGGGTTACCTGGGGGAATTTGCATTTAGGAGAGGTAGTGACGAGTTTGGTATGGCTGCAGCCGGCAGCATCAGCTACGGCTGGCATAAGACACTGAACATCCACCATCATCAGCTCCACCGCACCGGTGAGAAGAGCCAGTTCCTGCTGGAGGAAATTCCCTGCCACAGGGATGCCATGACGCATGAGGATTTCATTAGAAGTGCAACAGATTCCAGCAAGATTTATACCCTTAGCTCCTTTTTTCTTCGCCAGCTCAAGAAGTTCAGGATCCTGGCTGGCCGCTACTACCACATCCGAGAGCGTAGGTTCATGCCCGTGTACCACCACGTTCACCTCATCCTCCCTCAAAACCCCCAGGTTGGATGCGCCCCGGATAGGTCGAGGGCTTCCGAAGAGAACATCAGAAAGTTCCGTGGCAATCATAGACCCTCCCCAGCCATCGCTAAGAGCAGTCCTGAGACCATGCATGAGAATGTTTCTGTAATCATTGCCCACCCCCATATGGGTGCGATGCATAATTTCCACAACCTCCCGGTCCACTCCCCGGGGAAGAATTCCCAGTTTTCTCCACAGCTCAACCCTCTTTTTCGGTGCCCTGAGGGCCATTCGAAGCTCACCATGCTGCTGACCAAATTCGTTCAATATTTTTTGTGCCAGCTCCTCAGCGATCTCTTCTTTTTTTCTTCCATCCCGTTTGATTCCGTATTCAATGGCTAAAGCGTTAAGCTTCTCTTCATCTTTTATCCCGTAGGCCTTTGCCTTTCCCTGAGAGGCCAAGAGTAGCGCATGGGCCACATCCCGACCATGGTCAGAATGGGCTGCCGCACCAGCAGCTATCATTCTGGCGAGGTTCCTCGCTACAATGGTATCGGCGTTGGCTCCGCATACTCCGGTCTGGGGACCGTCTCCGAAGGGATCAATTCGGCAGGGTCCCATGTTGCAGATACGACAGCATATACCTAACTCGCCAAATCCACATTGGGGCTGCATTAGATCGAATCTATCCCAGGCTGTATTAATATTTTCCTCTTTTGCTCTTTGTAGAACCTTCTGGGTGGCTTGATCAATGCTCCTCTTGTCCTGAGCCATGTTCCCTCTCCTTTATTCTGTTCATAATTGCCTCTACTTCTCCAAAGAACTTGTCCCCTATTTCTGAAAAGGCGATTTTTCCAAGGTCCACCTCTACAATTCTTTGGCTAAGAGTGATAAATCCTAAGAGGTCAAATCCCGTCAATTTTTCCTTGATAAGGTCTCTGTCGGCACTATTTCGGATTTTGTTTCCCACCACTCCCAGATTATCTATCCCAATCCCCTGAGCCAGTTCTCTAATTCGGTGGGCAGTTTCTATGCTTCTTAATCCTGGCTCCACCACCACCACAAGTTGATCCACTCCTTTAGCCGTGGCTCTGCCCAGATGCTCTATTCCAGCTTCCATATCCATAATGACTACTTCTTCCCGCCTCAAGATTAGATTACTTACCATTGCCTTAAGAAAGGCGTTTTCCGGGCAGGCACACCCTAATCCTCCTCTGACCGTACCCATAAGCATAAGGTTTATTCCATTGTGCTTAACAGAGTATCTATCGGGGATGTCATCCACCCTGGGGTTCAATTTGAAATAGGGATTGAAACTCCCTATTTTGGCACCCGTGCGCTCTTCTATCAGTTCTTTCATCTCAATCAAGGGTTTGATACTTCGAGGATTGGGGTGACCCAGAGTGAGGGCAAGATTGGCATCAGGATCGGCATCAATGGCGAAAACTTTCTTTCCTTCACTTACTAAAAGAGTTGCCAGACCGGCAGAAAGGGTAGTTTTTCCTGTTCCTCCTTTACCGGTTACGGCGATCTTCATAAGTTAGTTTCCCAAACAAAATCCTATCTATTTTGTCATCTTGCCCTGGACTGTCAAGCAGCTTTTTCCCCGCCAGCTGGCCCTTCTGGATATTTTCTCAGTAGAGGCGAGCTTGTAACTATTTTCACAAATCTTGCCATAATAAAAGACCTCCTTCTTGGCCGCTCTTCCTTTGCACCAGGATATTCAAAAAGATGCGCTCTCTTTGAATATCTTGCCTCTTCGGAGATCTTATGTCATTAGGAAATCTTTTTAACTCAAAAGACTCCCTTCATGAATCAGCCAATTGTACACATTCTTAGGGCCTAGTCAAGGTCTGCGATGCTCCCTTCATAGCGGCTTTGATGAAATCCCGAAACAAAGGATGAGGTGATGAGGGACGAGATTTGAATTCAGGATGAAACTGAGTAGCTACAAACCAGGGATGACCAGATATCTCAATGATTTCCACCAAATCCTTTTCTTTGAATGTCCCCGCAATTACGAGTCCCATTCGGGTGAATAGATCCCGATATTTGTTATTGAACTCATATCGATGCCGATGTCGCTCGTAAACCTCATTTTCTCCATAAGCCCGGTGACTGAGACTGCCCTGGGCTATCCCACAGGCATAGGCACCCAACCTCATAGTCCCTCCCTTGGCCTTCATCTTTTTTTGCTCCGGCATAAGATCAATTACTGGATGAGGGGTGTCAGGGTCAAACTCGCTGCTGTTAGCGTCTCTCAGGTCCGCCACATTTCTGGCAAACTCGATGACGGCACACTGCATCCCCAGGCAAATTCCGAGGAAAGGTGTTCCTCGCTCACGGGCATACTGAATGGCCTCTATCTTTCCCTCTGTACCCCGCATCCCGAATCCTCCGGGGACCAGGATACCGTGCATGGAAGCAAAACAGCTCTCTGGCTGACCTTTTACTTCCTCAGCTTCCAGCCATACCGTGTTAACTCTAGCCTCATTGGCTGCTCCCGCGTGGACGAGAGCCTCGTTTATGCTCTTGTAGGTGTCTTTCATCTTTACATACTTACCCAGTACTCCAATCGTTACCTCTCGTCTGGGATGGTTCACTTTCTCGACCCACCTGGACCACTCCTTGAGGTCCATCTTGGAACCCGCGAGATTTAGCTTTTGCAAGATCTTGTCAGTCAAACCTTCCTTTTCGAATCGCAGAGGAACCTCATAGACATTATCCACATCTATGGCCTGAATTACGCCTTTTTCTTCCACATTGCAAAAAAGGGAGATCTTGGTGCGTGCCTCTGTGGTCAAAGGAATTTGGGTACGGCAGAGTATGAGGTCCGGTTGAATCCCGATTTCCCGAAGCCTCCCCACACTGTGTTGAGTGGGTTTTGTTTTGAGTTCTGCTGAAGAAGAGATATAGGGAAGGAGGGTAAGATGAATGAACAAGGTATTTTCTCTTCCCTGCTCCAGGCGGAATTGTCTTATGGCCTCCAGGAAGGGAAGAGATTCGATATCTCCTACCGTTCCTCCTACTTCGGTAATGACAACATCTACTTTATCCTTTTCGGCTACTTTCCGTATCTTGTCCTGGATTTCTCCGGTGATATGAGGTACAACCTGAATGGTTTTCCCTAGGTATTCTCCTTTTCTTTCTTTCTCGATAACAGCACTGTAGATCTGTCCCGTAGTAACGTTGTTATGGGAAGAGAGGTCTATTCCCACAAAGCGCTCATAGTGACCAAGATCCAGGTCGGTTTCTGCCCCATCCTGGGTGACAAATACCTCCCCATGTTGAAAGGGGCTCATCGTTCCCGGGTCAACGTTGATGTAAGGGTCAAATTTCAACATGCTCACGCTGATTCCTCTAGATTTAAGAAGAGTCCCAATGGAAGCTGAAGCGACTCCCTTGCCTAGAGAAGAAAGGACTCCGCCGGTGACAAAAATGAATTTGGTCATTTCCTAGCTCTCCTCCTGGCCCCATTTAGTAACTTCCCGGAGTAGCACTCCTGCCAGGTCCTTCTTGTCTATTTTGCCAGAAACTTTGCCTTTCTTGAAAAGCAAGGCCCCTTTCTTACCGCAGGCTATTCCTATATCAGCTTCCCTCGCTTCTCCAGGACCGTTGACTTCACAACCCATCACCGCAACCGTCAAGGGAAGTTTAACCTCCTCAATTCGAGAGGCCACCTCACTGACCACTGAAACTAAATCAATCTTGCATCTTCCACAGGTTGGACAGGAAATGAGGGTGACGCGATCCTTAATGAAATCAAGCGATTGCAGTATCTCGTGAGCGGTCTTTACTTCTTGGACTGGATCACCGGTTAAGGATACTCTGATGGTATCACCGATTCCCCCGGCCAGGAGAATGGCCAATCCCGCAGCGGACCTAATGATGCCCTGAGGAGCAGGACCTGCGGCTGTTATTCCTAGATGGAGCGGATAAGGAATCTTTTGAGAGATGAGCTGACAGGAGTAAACAGTGGTTAGGACACGAGGAGATTTGAGGGACACAATGATGTCTCGGAAGCTTTCCTCTTCAAGGAGTCTTACCGTTTTCAGAGCACTCCTCACCATGGCCTGGGCTACTTCTTGGATAGGATTTGTCCTTCTATTCTTGGTTGGCTTTGAGAGGAAACCCTCTTTCAGGGAACCGGAGTTAACCCCTATACGAAGGGGAATCCCGCTCCCTTTAGCCTCCTCGGCTACCTGCAGGATTCCCTCCTCTGTCATGTTTCCAGGATTGATTCTTATCTTGTCAATTCCCGCCCTTATAGCTGCAATGGCTAATTGGGAATGAAAGTGGATATCACCGGCCAGGGCAATCTTCGCCTTTTTTCTGATCTTGGATAAAGCCTTCACCGCTCGCATGTTGGGCAAGGCTATTCTTACTATTCTGGCTCCGGCCTCTTCCAGCTCCATAATTTGGCGAAGGGTGGCCGAGATATTCTCCGTGGGTGTCTTCGTCATCCCCTGAACTACTACCGGAGAACCGCTACCAATGATTACCTTCCCTACCTTTACTGACCGAGTTTTTCTCCTTTCTTTTGGTGTAGTCCAGGGCATTTTTACCTATTCACCCTGCTGTCTTACCAGCTATGTTGGGGCTGATTAAGAAGCTAACCACCTCCCGCAACTTGTACCTGCACCTTACCAGGGGTTTATATATATTTGGGAATTTCATTCCTCTTGCATAGTTATGGCCTCAGTTGGACATACCTCAGCACACTCTCCTTTGCCATCACAAGCCTCAGGTCTTACCAATTTTACTACGTCGTCAACCAGTTCCAAACAATCGTTGGGGCACTCATCAATACAGATCTCGCATCCTGTACACAGGTCTTCATCTATGACCGGCTTTTCCATCAATTACCTCCTTGCATAATGTAGACACGTTCACTAGGAAAAAATAAAGCTTTGCCTCACCCGTTAGTTTACCAACAAGGGAAAGATAATCAGGTGAGGTAGAAACGCTGCGTTCCTTTCTCAAGAGTTGAGGATTCAGGAGAGAAGATTTAGTATCCTGATTAAAGTATCTCTGATCTTGGCTCTTTCCACCACCAAATCGATTACTCCATGCTTAAGCAAGGATTCTGAAAGTTGAAATCCTGCAGGAATCTGCTGCCTGATGGTCTGGCTTATTACCCTTGGTCCAGCGAATCCTAACCTTGCTCCCGGCTCCGCTAGCACAATGTCGCCTCGCGAGGCAAAACTTGCCATTACTCCCCCCATAGTAGGATTGGTAAGAAGGGAGATATACAGAAGTCCTTCTTGCTTGAGTTTAGCGATGGCTGCACTGGTTTTCGCCATTTGCATAAGAGAAAAGACTCCCTCCTGCATCCTGGCCCCTCCTCCTGATCCTGAGATGAGAAGAAGAGGATGCTTTTCTCCCACGGCTTTCTCGGCAGCCAGAGTTATTCTCTCTCCTACCACAGAACCCATACTTCCTCCCATAAAGCCAAAATCAGTTACTCCGACGACGATGGGTACACCACCAACCTTCCCTTTCCCTATTATGGCCGCCTCATCCAATCCTGTCTTTTCCACTCCCTTACTTAGTTTCTCTTCATATTCGGGGAAGCCCAAAGGGTTATTGGAATGAATGTTGGAGTTATACTGTGAGAAGCTTGCTTCATCCAGCGTAACACTGATCCTATCGTGTGCCCCGAGATAAAAATGGTAGCCACATTCGGGGCAGACCCTAAGATTTTTCTCCAGGTTCTTATTGTAAATGGTCTTTGAACAGCCGGTACATTGCGTCCACAGACCGTCAGGAATGTCGATTGTTCTCTTACCTCTTTTTATTCGATTATACGTTCTCTCGAACCAGCCCATAGCCTGAGCTCTCCTTATTTTTCATTGAAGACTTTGTTAGGAGGAACCTCATCCGCCGGACTGTATCTTTCCACATTTTGTGAGGATCTCGGCCTTACCCCTTATCTTCACAGCGGATACGTGCTCAGTGAATTGAGAAATCCAAACCTCGCCAGAATCGAGTTTTTCAGTATGCTGGATTGTAGTTTCCTTACCCCGTGTCAAACCTATGACAGTTACTCCCTCCTCCAATGCCTTCACCACTATTGACTCTTGTCCAGTCATCTCCTGCATTTTGATCTCTCCTCTTAATCTATATCTCAAGCTTTACTTCTACTGTCGTTATCTATGTGGCCTAAAAATGCCAAAGGGTGATGTTTCTCGGGGCAAGGTCCTCAAAAGAAGCGCCAGACACCCCACGTTTTTCCCTAAGATTCCTTGTGGTGGCACTGCCTTTTTATCTCTTTGAGCTCTGGGGTCTGGCTCTGGCGCCTCTCAGGCCCGGCTTCTTTCTTTCTTTCATCCGGGGGTCCCGAGTCAGAAATCCACTTTTCTTCAAGGGAGGTCGTAATTCAGGATTGATCTCCAGAATAGCGCGGCTGATCCCCAGTCGGATAGCCTCTGCCTGTCCGGTCAATCCCCCACCACTTGCCTGCACTTTTACGTCAAATTGGTCCAGGAAATTCACTTTTTCCAGAGCTTCCTTCACTACCTTTCGGTAAACCAGACGCGGGAAATATTCATCAATAGTCTTCTCGTTAACAGTGAAGTTGCCCTTACCGGCTTTCAGAACGACTTTGACCTTGGCTGCTTTTCTTCTTCCAGTCGCAGAAAAACTCTCTTTCATGTTTTCACCGCCATTTTTGTCTTAAATGATAATTACATTTTTTGTCCCGTCAAGAGAGCAAGCTTAGAGAATGTAGCGAGAGAGATCTTTGCTCTCCACAATATCTTTCAGTTTGGCTCGTACATAACTAGCATCAATTCTGAGGGATTTCCGTCCTATCTGGGAGGCTTTGAAGGAAATTTCTTCCAGGAGTTTTTCCATAACCGTGTAAAGGCGTCTTGCGCCAATATCTTCCGTTTGCTCATTGACCAGATATGCCAGGGAGGCAATTTCCTCGATGGCAGTCTTGGTAAAGGCGAGATTTATCTTTTCCGTCTTCATCAAGGCCTGGTACTGCTTTATCAGGGAATTTTTTGGCTCAGTGAGGATTCTTCGAAAATCATCTTTGGTCAGTTTGTCTAGTTCCACCCGAATGGGAAACCTGCCCTGAAGCTCAGGAATCAGATCTGAGGGGGAGGTGGCATGGAAAGCTCCGGCAGCGATGAAGAGAATATGGTCTGTTTTGATGGCCCCATAGCGAGTAGCCACGGTGGTTCCCTCAACAATGGGTAGAAGGTCTCTCTGGACCCCCTCCCGCGAGATATCGGCTCTTTCAGGTCCTCCTCCACTCGCTACTTTGTCTATCTCGTCAATGAAGAGGATGCCGGAGTCTTCAACTCTATGAATGGCCTCCTCAATGACTTTATCTTTATCTATTAGTTTTTGCGCTTCCTCTTCGGTGATAATGCGGCGAGCCTCCTTTAGGGAAACTTTTGCTTCTCGGGGGTGCCTGGGGAGCATATCACCCAACAAGTCCTGAAAATTCATCCCCATTTGCTCTACTCCTGCCGCACTAAATATCTCAATCATGGGGGTAGATTTCTCTTGGGTCTTTATTTCAACGAGTCTGTCTTCTAGTTCCTTGTTTTTGAGCTTTTGCTTCAAAATCTCCCGGCTGCGCTCAGCTTTCCTCAATCTTTCATTGTCCACCTCGCTCTCTTTCCCTGGCAAAGAAGGAGTTCTGGGGGGAAGAGGGAGAAGAACATCGAGTAGCCTTTCCTGGGCCAGTTTCTTCGCCATTTCTCTTACCTTCCTTAACATCTTTATGCGCACTGTGTGTACAGCTATGTTGGTAAGATCTCTTACCATAGACTCTACATCTCGTCCGACATAACCCACTTCGGTGTACTTACTCGCCTCTACTTTCAGGAAAGGTGCCTGGGCAAGTTGAGCTAGCCTTCTGGCAATCTCCGTCTTTCCTATTCCGGTTGAACCTATCATGATGATGTTCTTGGGCGCTACTTCATCCCGCAGTCGGGGAGGGAGCTTCTGGCGCCGCCACCGATTTCTTAAGGCAATAGCCACAGCACGTTTGGCCTCCTTTTGCCCGATGATGTATTTATCCAGCTCTTTAACTATGGCAGGGGGAGTCAGTCTTTTCTCCCTCATCTTTTTCTCCTCGACTGTTAAAAGCTAGTTGGTCTAAATTCTTGTATTTTGCAGCTACAGCTCTTCAATTGTAATCTGCTCGTTGGTATAAACACAGATGCCGGCGGCGATGTGCATTGCTATCTCCGCAATTCTTCTGGGATCATAATCAGTATGCTCGGTGAGAGCCTGAGCAGCAGCTTGGGCATAACCGGCACCTGAGCCTATGGCAATTACCTCGTTGTCAGGTTCGACAACATCTCCACTACCGGAGATCATCAGGGTTTTTTCCCGATCAGCTATGATCATTAATGCCTCGAGCCTGCGCAGTACCTTGTCCTGTCTCCAGTCTTTGGCCAGTTCCAGGGCCGCCCGGGAAAGGTTCCCCCGATACTGTTCGATCTTTTTTTCAAATTTTTCAAAGAGAGTGAGAGCATCAGCCACTCCTCCAGCGAAACCAGCCAGAATCTTACCTTTGTAAAGCTTCCTTATTTTGTTGGCCTGGTGCTTCATAATGATGTTGTGAAAAGTGATTTGCCCATCACCCGCCATGGCCACTGTCTCTTTGTCTCTTACTGCTAGGATGGTGGTGGAATGAATCATCTTGCCTCCCCTTCAGGCCCTGGGATGAGCCTTCTCGTATACTTCCTTTAATCTCTTTGGGGAAATATGGGTATAGATTTGGGTGGTGGAGATTCTTTCGTGACCCAGGAGTTCCTGAACCGAACGAAGATCCGCGCCACGGTTGATAAGATGAGTAGCGAAGGAGTGCCGCAGGGTATGGGGACTAGCTGATTTAGAGATTCCGGCCAGCTCCAGATATTTGCTTAACCTCTTGCGGACGGCTCTATCAGATAGTCTCGTTCCAGACTTGTTGAGAAATAGAGCCTTTACTCCTTGTTGGATTTTCCTTTCCCTTTCTTCCAGATATTGGGTGAGGGCATCCATAGCCCATCTCCCCAGAGGAACAATTCTTTCCTTGTCTCCTTTCCCCTTGATTTTGACGATCTCTTCTCGAAGATCTACATTTTCCAGATCCAGACCTACCAACTCGGCCACCCTCATCCCTGTCCCATATAAAAGCTCCAGAGCCGCCCTGTCCCTCAAGCCGGAGAAGTTCTTTCTCTCAGCCGATTCTAAGAGACGTACCACCTCATCCTCCTCCAGAAAGGAAGGAATTCTCTTTTCCAGTTTGGGAGCTCGAAGACTCATCAGGGGGAAATTTGTTAGGTTTCCTTTGAGGTAAAGATAATGAAAAAAAACTCTCAGCGAGGCTACGCGGCGAGCCAGGGTAGACCTGGCCAGACTCTTTCTCTGAAGAGCGGCAAGGTAGCCTCGTACCACCGGATAGTCTATTTCACTCACATTTTTCTTATGGAGGGTGAGAAATTGCAAAAAATCCCTTATGTCACTAAGGTAGCTCTTAACGGTGAGAGCAGAGAGATTCTTCTCCTGTCTAAGGTAGACCCCGAAGTTGTCAGCCAATTTTGGTTTCATTTGACTTTTTGATAATTTTGTAGGAAATCTTCCCTATCTTTCTCTTGGTTACTATCTCATCCTTGATGAGTTTTCTGCAGGCCGGACACTTGAAACCATCCTTGAATCGGATAAGGTAGGGGGAGGTGCAATGGGGACATTTCCGGGGTATTGGCTCTTGAGCGGAGATGAACTTGCACTCAGGAAACCTGGAGCAGCCGAAAAAAACCTTTCCCTTATTTGATATTCTCTCAATTATCTCTCCCTTGCACTCAGGCGAGAGGCACTCTGCCCCTGTTTTTTTCATCACTGGCATGGTGTTTTTGCAATCCGGGTAGTTTGAGCAGGCCAGAAACTCACCAAAACGGCCAAATTTGAGAATCATTGTTCCACCACACTTCTTGCACATTGTCTTGGAAGTCTTCAAACCTTCCTTTTTGACATCCCTCATAGCGGACTCAGCTACTCTTAGTTCCTTCTCAAAATGCTGGTAGAACTCCTCCACCAGGTCGTTCCACTTCCTTTTTCCTGACTCGACTGCGTCCAGACCTTCTTCCATGCGGGCGCTGAATTCCGTGTCCAGGATGGTGGGCAAATTCTCCACCAGGAGTTCGTTGACCAGCCTGGCCAGGCTGGTTGGAATAAGCACACCCCTATTTAAGTTCACATATTGCCTCTGGCGAATAGTGGAAATGGTCGGGGCGTAGGTACTTGGTCTACCTATGCCTTTCTCTTCAAGCGTCTTCACCAGGGAGGCTTCGGTATAGCGAGAAGGAGGTTGGGTGAACTCCTGTCTCGAGGTGATCTCTTCTAACGCCAGTTTGATTCCTATCTTGAGGGAGGGAAGAACGCTTCCCTTGTCAGCTTTTTCCTTGAGGATTGCCATAAAGCCGGGGAACCTTATCTCGGTTGCCTGTGCCTTGAAAACGTATTCTCCCCCCTGGATGTCCAACGTTGATATTTTCATCAGAGCTTTTTCCATTTGGGAAGCCAGGAATCTTTTCCAGATAAGGTCATAGAGCTTCAAATGGTCCTTTGGTAGATGGTCCTTGAGGAGAGCGGGGGTACGTGATATCCTTGTAGGTCTTATGGCTTCATGAGCGTCCTGGCTGGATTTCCTGTTTTTGTATATGGGGGTCCTTTGAGGAATAAATTGTGTGGAGAACTCTTTCTTGAGGAAATTCCTTGCCTCCAGCTGTGCCTCTTTTGCTACCCTGGTGCTGTCTGTCCTCAGGTAGGTAATGAGCCCCACTCTTTCCTTTCCACCGATATCCTGACCTTCATAAAGATTTTGAGCTAGCCTCATAGTTCTAGCGGTGGAAAATCCCAGCCGATACCCGGCTGCCTGCTGTAAGGTGCTGGTGGTGAGGGGAGGTGAAGGCCATCTTGCTTTCTCCTTTTCCTCCCATCCAGCAACCTGAAAGGCCTCTTTTCCTATTTTCTGTGCATGTTCGTGTGCTTGCTCTTCCCTGGTTATTTGCGCCTTTTTGCCCTGTATCGAATAGAGTTTTGCCTCCAGGGATATAGCTCTCTCGGATGGGCTAAATTTTGCTGAGATTGTCCAGTACTCCCTGGAAGAGAACTTCTCAATTTCTTCTTCCCTCTCACAGATGAGTCTCACCGCAACCGATTGAACCCTTCCTGCTGAGAGTCCTCTTTTTACCTTCTTCCAGAGAAGCGGCGATATCTTGTATCCGACCAGTCTATCCAGCACTCTTCTTCCCTGCTGGGCATCTACTTTGTTGAGGTCAATCTCACCAGGATTCTCAATGGCCTTCTTTAGAGCGTCCCTGGTGACCTGATTAAAAACTATCCTTACCTTCTTGGGATGCTTGAGCTCCTGGGACAGATGCCAGGAGATAGCCTCACCTTCCCGATCCAGATCGCTAGCCAGGTAAATTTCATCCATCTTTTCACTCAAGGCCCTGAGCTTCTTCAGTATTTTTCCTCTACCCGGAATAATCTGGTAGGTGGGCTCAAAGTTATGCTCTATGTCTACCCCCAGCTTCTTTTTGGGTAGATCCTTGATATGTCCATAGCAGGATTCCACTCTGAATGACGGTCCCAGAATCTTTTCAATAGTCTTGGCTTTAGCACCAGACTCAACAATGACTAAATTCTTGGACACAACAGGCTTCCTCTTCTTACCAGAACTCTTTTCCACACTAGCAAACTGCTCTTTTTTCCCCGACACCTTCACTACTTCCTCTCAAAATGCTCCATAAGATTCTTTGCCTTCTCAGAATCTTTCTTCCTAACCATTACTCTTATTCCGTTCTCGAAAGTGGCAGCAGGAAACATTGATCCCGCATGCTCGTCCCATAGTTCACAGTAGATGTCGCCATTTGCCAAAATTGATTTTATCATTTCTGCTTCAACGCAAGATCTGGCTGAGTATATTTGAATCATTTTCTCTTCCCAATATTCGTTCTTTCTCAACATAGCCCATTTCCAAAGAGTGTCTACGCCTCCTTCACAAATTGTTGACCGGCCA
>Ga0209991_10000889_pt1 | contig 13369 bp, 15 predicted proteins | sample ChitaG_FD_183167 | JGI IMG/M metagenome (GOLD analysis project Ga0209991, IMG submission 183167) | Deep subsurface microbial communities from South Pacific Ocean to uncover new lineages of life (NeLLi) - Chile_00310 metaG (SPAdes)... | ecosystem: Environmental > Aquatic > Marine > Oceanic >...
GTTGCATTTAGTTTCTCACTCCAGTATAATACTGCCGTGGCTCAAGACTCAATTCGAATTTTGCAAGCTCAAGGTTATAAAGCAACCAGGCCGCGAAAGCTGGTGCTCGAAGTTCTGGAAGAAATTGAAAAACCGCTTTCCCCCTACGACATACAGGGGATTTTGCGCACCAGAGGCAAATATCTAAACCACGTTACCATCTACCGCATACTCGATTTGCTTTGCAGCCTTAATCTAGCTCACAAAGTACTATCCAGCGGCGGCTTTGTGAAGTGTAGCCTGGATGCTGTAGAAGGCTGCCATCGCTTCATGGTCTGCCAGCACTGCGGAGCCATTCGAGAATTTACCGACAAAGAATTGTGCCAAGAGGAAAACAATCTCGCCCTGAATTTTGGCTTCCATAGCGAACATCACCTTTCCGAATTTTCCGGACTTTGTTCCCGTTGTTATAAAAAATAGCTCCATTAGCAAAATAAGAAATGGGCAAACGCCTAGCAAAAGAACTCAAAGAGCATATCCCTTTCACAGCCCTTGGCGCTCTTACGGGCATTATCATCACGGTTATAGTAGATTTAGGCAATGTTCCTTCCCATATTTCTTACACCGCCTTTTATGCCTCACATCCACTCCATGTGTTATTGAGCGCACTTGTAACCACTGCTATGTACATGAGATACACGAAAGGCAAGGTCTGGGCGGCAATTTTGATTGGCTGGACAGGGGCGATCGGTATAGCCACGATAAGCGATGCCATAATTCCTTACCTGGGAGGAACATTACTTCACATTCCGATGGAATTCGAAGTGCCTTTTATTGAGCACTGGTGGATAAATCTCTTTGCGCTGGCTGGCATTGGAATCGCCTATTGGAAGCAAACAACTAAAATCCCGCACTTCGGACATGTGTTGTTGAGTACCTGGGCATCGTTATTCTATATCATGGCATTTGGAATAGGCGATAATTGGATTCCTTTGCTTCCTTTCATCTTCGTGATTTTATTTCTGGCAGTCTGGATTCCTTGCTGCCTGAGCGACATCGTATATCCTCTTTTATTCATAAGAAAAAAGGCGGAGTTACCTTCGCCAGAAAGGCGAGAAATCACCAGCTAAAAGGTCGCCGGGCACTTGTGCTATCATATACGGGTACCCTCAATTACGGAGGCGGCTTGTTTGATTTATTAAAAAAGACTGAACCAGGAGTAAAAAGAAGCAAGGAAACCTGGTTCGGCAAGATAGCTAATATTTTTAATCGGGATGCTTTCGGGGATGAGGTCTGGGAAGAATTGGAAGAATTGCTTGTCTCGGCTGATGTCGGTGTAGAGACCACAAGCAAGCTCCTGAGCAATGTCAAACAGCGGGTGAAAACGGACAGGCTTTCAGAGGTATCTCAGATACGGGAAACTTTGAAAGAAGAGATGACAACCTTATTAAGTGTCTCCACATCGAGGCCCCTCGCTTACTGCCATCCTGAACCCTTCGCTCCATGTTATTCTGACTCTGAACGAAGTGAAGGAAAAGAATCTCCCCAGGTTATCCTTGTGGTCGGCGTGAATGGCTCGGGCAAGACGACCAGCATTGCCAAGCTGGCCTACAGCCTCACCTCGCAGGGAAAGCGAGTTATCCTGGCAGCAGCGGATACCTTCAGAGCAGCAGCTATCGAGCAACTTAAACATTGGGGAGAGAAAGCCGGCGCCGAAGTCATCGCCCATCAGTCCGGGGGCGACCCTGGAGCGGTTGCCTATGATGCCGTTCAGGCCGGATATAACCGCCATGCTCACGCGGTGATCATCGATACCGCTGGTCGCCTTCACACCAAATTTAATCTCATGGAAGAACTCAAGAAGATAAAGAGGGTGGTAGCTAAGCATAATGCTTCAGCCCCTCATCAAGTTTTACTTGTAATGGACGCTACCACAGGGCAAAATGGACTGGCTCAGGCCAAACATTTCACCGAAGCTGTGGACGTCACCGATATTTTCCTGGCCAAGCTTGACGGCACAGCCAGAGGTGGTATAGTATTTGCCATCTGTCATGAATTAAACATACCCATTTCTTATATTGGCACGGGTGAGCAATTGCAGGATATGGCTCCCTTTGATGCCAAAGTTTTTGTTGATGCCATCTTTTCTTAGACTGAAAGGAGGAGACAAATGCTAACTATCAGCATAGACCCCATTGCTTTCACCATTGGCTCTCTAACGATACGGTGGTATGGAATTATGGTGGCTGTAGCGGTTACATCAATGTTAGTCATAACTCTCCGGGAAGCAAAAAGACTAGGCATCAAGCGTGATATTTACAGCCTTTTCCTTTGGTGTATTATTGGCGGCTTTATCGGAGGTCGGCTCGCATATATAATCTATGATTGGGAGCATTTCGTAGCAAACCCCCAAGACATCATCGGCTTTGCTGGCCTCGCTCAAAACGGAATGCTTATCGGCATCATTGTGGCAGCATTGGCCTATATGGGGATAACGAGAATGCGCTTCTCCACCCTACTTAGCATAGGCGACGCCGCTGCTGTGGGAACGCCTTTAGCTCTAGCCATAGGCAGGATTGGTTGCACGATAAACGGCTGCTGCTATGGCATTCCTGCTCCTGATTTGCCTTGGGCAGTCGTTTATACTCACCTGAATAGCCTTGCCCCTCTAAACACTCCAATACACCCCACTCAGATTTATCATTTATTATGGGGTCTGATAGTTTTCGCTATAGTGTGGCAACTTCGGGGAAAATTCAAACCCGAAGGCGGCCTCTTGTTTTTCTGTCTTTGTATTTTTGCCACCGGTGATCTTAGCTTGAGGTTTCTCCGTGATGAGGCACCATTCCTCTGGGGTCTTCGTGCCGCCCAACTTGTTGACTTAGCCATATTGGTGATATTTTTGCCCTGGCTCATTATCAGGCTGCGCCGATTCAAGAAACAGGCCTTGGTGACCGAGCTTGCTAACGAGGCTGAGCCGGAGCAAAGTCGCGAAGATTAAGACCCAATATCTCCTCGCCATTCCAGCGACTTTTTTCCAGGTTATAGACAATATCTATGTGAGACGGAATTTCTTCCTTTGCTCTCCGCGACTCAAAGTCCACAGCCTGCCAAGTTACATTTCCTTGTTTGAGTTTCAGTCTCAGCCATTCGCCTCGCTTGCCGAAGTTACGACACTCGATTACCTCGACCTGTCGAGAAAAAAAGGTTGGCTGCGGATTGCCTCGACCGAAAGGGCTCAACCTTTGGATAAGGTTAAAGGTGTCTCCAGCAAGAATAGTTAAAGGAAGCTCGGCATCAATCACTATTTCCGGGCGAAGCTCGAGATGACCTAACTGGTCCATAGCTAAGCTTATAAGTCTTTCTTCCAGCTGAGCCAGATTTCGGCGAGGCACAGTGAAGCCAGCAGCTAAGGGATGACCACCAAAGGCAGTAAGCAAGTCGCGGCAATTTTCTAAAGCAGATGCAATGTTAAACTCAGCTATGCTTCGGCAGCTACCCTGACATAGCTCCGAACCCAGGCTGATGATAATAACAGGCTTGTAAAATTTATCTACGAGCTTGCCAGCAACAAGCCCGATAACACCGATGGAATAGCTTTCATTGCTCTCTATAAGCAATGGTAAGTGTAGTTTGGTGGCTAGTTTCTCCCTCGCCCGGCTTAATACTTCAGTGGTTAATTTTTGCCGCTCGACATTCTTCTCCTCCAGTTCAAGAGCCAGGAGGCGAGCCTCCTCTGGGGACTGAGTAGTAAGCAACTGGTAGCTGGTGGAGGCATTGTTCATCCTGCCAGTAGCGTTGAGGCGAGGTCCCAGTACCCAGGAGATATCTCCACTGTCAAGTTCACCCATCTTCAGTCCGGCCAATTTAACCATTTCTTGAATTCCCACGCGGGAGCTATTATTAAGCTCTCTTAGTCCTGCCTTCACCAGGTAACGATTCTCACCAACCATGGGAGCCAAGTCGGTAACAGTAGCCAAAGCTACTAAATCCAGAAATCTGGCCAGCCATTTCTCTTTATTATCCCTATGGAACAGTGCTTGCAGAAGCTTGAAAGCAACGCCAGCACCAGCCAAATCAGGATAAGGATACACTGACTCCTTCCGCTTCGGGTCAACTACAGCTACAGCTCGAGGCAAACTCTCCAATGGAATGTGATGGTCGGTAATAATCACATCCATTCCCATCTCTTGAGCCTGTTTTACTTCTGTAAGGTCAGTTACGCCACAATCAACAGTAATGACCAAATTCGCCCCCTGAGCATGAAGTTTCTCTAAAGCTGAAACATTTAATCCGTGGCCTTCACTAAAGCGGTCAGGAATATGGAAAATGACTTCAGCACCCAGCCTTGATAGCCCCTCGACAAGAATAACTGTGGCTGTCACTCCATCAACATCAAAGTCGCCATAGATGGCTACTTTTTCCCGGGAAAGCACAGCCTTATAGATTCTGCTTACAGCTTTCGATATATCAGGAAGCAGGAAGGGATTGCCTTCCAGCCTGTGGTCAACAGCCAGGAAAGGTTCAATTTCCTCCGGCTTAACACCTCGATTGTAGAGAACTTGAGCAACCAGGGGAGGAAGATCCGAGGCATTTAAGTATTCGTCTGGCACCGAGGGCAGGACTTTCCATCGAGTTCCTTGGTTCAATTTCGTACCCAGTTTAATGTCTTGGTCAGAATCGCTAACTATATCACAGATAAGGCTTAAACAAAACGTTGTTGCGAGTCCCGATAAAATCGGGACGAAGCAATCACACATCCTTTTTACAGATTGCCACGTCGCCTGCGGCTCCTCGCAATGACAGCATGGAAGCGTCATTCTGAGCACCTTCTTTTTTGTCATTCTGAGCTGAAGACGAAGAATCTCCGCCTCCTCTGAATACTCTCCCCTCAAGGTAGAAGACTTTGTAAGAACTTGGGCAAGATACTATAATCCATATCAATGAGGGTGGCTTTCTACACATTAGGTTGTAAGCTCAATCAGGCCGAGACGGAATCTCTGGCTAACCGTTTTAGCCAGGCCGGATTTCAACTTGTTTCCCCCGGTGACGGAGCAGATATTTATATTGCCAATACCTGCACAGTCACCCATATTGCCGACCGCAAGTCGCGTCACTGGCTCAGGCTGGCGAGGCGACGAAATCCCAGAGCCCTGATTATCGCCACCGGCTGCTATGCCCAAAGAAGCCGTCAAGAGTTAGCCCAGCTTGCTGACCTCATAGTTGATAACAAAGAGAAAGAGCACCTGCTTGAGATTGTGAGGGGCTTGCCACTGCCAACACCCCCCTCCACGCCTGCTACGACCCCTGCCGTCGCTGGGAGGTCCCCTTTACGTCATTGCGAGCCCCGATTACGTCGGGGCGAAGCAATCTATCCTGTCGCTGCCACCGTTAGGACTCGTAGCCTGATAAAGATTCAAGATGGCTGTCATAGCCCCTGCACATATTGCATTGTGCCCAAAGTAAGGCCTCGCGAATATTCTTTGCCCGCTTCCCAGATAATTGACGAAGTTAAGCAAAAGGTGGCCCTCGGTTACAAAGAAGTTGTTCTCACCGGGACAAAGGTCGGCTCTTATAGATATGCTAATACTGATCTCAATGATTTGGTTCAGCGTATTCTCCACGATACAGGCATCGAGAGATTACGTCTCTCGTCTTTGCAGCCTTCGGAAATATCTCCTGAGTTTCTCGCCCTGTGGCAGGATGAAAGGCTTTGTCGGCATTTCCACTTAGCGCTGCAAAGTGGCAGCCAGACCGTGCTGCAAAGGATGAAAAGGAGTTACTCTCTGGAGCAATATCATAGAATAATAGAATTGATTAAAGAGAGGATACCGGAGGTAGCCATCACCACAGATATCATGGTTGGTTTCCCCGGGGAAAGCGATGCGGAGTTTGAACAGAGCTACTCTTTTTGCCAGCAAGCTGGTTTCGCCAACATCCATGTCTTCCCCTACTCACCCCGCCCCGAGACAGCGGCAGCCGGGATGCCTGAGCAGACAAAAGACAAAGTTAAACGAGAGCACAACCAGCTGATGCTTGAGCTAGCTCAAAGCTCCCGTCGCCGCTTCTGCGAGCAGTTTTTGGGGCAAACCATGCCCGTTCTCTGGGAGAAGGAAACAAGTCCCGGGAGCAGCATATACTCAGGGCTGACCGGCAACTATATCAGGGTACATGCCCATAGCGAAAAGCTCCTTATCAACGAGATAACCCCTGTTAGACTGGTAAAATTTCAGAACCAGGGAATATGGGGAGAACTAACCAGACGGTTAGAAATCATAAACACAAACACTCAAAACGAGTCATGATTTTCTTACGTCGCGTCGCCCAATCAGGTCACAGGTCGAACTGGCTGACTGCTCATCCACTTCCACTTCAAGCGGCACAAATAAACGAGCCAGCATACCCCACCACCCAATGGCTAGCGTAAGTTCAACGATTTGACGCTCGTCAAGATACCGCCTGACTGCCTGGAATGTTTCGTCGGTCACACTGACATTCTTCGCCACCTCATCAACATACAGTAATACTGCCCGCTCTTCTTGGCTGAAGGCATCCGACTCATTCCAGGAGCCGATTACATCTAATTGTGCCTGAGTCAAACCAGACTGCAACGCCACGGGTGTGTGTTGCACCCATTCATATTCACAATCACAGAGCTTGGCGATTCGCATAATTGTCAGTTCACGCAGCTTGGGTGAGAGTTCTGTCCTGCTAATAAGTGAATTTCCCAGTTTTATAGCACTCCTGGCTACGCCAGGACTATTAGCCACCACTCTGTAAAAGTTCATTATTCTAGCCCCATTGTCCTCAATTTGCTGGAATAGCTCTTTTATCTCGGGTGCTGCCTGATCTTTCTGTATCAACTTAACTCGAGCCATTACTTTCCCCCATCTCTCACTATCATTCTCTTATCCGGATGGTGCTTTCTTAATTGCCTTGAAATTATATAAGTGACTCATCTGAATCCCACGCATGATTCAGGATTTTACCACAACAGAGCCATGCTTGCGCTGTCAGCAATCCAGGCACAATACAGCCAACTATTTCCCCGAACAGCTAAACCACCACGGCTAATTTCTGCAACTACAGAATTTGATAATCGTTGTTTCCTTAAATATGAATAGCCCGAACTGTGAATTTGAAATTTAAGTTACAATTCAAATTCTCGGCAACCCAATCGGATATTGACTACTAATTGACTACTATAGGAATAGCAACTAACATGTAGCAGGAGAAACCTGAAATAGCTCGGCTTGTAGCTTATCTGGAGCGTAGTCCAACTGATTTTATTGCGCAGAGTGCGTGAATTAACATGAAGATTCAAGTTAAGGTAAAGCCCAATTCTAACACCGAAAAGCTTAGCCAGGAAGGCAATAGCTTCATAGTCAAAGTCAAGGAGCCACCCAAGGAAGGCAAGGCCAACCAGGCAGTCATCAGATTACTGGCAGAGCATTTCGGCGTTTCCCAAAGCCAGGTCAACATTCTCAGCGGCTTCAGAAGCAGGAATAAAGTGGTTGAGGTTGCGGAAGAGTAGTGTAGCGAGATAGAATTGCCTGGAGCCTATACAAGCCAGCTAATTCGGGAACTGGCGGGAGGTGGCATAAAGGCGAACCTCTTCAAGGTGAAGTCTGGCTCGGCGGCTATACCTAGAAAATCCCGCTTCCAAATCACCATAAAACATGTAGATGATTTTTGTTTTCTAAAAGAACGCTACAGATCTTCTTCGGTTATAACACTGATCCCATCTCTCTTCAATAATGCTGTGGTAACGCCATCGCCATCAATCAGTTTCCGCGAAAATGTGCCATCATATATCTGCCAACAGCCGCACGAGGGGCTTTTAGATTTCCCTATGAATTCTTCAATGTGAAATAGCCTAACAATTTTCAAAGTTTCTTCCGCTCCGTTAATGAATTCCTGAGTGACATCTTCTCCGTTTATATTTATCACTTTACATTTCCTATTAAGGACGTCCTCACCGGTCCCTCCCTGAATTTCCTGAGGTGCCCTGGGGGTCTTTAATCCTCCTAGCTGCTCTGGACAAACAGGCATCAGCGTCTCGGAGTTTAAAAAATCAATTGCTTTATCGCTCTTGTAATTATCTTGGCTGTCCCAGGCACACTTTATTCCTAACAAGCAGGCGCTTATGAGTTTCATAGAGTCTCTATCCTTTTGCTCTTGTCCCTGAATAAGTGAAAGAGCGTTGTTTCATTCTGGCCCATTTCCCTTCATCAATCCCGATTAAATTGCCACACTGACATCTAATTTCATTTCCCTCTCGAACACTATAGTCTTCTATTACGCGCTCTTTCCAGCAGTGTAATATTCGGCCCTTCCCAACCTTCAAGTATTTAAAGACTTTAGCCCTGCATTTAGCGCATTTTATTACTATCATTTCAATTTATGTCTTCATCTCCGATTGGACCACGTTGAAGCCCATGTTTCATTCTGGATTTCTTAAGACCGTTTAGAAAGTATGTAGCTGGCTCTCCAGGCTGGCGTTTGTCAGTGGCTTTGATAAGCCTTTCGAGGACGCTAAGGCGGTAATAATAAATAAGCTTCTTAGCCAAACCAGAGCTGACGCCGAACTCGAGCAAATCAGCTTCAACTCTCTTAGTTCTTGCCCAATAGCTCTCTTTCTTCTCTGCCGTCATCTACTCCCATAAAGTTACCACAATGAAAGTAATTAGTGTAATATTAGCTTTGAAGTGAGGATAGAGATAATCGGGTCGGAATCTTTGGGCGTTCGTGGCCTGTGCTGCGTAGGACTTTGAGGCCAGCCAGAAAGGTTGGTACACTTATCCTCGATCATCACTTGCTGCGCTCCAGCGAAGGGGAGAAATGGCTGGATTGGGTTTCCTCAATTACCAATCATAAGGTTATCTGTGCTGCCGATTTTATGGGGCGGAATCGCAATTTGCTAGAAGCAGACCGGGTTAGCTGGTATAAGAAAATTTCCGTGCCCGAAGGGTGGCATGAAGCTTACTCTAAAGGTGAGGCAGATACCAAGGCTTACCAGGCTAAATTTTGGAAAGCTTGCGCTTTTGAAGCATAAAGTCAAGGTCGCAGCCACGTGTTGTCACTTCCTCTCAATTAGCCCGGCTGGGGGCTGTCAAATGCGGACTTGAAGCACTGATCTACCATGGTCATGCCATGAGGAGTCACTTAGGAAGTAATTTGCTCTTGAGGTACTGTATGGCGCGGAGAGCGTGAACTGCTATGGTGGCAGTGACAAACCGGGGTATCAATAACCACAAAGGGGTTACTCCTAACGCCAAGAATAAGGCAACTTCTTCCACTATACTATGGTTGATGCCAATAGAAATTTGAAGATGTTCCAGTTCCTCCTTTGTTAAAGCTCCCCTCTTAGCTTCTTCCATAATAACGGCGCTCCCATACACCAGGCCAAAACCAGCGCCGGCTACCCACATCGTTGCTGCTCGATCCGGAAGTCCAAGGATTTTCATCATCGGCCTGAAAAACTTGACCAGATACTTGATCCATCCTAAAGATTCTGAAGCATGGAGCGCCGTCATAACTAGCATGATGATTACCAAAATCCTGCCACATAAGCGCAATGTGTCAATAGCCCAACCCTTCACAACCTCAATAAACGGGGCCTGAGTTGCAAGACTAGCTGGCAAACTAATGCTCTGGCCGGTATCAGCAAAAAATTGGGAGACAACGAACACAGACAAAACGGCTGCGCCTATACGAACCAAGGTTGTTTTGATGACGTTTAAACCAGATTTATGTTGGACTATGCCTTCGACAATAAGCATGTGGGCAATCGTTATGAACAAGGCGATCAAGATAATTTGTTCAATGGTAAAGGGAAGTACCGCCATGATGGCGATCGCCGCGTACAAGCTTACTGTCATGGCGACGATGATTGGCAATGCTGCTGCGGCAGGCAGATTGATCACGCTCATTAAGGGATGTAGCAAGAAATCCAGTTGACTTAGCCAACCGCTCCACTGAATAAGAGCTGCAACAAAGGAGACAGGAACAACGATTTTGCATATCCAGACAAAACTACTCCACCCCTTTTTAATTCCTATGCGGACGCCTGTTTGTAGTTGAGTCCGGAATTCAGACATTTTATCGAAAAGAGTCACTCAGCAGTTTTTGAAGCTCTGTATTGCTGAACCGTGAACCCAAGATTGCGGAACTGTTGTTCCATCGCCTCTAAGGCTGCCCGGGCGGGGCTGCCTCTGGTCTCAGGGCGGGTGGCGTTAAGGCCAGCGGCAGCGCTGGCCATGATAAGCGATCGCTCAAGGCTACTCCCCATAACATGGTAGGCAGCGAAGACCCCGGCGAAGACATCTCCACAACCTACCGTGCTGATTACATTTAGACCGAGTTTCTTGAGAGGCAAGGCTGAAACTTCGGTCACCTTACCGCTAGCAGCATCAAGAACGGCTGCCCCCTGAGCGCCAAGTTTTAGCACCGCGTGATTACCGAATCCTAGCTTCTTTAGCTTCTGTAAGCTCGTATTTACCTCCTCTATTCCCAGTAGAGCACTTGCCTCCGTCTCATTTAAGAATAGGACTGTGGCTTCTTTAGCAAGAGATTGCAGCACCTCCCGCTCCTGGCCTATCAGAATGCCCGGGTCCCACAACAGGGGAACAGCGCGCCACTTGGTCAGGTTGATCAGCTCCTCTGCTACTTCTAAAGGCGGGTCGGTGAGAACGATGCCTTGGCATTCCTGTAGTTGCTGCTTCACCTGCGCTTCATCCAAGTGTTTCAGGCCCAGCCTGGCATTCGCCCCCAGATGGCTGGCAATAATATTCTGACCCGTTTGGTCAACCAGTATATAAGCCTGTCCCGATTCCTCTCCCACAATCTGTTTGATTCCGGTGGTGATGACTCCCTCAGCTTCCAAGGCAGCGATTTGTTGGTGAGCAATATCATCCTTCCCCAGAGCACCTATCAGGGCAACTTCTTTGGCACCCAAAATCCGTGCTGCTGCCACGGCGATGTTGCCTCCCGTCCCTCCAGATACACGGGTGATATGCTTGACGATAACCTCTTCACCGGGCACCGGCAGCCGCTCCACAAAGCAGCTAATATCCCAGTTTATAGCGCCACATACTATCAGGCTGGCCATATCACTCCTTCAATATACGCGATAGAAACAACTTCAGAAAGCGAGATCCATCCACGGCAGAGGCTACGTGTATCAACTGTAAGCTATCAGAGGGCAGGATACGAGTAACTCCTCTATCCCAGTCATTTCCCTTAACCACTCCCACCTTCGCCAGCGTAAAATCGAGCAAGGAATCGTCCAGCAACACTGCCAAAGCTAGCGGGTCATGCATTCTACAGCATCCATGGTATTCTACCTCGTATTCTACCAGTTGGGCCGCCAGACGTGCAGCCGGTGTATGCCTGGCCTTAATCTGCGTCAGATGCTGGCTATTCAGGCAAGCCGCAGGGTCCATAGTTACATCCAGCCCCACAGCGAAGATATCTGCCCCGGAGTTGAATACCAGATGAGCAGCCTCAGGGTCCTGCCAGATATTGAACTCGGCAAAGGGAGTGCAATTCCCTTTGCCATAAGGCGTAAGACCATAAGCGCCTCCCATGACAACTAGCCTGTTTAAAAGTTCAGGCAGTTTGGGCTGAAGTTCAAAGGCATAGGCCACATTGGTTAGGGGTCCCGTGGCTACCAGAATAACTTCATCAGGAGCATCCAAGACCGACTGCACAAGAAAATCCCAGGCTTCAAGCGGCTGCAGTGGCAACTTTGGAGGAGGCAAGCTGCAGTTGCCCAGCCCATCCGAGCCGTGGTAGCTCAGGGCATCTTCTAACGGACGATTCAGAGGACTCGCTGCCCCCAGCGCTACCGGGATATTGGCTGCGCCCAGGTATTCCAATACCCGGCGAGCGTTGGTGCTGGCCGTTTCCACAGGAGCATTGCCTGCCACCGTGGTAATGCCTGCAACTCGGACTTCAGGCGATTTTAACGCCAGAATTAAAGCCAGGGCATCGTCAATGCCGGGGTCCATATCCCAAACAACTTTGTGCATCGAACTCCAGGAGATACATTACCATAAATTTCGGAGGAGCATAAATAGTTACCCTGAAATCGAGTAAATTCTTAATTTGTTAAAATCGGCGCAAGGCTGGCAGCCGTAGGGCCGCTCCCAGGATAAACACAGTGCTAATAAGTGCGCCCACCACCACAGCCACGGGAAGTCCGACCCAATCGGTAGCCGCCCCTAGTATAAGACTACCTATAGACGGCAGGTACCAGGTAACAGCATATAGGCCCATTACTCGGCCTCGAAGTTGGTCGGGGACCATAGATAGTAACACCACGGTAGTCACTGCATAGAAGAGCCCATTCGCACCACCGATGATAACAGCTAGAACCAACGAAAGGGGGAAGGACCGTGACATAGCAAATAGGATTAGCGTTATCGAGAAGGTAAGGGCGCTGCCAATTAACAGCCACCCCTTGCGCTTGAAGTCGCCCAGTATGGCTGCAGCAAGCGCTCCACCCAGCCCTCCTACACCTGTCACTATCATGAGCTGACTATAACCAGCTTCTCCCACCCCAAGGACATCTCGAGCAAAGACCGGCATAAGCCAGAAGTAAGGTAAAGCAAACAGAGATACGCCAGCCACCATCAGAAGTAGCGTCAGTACTATTGTATTACTCCTAATGTATCTTAGCCCCTCCCTCATAGTTTTCCCCGTGCTTGCCCGCCTGGCTATGACCGTCGCTGGCAACCGCATGGAGAATAGCAGGAGCAATCCTACCATAAAGGCTATCCCGGCACCGTAAAAAGCGCCGCCTACAGCAACGAGACCCATCAGCACCCCGGCTATGGCCGGCCCGATAGAGCGGCTTGCCCGCCCAGAGATGGCATTCATCGCGATGGCATTCATCAGGTCATCAGGCGGGACCAGGCTGGGTATAATAGCCATGTAAGCCGGATCTGTAAGAGCCCACACAGTGCCAAGGAACACGGCAATGGCAGCGATATGCCAAATTGCGATTACACCAGTGGAGGTAAGGGTGGCCAGCAGTAAGATGAGAAGGCCTGACACTCCCTGGCCAAAAAGCACCAGCTTACGTCTGTCAAATCTATCAGCGTATACACCTCCAAACGGGGAAAGAAATAGCGCAGGAATACCCATGATAAAAGCAATCATGCCCACCCACATGGCGGAGTCGGTCAATTGCAGAACCAGCCAGCCCTGAGCCGTTACCAGAATCCAGTAGCCCGATAAGGTGATAATGTTGGTTCCCCACAGCAAGCGATAATTGCGGTAACGAAGGGAGCGGAAGACCTGAATCCCTCTGCTGTTAGCTAGAGCGTTTTTCATAAAAGCGTCTCTCAACTGGCTCTTCTAGTGACCATCTTACCTGGCATCGGCG
>Ga0209991_10000890_pt1 | contig 13352 bp, 12 predicted proteins | sample ChitaG_FD_183167 | JGI IMG/M metagenome (GOLD analysis project Ga0209991, IMG submission 183167) | Deep subsurface microbial communities from South Pacific Ocean to uncover new lineages of life (NeLLi) - Chile_00310 metaG (SPAdes)... | ecosystem: Environmental > Aquatic > Marine > Oceanic >...
CTTCTGCTCTACTATATTAATTCTATAATCGCTTTTTTTTATTTTAAGTATGAAATTTGCAACGCTTTCTAACATTCCCGTTAAACCACACGCAAGACCTTCAGTATCTTTGTTGCTTAATTTTTGAAAATTGAAAGTATCTTCATCATCTACCCCATACCCAGCACAAAGTGGACAACTTTTTATCGTAACAAGATAATCGTTATATTTCGAGCCTTCTTTAGGAAGTTCCTCGTAAGTTAAATCCCCCTCTTCTAATTCCTTTCCAAAAACAACAACCCATAAAAGTTCAAAATATTCAATTATTTTTCTTGGGCTCCCAGGCATCCATTTAAAAACACTTGTGTGACGTTCACATGATTCTGTAGCAGCTTTCTTACCGATTTCTCTAAGAATTAAAATACTATCCTCTTCATCTTTCGTAATATTATTTATCTCTTTTAATACTTCACGATAAAGAAGAACATAAAATAGAGAAGTTGTGTTTCTACCAAATACTTTAGTGATTTTTTTTAATAACCATTGAACTGCTCCCATTTTTAAACACCTCCCTCTTTGTATTTAAAGTTTTGAATACAAGATTTGTGTCCAAACGTTCGAGATTCAAGAATATCAAGTGGTTCTAGAGTTAATAACGGTTTTTCTTTATTAATGAGAGTTATTATTTCTGATACCATTGCTGCAATAATTTCACATCCCGCAACATCGATATCGTTCATATGATATTTGCATAAGGAACAATCGTTGTCTTGAACTGCAATCGTTTTATTTGATTTATCAATTTCGATTGAAACTGAACTATTTAAGACATGCTTATAGATTGTAGTGATAACATCTCTCATATTTGATAAGTTAATACTATCTATCGGTTTCCAATATTTTACATAAGTTCGGGCAATATTTCGTCCCATTCTCCTTAAATTTTCTCTTGTTTCTGACACACCGTTAATTTTCATAAAACGTTCTAGGTGATAGACCATATTACGCATTTGATTCATTGTAGCATCTGACTGTATCAAATCTTCTCTAGTTAAGTTCATTCTTCACACACCATAGGGAAATGTAGTTGAATAATAAATGAAAAATAAACATCAATATTAATATTTTCAATTCGAATCATATATGATTAGTATGATTTTCAAGCAAGAATTATAATCTTGTAAATCATTTATAGACATAATAAATAAAATTTCATGAAATGATATTGAGGTGACTAATATAGACACTCAAATGGAAATCATATGGTTAGGTCACGCATGTTTTAAAATCAAGATGTTTAGTGGAAGAATTATCTATTTAGATCCTTATAACATTAAAGATGGAGAAGAAAAAGCAGATATTATAGTCTCGTCTCACACGCACGGAGATCATTTTTCGAGATCGGATATTAAGAAGATTTGGGGAGAGGATACAATTTTATTAGGTCCTGCTAGTATTGAAAGTAGCTTAAAAAAATTTGATGGACAAGCTTTAGAAATCGGAGAAGAGTTCGCTTATAAAGATTTTGTCATAGAACTTTTTCCAGCATACACAATAAAGAAAAGTACCCATCCAAAAAGCAATAATTGGACGGGAACGATAATAGAATCGGCGGGTAAAAGTGTTTATCATGCGGGTGATACAGAAAGAATCCCTGAAATGAAAGATTTAAAGAACCGAAATATAACTGTCGCACTACTTCCATGTGGAGGAACTTATACTATGGATTTCGAAGAAGCTTCTGATGCTGCTGTAGATATCCAACCTGAAATAGTTGTACCGATGCACAATTGGGAAAAAGATTTAAATACATTTAAAGATATTATGGCAAAGAAGGATTCTAAGATTAAAGTAGAAATTTTAACTGATAAATCCTTGAAAATTTAAAGTTTTATTTTTTTATTTATCCTTAAAGCTAAAAGGCATTTTGATTATTAATTTATAAAAATAATTTGAAATGATATTGCATATGAAATTGTACAGTGTCGGTGTAAGGGGAGGGTTAAAAAAGATAAATAAAGCCGATTTTAAAGAAAATGAGGTCTTTTTAATTGATGATTCTAAAACAATGTATTTATGGTTTGGATCAAAAATACCTAAGAAGAGAAGGGATTTATCATTAAATAAAGCAAAAATACTGAATAGCAAAAAGGAAAACACAGCTAATATTATAAAAATTATTCAAAATAAAGAATATGGGGCATTTATAGCTATAAAAGAGTTATTACAGAAAGGTATAAGCCCTAGACGGAATCTAGATAGAAGACCAGAATTAGAAATACAATATGAAGAGACTGTAGAGCTAGTTGATGCAGGATTAGAGCCAGATTTAGAAGCAGAAATCACTATTGCGACACATAAGCTCTCTCAAGAAAAAAAATCTTATAAACAGTTATGTAGATTGTTAGCACAATTGCAGCTCGATTTATTAAAAGGTTCAAGAAGTACTTTAAAGAAGGATCTAGAGAAAAAAACGCTAGAAATCTTTAAATCTTCTTCAACATACGAAGAATTATGTTGGTTAATAGCTCAATTGAAAGTAATTAAAAATAAGGATTCATTCACCTCATAATTGCTAAAATTTCCGCGATTATTATTATTCAATGTATTAGAATTGATTTTTTTCCGGTTATTTTAGCTGTGAAAAAAAATACACGACTTTTCTTAGATGTATATTAATGTTTTATAATTGATATTAATAAAAGCAATTAAATATTTATTTTGACTAATATTAAACATACACACTTACAATCTACTTTTAAAAATATTGAAATAATCAAACTGATTAATCATGACGAGAATCGAAGAACTAAAAGATTTTGGGATTGAAATTGCTGATAGTATGAAGGAAGGAAATGTGATTATAGATGTTTATACGCAATGGTGTGGACCATGCAAATTTCTAAGTCCAATTTTGGAGAAACTTAAGGATGAAGGTCTATTTGAACTAATTAAAATTGATCTTGACCAAAATAGGGCCCTCGGTAATAGATTTGGTATAACCGCTATTCCAACTCTTCTTTTCTTCAAAAATGGAGATTTATTTGATGGTATTATTGAAATTCAAGGTCAGCCGCTTGTTAAAAACGGAATAATGATTGGAGCGGGAAATGAAAATACGATAAGAGAAATTGTTGGAAAAATGAATTAAATTAGTATTTTTTAAACTAGAAATACAGCACTCTAAACAAACTCCTATAACAGATCTAGATTTTTTTTATTTATTGTTCATAAAATGGATAAAGCCAATTCTTTTTAGAAAGTATCTAATCGCCTTAACATATTTTGAATGTTATCAAAAAGATATGATTAAAATTTAAAGATAGATTTATGATAGTAAGTAACAATTAAACTAAATCAACGATTATGGCAACAATAGATTTTGAATTTCGAAATCAAATTATCCAATCCGATATTGGTAATACACTAGCTTATTGCTATCAATGTGCTACTTGTAGTGGAGCGTGTCCTGTAGCACAGATAACAAATGGACGTTATAATCCTAGAAGACTTATTTTAGATGCACTTCTTGGGTTAAAAGAGAAAATATTTGGTAAAGAAAATGCTTTTAATATATGGGGATGCACGGTATGTGATACTTGCGATGAAGTTTGTCCTCAAAAAGTGGAGCTCACAGAAATATTTACCATTTTAAAAAATCTTAGTGTTGAAAAAGGCGAAGCACCAGACTACTATACTACACAAGCTTCCGCTATTTTAGAAAGTGGTAAAGCCATCCCAATGCAACCTGCGATAGAAAGAAGAAGAGATCAACTCGGATTGCCAAAAGTTATTCCTCCAGATGTAGAAGAAGTAAGAAAATTATTAGAAGCTACAAAATTAGAGGAAAAAATTAAAAAAGAAGAATAAACTTCTTCATTACTCTTTTTTGGAAAAATTTTCAGGGAATTAACATCCCTTTGTAATAATGAAGCTTAAATTGAAATAGTAGATGAGCTTTATATAGAGTATATAAAAATATTAATAGGTGAATTTTTGATGAGAAGACCAATAATCGGCGGGAATTGGAAAATGAATAAAGGCTTACCTTTTGAAGCTGCTGATATGCTAAATAAGTTGATTCCACTTGTGAAAAACTTAAATAATGTCGATATTGTAATTGCTCCACCATATACAACTTTAATTCCGGTGATTGAACTCACTAAAAATACGAACATAATGATTGGAGCACAAAATATGTATTTTGAGGAAAAAGGTGCTTTTACTGGTGAAATCTCCCCTATATTCTTGAAAGAGTTAGGATGTAGCTATGTTATTTTGGGTCATAGCGAAAGAAGAGATATACTAAAAGAATCCGATGAAATCGTAAATAAAAAATTAAAAAAAGCTTTGAATTTTAACCTGAATCCCATTGTATGCATTGGAGAGCACTTAAATGAGAGAGAAACAAATAAGACAAAAGAATTTATAGAGAAACAATTTAGGCTTTCATTTAAAGACTTGAGTGATGACGAATTGAGGAAAACTGTTATAGCTTATGAGCCAATTTGGGCGATTGGGACGGGAAGAACTGCTACTCCGGAACAAGCTGAAGAAATTCATATATTTATACGTGAGTTGATTGCAAATGTTTATAATAGTAGAACTGCAAAAGCTGTCAGAATCCAATATGGAGGCTCTATAAAACCCAGTAATGCAAAATTTATCTTCAAAAAGGAAAACATCGATGGCGGGTTAGTTGGGGGTGCATCACTTCAAGCAGAGTCATTAGGGGCTATAATTGAAGCTGCAAATGATTCTCGTTTTTAATATCTAACACACATTTATTTATTTTAACCTAAAATTTGATCAAACATAGATGCAAGTTTTCCTGGAAACTCACCTAAATATGATTGTGGATCTGCAAAGAGTAAATAAAAATAAGGTTCAAACAGTCCATTAATAGTTGGGCCAACTCCTGATTTTATTATATAAACCCATAACTGTTCATTTGAAAAATGTGATTGTCGGTAAATCCATTCAAGCGTTGACATATTCGGAAATACGCTAATATTTCTTAAAATAGCGTCTATATCTGCCAATGAAAATAAAGTCCCGAAACTCTTGATGGGTGAAAGGTCAAACGATGTTATACAGATACCTTTGAGCCCATAACTACTCATTTCTTTTAAAAAATCGTCTGCTAAACTATTAATTGCTTTTTTTTGTGCGTTTACACGTTTTCTAGCTTCTTTATCAGTTAGGATATCGATAATTATATCCTCTTCGTTTTGTAACAATTCTAGGGCTGAATCAAGAGGAATTTTGTCTGCGATAACTAAGTTATAAATAATTTTGATTTTTGCTTTAACAGACTTTTGAAGGAGATATGACTCAGATTGTGTTGTGATTAATACATCACCTTCATATTGATTATTATCGGGATTACCATGATTTTTTTTACTAGATTTAAATTCTATTATTTCAATCTTTTTATCAATATTCCTAGCAAACTCAAATAGTGCAGAGACTAATCCTGCGTTGAGTTCAAATGAGCTAACGGGATCTAATTTCGTCAATGGTTCTAAATTCTGTTGCGTGAAGTCAAAAAATCTTAAATTTAAATTAACACCGCTTGGAGGAGTATTTAGAATTAAATTATAATATGGAAAGCCTGTATTGGTAATAACAGATAACTCATAAAATGTCATATGAAATCAAAATCTAAGAAAAATTTGAAGATTGAAATATATTTTAATCTATAATTATAGATTTGGCAATATATATTTAAATTAATTGAGTTAATTACATAGTTTACTTAAAAAAGCTAATCAAATTTCCAAGAATACAAAAGGGTAAAAACAGAATTAAATTTCTTATTTTATTATTATCGCAGGTTTTCCAGGTAACCCTTGAGCCGCTTTCTTTTCTTGTGATTCATTTTCTGGGATAACAGATACTTTACATTTATATTTCTTTTCATAAATATTTTTGATCTCAAAAAAGAAATTAAATTCATCAATGGCATTAATTGGTGATTTAACATATCTCCCAAGATTCTTCAATACTTTAATGACTGTTTGAGAAATAAATTTCCCCTTTGTTTTAAATTCTCTATTTTCCATTAATTTTCCAATTATTTCTCCTTGATCCTTTGATTTTTTTGTTAAGGAGAGAAGTTTCAGCATTAAATCGAATTTCCATTCAGCTGCTATAATAATAATAATCTCGTTTATTTCTTCTTTCTTAATAATTTGAATTATATGATTAATTGAATCAATAGTATTATTCATTAAATTCCATTTGTAATCATTTTCAACTGTAAGAGTATTTTTATCGTAGCTAGGCCAAAGAGCTAAACTTAAAAAGCCCTTTTTTCCCATTTGCTCCCAAACTTCCTCAGTCATATGAGGTACAAACGGATGAAGTAATAGAGTTAAATTCGTTTTACATTTGTCGAAAATTTCGTTATTAACTCCCTCAAACTTATATCTATTTAGTTCAGAAGTAAATTGTATTATTTCGTTAATGGCATCTCTAATTGAAATCTTCTCTAAGGCCTCACTTACGTTTTTTATAGTTGTATTAAGATTATATTCAATAAGCGTGTCTCTAATCGTTTTTTTCTCTCGGATTATTTCAGGGGATTCAACTAATAATTTAAATGTGTTTTTTACAAATTTATAAGCAAAATCTACACCTTCATCAGACCATTCTAATCCAGATTTAGGGCTTGCTCCAAATAAAATAAATAATCTAGCTGCATCTGCTCCATATTTATTCATAATTCCGATAGGATCTACTGTATTGCCATAACTTTTACTCATCTTAACGCTTTTCAGAATAAAATCCGTTCCACATCGTTTACACTTTTTAGTATGCATTTCTGCTTTCAATGCGAATGTTTCACATTCAGGACAGAAAGGATGCGCTTTATTAACCATTCCTTGAGTTAAAAGACGCTGGAAAGGCTCACTAAATGAGTGAAGACCTAAATCTCGAGCTACTTTAGTAAAAAATCGAGCGTATAATAAATGCATAATTGCATGTTCTATTCCACCAATATATTGATCAACATTCATCCAATAATCTGCGATTTCTTTTCTGTAAGGTAAATCTTTCTCATTGGGATCGCAATACCTAAAAAAATACCAAGAGCTATCTACAAATGTATCCATAGTGTCTGTTTCCCTTTTTGCTTGTTTCCCACATTTTGGACACGGAATGTTAACATAAATTTCACTTGTTTTTAGCGGATTTCCTCTTCCCGTGAATTTTATATCTTTTGGTAACTCTACAGGTAATTCATTATATGGAATGGGTACGATTCCACAAGTATCACAGTAAATAATTGGTATTGGACACCCCCAATAACGTTGCCGTGAAATTAACCAATCTCTTAATTTGTAATTTACAGTTTTTTCTCCCATTCCTATTGATTCTAGCTTTTTTGAAATTGATTCTATTGCAGATCGGTTTTCCATGCCATTAAATTCGTCAGAATTAACTAAAATTCCATCTCTAATGTAAGCTCTAGTCATCCTATCCGCATTTAATTCATATTCAAATGGTTGAATAACAACTTTTATTGGAATGTTATACTTCTTGGCAAATTCAAAATCACGCTGATCATGCCCAGGAACTGCCATAACGGCTCCAGCACCATATTCGTAAATAACAAAGTTCCCAATATAAATAGGAATTTCCTCCTTAGTTATTGGATTAATAGCGTGTTTACCTATGAACATACCCTTCTTCTCAATATCAATATTAGTTCTTTCAAATTTATCCTGTTTCATTACATCATTATAAAATTGTTCAAATAATTCATCATATTCCGTTTCTTTTACCCATTCTTTTATCCAAGGATGTTCCGGTGCGAAAACCATAAAAGTTACCCCAAACAATGTGTCAGCCCTAGTTGTAAAGATGTCGATAGTTCTGTCCTCTTCAGCAACCGGGAATCGTATGGTACTTCCTTCCGATTTAGATATCCAGTTTCGTTGCATAATCTTCACTTTATCTGGCCAATCCACAGTATCCAAACCGTCTAAGAGTTCTTCAGCATAATCACGAATTTTTAAAAACCATTGAGTTAAAAATTGTTGTTCAACGACAGAATTACATCGCCAACATTTACCACTTTGTACTTGTTCGTTAGCTAATACCGTTATACATTTTGGGCACCAATTCACATAGCTTTCTTGTCGGTATGCTAAACCTTTTTCATACATTTTCAAGAAGAACCACTGATCCCATTTGTAATAATTAGGATCGTGACTAAAGACCATTCGCGTCCAATCGTATGAAAGTCCTATCCGTTTTTGTTGTTTTTGAATTGATTTTATATTCAAGTTTGTCCACTCTTCGGGATCAACTCCGCGATCAATAGCTGCGTTTTCTGCTGGCAATCCATAACTGTCATACCCCATTGGATATAAAACATTAAATCCTTTCATCCTTTTAAATCTTGCAAATGAATCCCCTATTGAATAATTGCGAAGGTGTCCGATATGTAAATCAGAACTTGGATATGGATACATTTCTAGTACATAATATTTTTCTTTTTCACTTTTGTTCAAATCTTCTTTAACTTCAAAAATTTTCTCAAGTTCCCATAGATTTTGCCATTTTTCCTCAATTTTTTGAAAATTGTATTCAGTATTAACCATTTTAAATCAAAATCAATTTTTTAATGTTGTTTATTAAAATATAAACATGAATAATTTAAACAATAAATTTTTTTTGAATTAAGGTATATTCTTTATCAAAAAGGTATTCCTCACTAAAATTTTCGTTTTTATAATGGCAGTAAATAAGATTAGAGTCTCGATAGGTAGCGCTTCAGTGCTAGGGTTATACGAAAGTAAAAGATTTAAGGATATTCCAACGACATGTTATTTAATGACTTATAAAGATGGCCATTGTACAGCAAATTGCGGTTTTTGTCCTCAAGCAAGAGAATCAGGAAGTTCCATTGAGTTGTTATCACGTGTTAGTTGGCCAGTTTTTAGTTTTAAAGATTTTTTAACGAAATTGAATTACATGCCCCACACAAAAAGATTTAAAAGAATTTGTATCCAAACCTTAAATTACTTGCAAAATTTTCAAGATCTTATAGAAATTGTTTCCCAGATTAGAAAAAGATCCAACATTCCAATATCTATTGCAATACCGCCTATGGGAAAAGAAAATTTAGAAAGATTAAAACTTCTTGGTGTGGATCGTGTAGGTATAGCACTAGATGGTGCTACTCCCGAAATTTTTGAACGGGTTAAAGGAAAAGCAGTTGGAGGCCCATATAATTGGAGTAACCATTTTCAAAATCTCAAAGATGCGCTTACAATTTTTGGAGAGGGAAATGTTACAACGCATTTAATCGTGGGGTTGGGAGAGACACCAATTGCAATCTTGAAAATAATTAAGCAACTTCACGATTTAAAAATAAGAGTAAGTCTTTTTGCATTTATGCCCATAAAAGGAACATTACTTGAAAATTTAAACCAACCCGATTTATTAAATTTTAGAAAAATACAATTAGGAAGATATCTTTTAGTGAACAATAATAAAACTCTTAAGGACTTTACTATTAATAATTTTGGTGAAATAGTTAAGTTTAATTTAAATGAGAAGGAGTTGTGGCAAATTATTTGCAATTCAGATGCGTTTTTAACTTCGGGTTGTCCCGGTTGTAACCGCCCTTACTATACATCAAGACCTTCGGGTCCTATTTATAATTATCCCAGAACATTATTAACACATGAGATGGATGAAATTTTTAAAAGTTTAATGAATACTATTCATAAATAGAGTGGTAAAAGGCTTGAAAGAATGGCGATTTCTTCCGTTAGAAACTAGGAATGGATATTGGAATATGGCTTTAGATGAAGCGATACTAACTGCAGCTATTGAAAAAAAAATTCCTAACACTCTAAGATTTTTTAAATGGGAGCCATCAACTGTATCTATTGGAAGAAATCAAAGTATTTCTAACGAAGTAGATTTGAATGCTGTTAGAGAGAATGGATTTAATGTTTTACGGAGGATAACAGGAGGTGGTGCTGTATTCCACGATAGTACTCGTGAAATTACATATTCTATTGTATGTCCATTGAAATTTTTAGAAAACCTTAATGCTAAGAATGTGATTGAGCAATTTGAAATTATCGAGGCGGGCATTGTTAATGCGTTAACACAATATGGCTTGCAGCCTCAAAAAGGAGTCATTCATTGCCCTGCTATTTTTTTGGATGGAAAGAAATTTTCTGGAAATGCACAGATAAGAAAGAAGGGGTATCTCCTTCAACATGGAACAATTTTATTGGAGCTTGATCCTAACCTTATGTATTCCGTTTTAAAAGCACCCTATAATGTAGGGAAAACTAAAATGGTGAAATCTGTATATGCGAAGTGCATCGGCATCAAAGATCGATTAGATCACTATGATGAAACAAAATTCTTGTTCTATCTTAAAGCAGGTTTCGAGGCGACATTAGGAATTAAATTAATAGACGGAAATTTCACAGATTATGAATTGAATTTAGCAGATAAACTTGTGTCTAAAAAATATTCTAATAAGAATTGGCTGGAAAAATATGAATGAAATTAAGGATTTAGTTAAGAGATTTGAATTAGGTAACCAAACATGGTCAGATTATGAGAAAATGTTAAAACTTAACAATAGAGAATTAGAACCGATTTTAAATCTTGCTTATAAATTAAAGAAGAGAAAATTTGGAAATCTAATAAAAATTTATATCCCCAATAAACGGTTTCCAGCCATAAGTATTACTGGAAGTGAATGTTCATTACACTGCGAACATTGTAATAAAAAATACTTAGATGGTATGAAGCCTATCATAAATAATTCCGAATTAAAATCTTACTTGCTAGAATTGTACAAAAAAGGTGGAATAGGTGTTTTACTTTCGGGAGGATGTCTTCCCGATGGTTCAGTTCCTTTATTAAATTTTCTAGATACTATTAAAGAAATCAAGAAGAAAACGAATTTAATAATTAACGCTCATACGGGGTTGCTTAATGAAGAAACTGCAAAGCAATTAGCACTTGCGGGAGTTGATATCGTTTCGTTTGATGTTACTATGGATAAAGATGTAATAAACAATATTTACCATTTAAATAAAGATATTGATGATTATAAAAAAGCAATCAGTCTCATGCAAAAATATGGAATAAATGTCGTCCCTCATATATGCATAGGGTTATTCTATGGCAAGATTCACAAAGAATTGGAAACAATTAAGTTTTTGAAAGAATCGGGATTAAATCCTTCTTTAATAGTATTGATTGCTTTAATCCCTCCAAATAATTCTGAGAATAACTTTCTTAAACCTCAACCAGGTGATATCGCAAAGATTATTGCGACTACTAGATTTGCCTACCCAGACGCAGAAATTTCTTTAGGGTGTATGAGACCAAGAGGGGACGTGAAATTAGATATAGAAAAATATGCTATTAAAGCTGGGATAAATAGGATTGAAATACCTTCAAAAAATACATTAAAATGGGTAAAAAAAAAAGATCCTGATGTTATCTTCAATTTCTTCTCAGCATGTTGTGCGATTCCAAATAAATTTGAAAAATACGCAGAAAGCAAGGATTCAGATTTAAAGAGTTATAAGATTTAATTTTTAAAAAGGAAGATTTAAGGATATGCGAGAAAAAATAAAAATTTTTGGAGTAGAAGATATCCCTCTAATAAAGCCCAACGACAATATTCCATTAATTATTTTTAATGCTTTAACAAAAAACGGTATTTCATTAGAAGATGGAGACATTGTGATTATTGCCCAAACTATAATATCAAAAAGTTTGGGAAGACTAAGAAATTTAGAAGACATCATCCCAAGTCAAGAGGCTATCGATCTGCACGATATGATGTCTCCATTGATAAGAAATAATAATTTACCTGATAAAAGTCCTGAGCTAATTCAAGCAATACTAGATGAATCGAGACAAGTATTAAAAGCAGAGCATGTAATGATTGTCGAGACAAACCACGGTTTTATATGTGCAAATGCAGGTATTGATAAATCAAATGTCGGAAAAGGGGATGAAATTTCTCTGCTCCCTTTAGATTCAGATAAAGAAGCCGAAAAAATCCGGATTTCTCTTCAAAATTTAACTAAAAAAAAAATTGCTGTATTAATTTCAGACTCGTTTGGAAGATCGTTTAGATTGGGGGCAGTAGGAGTAGCTCTAGGTGTTTCGGGAATATCTTCAATATTAGACAAGCGAGGTAGCAAGGATTTATATGGAAAAGAGTTACAAAGTACAATCGTCGGACAGATTGATAATTTGGCTTCTGCTGCTCAATTAGTTATGGGAGAAGCGGACGAAGGTCTACCAGTTGTTATAATTAGGGGATATAAATATTCAATAATGGAAAAATCTTCTATAAACAAAATTTTAAGAAAAAGCGAGTTAGATTTATTTAGAGAGAAATACATAAATGGGAATTTTGAAACCATTCTTAAATCTCGGAGAAGCTATAAATCAGAGTTTAGGGATAAAGAAATTAGTATTAAAATGATAGAAGACTGTATCGATACAGCCCGATGGGCTCCAAGTGCCCACAATGACCAATACTGGCGATATACTATAATTGAAAAGGGAAAGATTCGTGAATCTTTGATAAAAGAGATGAATTCTAAATTGAAAGAAGACTTGATATCAGAAGGCAAATCAGATAATTATGTTTTTAAGAAAATAAATAAAACAAGAAATCAATTTCTTAATTCACCTTATTTAATACTTCTATGCATGGATACACACGATTTAAAGGATTTTTCAAATAATGCACAAGAATCTAATGAGTATATTATGGGAGTGCAGAGTGTAAGCGCCTCAGCGACCTATTTACTTCTTGCTTTTGAAAATAAAGGTTTATCAGCGTGTTGGTATTGCGCACCTTTATTTGCAAAAAAAATTATTAAAGTAGTATTGAAACTACCAAATTCTTTCGTACCTATGGCATTTTTTACAGTAGGTTATTCGACTAAAACAACTCAAAAACCACATCGTAAGGAATTGAAAGATATTATTTTTAAGATAAATAAAGAAGAATGAGCCTTAAAATATGGATGATATTTATTATTTAGTGCTTGCAGGTGGAGTAGGAGCAGCTAAATTTATAGAAGGATTGGCGAATGCAATTGATCCCGCGTTATTAAAGATTGTAATAAATACAGGTGACGATATAGAATTATACGGTTTACAAATCTGCCCTGATATAGATATAATAACTTACACTTTGGCTGGAATTGTAGATAATGAAAAAGGATGGGGTTTTCAAGGCGAGTCTTTTAATTGTTTAAAATCTTTAAAACAATTTTACGATTTTGATTGGTTCAATTTAGGAGATAAAGACTTAGCAACACATATATATAGAACCGATCTTTTTAAAAAGGGAT
>Ga0209991_10000891_pt1 | contig 13345 bp, 12 predicted proteins | sample ChitaG_FD_183167 | JGI IMG/M metagenome (GOLD analysis project Ga0209991, IMG submission 183167) | Deep subsurface microbial communities from South Pacific Ocean to uncover new lineages of life (NeLLi) - Chile_00310 metaG (SPAdes)... | ecosystem: Environmental > Aquatic > Marine > Oceanic >...
TCTTGACCTCGACTTCCTGGTTTAATTCTTTGACCTTGGCCAGAGAATCAGCCCTTGTTTTTTCTCTCTGGGCAAGGACGTTCTCGTCGGCAGAGATGAATAAATTCTGGTCCTGATTAACTATAGTCTTACCCTTTTCTGAGCCTACTTCTATGGCAAAACCTCCATCTACTGGAGAAAGGTTAAGATCAAATCCTTCTTCAGGATGGGGATTAGAGCCCAGGAGAGTGCAGAAGCAGTACTCATCCGGCTCCAGACAGTCGCTGGATATCAGGAGGGAACTATCCCTTGCTCTGGTGTACCAGGGATCTGGAGATGAGCTGAACTGGGTGCCAGCGTACACGCTATCCAGGGTCTTTAAGGATTCAAGATCACAACTTTTTACTCCCAGGATTACCCTCTTAGGAGTCTCTGTATCTTCAGGGGAGGCACTCTCGAAATACTGGCCGACTTTTTGATAGGGAGGAAAGAAGAAAAACTTGAGGGGTTGAACAGGCCGATTGGTGTGAAGGATAAGGTCCTTAGGAGAGGCAGTCTCTATCCTTTCATAGAAGAGAAAGTCACCTTTTTTTCTGGGAGCGTAGAGGAGATTCTTCTTAACTAGATTCCCCAGAAGATGGTGAAAATTGGCCGTGCTAATGAAGAGGACTTCCATAAGGCTTTCCTCTCGCTAGGCCCCGGGGTGTTTCCACCCAACACATACTGGGCCTTATTTTGTATCAGAGCCTGGCTAGGCGAGGTTTCTAAAGGCCCCTCTTTTAGATCTTGCCGCGCCACGAAATACTTAGCGGGGGATCCCTCGCAGTGCCGAAGGGTCCCCTGCCTTTCGGTTGGCTCTCTTAATCAGTTTTACAAAGGTCTTGTGATTACTTTCACGAAGTATAGAAAACAACAGAAACTTTGTCAAGTTTGCCAGTTGGACAATCCCAAAAAGCTTCGGAATCTCTCTTGTAGCTTATGATTTTCAGCGATCAATCTTGCCTTTCTTAGATCGTCTTCCGTGTTTACGTTGAAAAAACAAATCCTGTCAGGATCGTACTTCTTGATCTCACTCTCCCTGACGTATCTCACCTTCACCTCAGCAAAGAAGGATTGAATCCTTAACTCATTCCTATCCAGTTGTCTCTTGACCGGGATCAAACAATTTTTGGAATAAACAGCATGTAGCGGCTCCAGGAATCCATTAAGCCTGGGAACAACTATATCGTGTCCATTTTTCACATCGACCATGTACGAGATTAGTCCGTCATTGAGAAAAGGAAGGTCGCAGCCTACTACGAAATTATACTCATCTTTTGAGGCAACAAGTCCCGAATATATGCCGCCCAGAGGGCCTTTGCCAGGGGCAAGATCGGCAACTAGCCTCGCCTCAAGATGCTTATGAGTTTCGGGAGTACTAGTCACCACAATAATGGTAGAGAAAAGAGTGGCCAGTACTTCAGTCTCTCTCTCGATTATGGTTTTTTGTCCGATCCGAAGGGAGGCTTTGTTACGAAGCATTCTGTCGTTGCTTCCCCCGGAAAGGACTATGGCTGTCATCTCCACAACCCCTTTCCTTCCAGGGAACGAAAATACTTCCGGTAGGCTCTTCTTCGACTGTCCCACAAGAACCCGTGAAACCCTTCACAAATCAGATTATGATGTGTCTTGTTTTCTGTCGTGAAAGTGGACTGGTCCCCGTTACTCTCTATAACAATGATGGATTTGCGTCTCGAACATGAAGGAGGCATTATGGTCAATTTGTCCTGGCTACAACGTGGTTTTCAATATCCATTGTCACGAGGAAGAGGGGGGTCTTGAGAATCTATTGGGACCCCTCGAAAACGGAGTCAAAGAGATCAAAAAATTTGGCTATGCGCTTCTCCGATGGCGGAGAAGTCAAATAACTAACTACTATGAGAGCAACTGTTGCCACAATCAAACTGGGGAGGATTGGTAAGGATCCCAATAGAAACCCCTTAGGAAGAATGCCATAGATGAGCAAAACGGCCACCACCTCACCACTGAGGATGGAAGTAACTACCCCCCATTTAGTGGCTCTTCTCCAGTAAAGGGCGGCAATAGTTGCTGGATAAAGCACTCCTATTCCGGTAAATGCTGAAGCGGTGATACTAACCAGAGTGGATACCGGCTTTAAAGCGATAATAAATCCAAATATACACAAGATTATCATTATTGTCCTTCCCATTGTGACTTGGTGCTGGCTAGTGGCTTTTCTATTGACGAAGGGAACGTAGAGGTCTCGGGTGAGGATTGAGCTGAGGGCGAGTACCTGAGAGTCTGCCGTGGAAATGAGTGCCGCAAGTGATCCGGAGAGAATGATGGCTACTAGCCAGGCCGGAGCAAACTTGACCATCAAGAGAGGGAGAATTCTATCCACCCCTGGTCCCTTAAGACCCGGGATTACGGTATACCCCATAGCTCCAATCCAGACGGGGAAAAAGAAGATCGCCAAGCACACCAGGGGAAACAGAATCATCATTCTCTTGATGACGTTCACGTTTTTGGGAATATACATCCGCATCCAAAGATGCGGCATCAGGGGATCAGCCACTACCCATAGCAAAAGAAAGCCAAACCATACCCCGGGGGAAAAGAAATCTCCCACTCCTGGTCTTGAGAGATGCTCCGGGCTTTCGGCTGCCAGCTTTCTAACTACAGCAGGCAGACCGCCAACGTTCTTCACCACCAGGCCAAAGGCTATGGCCAGGCATCCTAGCATCATTATTCCCATGAAAGTGTCGGTCCAGGCAATGCTTCTCATCCCTCCCAAAATCAAGACAATCATAAAAATAGTGATGAGGCCTGCTCCGGCAATATAAGGAATTGCCCCCTGGGACAGCTCCTCCAGGACATATCCAGCCCCCATGGCTTGAACAGCTAAATAGGGCAGAACAAAAATTACCATTATCACGGCATAAATTACTTGCAGCTCTTTGCCGAACCGATCTTTTATTAGCTCCGGAGGTGAAACATATCCGAATTTCTTACCCAAAAGCCATATCCGGTACCCAAACACGTAGAAGTTTATGGAGATGACAGCTGTACCCACCCCGATTGGTCCATACCACCCCAGACCTCGGCTATACCCCCATCCGGCACACCCCAGGAAAGTAAAAGCACTGCAAAGGGTAGCAAAATAGGTAAAGAGGGTGACAAAGGTGCCCATGCCTCTACTTGCGGCGAAATAATCTTCTACTGTCTTTCTGCCAATCCGGTATCCATAAAGGCCCAGGAAGGCTATTAGGGCGAGGAAGGTTATGAGAATGGCAAGTGAGACGCTAACCTCGGACACGTTATTTCCCTGTGCTGTTTCTATCCTACCAGAAATCTAAGAACATCTTCCTGTTCACTGCTTTGTTCCCGGCGGTTTGGGCCAATAGAACCTGGTAAATGCCGCAGCAATAGCGACGTAGGCTATTATAAGTAAGATATCGTAAAGAAACCACCCTGGAAGCCAACCCCATACCAATGGCTGGTGTCTGCCCCATGACCAGAAATCATGGTACAATATGAATATGACTGCAAAAAGGACATACCAGATGAGGGCTTTCTTGGTGTGAGGTAACCAAAAAGGCAAACGTCTTTTTTTCATTTCACCCCTCCCCGGGGACCTCACGCCTCGGAATCCAATTGACTCTTCTGAGAGTCTATACCAGAGAGGAAAAATCTTGTCAATTTTCCAAGTCAAAAATTGGCCCAGTCAGCCAGATTGACAGACTCATCCAGCTTTGTATCATTCTCTGTAACAATGAAAGAAAAAAGGTCCGATTGCCGGAGGAGAGCTAACGCACCGATGTCCCCCACCAAGAATTCCTCCAGTGAAAAGAAAAAGGACTACGTTTTGATGGGTCTAGGGAATGTTTGGCGCGGAGATGATGGGGTAGGCTGCTTCATTGCCCGAAACTTCAAATCAGACCATTGGTTGGTTCTTGATTGCGGCAGGGCCCCAGAAAATTTTACCTCCATAGTGACGAAGACCAAACCAAAATGCCTGGTCATAGTGGATGCGGCAGAAATGAATCTCGAGCCGGGCCAGTTCAGAGTGATTCCCTCTGAAAGGATAGAGGAGCTGTATCCTACCACCCACAATATTCCCCTCTCTTATCTCATTTCCTACCTGGACAAGTGGGCGGAAAAGATTATTCTCATTGGCATCCAGCCCAAAAAAACAGGGAAGTATGACCAGATAAGCAAAGAACTTAAGGATAAGATAAGCAAAGAACTTAAGGATAGCACAAAGAAGATTATCCGGATTTTGGAAAAAAAGAGCTTCCAGGCTCTCAAAAGATTACAGTGAAGTCCGTTTCTTTGTCAAAGTAGCCACCATCCAGGAATCCAGGTGACTATCTAGTTCTATCTTTTTGAAGTGATGAACCTGGAGGGAGCCTTGTCGATCTCTTGAAAAACCCCGTTGTCCGCTAATCCTCCGCGCAAGATTTCTTCTACCTCCTCTCTGTCAGCCTCCATTACGTAAGGAATATTGGAAACCCGAGATGCCTCTGGGGTTAAGGCCACCAGGTCGCTGCGGGTAATAGTCTTCAGGTTGAACTTTCTGGCTCCTGCCATGAACTGCCTGAGGCCCACAGCTAGCCTGTCATAATAACTATACATCCCAATGGCTCCTGCAGGAATCTTCTCAAAATCCCTCCCATATTTTTCCTTCAGATGATCGGTCATGATGAAGATGTGATCTAAGGAATCCCCGTATCTTTTCAGGCGAGAGGGAATTTTGCCTTTCTTTATTCTTTCGCCCACAGTGTTCCCTACCATAGCTGCCGCCATACTAGATCTTCCAAGGCAGGTGGCGCTTATATAGGGAGCTCCCAGAGCTAATGCTTTGAAGATATGATCCTCAAGGGAAAGACCTCCGGCCATAGCACAGGGGGGAACGAATGCGCCCATCTCCTTGAGGGTATTGAGATAATTGTAAAGCAGACACTCGAGGTATACTGTGGGAATGCCCCACTCATTCATCATCCGCCAGGGGCTCATGCCAGTTCCCCCACCAGCTCCATCCACGGTCAAAAGATCAATCCTGGCATTAGAAGCAAATTTCACTGCCCTGGCTAAATCTCGAGGTCGGTAGGCGCCGGTCTTCAGAGTTACATACTTTGCTCCTACTTTTCTGAGCTCTTCGACTTTTCTGTAGAATTCTTCTTCGTCCACCATGCCCAGGCGCGAGTGCCTTTCGAACTCTTCGAAGACCCCCTCTTTAAATTCTTTCTGTACTTCAGGATCCTGGGGGTTGGGAAAAACCAGATAGCCTCTATCATTGAGCTGAAGAGCTTTCTTTAGCGAAGGGAGTTTTACCTCTCCTCCTATATCTTTAGCTCCCTGTCCCCATTTTAGTTCAACAGCCCTGACTCCTAACTTTTCTATGGCGTATTCAGCCACCTTCAGACGAGTATCCTCTACGTTCATCTGGACTACTACCTCGCCATAGCCCTCATCCCAATCCTTGAATATCTCAACCCTTCTTTTCATCTCCGGGGACCGAACTACTCTTCCATTCTTGATTTCGCCTTGAGGGTCCATAGCACATACATTTTCGCCTATCACGATTATGGTGCCACAGATGGCAGCTCCTATAGCCATGTTCTCCCAATGGACCCTGGCAATTTCTGTGGAACCCAGGGCACCGGTAAAGAAGGGAACTTTCAATTTGATTTTCTCTTTGGCACCTATTTCTAATGACAGATCCACATTAGGGAAAATAGCCTTATCTGAATCTGCCTCCACACCTTCTGCTCCTACACAACTTCCCTGAATGCTAAAATGGGAAAAATCTATTGGGTATTCTTTGGCTGAGCCCGCGGTAACTTGCCCGAAGGGTTGAGGATAAAGCATCTCCCTCCCTCGAAGAGCGGACATGGCAATTTCACAGGTACCCGGACATCCATCCAGACACACCACGCACATTCCAGAACAGGGGCTGGATTCCGTTCTAGTTCTGGTTGAGGTTGCCGCGCTCGCATTGATCCTGCTGAAACTCATCTCTTGGTCCTCCTCACATTGTTATTTGTTTTTCCGGACTCTAATTACATGAAGTCATAGTCTGACTTCTTCCCTTTGTAATAAAATATACTCACAGATCTCCGCGTTTTCAATTATCGAGTTTTTCGGTTTATGATGATTGGAACATAAGAGATAGTCAGACCTTCAGTAAGTAAAAGTGAACACTTCCACTTATTATAACAAAAAAAAATACGGTGTCAAGTCCCCTTCTTTTTAACTCCCCTGATTTGACTTGATTTGACTTGCCCCTGGGATTGCGAACGCCCCCTAACGCCGCCAGTGAGTCTTCTGCAGCACTATTAGAGTGTGGGTAGATTTTACCCCTGGCAGACTCTCGATCTTTTCAAGTATTATTTGGTCAAGATCGCTGATATCGGGAACATCTATTTTGGCTATGACATCACTGCCTCCATAGGTAGCAGCAGCCTCTATTACCCCATCGACTTTCCTCAAAGATTCGAGCACCTTCCGTGATCCTTTTCCTGGCACCTCCATCAAGACGTAGGCCAACATTCTCTCCTCCTTGGTGACAAGCTGATACGCTATTTTCGGAGGATATCCTCGTTTGTAATACTTAAAAACCGAGGCTATTATCTCGTGATCCCTCTTGCTGTACTCTCTTCTTGAAATTCTGTCTTTCTGTATTTTCCTGGGATGAATATAACCCTTATTCTCCAGATAGTAGACCAAATCCTTTCCCAGTCCCGGAACCCGATTTAATATCTCTTTGAGCTGCATCTAGGTTAATGTGGAGACTTCCACTTTACCTGGAAGAGCGATTTTGTCAATGGAGATAGAGACAGAATGGGATTGGACGGGAATTAGTCTTCCTACCTTCGCCAAACTAGGATATGGTTGTAGGCGAGGCGGGTTCCTTTGGTTTTCTTATCTTCTTCCAGTTCTGGTAAGCTCCCAAATCGATGATGGCACCGGTGGGACATTTTGTGGCACAGAGACCACATTCCTGGCAGTTCCTGTGGTCGATCTTGGCCAGATTGTTTTCCATCTCCACTGCGTCATAGGGACACACCTTAACGCAGAGGCCGCAACCGATGCATGCTTTTTTGCAGACTCTTCTGGCTTCTTTACCCCGATCCAGATTGCTGCAAGAGACGAAGTGCTCCTGATCGTCATCAATGGGAGCCAGGCTAATGAGATCCCGGGGGCAGGCCGTCACACAGTTGCCGCATCCAGTGCAGTTCACCACATCAATGAGGGGGAGCCCCTCTTTCATATAGATAGCATCGAAGGGGCAGGCGTCTTTGCAGTCGCCAAAGCCGAAACATCCATAGAAGCAAGCCAGCCCTCCTCCCCCAATCAGGTGAGCGGCCTGACAGGTCTGGACCCCTTGGTAGTTAGCGTCTTGTTTTCTTTCGCTAAATGCGCCTCCGCATCCGACCCGGGCATATTGACTGAGAGCTCCTTCGATTTCTACTCCCAATATTTCTCCTACCTGAGACGCTACCCCTTCCCCACCAGCAGGACAGGTTTGAGCTGTATCCCTTTTCTCCACCATAGTCTCAGCCAAAGCCCGGCAGCTGGCGAATCCACAGGCAGCACAGTTAGCTCCAGGAAGTACCTCCAGAAGAGCCTCAATCCTGGGATCCTCCTCCACCCTGAGTTTTCTATCGGCCAAAGAGAGGACAAAGGCAAAAAGAGCTCCCAGTCCTACCATGGCTAATACAGAAATGATGACCAGAGTTCCCACGAAATTTCCTCCGTTCCTTTAGGCTAGAAAGTCTACTTTAGCCGAAGTTCCCCTTTTTCGGAACTGAAGCGGCCTGAATAGGGAATTCACCACAGCAGAATAGGTATCTTTATAGTGTTTTTGGTCAAGGCAGCTCGTTAGAATGTATCTATGAGTATCCTGAGCGTTAATAACCTCCTCATGATAACCAGGAGGCTTATGCATAAATAAGTCCCGAGAATCCCATGAAAGCAAGGGCCAGAAGTCCAGCCAGGATCAGGGTAATGGCTGCTCCCTGGAAGGGTTTCGGTACATCCGCCAGATCTAGCTCCTCCCGGATACCAGCCATAATAAGCATGACAAAGGTAAAGCCAATTCCAGCACCAAAGCCGTAAACTATACTCTGCAAGAAGCCATAGTCTCTAAGGGTAGCAAACAAAGCTAGCCCCAAAATAGCACAGTTGGTGGTAATCAGAGGAAGGTATATCCCCAGAGCCCGGTAAAGAGAAGGATTGGATTTTCGAATAAACATCTCGATAACTTGAACCAGGGAAGCGATGACCAGAATGTAGGCGACATATTGCAGGAAAGGAACTCCAAATCTTACCAGGATGAGATGATAAACAACCCAGGTTATCCCTCCGGTTAAGGTCATAACAAAGGTAGTAGCGATCCCCATTCCGAAAGCTGATTTGAGTCTTCCCGTTACTCCCAGAAACGGACAGATTCCCAAAAAATAGCTAAGGACAAAATTGTTAACCACGGTAGCGCTGATAAAGATAAGTAGAAGGCTCATCCACGTCTCCTTGTCATGCCAGTCCTCTTAGCCAACTTTGGATTTTCTACTGAAGGTATTTATTATTCCCAGAAGAATCCCCAGGGTGATAAAAGCCCCGGGAGGAAGAATCATGATGACCCAGGGCCGGAACCATCCCCCGGCTGCCTGGGTAGTGAGAATCTGATACCCGAATACTGCGCCCGAGCTTAAGAGTTCCCGGATACTACCCAGGATGATTAGAGCGAGGGTAAATCCCAGGCCCATCCCCAGAGCATCCATGAAAGACCGGGAGACTGGCTGTTTGGAGATGAAAGCCTCCATACGTCCAAGTATGATGCAATTGACCACAATCAAGGGAACGTATGGCCCTAAGGCCTTACTCATAGGAGGAAAGGTGGCTGCTAAAGTTAAGTCAGTAATGGTGACAAAAGTGGCAATAATGATGGTGAAAGTGGCTATTCTTACCTGATGAGGGATGAATTTTCTGAAGGAAGAGATTGCCACTCCAGAGAGAATCATAACAAAGACTACAGCCATGCCCATGCTGAATCCCTGCAGAGCCGTGGTGGTAACAGCCAGGGTGGGGCACATCCCCAGAAGCAAGCGAAAAACAGGGTTCTCGCGCCACAGTCCTTTAACAAGATCTAAATAGAGCTGCCAGGAGGTCTTCATTTTTCCTCTTGCTCCTTTAGAATTCCCGTTATTTTGGCCACCATCTCATTGATGATCTTGACCACTGATCGAGAGGAGATAGTAGCCCCGGTAATGGCCTGTATCTCATTAGGGGCCTCAGGCTTTTTCCCTTTCACATATTCGATGGGAGGTGAGACCTGAAGCTCCCTGAATTGCTCAGTGAAAGTCTCTGCCACGGGCTGGAGGACATCTTCGGTAGCTATCTTGCCCCCGAGTCCTGGCGTCTCTCTGGAGTAAAGAATCTCAATTCCTCCCAAGGTTTCAAGATCGGTCTTGAGTCCTACCATTATCTTTATTTTGTCCTGATAACCTCCCCCCTCAGCTACAAAAGCATACCCCACCAAATTCCCCGAAGCATCTTCACACTGATAGATCACGACACCGTCCTTCTCGGAAAACTTATAGCTTTTTGTTCCAGGTAGAACATTAAATATGGCTTGTCTTAGGAGCTCTCTCTCATGGGCCTCAATCTTGGGCTTAGCCCACCTGTAGATGAAGGCCAGAGTCCCTCCAGCAAAAAGACTCACCACTACCAGAGTAGCTATCATGCGGGTGGCGGTCCTCATTTTTTCCTCCCTCCCAGCTGAACCGGGATGGTATGACGGTTCAGAAGAGGGGTGAGAGCATTCATGAGGAGTATGGAGAACATTACTCCCTCCGCATAGCCACCCCACAGACGAATGATGACTACAATAACCCCCGCTCCTACCCCGAAGATCCAGCGTCCCCGTTTAGTAATGGGGGCGGTGACAGGGTCGGTAGCCATGAAAATCGCTCCCAGCAAAAGGCCCCCTGCCAAAAGGTGAAAGGAAGGAGGGCCATATCCCGGATTTATGAGCCAGAATATCCCGCTGAGACCTGCCACGGTGGCAAGATAGCTTAAGGAAATTCTCCAGTCAGCGTATCCCCTACCCAAAAGATAGATCCCTCCGATGATAATGGCTAGAGCCGAGGCTTCTCCTAAAGAACCACTGACATTGCCGGTGAAAAGGTGGTAAAGGGAGCTCATCTTGTGCTCGAATTTGAGCATGCCCAGGGGAGTAGCGCCGCTGATGGCGTTCAGAGTTATGGGATTGGTCCAGGTAGTCATCAAGACCGGGAACGTAGTCATAAGAAAAGCTCTTCCTATCAGGGCCGGGTTGAAGATATTGTATCCCAGACCACCAAAAATCTGTTTGCCAATGGCCACGGCAAAGACTGATCCCAGGACAGCTGCCCACCAGGGAAGATGTGGAGGCAGAACCATAGCTATGAGGATCCCGCTAATGGTGGCACTTCCATCATACAGGGTGATACGTTTGCCTCTGGCCAGCTGAAAAATTGCCTCTGTAGCCAGGCAGGTAACCAGACAGGTGAGAATTAGCTTCACAGCGAGCCACTGGAAATAATAGATGCTGGAAGCAATAACGGGCGTAAGAGAAATGACCACTCCCCACATCACATCAGGCACAGTTCTGGCTACTCCAATGTGAGGAGCTGCGGCAACAGTGAGAATTTTCCCTTCCGCCGCAGGGGTCTTCTTTTCCCTCACCAATGCTTTCTCAGGGGAGGATTTTTCGTCTTTCTGGTCAGTTTTCTTTTCACTCATTTGGAATCCATGGTCTGTAGCTGGGCCTTGCCCAATTTTATCAGTTGAACAATAGGTATTCTGGCTGGACAGACGTAGGCGCAGCATCCGCACTCCATACAGTCCACAATGTGATAATCTCTTAATCTTTCCCATTTGCTATTTTTTGCCAGGCGCGCTAACTCCGCGGGAACAAGAGATAGTGGACAATGATCAACGCATCGGGCGCACTTGATACAGGCATCTTCAAGAGGAACCATCACCTCTTCTTCCCTCAAAACCAGGATGGCTGTGGTTCCCTTGACCACTGGAACCTGGAGGGTAGACTGACTGATACCCATCATGGGACCTCCCATGATGACCCGATCCACCTTATCAACATCTACATCGCATTCCTCCAGAAAAGTGGCGAAAGGAGTTCCCAGGGGAACAAGCAAATTGGCAGGCTTTCGTACCATAGAACCTGATACCGTGACAACTCGCTCGATCAACGGCTTATTCAAAGTCAGGCATTCGGTGATGGCAACTGCAGTACCCACATTGCTCACCACCACCCCTACATCAAGAGGAATACCCTCAGAGGGAACTTCCCGGTTCAAAATGGCCTTCACCAGCATCTTCTCGCCGCCCTGGGGATACTTGGTTCTTAGAGCGACAACCTCCACGTTGTCATCACCTGCTACTTTGTCTTGAAAGAGAGCAACAGCGTCCATCTTGTTGTTTTCAATGGCCACATATCCTCTCTCGGCACCGACAGCTCTAATGGTAGCCTTGAGTCCAAATAGACACTTGTCGGGCTCCTCCAGCATCAACCTATAATCCCCTGTCAAATAGGGTTCGCATTCACACCCATTGAGAATAACTGTATCAACGGGTTTTTCCTTGGGAGGGGTAAGTTTGACATGGGTAGGAAAGGTAGCTCCCCCAAGACCCACTATTCCAGCTTCTTTGACACGATCCCGGATCTCCTGAGGATCCAGCTGTGAGAGGTCTATATTCTTCTCATCTGGACCCTCCCAGTCCTCCTCAGCCCCTTCTCCCCGGATAGAGATAGACTTGAACTTTCCTACGACAGGATGGGGAGCTAACTCAACAGCGGTAACTTTGCCAGAGATGCTGGCATGGATAGGAGCAGAAACAAAGGATTCTGCTTCAGCAATCCTGTCCCCCTTTCTCACCTCGTCACCCTTCTTTACCAGGCTCTGGCAAGGTGCACCAATATGTTGTTGAAGAGGGAGAATCACTTCCCTGGGAGGAGAGATCCTGCGTATCTTCTCATCTTGAGTGCTGGATTTTTTATAGGCAGGATGGATACCCTGCCGAAAAGTCTTGAGTCTCATCATCATTTTTGGAATTTGCTCCATCCGCTGGAAGTATCCATCCGCATTCCCTCACTTACAATCAGGCCCTCTATCCCGGGAAGACTCTCTATGAGTCTCATTCCTTTTTCGGGGCCCAGAACGAAAATTCCTGTGGCTAGAGCATCTGCAGTGGTAGCATCAGGAGCAACCACAGTAACACTCATAGGCACGTCCTCTACGGTCTCGCCTGTTCTTGGATCGACAATGTGGGAAAAGCGTCTTCCCTCCAGAGTGAAGTATCTTCTATAATCGCCGGAGGTGGCTACACCTCTATGGCTAACCTCTATAGTAGTTAGGATCTTCTCCTCATCGCGAGGGTTCTGAATACCTACATCCCACTTTTTCCAGAGACCTCTTTTTCCCAGAGCAAAGAGATCTCCCCCGGCATTAACCAGGGCCGCTCTCACTCCCCGTTTCTTTAGTGCCTGGATGGCCTTATCAACGGCCCAACCTTTGGCGATGCCTCCCAGGTCAATCTGCATCCCGGGCTCCTGGAACTTCACCAGATCACCTTGTAGGATTATTTTTTTGTAGCTAACCAGGCTCCTCGCCTCCTCAATTTCCTTTAAGGTGGGGATTTTATCTTCTTTCTTTGCCCTCTTCCATAGGTTAACGAGAGGGCGGCAGGTGATGTCAAAAGCTCCGTTGGTAACTTCAGAGAATTTGATAGCTTCCTGGATGATCCGAGAAGTCTGGAGAGAGACGTGATTCTGTCCTTGCCGGTTGAGAATGGAAACCTCACTCTCCGGTTTGTAGGTGCTCATCAACTGGTCCACTTCTTTTATGGCATCGAACGCTTCCTCGATCGCCTCTTGGTTAGGCGGAATAACGGTGATTTCAACCACGGTCCCCATGATCATTTCTGTTCTCTTGAGGGGTCGGGCCTTGAGTCCAAGGATGTACCATGCAGCTACCAGGATGAGGGCAATAGGTAAGACTACCCATATGATCTTACGAAGACTTCGACGGGAGGATTTCATCAGGCACCTCCAAGAAGCAAAATTTTAGCTATACTACCAAAGCTGGAGAGGGTTGTCAAATCAGTTTTCTTGCCTATCCTCAGCACTTCTGGTATTCTATTTCGTGGCAATTTGAATGGCCACAACAAGTCTTTCATCTATTGAGTCTTCACTTGAGGACCCCTGGGATTGAGGAAAATAGTATATGGCGAGGGATGCAGCCTCTCACTGAGAAGAAACAGGGAGGATAGACTATGCGAGAATGCAGTATAGAGGAGAATA
>Ga0209991_10000892_pt1 | contig 13329 bp, 7 predicted proteins | sample ChitaG_FD_183167 | JGI IMG/M metagenome (GOLD analysis project Ga0209991, IMG submission 183167) | Deep subsurface microbial communities from South Pacific Ocean to uncover new lineages of life (NeLLi) - Chile_00310 metaG (SPAdes)... | ecosystem: Environmental > Aquatic > Marine > Oceanic >...
AGTTTTGAAAACATGAAATTTAAAAAAGATCCAAAATTCATTAACGCTAAAATTTTGTCAGGTGATGTTAATTTTAAAAATGTAAAATTTGAGGAAAAAACTTCATTTTTAGGTCTGCTTTTTAATGGGACAGTTGATTTTAGTGGTGCTTTTTTTAGTAAGGAAGTTGAATTTAAAGGAACAAACTTTGAGGGTGGATCAACTTCTTTTAGGGAAGTGGTTTTCGGTGGTGATGTATTTTTTGAAGGTAATAGTTTCCAAAATGATATTGATTTTGGCAATGCAGGATTTAAAGAAAATTTTAGTTTTGGTTATAATAAATTCAATGGAAGCGAAATAAACTTTAATTGTGCAGATATTAATAAAAATTTTGACATTGCTTTAACTGAAAAAAAACATATAAGTTTAAATTTTGAATCGATAACTACTTATTTTGCATTTGCTGATATAAAACTAATTGTTAAAAATGGAGGCATTTCATTTAGAAATACTTTTTTAGAAAAAATATCGTTATGTTTTGAAATTTATAATGATTCATATATCGACTTTGAAGGTGCCAGAATTAAGGACACTATGTTTAGGAGAGATCATATCGAAGGTTATATAATCCAAGAAAATAAAAAATCATATGACAAAGCTAAAGATATTTATATTACCCTGAAGAATAATTTTCATTCTATTGGAAGATATGATGATGAGAGTTGGGCTTATATAAAAGAAAGAAATATGGAAAAATTAAGCTATTCATTTGCTAATTCAGAAGAAAATAACACATATCGTTTTGTTTCAAATATGAAAAACATACTTGACAGATTTATTCTAAAAGTAAAATTCTTCATTAAGTGGCTTTTTTCAAAAAAATCTTTAAATTGGTTTAAATTAAGTATATCAAGTTTTATATATGGGTATGGTGAAAATCCTTGGTATGTTATTAGATTTGCTTTGATTATAATATTTTTATTTGCAATACTATTATATTTTTCAGGAATTGTTAATAGTGATAGAACTAATTTGATAATAGAATTTATAAAAAAAAGTCAAGGTGATGAATATACTTTAAAATATTTAGGACCTATTCTGGGAAGTCTTCTAGATTGTTTGTATTTTAGTGTAGTAACTTTTACAACTTTAGGATATGGTGATTTCCAACCGGCAGTAGGATTAAGTAGATTTTTTGTATCGTTAGAGTCAATTATTGGCGCTATTACAATGGCATTATTTGTATATACCTTTGCAAGGAGAACAGGGGGAAGATAATTTTAAAAATTTTATTATATTAATTTTTTTTAGGAGGAAAATAATAATGAAAAAGATACTGTTTATTTTATTATTAGTTGTTATATTTAACTGTATTCAATATGATATTTTCGGGATGCAAGAAAAAGTTAATGAAACTGTATATATAGAATTTTTTTCGACTATAAATACTGAGTCTATTAATAAGCTAATAATAGAAATAGAAGAAAAAATTAGTAAAGGTAAAGATAAATTCTTTATCATAATTGAATCTTCTGGTGGAAGCACCTCTGAAGGTTTTCGTATCTTTAATTATTTAGAGGGTATTGATGCAGAGATTATAACGTACAATATTGGATCTGTAAGTTCAATGGCATTTATAATGTTTTGTGCAGGTGATAAAAGATATTGTTCCCTATATTCAAGATTTACTTACCATAAAACTGGATATAATCTTTCAGATTTCAGATTAGATTTAGGCAACATAGATGTTTACTATCAACAATTAGAAATTGAAAAAAAATATATTGTAGACATTTTATTTAGTATTATTGGGAAAAAAAGAGCTAAAGAAATTATTGAAAAAGATTATCTCAATCATACTACATATACATCAGAGCAGGCTTTAGAATATAATTTAGTTCATGAAATAAAAGAAAAAGTAATTCCAAGGGATGCCGAAATAATTAGAATAATATTAGAATAATAGAAAGGCATTTATTATAATATTTATTCTTAATTTAAATTTTCCAACCCATATAGCAGGTTATAATCTTGGTATCATTTAATGTACGTTAATTTACAGTTGAGATTTTTATCTACAAGCATCTAAGAAAAATACTCTAATTTCCCATTTTTCATCCTATGAATGATATTTTTGATTTTATCCTATATAAACATATTCTCAAAAAAATTATAGAGATAGATAACGCTTAGTTTATATTACTTTACCAATTGACTAACTGATTTATTTTGATATTATCTATTGTAATATTTCCCTTAAAAGTTCCAAACGTATCCAATAGGGGGAGCCGGGTAGGATTCGAACCTGAAAATAATATAAAAAATTAACTTCTTTGTCATGAAGGAGAAGTGGGTTCTTCACAACTTCACAAAATCTAAAACGAAAACGGAAGAAGAAAATGTGAAGTTGAAGGGAAATAATAAGGGTTGGGTCTTGCAATATAACAAAGTTCAGGTTATATGACAGGGGACAGCTGTATAGGTCAATAATCCAGTAACTTCTAGCGGAAAACATATAGGATCTGAGGAGTTTCTTAACCAGATGGTTGAGGCTTTAGGTATTATTATAGATAGGCGTCCTAAAGGAAGACCTCGTAAAGTGGAAAATTAAACCATAGAGAAAATAGGATGTGTCTATTTAGATTATTTAGATTATTTAAATTATAAATTATAAAGAATTATAATTTAAGGAATTATATAGATTTGTGCATAAACGAAGTACTTCAGTATTTTAAGTTAGCCGAAATATCGGCAGAGGAGGTTGGCGAAAATGAATGAAGAAAAAATAAAGGCAGGTGAAATTTTTATTAAGGATTTGTTTGGCGATAAATACCTGTTTGAAATACCTAACTTTCAAAGATCTTTTGCGTGGGAGAAAGAAAATTTCGAGTTACTTTTTAGTGATATAAAAGATGCTCTACAACTAAATCAAGAAAATGGAAAGAAATTCGATGAGTACGAACCTTATTTTTTGGGAAGCGTCATTCTCTGGAACAAAAGATTAAAAGATGACGGTTCTGGTGAATATGCTATTATCGATGGACATCAAAGATTCGTATCTTTGGCTATTTTGATGGCAGTTATGAGAGACCTAACAAATGACAGCGATTATAGGATGGATTTACAAACAAGCATTTTTCAAAAGGCAAGTAAAGCGAAAGGAACCTCAGAAAAAGTTCGAATTAAGGTTAGAGAAAAAGAGGAAGATTTTTTCAAAAAGCACATTCTAAAAGAAAATGGAACTAATATTTATGAAATTGACAAATTTTCATTAAGTGAGCCTAAACAACACATGGTAGAAGCTATTGAAATTTTTAAGAATGGTTTCAAAAATGGAAAGGAAACGGTTTATCATACCTTTCTAGAGGATTACATTAAGTATCTCCTTCAAAAAGTAGTTTTGGTAGTAATAAAAACGAGTAATCTTGCATCAGCTTTTAGACTATTCAACATCATAAATGCTAGAGGTATGCCACTTACAAATGCTGACTTATTAAAAAGCGAAAATTTAAGTGTTCTCATAAAAGAAGAAGAGCGGAAATATACGAAAATATGGGATGATATTGAGGAAGATCTTGGGAGCGAAAAATTGGAAATGTTAATTAGCTTTATCAGAAGTATGAAGCTCAAAGAAAAGGCAAGAAAAACAATATTTGAAGAATTTAATTCTAAAATATTTAAAAAAGAAAATAGTTTCAAAGGAAAGAGTTTTATTGAATATCTACATAAAGTTTCTCAGATATATAGAGAAAAAATAGAAGATGCTAATATAAATACGGAAAGAAGTGAAGAAGAAACTTACTATTATAATTTAATTTCTTTAATGAGAGATTTTCTTCCCTTTAATGATTGGATGACTACAATTATAAAATTCAAAGAAAGATTCAATGATGATTCCCAACTTTTTAAATTTCTAGAAATTTTTGAAAGGAAAATTGTAGTAGATTGGATTGCTGGTTTAAGTTTTACCGAGAGGTTAACTCGTGTATATAAAGTTATCAAGATAATCGAAGAATCAGCTAATCCAAAGGATATATTTAAAAATTCTATTTTTGAAGAGATAAAAAATAGCCGAGATTCTTTTGGTAATGCCTTAGATAACATAAATTTTTATGGTAAAGGCAGAACCAGAGTTTCTAAATACATTCTCTTAAGAATTGATATGGAAAGAAGCTATAATCAGAATAAGAAGATATCCTATGGCAGAGAAATTACAGTTGAACATATACTGCCAAGGACGCCAACAGACCAGTACTGGTTGAGCAAATTTAATGAAGATAAAAGAATAAAATGTACAAATAAGCTTGGTAATTTAGTCTTGCTAAATAGTAGGAAAAATTCGCAAGCTGGAAACAAACCGTTTCCCCGAAAAGTTAAGGATTATTTTGAAAAAAAGAGCGACTTTGATATTACAAATGAACTCAAAACTTATCAAACTTGGACTTTAAAAGAACTAAAAGAACGACATGAAAAACTCACGGAGGAAGCAATCAAAATATGGATTGGTTAAAAGTACCGATTTATCGCCTAACAGAAAGAATAAAGGATCTTTACGAATTCACAAATTATCGAAGAAGTTACTGAAATAAAAATAGATGAAATAAAAGGGAACACAAAATCTAAAAGAATATCAGATATTAGAAAGCTATACACTAAAAATCTTAAAAAATATACAGATGCACCAAATAAAGAGATAACCGATTTGCTTGAAATTGGAAGTTCAACGGTAACCAATGTGTTAAGAGGAAGATATAAGGAAAATGACTTCATGATCAAATCGAGTAAGGAAATTGATAATAATGTGAAGTTGTGAATCCTGACCCCAAACGGCTAATAGAGTTGGAATTAATATATTATGTGGACTTTCCTTGACCCCTTGACAGAATAATGTATTTAACTAATATTTTATTTATAATATGTTTCATTTTCATATTATTTCTGTTAAAATATATTCATGGTTGATTCTAATTTATTAAACAAAATTGATTGGAATTTTATAAAGTGTAAAACAAATTATGCTACACATGGTTTTCACCCATATCCAGCAAAATTTATCCCTCAAATACCAAAGAATTTAATTAAAATATTTTCTAATAAGAATGAGGTTGTTTATGATCCATTTTGTGGTTGTGGTACGACCATAGTTGAAGCTATTTTAGAAGAGAGGAATGCTGTTGGCAATGATGTTAGTCCTTTAGCAGTTCTAATTTCAAAAGTGAAGTCGACATATTTAACTCCCGAGAAAATAATTAAATTAAAAAAATATTTATTTTATATTGAAGAAGAAATTAATAATTTATATATTAAAGAAAAAACCAAGATTACAAAGGAAAATTTATTAAATGAGGTAAATATTCCAAGAGTAGATTATTGGTTTGATGATAACATCATTAAAGAATTATTAATCATAAAAAAAGCTATCAAAATAATTATTGATGATGATATTTCTGATTTTTTAAAAGTTGCTTTTTCAGGCATTATAGTACAAGTGTCTTTTCAAGATAGCAATACAAGATATACAAGGGTAAATAAAAATATTAAAAATAAAGACGTAATATTAAAGTTGAAAAATCAGCTAAATAAAATGATTAAAGGAATTCAATTTTTAGAAAAATGCAAATTATACAAACCGATGTTAATCGCAGCTGATACAAGGAAAATAGTTAGCATAAAAGAAAATTCTGTTGATTTAGTCATAACTTCTCCGCCATATCCAAATGCTTATGATTATCATTTATATCACAAATATAGAATGTATTGGTTGGATATGGATCCTAAAAGGTTAAAAGAAAATGAAATTGGTGCCCATGCAAATTATTCTAAAAGAAATGGCTTGACTGTGGTGGATTTCGAAAAAAATATGGAATTATGTTTTATTAATATATCTAAATTTCTAAAGAAGAATAAATATTTTTGTATTGTAATAGGAGATTCGATATTAAAAGGAAAAAAGATAAAAAATGATGAATTATTAAAAAAAGTTTCTTTAAACACAAATTTTAATTTGAAATATAAAATGGAGAGGAAGATAAATCTTTCAAAGAAATCATTTAATCCATTAATTGGAAATATAAAAAAAGAAAAAATACTAATCTTTAAAAACGAAAAATAAAATCTATTATATGGTGAGAATAAAAATGTATGAATATGAATTTTCATTAGTAGATTATAAACTTAGAGAATATGAAAAAATATTAGCCTTTAAAGAATTAAAGAATATAATTGGAAATATTAATGAAAAAAAACTATTAAATAATAAAATCAAAGTGAAATCAGTTAGAAAATTTCCATTTGAAAAAATTGAAGATTTAACTTTCTTTTCGAATGTAAAAATTAAATACAATTCTAAAATAATAAATATAACACCTAGACAAGTAGGATATGAGCTTACATCTACTTTTATAAAAAATAATAAAAATCAAATGGATCTTTTTAATTTATATTTTTTGCAAAATTCCCATCAGAAAAAAACAAGGCAATTAAGATATTTAACGCATTTAATGCATGAGTATAAAGGTAGATATAATCCACAGTTATGCAAATCTTTAATTAATATTTCAAATATTAAAAAAGGGTCTTTAGTATTAGATCCTTTTGTTGGAAGTGGAACTACTTTAGTTGAATGTGTTTTAAATGGATATTCCAGTATTGGATTAGATATAAATCCTCTCGCTTATTTACTCACTAAAACTAAAGTTGAGAGTTTAAATTTAAATTTTCGAGAATTTGAGAGTCAGATAAATCATATAATTTCTAGAATTAATAAATTAAAAAAAGGTGACAAAGAATATGATTTAGTAGAAATTTTAAATGATAAAGTATTTGAAAGATATTTGGTTGATTTGGATTATTTAAAAAAATGGTTCCCCATTGAAAATCTAAAGAATATATTTTTGATATTAAAAGAGATATTTAGATTTAGAGAAGAAAAAATAAGAAATTTTTTAATGATTGCTTTAAGCAGTATATTAAAATCTGTTTCATTTCAAGATCCAAAACAGTTAAGAATTAAGAGAATATCTAAAGATAAAGTAAACAATAATGTATTAGATTTATTTTTGAATGATGTGATCTATTTTACAAATATTATTCAGTTATATCAATTTTGTAAACCTAATTTTATAAATTGTGAAGTAAAGAATTATCTGGGAGATATTAGACATTTAAGAAAAAGAATTACCCTTATTGATAACACAGTAGATTTAATCGTAACTTCACCTCCTTATGCAAATGCATTGCCTTATGTAGACACTGATAGGTTATCTCTTTATTTATTTGGGTATGTAAATAGGAAAAGTTATAGATCTTTGGAAGGAAGTTTAATAGGAAATAGGGAGATTAGAAAATCAGAAAGAAGGAAGACAGAAGAATATATTATTAATAATTACAAAAAAATTTTATTACCTAACGATATAAAAAAACTAATATTTGAAATTTATTATTTGAATAACGAAATTAATGTTGGTTTTCGAAAGAAAAATACTGCTGCGCTACTATATAAATATTTTTATGATATGAAAATAAGCATGATTGAGATGTACAATGTTTTAAAGAATAATCATTATTGCTATATGGTTGTAGGGCAGAATAGGACAAACGCGGGTGGAAAATCTATTTTAATTCCCACTGATGATTTTATCGGTTTAATTGGAGAGGAAATTGGATTTAAATATATTGAAAAGATGCCAATAAATGTCCAACCTTCGTACGCGATACATAAAAACAATGCAATCAAAGATGAATCGATTTTAGTTTTTAAAAAAGGGAGGTGATGAATATTTTAAGTCATTTAATTACTAACGATAAACCTTTAGGAGAATATATTAATAAATTATTAAGTAATCAAGAATCAGATAAGCTAAAATTAATGGTGGCTTTTGCAAAATTATCTGGGATTGGAAACATATATCAAGGGCTAATGGATTTTAGAAATTATGGAGGAACAATAGAAGGTATAATTGGTATAGATAACCATATTACTTCTTATCAAGCAATTCAAAATTTGGATAATATTACTAACAGTAATGTTTATATTCATCATGATAATGGTGGAATAACCTTTCATCCAAAGATTTATATTTTTCAAAAAGGAATTACAATAAAGAATATAATTATTGGTTCCTCTAATTTAACAACTGGAGGTTTGTTTACGAATTATGAAGGGAATGTATTATTAACGCCGGAGAATCGAAAAGAAGATACTCTATTTTTAAGAGATTTGAATAAATTTTATAAGGACATAGAAAATGATAGTAATACAAAAAAAGTTGATGATGCACTTTTGAAGGAGTTATTTATACAAGGTTTACTTTCTGATGAAATTGAAACTAGTGATTTCAAAAAAATTGCTAATACAATAGGTGTAATAACTGTATCACCATTCAAATATAGGAGAAAAAATATAAATAAGACAACTAGTTTTAGCATTCCGAATATTCCTTTAAAAATTAAAAATACTTTTGTAATGACCTTATCAAATTTTGATGTAAGTATAAAAAGCTTAGATCCGGTACTTCTAATTCCCATACGAGCTTTAAGGCAAAATCCTATTTTTTGGGGTTGGCCATTTGAATATTGTCTTTCAAAGGGAAAATATCCAGAACGTTATGTAAACGCTTTAATCAAATATACCGATGGGAATAAACCAAAAATTTATAATAAGGTAATACGTTTATATTATTACGATCGAAAAAGAGAATTTAGATTACAATGTAAGCCTATTAAACACTGGGCTAAAGCCAGTTTGGGAGACATTGTTGCTATAAAAAAAGTAAATGGACCGGATATTTCATATATTATCGAATTAATAAGAACAAATGAATCACAATATAACTTAATGCAAGGTTTATGCAAAACACCAGTGAGTAATGAAAAAATATTTGGTTATGATAATTAGATATAAAATAAAATATAAAATAGATGTAAATAGGAACATGCGCCTGTTTTGTAACATGTCATGGGGACGTTCCTTTGACAATAATAACATGAGGGGAAGAGGTCAGATCTTCACATTTGACATAACTTCTCTCTGGGATTGGAATTAATGTATCAGTGGACCTTCTTTTTTGAAAAAAGGCAGAATTTTTAAAACTTATGTAGTATACCTAATATATAATAGGTGAAATATTTCACTTAAATAAACATTTATACTTCTATAATTTTGAATAAATTAAATATTGTAACCTGTATGAAGGTAACAGGAGAGGCTTTTTCTTTCCATCATAAAAGAAAAGGAGCCGAAGAGGCAAGATACCAAAAGTATCGAAACTTTCAGGCAAAAGAACCGTTGCCGGACAGAACTCTGGAAAGCTTTATACTAAAAAGCACCGACGGGGCAATTCCTAATCTTTAGGAAAACCCATACAGAGTTTACTTTAAAGAGCTATTTCCTAATTACATAGGAAGAATCTCTCAGGTAAAAGGACAGAGCAGAAAAGTAATATTATTATTTTTTTATTCTGTCTTTTTATTTATAATTGTCGAAAAATCGCTTTATAATATAAATCTTTATTGAAAAAAACGATGCAACAATAAAAGAAATAGCTTTTTTGTGAACTTGTGAAGCCTGACCCCAAATATTTAACTTAGAGGGATTATCAGAAATAGCATCTTCGAGAGTAAACAGGATAAAGCATTTATTAAATTCAATTAATCAATAGAGCCAGCTTAATTAAGAATATATACAACGAAACTAGCGTATCTATTAGATAACTGAGTAGGGGGAGTAGACCTATAAAGGAGCACTATAGAAAGATCTATTAAAATGTGATAACCGAAGCATGCTCTGTATTTCCGCAATAATTGTGGAAGGCATAATACCCAAATAGAGGAGGCTAATTATGAATATTGATAATTATCCAAGAGGTTCTGAATGGAGAAAATGGGATTTGCATGTTCATAGTCCTTTTTCTCATGGCTATTCTGGAAATTGGGAAAACTTTTATAAACAACTTCAAAATGCAGATTGTGATGTTATTGGAATAAATGATTATTTTTCTATTTTAGGATATGCAAAAGTTGAAGAAAAAATTGAAAAAGGTGAACTTAATTTAGGGAACAAAAAAATATTTCCAGTGGTAGAATTTAGAATGAGAGATATTCTTAAAAATAGGCATACAAAACAATCAGGAGTCAAGATAAATTTCCATGTAATATTTTCAGACGAAATTGACATTGAAATAATAAATACATTTATAAAAAGTTTAGAGGTTGATGGGCGCCAAATTGCGGGAAAATATCATGATTCGAGATTTTTAAAAGAAAAAGCTAAAGTATATTTTGGAAAAGATATCATTGCTAAATTAAAAGAAAATGAAGATTTTAAGGAAAAATTTCTAATTTGGCTGCCTTATGATGAGTATGGTGGTATTGATGAAATAGATCCACAAAGCGATGATTGGATAAAGGGTGATTTCGTAAGAAAAGCAGATATATTAGGTTCTTCCAATAAAAAACAGATTGATTTTTTTCTTTGGAAATCTCCACTAAAGAAAGATGGCACTCCAAAATTTCCCGATAATAATTTCAAAAAATGGTTTGATAAAAAGAAACCCTGTATAAAGGGTAGTGATTCGCATAGATGTGATTACCCAATTGGAAGGTTAAAGGATTCTAAATCTAACCCTACTAGTAAATATTGTTGGATTAAAGCGGATCCTACATTTGAAGGTTTAAAACAAATCATCTATGAACCTGATGAACGAGTGTTTATAAATGAACAACCTGCTCTTTTGCAAAGAGTAAAAGAAAATAAAACAAAATTTATCAAATCACTAAAAATAAATCAGATAGATGAATATGACAAAAATAAAGGAATTTGGTTTAAAAATATTGTAATACCATTTAATTCCGGAATGGTTGCCATCATAGGTAATAAAGGAAGTGGAAAAAGTGCGTTAACAGATATACTGAGTTTGTGTGGAAATTCTCATCGTTATAATGATAATGATTTTTCATTTTTAACTCAAGATAGATTTTTAAAAGATGGGTTAGCAAAGAATTTTAAAGCAAAGCTAACTTGGGAAAATAATGAAACTGTAGAAAAAAATTTAAACGAAGGGATTAACAAAAATGCTCCCGAAAGAGTGAGATATCTTCCACAAAATTACTTTGAAAGGTTAACTAATGATTTAGAATATTATAAATTCGAAGAAACTTTGGAAAATATTGTGTTTTATCATCTTCCTAATAAACAGAAATTTGATAAAAAATCTTTTAAGGAATTGATTAACTACAAAGAAGAAAATGTAAATGAAAAAATAAAAAACACATCGGAGGATATACAAAAATTAAATGAAAGTATTATCGAATTAGATAGAAAAAAACATCCAGATTATAAACAACAACTTGATTCTAAACTTAATTTGAAGAAAGAAGAATTGAAAGAACATGGAAAAATTAAACCGGATCAAATATTAGATCCTTCTGAAGATGAAAATCTTTCAAGAGAACAAAAAATTAAATATAAAGAATTAAAAACACTTAATATGAAGTTAGATGTACTAGAAGAGAAAATTGAAGAAAAGAAGAAAGATAGAGACAAGTTTATTATTAAAAAAGAAAATTTAGAAAAAATTAAAAAAGAACTTAAAAATTTTCAATACTTAATTGACAGATATATAAATAAAAACCAAGAAAGATTCAAAAAATTAAATTTATCAATTACAGACATTTTAAAATATAAAATAAATTTTAACACAATAAACACCGAAATTAATAAAAACAATAACGAGATAACAAAATTAGAGGATTTATTAATTGAACCAGACGAAATTAACAAGATGATAGATTTAACAAGAAAAGAAGAACTTAAAAAGAGTAGCCTAGTTCTTAAAGAAGTTGAGATATCAAACAAAATTGAAGAAGCTACTAATGAATTATCAGAGCCTCAAAGAAAATATCAAAAATATATTGAAGACTTAAAAAAGTGGAATAATATCAAACAAAAAATTATAGGAAATGAAGTTACTATTAATTCAATAAGATGGCTTGAAAAAGAAATTAAATTTGTTACAGATAAATTAAAAAAACAATTAGAAGATTTAATAGACCAACAAATTAAAAAATCTTTAGATATTTATTCAATAAAAAAAGAAATAGTCGATCTCTATGATAATTTTAAAAAATCCATTGATAGTGAAATAAATAAATATAGAAATATTCTTGTTGATTATGATATAAATATTGAGGCAAATCTTAAGATTGATCAAGGATTTTGTGATAAACTTTTAGATTATATAAATAAAAAAAAGAAAGGAACATTCTATGGCATAGATGAAGGGAGGGATGTTTTAAAAAAAATAGTTAAAGATATGAATTTTAACATAAAACAAAATATAGAAAAGTTTTTAAATCAGATTATTGAATTTTTGAATTTTGATCAAAGAAAACAACTTAAACATGAAGAAAGGTTTATTTATGATCAAATAGATGAGAATAATTTATTAGAATTCTACGATTATCTTTTTTCTCTCAAATATCTTAATCCAACTTATGAGCTTAAATTAAGTAATAAAAAAATATCTCTACTTTCTCCTGGAGAAAAAGGAGCATTACTCATTATATTTTATTTACTTTTAGATAAAGATAACATTCCATTGATTATAGACCAACCGGAAGAAAATTTAGATAATGAAAGTATTTTCAAAATTTTAACACATTTTTTAAAAGAAACAAAAAAGAAGCGACAATTGATAATAGTTACCCATAATCCAAATTTGGCTATTGTAGGAGATGCAGAGCAAATTATTTATGTGCAAATCGACAAAAAGAATTATAACAAATTTATGTTTGAATCTGGAGCAATTGAAAACCCGAATATTAATAAACATGCATCTGATATTCTTGAGGGAACAATAAAAGCTTTTGATATAAGACGCTTAAAATATTTTCAGCGCAAATAATGAAAAAAATCTAATTTTAATCCTTCTTATTACATTTAATTTGCATAATTATAAATAACTAACATTACACTTAATTGATTCAAAGTAGAGAGTAGAGAAAAGTAGAAAGTAGGGCCAGCCAACTATTGGAATAAATAGATACATGTACCAGCTCAATAATTCGGTAACCTTTAGCGGAAAACCTACGGGGTCTGAGGAGTTTCTTAACCTGATGGTTGAGGCTTTAGGTATTATTATAGATAGACGTCCCAAATGAAGACCTCGTAAAAGGGAAAGCTAAACCATAGAAAAAATAGGATGTGTCAGTACTTTAATTAAAAACATTGAGGGGGAAGAGGAAAAGTGATATTGCAGAACCTGACGCCATAAGACCCTGATCACATTTTAGTTAAAGAAAAAGATTTAACAAGAGCTGAAGAGAAGCTTAAAGAGTTTGGATGTGTTGTTG
>Ga0209991_10000893_pt1 | contig 13326 bp, 11 predicted proteins | sample ChitaG_FD_183167 | JGI IMG/M metagenome (GOLD analysis project Ga0209991, IMG submission 183167) | Deep subsurface microbial communities from South Pacific Ocean to uncover new lineages of life (NeLLi) - Chile_00310 metaG (SPAdes)... | ecosystem: Environmental > Aquatic > Marine > Oceanic >...
GGTGCGTATAAACGCAGGCTAAAGCCTGCGACTACCGAGATTGCACCGGGACTTCGTCCCTCGCAGCTAACACGGGGTTCACCGAGTATTTACCATCCTTAATATATTACTCCTATGAACTAAAGTCAAATCGAACTTGTGCACACAAGATTAAGGATTCTTTCCATCGGAGGTGAGGAATTCTGGCCCCTAGTGAACGTTTTCCTGAGGCTGGATTATGATTGATTCACCCGCAAAGCACTTGACGAGCTAAAAAATTTTTGTATATTTGTATAATATATATAAGGTGAAATACTTTGTATGCAAAATCCATTAATGATAACAAGAGCTTAAAAATAGAACACACTAATCTGGCCGAAAAGGTCTATCGTCGCATAATAGATGCTATTTTAGAAGGCACATTTAGTGCCGGGGAAAGATTGGTGTGTAATGATATTGCAAAGCACTTTGGAGTGAGTCGGACTCCAGTGCGAGAGGCTCTGGTTAGGTTGGAAAAAGAAGGGTTTATACATTCTGTTCCCAGAAGTGGTACGTATGTAAATAGTTTTACTGCCGGAGAATTAAAAGAGATTTATGAAATAAGAGAGGTTTTAGAGGGAGTAGCCGCTCGAATGGCTGCTATATCTCCAGATTCTGACCTTTTAGAAAAAATGCGTCAGGCATGCGAGGACTACAAATTAGGAATTGAACAAAAGAATGTGAATCTCTGCGTTGAGAGTGATTTACTGTTCCATAAATTATTAGTAAAAGCCAGTGATAGCAAAAGACTAGCAGGGATGTTAGAGGGCTTCCATATCCAAAGCATAAGTATTGCAAAAAGAGGAGCCAGTTACTGGACTTATGCTCCTACCTATCTTGATGAACATTGTAGTGTTCTTGATCTGATTTCTCAAAGAAAGGGTAGATTAGCTGAGAAAAAGATCCGGGAGCACATCCGGAAGGGGAAGGAAAGAACTTTAAAATAGTATTATTCCCCTTAAACCAAATTACGGAATTACAGAAATTTTTTGAAAATCTAACATTCAGGTGTGTGAAGTATTCGGCTCTTTGTCATAAAATTTTCCTTAAAAAGGGATAAGAGGGAGGAAAATCTGGCTGAAAGGAAGAAAAAAGCAGGATAAGAGGAAGAATTTCACAAAAGATAGCTACCTCCCCAAGGATATTCTCAAAGGACAACTTTCAAAGGCGTAAAGAAAGAGGTTGGGAAGTTCTTATTTCCTCATCATCAGGTATGTTTATCTTAAAAGATGGGTTGAAATTGCAAAAATTGGGTTAAAGTATCAAAGTACAGTAAGGATGAAAATCCATGAAATTGAGTCAATCTACTTTTGTTTATTTCAATTATCCTCTTAAAGAGGCTGTTACAAGAATTGCAGAAGCTGGTTATCAAGGGGTTGAGGTCTGGGGAGGTAGACCACATGCTTATCGAAATGATTTAACGGAAGCTGAACTAAAGGATATACGTTCTCTAATAGAGGACAAAGGTGTAGAGGTATCTGCTTTCATTCCTGCCCAATTTAGATATCCTACTTCCTTAGTAAATCCTAAAGAGAAAATTAGAAAAGATAGTATTAATTATATTAAAGAGAGTTTTAATACAGCAATAGCTTTAGGAACACACAAAGTTACAGTATGTCCAGGTCATACTCTTTATGGTCAGTCTCTTGAGGATGCCTGGCAACTGTTGAGGGAAAGTCTGAAGATGTTAGTCGAGCATGCTCAAAAGCAGGATATAATTTTACTATTAGAACCTGCTCATAGAATGGAAACCGACCTGGTAATCACGGTGGATGATGCACTGAGGATAATAAAAGAGATTGGAAGTGACAGATTAGGGGTTTTATTGGATGTAGGGCATGCCTTCATCAACAGGGAATCTTTAGCAGATTGTATAAAAAAACTCACCTCATCTGAATCTATTTTCCATATTCACATCAATGATAACGATGGATTGATGGATAGCCACCTTATTCCGGGAGAGGGTAAGATAAACTTTATACCCCTTTTAGAGGAATTAAAAAGGATTGACTACCAGGGTCTTCTTACTGTGGAACTTGGCTTCCAGTATATAACCGATCCCGATGCCGCTGTTCATAAGAGTAAACAATTTTTCCAGCAGTGGAGTGATAGCTATTTATGAGATAGAGAAAAAAACAAAGGACGAGAGTAGATGAGTTCTAAAGAACGTGTATTAAAGACAATTAAACGTGAGAAGGTGGATAGAGTTCCTCTTTACGGTGACTTTCATCCTATAGTTTGGAAGAAAATAAAAGGATATTATGAAACCGACGATGATGAGGTAGTAAGAAAAAACTTAGGAATAGATTTTAGAATGGTTTTTATGGATCCTTCGTTGGAATTTAAGAAAAGGGCTATTCCTTCTCCTGTAGACCTTTGGGATATTGGAGAAGGAAGAGATAATTGGACGATCTGTCTTCCTGATAATGTTTTTGAAGATGAATGGGGAGTAAGGCGACAACCAACCACTTCGGGACAGGTTTGGAAATATATACGTCATCCTCTTTCAAAGGTCCAGTCACTTGATGAATATACTTTTCCTGATATTGAATCACCAGGTCGTTTTAACGAAGCAAAAAAGCACATAAAGATGTATAAACACGAATATATCATAAGTTCAGAAATGTGGAATTTTTTTAAGCATGCATGGGAACTTAGAGGCTTTGAGAATTTTCTGAGTGATCTTTATACGAACCCTAGTTTTGTAAACGAGCTCTTAGATAAGTTACTAGAATTTAAAATTAAACAAGCGAAGAAACTTGTAGAAATTGGTGTGGACATAATTGAGGTTGCCGGTGATATCGGAATGCAGAATTCGATGATGCTTTCTCCTAAATTATGGAGAAAATACTTTAAGCCTAGATTAAGGGAGTTAGTTCAGAAAACCAAAAGAATAAGAGATGATGTATATTTCTTATTTCATAGCGATGGCTATATAAAACCAGTAATATCAGATATTATTGAAATAAGTTTTGACATCTTGGATCCAATTCAACCAGAGTGTATGGATCCTATAGAAATTAAAAAGCTTTATGGAGATAAGATTACTCTACGCGGGACGATTTCCATGCAGAGGACCCTGCCATTCGGGAAAGTAGAAGATGTAAAAAAGGAGGTTATTAGGAGAATAGAAAATTGTGGAAAAAGAGGCGGATTTATCTTAGCTCCATCAAACACGGTTATGCCGGATGATCCAATTGAGAATATACTTACTTTATATGAAACTGCAAAGGAATTTAATACAATATAATATTAGAGGAGCCAGAATTTAATGGCTTATACAATACTGCAAAGAAACCATCGATGACTTCTGAAGATCTGAGATTTAGGAGAAGCAAAAATTGGTTAAGATTAATTACGGAAGCAAGTTACTCACTTTAGATATCCCCATAGAAAGGATTTGTTTTAATCTTTCTCCCAGAAAAGTTAACAAAGCAGATAATTCTAAAGCAATGGTTTTGTATTCGGTGAGGAATCCAATAGGTTCTTCCCCCTTGCTAGATATAGCAAAGTTGGCCCAGAGAGTGGTAATTATTGCCGATGATAACACTCGAGAAACTCCCGTGCAACTGATTGTACCTGTTTTATTAGACGAGCTCAATAGAGGAACAATCAAGGACAATCAGATCAAGGTAATAATTGCCGGGGGGTCTCACCGACTAATGACTGAAGGGGAGATAAAAGAAAAATTTGGACCAGAAATTTTATCCCGGGTACAAGTTGTTACCCATGATTATGCTAACAAAGGTAAACTATTAGATTTTGGAATCACAGAGAAAGGCACCAGAATTTGGATTAATAAAGAAGTAGCGGAGTCAGACTTGCGGATAGGAGTGGGGAGCATATTGCCACATCTTCCAGCTGGATGGGCAGGAGGAGCCAAAATAATTTTACCTGGAATTGCGGGTAAGGAGTCTGTTGATCAATTACATCTTTTAGGAGTATCCGATCCTCAAATAAAGTTAGGGAAAGTGGAAACTTCTTTTCGCAAGGAAATAGAGGAGTTTGCCGAAAAAATAGGCCTGCATTTTATTGTAAATAGTATCTATGATGAAGATGGAGATTTAGTGGAAGTAGTGGCCGGTCATTTCAGAAAGGGTCACCGAAGAGGAATTGAGTTTGCAAGGACTGTTTATGAAGTCAAATGCGAAGAGCCTGCAGACATTACCATATCCAGTACCTATCCAGTTGACTATGATTTTTTCCAGGCAGACAAGGGGATATTCTCCGCAGTATTAGCTACCAAACCAGGGGGAGAGGTGATACTGGTATCTCCCTGCCATGAGGGATTCAGTCCTTCTCACGAAGTTCAGTTCAGCACGATGGCGGGTATGGAAAGTTCTCAGATTATTGAAGAATGCAAGAAGGGAGGTGTAGAGGATGTAATGGGAGCAAGTGAAGTGGTGATGATAAACTCTACGAAGGAAAAATGTGATATTACCGTGGTTACCGAGGGTCTTAAAAAAGATCAGGTAGAGAAGATGGGATGTAGATATGTAGAGCCCTCTTCATTTCAGAAGTATCTGAAAAGAAAACTGAAAGTAAAGCCGGATTGTAAAGTAGGGATTATACACCGTAGTGCCCAAATTTTTCCAAGAGTAGTGCCAAAAAGGGAAGTAAATGTTTGAATCGTATATTAAAGTGTTATCCCAAAAAGATTTGGACTCGATACACTCTGCTTCTTTAAAGGCATTAAAAGAAACAGGAGTTAAAGTAGAGAATGATAGATTGGTTTCTATATTAAGAGAGATGGGATGTGAGGTGAAGAGGAAGGATATAGTGAAGATCCCCGAGGAAGTGATAGGGGATGTTCTTCAGTATATAAAGTCTTATAAAGGTGAGAAGATAAACTCAGGTTTTACTCAGGAGGCTCTCTACTCCCGGGGAATGAAGGCTAAAGATAATCCACATCAGGTGCGTTTCTGTGCCTCTGGACAGTCAATATACGCCCATGACTTAAAAACAGATCGAATCCGTCCAGCTACTAAAGAGGACTTAGTAGATGCTACCAGGCTGGTTACCTCTCTACCTGAGATAGGGTTAAGCCATCCCGTATTTATTCCCCAGGATGTGCCCCAAGAGACCAGGGATATCCACACTTTGGAAGTGGTATCTCTTTATTATTCAGATCCCAAGTGTGTGGAGCTTTTTAACCTTCGCTCTCTAAATTACTTTATTCAAATAGGTTTAGTTTTAAGAGGGTCTATGGATGAGCTTAGAAAAAATCCTTGCTTCAGTTATGTACTGTTTACTGATACTCCTCTGCGCTTCTCAAAGACAAACTTAGAAATTGCTCTTAAACTACACGATATGGGTTTTTCTAGTTCAATCGGGGGAGTAATGGTTATTCCTGGAGCTAATACCCCGGTAACTTTAGCTGGGAGCCTGGTCATTCAGAATGTAGAGATTCTATCTTCTAATTTAATAAATAAAGTTCTTAATGCTGAACCACGGGGATATTCTGCTGTAATTCCCACTGCTATGGATATGCGCTATGGTATCTCCAGCCAGGGAGCTCCTGAAGCCAGTCTCTTATCTGTTGCCAGTATTCAGTTGATGAATTATTACGGATTCCCAGTAGAGGGGTTAGGGTTGTTTAACACGGACTCCAAGCTGCCAGATATCCAGACAGGAATAGAAAAAACATTTGGTCTTATGCTGGGAATTATAGCAGGGGTACGTTCCTTCACAAGTGGAGGAGTATTAGCAGGGGCCCAAGTGGCCAGTTTAGCTCAAATAGTAATTGATGCTGAACTGGTTGGATCAGTAAATCGTTTATTGAAAGGAATAAACTGTGGCCCTGAGGAATTGGCAATAGATTTAATACAAAAGGTGGGGATAGGAGGGGATTTTCTGGCTGAAGAACATACGGTAGAGAAGTTTCGCGAGGAATTATGGTTTCCTAAACTTGCAGATAGAACTGGACCCAGCCGATGGTTAGAGAGTAAGGAAACTATGTTAGAAAAAGCCAAGAAAAGGGTTGCAGCTATTCTGGATGAGTGCGCAGATGAGCCTATAATAGATAGACACAAGGCTAAGGAAATAAGAAGAATCGTTAAGGAAGCTGATGAAAAGCTTGCCTGATTTTGCAAAAATCACTTAAAGGAGGAGTATGATGAAAATAGCCTGTGGTTACACCATTCCCATTACAAAATACGGACTTCCTCCCAGCTCAAAGGATAATCTTAAGGCAATGCAGGAGATGAGAGAAGCTGGATTTCAGGCTGCGGAGATGGAACTTTTTGCAGGAAAGATGGATGATTATACTAGAGATTTTGGCCAGTTGAAAAAAACTTTGGCAGAGTTAGATTTAAAGATATGCTGTGTGATGGCTGTAGTGGAGAATATGTTTACCCTGGATAGAGAAAAGAAGAATAAAGAAATAGAGAGCTTCAAACAGATAGCTGATATGACGAGAGAACTTGGAAATCCGTTTCTCTCTCTATGTGCCTATCTTCCTCCGGAAATTGAGCCAATAAAAGGAACCGAACTTTACACCGGAGGCCCCCCTACACAGATAAAGCTTGCTGAGAATTTTTCTTGGCCAGAATTTTGGAAGAATGTAGTTGAGCAGTTCAGCAAGTGCGCTGATATTGCAAAAGAGAGGAAACTTCAACTTCTAATAGAGACAAGAGCCCAGGATTTTATGTCTGCTACCGATATCACAAATCTTATCCATGACTCAGACCGGAATAACACCGGAGTTATCCTGGATGTCGCTCATCTTCACGCCACAAAAGAGTTTCTGGAACTAATCATAGCAAAAATGGGGAATTTAATAAAACATGTGCACTTTGCCGATAATGATGGAACTCAGGCCTATCATTATCCACCGGGCAGAGGAAACATTAATTTTGAGAAGATCATCAAGACGTTGAAAAAGATAGGATATGATGATTATCTTGTTGTAGATATTGCCGGTGTAGATAACATACTACAAGAGGCTGCTAAAGCAAAAAATTACTTTGAATCGCGTATAAAGAGGATTTGAAAAATGTGCTAACAATCATTATCGAAGTTAGATCTTTTTTTGAACGAAAAGGGAAAGATAGAAATAAAGGGCCGAAAAGGAGGGGATGAAGGGTAGGTAGGCCGATCTATCTTTAGAAAAAGGAAGTTTTCTAAAAAGAGAGGAAGTGTTGGAAAATTAATTTCTCTTTTGAGGAGCTTTCACGGAAGAATGAACCATGTCCCCAAAAAGGAGGATGGCCATGGGTAAAAAGATAAGACAGGTTTTAATGGTATTCTCCCTGGTTTTGCTTATCGTTAGTTATCCAGGGGGAGTGTTAGCGGAGAAGGTTATTAACTACTGGAACTTTGTATCTGAATACGAGGCTGCTTACAAGGACTACTATACCAAGGTGTTCAGTGAAGAATTCCAGAAACTGCATCCAGATTTTAGACTCAACGCCGTGACTATTCCTTACGAGGGTTCTGATGCAAAATATATAGCTGCCTTCTCGGCACGTATCAATGCTCCCGATATGTTTGTGGGAAAGGTACCTTACTTTGCAGGTGGGTTAGGGGTCGCTGATCCAGCTCCGGCTGACTTACAGAGGATATGGGGAGAGGTCATGGTGGAAAAGATTCAGGACTTTGTAAAGTACGAGGGTAAATTTTATGGATGGCCTCTGGAGACAGATTTAGGAATGACCCTTTTCTACAACGTTGATATATTTAAACAAGCAGGCCTTGATCCAGAAAATCCCCCCACAACCTTAACCGAGCTCTTGGAATATGCCAAAAAACCTACCAAATACGGTCCCACTGGAGTGACACAGGCAGGATTTGCCTTAAGATATTCGGGAAATCCCAGAGGAATTGCTGATAAGTGGCTTCCCTTTCTCCACGCCTTTGGCGGAAGATTGTACGGGCCTCAAGGAAAGAAGGCCTCCGGGTATTTAGATGCACCTGCTGCGATTGAGTCTTTACAGTTCTACGGTGACCTGGTGAACAAATATAAGGTCTCAAGTGTAACCATTGGAAAACCTATGGATGCTTTTAGCCGGGGACGAGCTGCTATGCTTTATCGAGAATCCTGGGTAGTGGGATGGTTAGATCAGAATGCACCTGACATAAATTACAGAGTGGCTCCACTATGTAAACAGGAGAGATACCCCGGAATAAGTCTGCTGTTTACCCAATCTAATATGGTGTACAAATTTAGCCCCTACAAGGATGTTGTATGGGACTGGATGCGATTCATCACAAGCAAGAAGCATGACGTAAACATAGCTAAAATATTGGGTACTCTACCTGTTTTTGCAGAGAACTTTAAGAAAATGATGAGGGGACGTCCAGATGAGGAGGCTGTAAAGGTAATACTGGAAAATCCCTCCAGTCCTTATTATGAGGATCCATTCATAAATGAAATAGCATTTAGGATTGGTGAGGCAGTTCTGGAAGTTCTCTTTAACAAAAAGACAGCAGAAGAGGCATTGAAGGACGCTGCTCCCGATGTGGACGCACTACTGGCTAGAAAAGAGTTGATTAAATAAACAACTGTGGTACGGGGACGGGGATTAAAAACAGATAGGATTGATCTCCGTCCCCAGAATTTGTCTCATGAAAGAAAAAGTAAAAAAACTTATATTGGGGAAGTCACTCAGAGAAAAACAACTAAGGACAGCCTATCTTTTTATTGCTCCCTGCATTGCCTATTTTTTTTTGATATTTATTGCTCAGATACCTCATATACTTTACCTTTCGTTCCATGCCTTTTTTGGATTGGATTTCTCAAAATACGTTGGTCTCTCACAATTTTTGGGAATTCTGCGAGAAAAGTTATTCTGGGCAAGTATGTGGAATACTCTGTATTTCTCTTGCCTTAGTATACCCTCTGTTTTAGGTCTTTCCCTGGGTATAGCTTTATTAATCCACTATATAAAAACCAGGATCATCAAAGATTTTTTTAAAGCCCTGTACTTTCTACCGACGGTCTGTTCCTTGGTTGCAGCTGCCCTCATATGGAGCTGGATATATGAGCCAAATATAGGTTTACTTAACAATTTATTTTTAAAGATAGGACTCCTCCCTCAAACCTGGCTACATAATCCCTACCTGGTTATACCGAGTTTAGTTATAATGAATGTATGGGTGAGATTGGGATTGGGGATGATAATATTTGTGGCTGGACTGGAAAGTATCCCTGCGGTTTACTATGAAGCAGCGAGAATCGATGGGGCAAATAGGCTTCAACAGTTTCTACGCATAACCCTACCCTTATTGAATCCCCAGATAATGTTAGTTTTAATCCTAGAGACGATTTTTACTCTTCAAATTTTCGATCTTCCCTATGTTGCTACCGAAGGGGGGCCGGCTAATGCAAGCCGTACTATTGTCTTACATCTCTACCAGACCGCATTCAAATGGAATAGGCCTGGAAAAGCCTCTGCTATTTCTCTGTATTTATTCGCGATGATTTTAATCCTGACCGTGGTTCAGTGGAAGATTTCCCGTAAACGTGTCATGTATTAAAAGTCAGTTGGCAAGAGGAGGCTTTTTGAAATGAGACAACTGATAAAGTATTCCTCTCTAAATACATTAGTAATCGTCCTCGTTGTGGGTGGAGCCTTGGTAGTATTTTTCCCCTTTTTTTGGATGGTGTTGACCTCCCTGAAACACTCCTACGAAATATACAGAAAGACTCTCACCTTTTGGCCTGATAGTTTCTTTTATTTCAACAACTATGCAGAGGTTTTTAGGAGTCAACCCTTTGCCCGCTTTTTTTTAAATAGCTTGATTGTTACGGGAGGCTGCGTAGGGGCAAGTTTATTTTTCTCTTCATTGGGAGGATATGCTTTTGCAAAATTTGACTTTCCTGCCAAGGAAATAATATTTTTTGGGTTTGTATTATCTGTATTGATGGTTCCTATTCAAGCATTAATAGTTCCTCTCTATCGGATGTTTAATTCCCTTGGATTAAGCAATACTTATTTAGGTATAATGGGGCCCAGTTTAATTAGTGCTTTTGGAGTGTTTCTCATGAGGCAATTTATCGAAACCATTCCCACAGATTATATAGACGCGGCAAGAATAGATGGTCTTTCAGAATTTGGTATTTTCTTTAGGATCGTTCTACCTCTTTCCAAACCTGCCCTGGCCACCTTGGCGGTAATTAAGTTCTTCTGGACCTGGAACGAATTTATGTGGCCCTTGGTAATAATTCACGAGGAGGCTATGAAAACAGTTACACTGGGTCTTTCTTATTTTTCTGGCGTTTGGCATATAGAATACACTTTAGTATGTACTGCCTCCTTTTTAAGTGTGATCCCGATATTGATTATATTTATCTTCTTACAGAAGTATGTGGTTAAAGGAATGACTATGACAGGGATAAAAGGTTAGGTAATTAAAATACGGCATAATTGAATAAAATACTGAGGGTAGGGTAATGCTTCCTAAAGAGAGGGTCATAGAAGCGTTGAATCACCGAGAGCCTGATAGACTCCCTGTGGGAGAGATAGGAATTGACTCTCCCATCGTAGAAAAGGTGCTAGGTAGAAAAACTTATTATCGGGCAAAGTGGAGAATGTTTAAGGCCCTCTGGAGCGGGGAAAGGAATAAGGTGGTAGATAGTTGGAAAAAAGATATTGTGGACTTGGTAAAAAAATTAGGACTGGATTACGTTCCCGTTTTTCTAGTGCCTTCTAAAAAGAAAAGGATTCAGAAGCCAAAATTTATGAATAAATATACTTGGGTGGATGAGGAGGGCAATATCTGGAAGTACTCCCCTGAATCACAAGGATGGCCCATTTGTATTAAACATAGGAAGGTAAACTTCTTGGATGAATTGGATGAAATAGAGATTGACGAGTCACAATTTGAATTAGTGAGGTATGTGGTAGATAAATTAGGGAAAACTCATTTTATTCTGGGAAGGGGAGCAGGGCCTTCGATATTAGGTGAGGACACAGATGGAACATTCCCAGAGACAGGTGGATTGGAGAATTTTCTTATAAAAATGGTAACCGATCCTGATTTTGTAAAAAAGGCTACAGAGATAAGCACCAAAAAGGCTATTAAAATAGGGAAAGTTCTTATTCAAGAGGGCTGTGACGGTATACTTGTAGATTGTGATTACTGTGAGAATAGAGGACCCTTTATGTCGCCCAGATATTTTCGTGAGTATATATTTCCTTATTTAAAAATGCACTGTAGAGAGTTTCATAAAAAAGGAGCTTATGTCATAAAACATACTGATGGAAACACGTGGGAGATACTGGACCAGATGATAAAGGCAGGGATAGATGCCTACCAGGGAATTCAACTCAGCGCTGGTATGGACATAAGGAAGCTGAAAGAAAAATATGCAGGGAGATTATGTTTATTTGGAGGGGTAGATTGTGAAACGCTTATTAAAGGGACAAGACAAGATATAATAAAGGAAACCGAGTATGCTGTAAGGTATGGGGCTCCTGGTGGAGGAATGGTTCTAGGTTCTGGAAATACAATTATGGCAGGGGTGAAGTATGAAAATTACATGACAATGTTGCATATAGTAAAAGAGAAGGGGGCCTATCCTATAAGGTCGTAATTGCTCAAATTCTCATCAAAAAGAGCGCTTAAAGGTGATGGGTCATCTCTTCCTCCAAGAGAATCTGGCAGAAAATCTTTTTCACCTTTCTTAAAAAATCCCTATAATCTAAAAAAGAGTGGTAATGTAGTATAGGGGGATTCCAAAAAACCTTGCAAAGATTCCGCCGGTATTATTTAAAAACAGCAGGTAAGAAGTTTAGAGGAAGCACTTAGGATCAAGGAAGAATATGCTTACTTAAGGTAGTTACAACCTTCAAATTGCGCAAGCTTCTCAGCCTGGCGGCTACCAATTTACTTTTCTCCTTCAAAGAGGTCATTTTTCCACCACGAGGAGGAGCCCAAATTTTTTCCGAGAAAGGATTTGATTATTTGGATTCGCTCAGTGGAAAAAACATTCATTAAAAGGCAGCCTCAAAGGCATTTTTTATAAGATGGATATCCTTAACCTTCTTTTCATCTAAGAGGATAGCAACCGCATCAAATCGAGAAGGCCAGCTCCTCTCGTCTTCTGTCTACATCTTTCCTTCCCATCTCAGAGATCCCTTCAAGCACTAGTTTTTAATTAACACTAAACATTCAATGGGGACTAAAATTCTCATCTTCGATGGAAAGATTGTTGATTTTTGCGTGCAGAAGTTCGATTTGACGCCCACTCCTAGGAGTGTTATATAAGGATGTAAGTAAAATCGAGATAGGAGGAACTTACAGGGTGATTGTAGGGATAGGATCCAAAGACAGGTTTTTGAGCGAAGAAAAGCTCACAGAGTTATGTCGAGAAGCTCTTCGAAAGAAAGATTTTCACAGTAAAAATGTTTTTGGATTCTATGCCGGAGGTGAGGAATTCTGGCCCCTAGTGAACGTTTTCCTGAAACAGGGTTGTAATAGATTGACAAAATCCATAAAATGATTATTGTTTGTCGGAGAGGACGAGGATGGAGAAAGCCCCAAATCGAGCTAAAGTTTTAGTAGAGGCGCTTCCCTATATTCGAAAGTTTTTCGGAAAGACAGTGGTGGTGAAATATAGTGGGAAGGTCATGACTGAGGAGAGTTTGAAAAGAGGGATCGCCCAAGATATTGCTTTGATGAAATATGTGGGGATAAAACCGATAGTTATCCATGGGGGAGGGGAAGCCATAACCGAGCTAATGGAAAGACTCAATATAAAACCCCGTTTTATCGAGGGTAATCGAGTTACTGATGAGAAGACCATGGAAATTGTGGAGATGGTTCTGGTAGGAAAGATAAATAAAGCCATAGTCTCTCTGCTTAATCAATTTGGCAGCAGGGCCATAGGTTTAGAAGGTAAGGATGGAAGATTGATTCTGGCCAAAAGATCTAAGGACAGGAATTTAGGGTTGGTAGGGGAGGTGGAAAAAATAGACCCTACCCCTATCGAGGTCCTGGAAAGAGGAGGGTTTATTCCAGTCATTGCTCCAGTAGGGGTAAGTAAAGAGGGGGTGACGCTCAATATAAACGCCGACATGGTAGCTGCCGAAATTGGCGGGTCCTTGAAGGCGGAGAAATTGATCTTTCTTACTGATGTAGAGGGAATCCTGGAAGATCCTCTGGACAAGAAAAGTCTTATCTCCACCCTCAAGGTTAATCAAATCGAAGACTTGATTAAGAAAGGAAAGATCCAGAAAGGAATGATGGCTAAAGCAAGAGCTTGTCAGAGAGCACTGGGAGCAGGGGTAAACAAAGTACATATTATCAGTGGAAAGGTACCTCATTCCCTCTTGCTGGAAATTTTTACCGATAGGGGAATTGGCA